>ERZ1370068.7855-contig-6749_pt1 | contig 42852 bp, 46 predicted proteins | sample MGYA00561227_ERZ1370068 | MGnify/ENA primary metagenome ERZ1370068 (study PRJEB38410, sample SAMEA6850437) | metagenome | study: Metagenomic assessment of the ecological functions of the soil: analysis of the soil microbiota associated with the... | reverse complement strand
GCTGGTTACGATTGCTCGGGCTGCGACGGGCGCGCCGCAGGTTGAGGCCGCGATGACGCGAAGCGCGGTCCCTGGCCTCCGCTTCATCCTCCACGCCTTGGCTTCGGCCGTCGGCCCGCCGGAGCTGGCCGGTGCTGGGGTCCTTGACGACACGCATGCCAACGTCGGCGGCCTGACTTCGCAGGGCGCGGCGATGTCGCCGCAGCCATCAAGATGGTCAAGGCGTCGCGTCCGATGGACTGGTTTCTGTACTGACATGGCTCGTTCCTTCGATGGCCTATGACGACAGGGCGAGCTAACGTCTAACCGTGCGGCCGCCAGCCGAGGAGAATTCATGGCGCGCGACCCGCATCGACGCGCCCGATCTAGCGCTCGGCGGCGCCGCCGCAATAGCGCGAGGCCCGCCAGTCCGATCGCCAACATCCCGTAGGTTTCGGCTCCGGCACGGCCTGCGCCAGTGATGTTGACCGTGTCGACACCGAGGTAGTCGGCTGTGTCGACCGTGCCGCCAGGCGCTGATGGGAAGGCGTAGCGCCCGGTGGCGACGCGTCGGCAAGGCGAAGGTGAACTGGGTCCAGTCGGTCGGATAGCGTTTTTCCACTGCGCCGATCGTGCCGAGCGGCTGGTGAAAGCCGCCCAGGCCGCTGCCGCTGCCGGCGGAGAACGCAACGTCGAGCTGGTGCGTCGGCGAAGCTGCAGTTCCGGCCAGGAGCGGGTAAAGAAGCGATACCGCCGAAGTTGTTCAGGTCAGGTCGGGCCGATCAGCCAGTTGTTATGTCGCCGCTGGCCGAGCTCAGAAATCGGCGCCGGCATACGAATCGGCAGGTCCGGCCTGGGCGAAAGAAGATGCCGCTGTTGCCCTGGAACCAGGGGTTATGTCGGTGCGGTGCCGGTGTTCGTCTGGATCCGCGCCTCCGCCGCCAGGCCGGGAACGTTGTTGAACCCTGGTGAAGCCTGGCGACGCAGCCAAGCTGTATGTCAACGCCATGACACCGGTCACTAAATGGGATGCTCAGCGACTCCTCCAGTTAGCTTCCAGTGAGTCGTATGACGTGGCGCCCGCGCCGTCCTATAGGGAAAGCACGGCGGGCCATTCAGCGACGCTGGTCGATCGGCCTTGACTTCGCGCTGGGTCGCGCCGGTGTAGAGCTGGCGCGGCCGGCCGATCTTGTACTCGGGATCGCCGATCATCTCGTTCAGCTGCGCGATCCAGCCGACCGTTCGCGCCAGCGCGAAGATCGCCGTGAACAGCGTCACCGGGATGCCGATCGCGCGCTGCACGATGCCCGAATAGAAGTCGACGTTCGGGTAGAGCTTGCGCGGCGACGAAGTACTCGTCCTCGAGCGCGATCTTCTCGAGCGCCATCGCCAGCTTGAAGATCGGATCGTCGTGCAGGCCGAGCGCGTCGAGCACCTCGTGGCAGGTCTCGCGCATCAGCTTGGCGCGCGGGTCGTAGTTCTTGTAGACGCGGTGGCCGAAGCCCATCAGCTTGATGCCCGAGTTCTTGTCCTTCACCTGGCTGACGAACTCGCCGATCTTCTCGACGCCGCCCGCCTTCTGCATGTCCTCGAGCATGTTGAGCGCCGGCCTCGTTGGCGCCGCCGTGCGCCGGGCCCCAGAGGCAGGCGACGCCGGCGGCGATCGCCGCGAACGGGTTGGTGCCGGACGAGCCGCACAGGCGCACCGTCGAGGTCGAGGCGTTCTGCTCGTGGTCGGCGTGCAGGATGAAGATCCGGTCCATCGCCCGCACCAGCACCTCGTTCGGCTCGTACGTCCTCGCACGGCGTCGCGAACATCATGCGCATGAAGTTGCCGGCGTACGAGAGGTCGTTCTTCGGATAGATGTACGGCTGGCCGACGGTGTACTTGTAGGCCATCGACGACCAGCGTCGGCATCTTGGCGATCAGGCGGATCGCCGAGATCGCGCGGTGCTCCGGGTTGTTGATGTCGGTGCGAGTCGTGATAGAAGGCCGAGAGCGCGCCGACCAGGCCGGTCAGGATCGCCATCGGATGGGCGTCGCGGCGGAAGCCGCGCAGGAAGAACTGCATCTGCTCGTTGACCATCGTGTGGTGGGTGACGAGATGCGAGAACGTCGCCTTCTCGCCGCGCGTCGGCAGCTCGCCGTTGAGCAGCAGGTAGCAGGTCTCGAGGTAGTCGCACTGCGTCGCCAGCTGCTCGATCGGATAGCCGCGATAGAGCAGCTCGCCCTTGTCGCCGTCGATGTAGGTGATCGTCGAGTTGCACGACGCCGTCGACAGGAATCCCGGGTCGTAGGTGAACTTGCCGGTCTGCGCGTAGAGCTTCCGGATGTCGATCACTTCGGGGCCGATCGTGCCCTTGTAGATCGGCAGCTCCATGCTCGGGCTGCCGTCCGAGAACGAGAGGGTGGCTTTGACGTCGGACGGGGTCATGGCGGAGTCCTCGAAAAATGTGGGCTGGCAAGGGTGCGACTTCCGGCGTTGTCCTGCGCGCTGTCAGCGCGCCGCCCGGAACGGCCTCGATGACTTGACGAACCTCGGGCCGGTCGAGGTTCGCGGTGCGGCTTCTGGCGGCCGAGAAAGAGGTCGAGCAGGTCGTTGTCGGCGAGCTCCATCAGCACGGTCGCAGGCCGCGGCGTCGGCTTCGGCTGACCGGCTCGGCGCGCGCGAAGAAGCGCTCGAGCAGCAGGTCGTTCTCGAGCAGGCCGCGCCGGCAGCGCCAGCGCAGCTTGCTCAGCGCGCGCGCGTCGATCGCGCGCCGGGTCCGCGCGCCTGGCGCCGCCGGCGGACGCGCGGCCGCGGCTGTCCATCAGATGGCGCGCCTCACCATCAGCTCCTTGATCTTGCCGATGGCGCGCGTCGGGTTGAGCTGCTTCGGGCAGACGTCGACGCAGTTCATGATCGTGTGGCAGCGGAACAGCCGGTACGGATCCTCGAGGTTGTCGAGCCGCTCGTTGGTCGCCTGCGTCGCGGCTGTCGGCGATGAAGCGGTAGGCCTGCAGCAGCCCGGCCGGGCCGACGAACTTGTCGGGGTTCCACCAGAAGCTCGGGCAGGCGGTCGAGCAGCTCGCGCACAGGATGCACTCGTACAGGCCGTTCAGCTCGTCGCGCTCCTCGGGCGACTGCAGGCGCTCCTTCTCGGGCGGCGCGCTCGTCGTTGACGAGGTACGGCTTGATCGAGTGGTACTGCTTGAAGAACTGCGTCATGTCGACGATCAGGTCGCGGATGACCGGCAGCCCGGGCAGCGGCTTCAGGACGATCGGGTCCTTCGAGCGTCCTCATGTTGGTGAGGCACGCCAGGCCGTTCTTGCCGTTGATGTTCATCGCGTCCGAGCCGCACACGCCCTCGCGGCACGAGCGCGCTGAAGCTCAGGCTCGGATCGATCTCCTTCAGCTTCATCAGCGCGTCGAGCAGCATGCGCTCGCTGCCGTCGAGCTCGACCTGCATCGTCTGCATGCGTCGGCGCGGCGCCGTTCTCGGGGTCGTAGCGGTAGATGCGGAAGCGTGCGCAGGCGTCTTCGCCGTCGGCACGGGCGCGCCGATCGAGTCGAGGCGCGGCGACGACGCGGAAGGTGTCGGTTCGTTGGCCATGATCAGAAGGTGCGCACCTTCGGCGGTATCGACTCGACGGTCTGCGGCTTCAGGTTCACCGGCTTGTAGTCGAGCCGGTTGCCTTCGCTGAACCAGAGCGTGTGCTTCATCCACTCGGCGTCGTTGCGCCCGTTCGGCGCGACCGGATCGTCGATCGGCCGCTCGTAGTCGGAGACCGTGTGCGCGCCGCGGCACTCGCGCGCGCGCCGCCGCCGAGACCATCGTCGCCAGCGCCGACTCCATCAGGTTGTCGACCTCGAGCGCCTCGACGCGCGCGGTGTTGAAGATCTTCGACTTGTCGGCGAGGTGCATCGACCAGGCGCGCTCGGCGATCGCCTGCACCTTGCCGACGCCCTCGTCCATCGACGCCTGGGTGCGGAACACGCCGGCGTGCACGCTGCATCGTCTTCCGCAGGTCGTTGGCGATCGCCTGCGAGTACTCGCCGCCGGTGCTCGCGTCGAGCCGCGCCAGGCGCGCGCCGCGGTGAAGTCGTGCGCGTGCGCCGGCAGCGGCCGGTGCGCCTGCGCTGCGCCAGCTTGGCTGGCGACGATGTGGTTGCCGGCGGCGCGGCCGAAGACGAGCAGGTCGAGCAGCGAGTTGGTGCCGAGCCGGTTGGCGCCGTGCACGCTGACGCACGAGCACTCGCCGACCGCGTAGAGGCCGGGCACGACGGCTGTTCGGATCGCCGCCCTTCGGCGCCGACGACCTGGCCGTGGACGTTGGTCGGCACGCCGCCCATCTGGTAGTGGATCGTCGGCACGACCGGGATCGGCTCGCGCGTGATGTCGACGTTGGCGAAGTTGTGGCCGATCTCGAGCACGCTCGGCAGGCGCTTCTTGATCGTCTCGGCGCCGAGGTGCGTCATGTCGAGGACGATGTAGTCCTTGTGCGGGCCGCAGCCGCGCCCTTCCTTGATCTCCTGGTCCATGCAGCGCGAGACGAAGTCGCGCGGCGCGAGGTCCTTCAGCGTCGGCGCGTAGCGCTCCATGAAGCGCTCGCCGTTGCCGTTGCGCAGGATCGCGCCCTCGCCGCGGCAGCCTTCGGTGAGCAGCACGCCGGCGCCGTAGACGCCGGTCGGGTGGAACTGCCAGAACTCCATGTCCTCGAGCGGCAGGCCGGCGCGCGCCGCCATGCCGAGGCCGTCGCCGGTGTTGATGAAGGCGTTGGTCGACGCCGCGAAGATGCGGCCCGCGCCGCCGGTCGCGAGCAGCACCGCCTTGGCCTGCGAGGACGTGCAGCTCGCCGGTCTCCATCTCGAGCGCGGTGACGCCGACGACCGCGCCCTCGGCGTCGCGGACCAGGTCGAGCGCCATCCACTCGACGAAGAAATTGCGTGCGCGCCTTGACGTTCTGCTGGTAGAGCGTGTGCAGCATCGCGTGGCCGGTGCGGTCGGCCGCGGCGCAGGCGCGCTGCACCGGCTTCTCGCCGTAGTTCGCGGTGTGGCCGCCGAACGGGCGCTGGTAGATCGTGCCGTCGGGATTGCGGTCGAACGGCATGCCGAAGTGCTCGAGCTCGTAGACGACGTTCGGCGCCTCGCGGCACATGAACTCGATCGCGTCCTGGTCGCCGAGCCAGTCGCTGCCCTTGACGGTGTCGTAGAAGTGGTAGTGCCAGTTGTCCTCGCTCATGTTGCCGAGCGAGGCGCCGATGCCGCCCTGCGCCGCGACCGTGTGCGAGCGGGTCGGGAACACCTTGGTGAGCACGGCGACGTTGAGGCCGGCGAGCGAGAGCCGCAGCGACGCGCGCATCCCGAGCCGCCGGCGCCGACGATGACGACGTCGAAGCGGCGCGTCGGCAGCGCCGAGGTGTGGACCGCGGGCGCGTCCATCACAGCCTCCAGAGCACCTGGATCGCCCAGCCGGCGCAGCCGACCAGCCAGGCGATCGTCGACGATGTCGAGCGCGAGCCGGATCGCCGACCGGCTTGACGTAGTCCATCCAGATGTCGCGCATGCCGACCCACACGTGGTAGAGCAGCGAGACGATGGTGACGAAGGTCAGCACCTTCATCCACTGCGTGCGCGAAGATCGCCGACCAGCGTGTAGTAGTCGAGCGTGCGCCGGGCATCAGCACCTGGACCACGACGGCGATCGTGAACAGCGCCATCAGCAGCGACGTGATGCGCTGCGCCAGCCAGTCGCGCAGGCCGTAGTGCGCGCCGACGACGAGGCGACGTGGAACCGAAGGTGTTGCTCATGGCGGCGCTCAGAGGAAGAGCTTCGAGCCGAGCGCGAGCGCGACGACGGTGCTGAGGACGATCGACGACGAGCGCCGAGGTGCGGCCGAAGGCGAGGCCGACCGCGTGGGTCGCGTCCATCCAGAGGTGGCGCAGGCCGGCGCAGAAGTGGAGCAGGTAGGCCCAGATCAGGGCGAAGGCGACGAGCTTCCAGAACCAGCCCGGCAGGCCGGCGGCGCCGGCCGCGAAGACGCTCGCGAACTGCTCGTACGAGATCTTCGGACGTCAGGCTGGCGTCGAACATCCAGATCGCGAACGGCAGCAGCAGGAACATCGCCGCGCCGCTGATGCGGTGCAGGATCGAGACCCAGCCGGCCGGCGGCAGCCGGTACGACGCGAGGTCGGTGACGTGGATGTTGCGATAGACCGGCCGCCGCTTCAGAGCTTGTTCTTTGAGGGAGGTGACCATGTCGATCGTGAGTGTCTGAGCGCGCGCTGGGCAACCGGTCAGATATTATTGCAACGCAGCAGACTTTACCTCGCCCCACTCCCGGAGAACCCATGATGTAAAGCCACCCGTCCGCGTCGCGGTCACCGGCGCCGCCGGCCAGATCGGCTATGCCCTGCTCTTTCGCATCGCCTCCGGCGAAATGCTCGGCAAGGACCAGCCCGTCATCCTGCAGCTGCTCGAGATTCCCCGACGAGAAGGCCCAGAAGGCGCTCAAGGGCGTGATGATGGAGCTCGACGACTGCGCCTTCCCGCTGCTCGCCGGCATGGAGGCGCACGGCGACCCGATGACCGCCTTCAAGGACACCGACTACGCGCTGCTCGTCGGCGCGCGTCCGCGCGGCCCCGGCATGGAGCGCAAGGACCTGCTCGTCGGCCAACGCGCAGATCTTCACCGCGCAGGGCAAGGCGCTCAACGCGGTCGCCTCGCGCAACGTCAAGGTGCTGGTCGTCGGCAACCCGGCCAACACCAACGCCTACATCGCGATGAAGAGCGCGCCCGACCTGCCGCGCAAGAACTTCACCGCGATGCTGCGCCTCGACCACAACCGCGCCGCGCAGCCAGATCGCGGCCAAGACCGGCAAGCCGGTCGGCGGCGATCGAGAAGCTCGTGCGTCTGGGGCAACCACTCGCCGACGATGTACGCCGACTACCGCTTCGCGACCGATCGACGGCAAGGCGGTCAAGGACGCTGATCAACGACGAGGCCTGGAACACGCGACGTGTTCCTGCCGACCGTCGGCAAGCGCGGCGCGGCGATCATCGAGGCGCGCGGCCTGTCGTCGGCGGCATCGGCCGCCAACGCGGCGATCGACCACATGCACGACTGGGCGCTCGGCACGAACGGCAGAATGGGTGACGATGGGCATCCCGTCGGACGGCCAGTACGGCATCCCGAAGGACACGATGTTCGGCTTCCCGGTCACCACCGAGAACGGCGAGTACCAAGCTCGTCGAGGGCCTCGCGATCGACGCCTTCAGCCAGCGAGCGCATCAACCTGACGCTGAAGGAGCTGCAGGAGGAGCAGGACGGCGTCAAGCACCTCGTCTGGCCAGCCGCGCGCGTCGCGTCCGCGGACAGGACGCCGGCCTTAGCGGCGCGGCGATCGGCGCACACGCGTGACGCATTGCCCGACCTGGCCGTAACGGCCGGTAAGCCCGCCGCCACGACGCGGCGCTGCGCAGCACAATCAGCGCCGATCGTTGCCGCCTGAAAGGTCATCGCCATGTCGACTCGCTTCCTCCGCTGCGCGCCCGCCGTCCTGCTGCGCTGATCGTCTGCTCGTTCGGCGCCGCCTCGGCCGTCGCCGCCGACGCGCCCGCCAAGCCCGCTCGCCGCCAAGCCCGCCGCCAAAGGCAAGGCCGCGCCGGCACCGCGCCGCCGTACGCCGTTCCCGATGCCAGCCGCGAGCAGGTCAAGGCCGCCGAGCTCGTCTTCTACGGCCCCTACGACTGCGAGTTCAAGCAGACCGTCAGCATCACGCAGAGCCAGAAGTACTCGGCCTACGTCGACGTCAAGCACGGCAGCGCAAGACGTGGCTGATGAAGCCGGTGCTGTCGTCGACCGGCGCGATCCGCCTCGAGAGACGTCCGCGGCGAAACGCTGATGGTGCAGATCGCGAGCAAGTCGATGCTGCTCAACGTCAAGAGCGCGCAGCGCATCGTCGACGATTGCGTCAGCCCGAAGCAGCGCGAGATGATCGCCGAAGCCAAGGCGGCCAAGGCGGCGGCCGAGGCGGCGCCGGTCAAGGCGTCGAGCGAAGCGGGCACGGCCGCGGCGTCGCCGCTGCTGAAGTAAGACCGTCCACGCCGCGCGATCGCGATCACTCGTCGACGCGCCCCTGCGGGGCGCGTCGCCGTTTCTGCGCGCGCGTCCGCGGTCGGTGCGGTCGTCGCGGCGATCATGCGGCTCGATAATCGGCGCATGACCCGTCCCGTTCAACTTCAGCCCCGGCCCCGCCGTCCTTCCCGAACCGGTCCTGCGCCAGCGCCGCCGCCGAAATGCTCGACTGGCACGGCACCGGCATGTCGGTGATGGAGATGAGCCATCGCGGCAAGGAGTTCATGTCGATCTACCACGCCGACGCAGGCCTCGCTGCGCGAGCTGCTGGCGATCCCCGACGACTACAAGGTGCTCTTCCTGCAGGGCGGCGCGATCGGCCAGAACGCGATCGTGCCGATGAACCTGCTGCGCGGAAAGACGCGCGCCGACTACGTCAACACCGGCGACTGGTCGAAGCGCTCGATCGCCGAGGCCGAGCACTTCTGCCAGCGTCAACGTCGCCGCGAGCGGCGAAGGCGAACGGCTTCACGGCGATCCCGCCGCAGGCCGAGTGGCGCCTCGACCCGGACGCGGCCTACGTCCACATCTGCTCGAACGAGACGATCATCGGCCTCGAGTACCACTGGACGCCCGACACCGGCGCCGTGCCGCTGGTCGCCGACATGTCGTCGGACATCCTGTCGCGGCCGATCGACGTCGCGCGCTACGGCCTGATCTACGCCGGCGCGCAGAAGAACATCGGCCCGGCCGGGCTGACGCTCGTCATCGTCCGCGACGACCTGCTCGGCGGCGCCCTGCCGACGACGCCGAGCGCGTTCGACTACGCGCATCCAGGCGGCCAACGACTCGATGATCAACACGCCGCCGACCTATCGCGATCTACCTCGCCGGGCTGGTCTTCGACTGGATCACGCGAGCAAGGCGGCCTGGCGGCGATGGCCGAGCGCAACCGCGCCAAGGCCGCCCTCCTCTACGACTGCCTCGACGCGAGCGGCTTCTACCGGACCCGATCGTCGCCGGCCGACCGCTCGCTGATGAACGTCCGCTTCCACCTGCCCGACCCGGCGCTCGACGCCGCCTTCCTCGAAGGCGCGAGCGCGCGCCGGCCTGCTCAACCTCAAGGGCCACCGCATCGTCGGCGGCATGCGCGCCTCGATCTACAACGCGATGCCGGTCGAGGGCGTGCGGGCCCTGGTCGCTACATGAAGGCATTTCGAGCAGCCAGCCGCGGTTGGGCTGCCGCGGACGCCGACCCTGGCGCGCTGGCCTTGAATATGCTCTCTAAAAGTATGTATGGTTCATGCATACTGAAGTGCGGAGACCGCCATGGAAGCGACCGTCGCCGAGCGCGGCCAGATCACCTTGCCGAAGGCCGTGCGCGACGCCCTCGGCTGCTGACCAAGGGAACGCAGCTCAAGGTCGAGCTCGACGGCGGCCGGATCATCCTGCGCAAGAACGTCGACGACGCGATCTCGCGCCTGCGCGGCCGCTTCAAGCTGCCGCCGGGCGTGACCACCGACGACGTGATGCGCGAGCTGCGCGGTCGCGCGCCGGGCGACCCGGTCGAGCCGGACGTGACCCGGCGCGATGATCGCGGTCGACTCGTCCGTGCTGATCGATCTGCTCGGCGACGACGTCCGCGCCGACTGCGGCCGAAGACGGCGTTCGCCAGGCGCTGACGCGCGGGCCGGTCGTCGTCTGCGACGTCGTCGTCAGCCGAGGTCGTCGCCGGCCTCGGCTACGGCGCCGAGCTGCATCGGATGTCCTCGAGGAGGCGGGCATCCGCTTCCTCGCCGTCCGAGCAGCGCGTCGGCGGTGCGCGCCGGCGAGATGCAGCGGCGCTACAAGCAGCGCCTGAAGGCCGAAGGCGGCGATCACGCTCGCCGCGCGACGGTTCCCGACTTCCTCATCGGCGCGCACGCGCTGCTGCAGTGCAGCGGCCTCATCACCCGCGACGCCGGATTCTTCCGCGACTACTTCAAGGGTCTCAAGGTCATCGTGCCCGACGCCGGCCTGACATGCCGGCCGACCCATCGACACCTCCAGGATCAGCCATGACCGCACGCTTTCGCCACCACGCTGCAAGACCTTCAAGACGCGCTCGGGCAAGACCGGCAGCTTCTACTCGCTGCCCGAGCTGCCGAAGACCTATCCCGAACGTCGGCCGCCTGCCGGTCTCGATGCGGATCGTCCTCGAGTCGGTGCTGCGCAACTGCGACGGCAAGAAGGTCACGCCCGAGCACGTCGTCGAGGTCGCCGGCTGGCAGGCGAACGCGCCGCGCGAGGACGAGATCCCGTTCGTCGTCGCCCGCGTCGTCCTGCAGGACTTCACCGGCGTGCCGCTGCTCGCCGACCTGGCGGCGATGCGAACCGTCGCCAAGCGCGATGGGCAAGAACCCGAAGTCGATCGAGCCGCTGGTGCCGGTCGACCTGGTCGTCGACCACTCGATCATGATCGACTACTTCGGCACCAAGAACGCGCTCGACCTCAACATGAAGCTCGAGTTCAAGCGCAACCTCGAGCGCTACCAGTTCATGAAGTGGGGCATGCAGGCGTTCGACACCTTCGGCGTCGTGCCGCCCGGCTTCGGCATCGTCCACCAGGTCAACCTCGAGTACCTCGCGCGCGGCGTGCACAAGGGGATGGCGCCAGGCCGAGGTGCGCCGGCCGTCTACTACCCCGACTCGCTCGTCGGCACCGACAGCCACACGACGATGATCAACGGCATCGGCGTCGTCGGCTGGGGCGTCGGCGGCATCGAGGCCGAGGCGGCGATGCTCGGCCAGCCGGTCTACTTCCTGACGCCCGACGTCGTCGGCTTCGAGTTCAGCGGGCGCCTGCGCGAAGGCGTCACCGCGACCGACCTGGTGCTCGCCGTGACCGAGATCCTGCGCACGCGAGAAGGTGGTCGGCAAGTTCGTCGAGTTCTTCGGCGCCGGCACCGAGAGCCTGTCGGTTCCCGACCGCGCGACGATGGCCAACATGGCGCCCGAGTACGGCGCGACGATGGGCTTCTTCCCGGTCGACGACAAGACGATCGAGTACTTCCGAGGGCACCGGCCGCACCGACGAGCGAGATCGAGTTCTTCCAGGCCTACTTCAAGGCGCAGGGCCTGTACGGCATGCCGCGCGCGGGCCAGATCGACTACAGCAAGGTCGTCCGCCTCGACCTCGGCACGGTGCGCGCCGAGCCTGGCCGGGCCCGAAGCGGCCGCAGGACCGGATCGAGATCGGCAACGTCAAGGAGCAGTTCACGTCGCTGTTCAGCAAGCCGCCGACGGAGAACGGCTTCAACCAGCCGGCCGCGCAGCTGCTGACGCGCCACCACGTCGCGCCGCCGAGGCCACGCGCGCGACGCTCGACGACGCCGCCACAACGTGCCGCGCACGCCGTCGGTCGCAGCCGGGCGCGCCGCGCTCGGTCGAGGAGATGGCCGCCAACAAGCCGACCCTCGCCGCCGCGCTGCACAAGGCTGCGAGCCGCGCAGCCGCCGAGCCAGCGACACGCACGATCGGCAACGGCGACGTCCTGATCGCGGCGATCACGTCGTGCACCAACACCTCGAACCCGAGCGTGCATGATCGCCGCCGGGCTGCTCGCGAAGAAGGCGGTCGAGGCCGGCCTGAAGGTGCAGCCGCACATCAAGACCTCGCTCGCGCCGGGCTCGCGCATCGTCACCGAGTACCTGACGCAAGCGCCGGCCTGCTGCCCTACCTCGACAAGCTCGGCTTCAGCGTCGCCGCCTACGGCTGCACGACCTGCATCGGCAACGCCGGCGACCTGACGCCCGAGATCAACGACGGCGATCACGCAAGAACGACCTGGTCTGCGCCGCGGTGCTGTCGGGCAACCGCAACTTCGAGGCGCGCATCCATCCCGAACCTGAAGGCGAACTTCCTCGCCAGCCCGCCGCTCGTCGTCGCCTACGCGATCGCCGGCACGGTGCTGCAAGCGACCTGATGACCGAGCCGGTCGGCAAGGGCAAGGGCGGCAAGGACGTCTACCTCGGCGACATCTGGCCGACCAGCGACGAGATCGCACGCGCTGATGAAGTTCGCGATGAACGGCAAGGCCTACAAGGCGAACTACGACAAGGTCGCGAGCGAGCCCGGGCCGCTGTGGGAGAAGATCATGGGCGTGACCGGCCAGGTCTACAACTGGCCGACATCGACCTACATCGCCGAGCCGCCGTTCTTCGACGGCTTCGAGATGACGCCGCCGCGGCCGCCAGCGGCGTCACGGCGCGCGCGCGATCGGCCTGTTCGGCGACTCGATCACCACCGACCACATCTCGCCGGCCGGCGCGATCAAGGAGTCGTCGCCGGCCGGCATCTGGCTGAAGGCGCACGGCGTCATCAAGGCCGACTTCAACTCCTACGGCTCGCGCCGCGGCAACCACGACGTGATGATGCGCGGCACCTTCGCCAACGTGCGCATCAAGAACCTGATGATCCCGCCCGGCGCCGACGGCTCGCGCGAGGAAGGCGGCGTGACGCTGTTCCAGCCGTCGGGCGAGAAGATGTTCATCTACGACGCGGCGATGAAGTACATGGCCGAGGGCACGCCGACGATCGTCTTCGGCGGCGAGGAGTACGGCACCGGCTCGAGCCGCGACTGGGCCGCCAAGGGAACGCAGCTGCTCGGCATCAAGGCGGTGGTCGCGCAAGAGCTTCGAGCGCATCCACCGCTCGCAACCTGGTCGGCATGGGCGTGCTGCCGCTGCAGTTCAAGCCGCGGCGACTCGTGGGAATCGCTCGGCATCCACGGCGACGAGACGCTTCGACATCGAGGTCGGCGACGACGCTCGCAGCCGCAGCAGGACGCGACGCTCGTGATCCACCGCGAGCGACGGCACGGCCGCGCCGCATGCCGCTGATCCTGCGCATCGACACGCCGATCGAGGTCGACTACTACAAGCACGGCGGCATCCTGCCGTTCGTGCTGCAGGCAGCTGCTCGCGGCCTGAGGCCGCGAGCGCGCTGCCGCGACAGGATGGGACCGCACGCGCGCTGCGCGCGTGCGGCCTGCGCACCTGCAGCGCCGCAGACCGCTGCGCCTGCGGTCCGGGCCTGTCGCCGGCCGTAGCAGCGCGGATCGGTGTCCCGTCCCGGCCTCGGTGACGTTGTGCGTCGCGTTGCTGATCGACGACCTGGAAGACCATGCAGTCGCCCTCGAGGCCGCCGAAGCGGTAGTTCCAGACCTGCAGCTTCTGGTAGCCGACCGGGAAGACGCGCCGGCCGGCCCAGACGCGTCAGCACCTCGGCCTGCGGCATCCCCGGCTGATGGTGGCGAAGGTCTGCAGGTGTCAGCACCTGCTGGCTTTGAACGAGACGGCCGCTGGCGTCGAAGTCGAGCATGTAGGCGTCTGCTTGACCGCGCCGGAAACGCAGAGCCGCGTGCCGCCGTCGGGCAGCGGGTACTCGTCACCGGCCGCCGAGCGTCTGGCGCGCGTCCGCGATCGAGCGTGCCGGGCGGCAGCGACGCAGGCGGTCGCATGCAGCGCGCAGCCGCGGCCGCTGCGAGTCGACGAGCAGCACGCCGATCAGCGCGCAAGTGCGGCTTCGAAGCGCTTCATCGTCACGACTCCCGGCTGGTTCAACGACAGCTCGCAGCGGCGATTCTGGACTCTCCGCCGTTGTCCCCGCTCGCGACCGGCTCTCTAGAATCGAGCCTCGTGCATCGGCCCGCCGAAGCGCTCGCTCCGCGTGAACGATCCTCCTGCCGCCTCTCGCCTCGCGCCGGACTTCGTCGAACGGCTGCGCGCACGGCATCCACGTCGTCGACACCGGCTTTCACCGGCCGCTGTTCGACGCCGCCTATCTGATCGTCGAGCGCGGCCGCGCCGCGTTCGTCGACACCGGCACGAACCACTCGGTGCCGCGCCTGCTCGCCGCGCTCGGCCGCCGCCGGGCTCGACGTCGACGCGGTCGACTACGTCATCCCGACCCACGTCCACCTCGACCACGCCGGCGGCGTCGGCCTGCTGATGCAGCACGCTGCCCGCGCGCGCGGCTGCGTCGTCCATCCGCGCGGCGCGCGGCACCTGATCGACCCGACGCACCTGATCAGGCAGCGCGACGCGCCGTCTACGGCGCGGAGGAGATCGAGCGCTCGTACGGCGACGCGTCGTGCCGGTCGACGCCGAGCGCGTGCGTCGACGACGCACGACGGCATGACGCTCGAGCTCGCCGGCCGGCCGCTGCAGCTTCCTCGACACGCCCGGCCACGCGATGCACCACCACTGCATCTGGGACGCGGCGAGCCGCGGCTTCTTCACCGGCGACACCTTCGGCCTGTCGTACCGCGAGTTCGACACCGCGCGCCGGCGCCTGGATCATGCCGACGACGACGCCGGTGCAGTTCCAGCCCGAGGCCCTGCGCCGCTCGATCGAGCGCATGCTCGCGTTCGATCCGGACGTGCATGTACGTCACCCACTACGGCCGCGTCGGCGACGTGCCGCGCCTCGCCGCGCTGCTGCTCGGCGCAGCTCGACGAGATGGTCGCGCTCGCGGCGCGTCGACGTCGCGCGGACCCGCATCGCCATGCGCGCGCTGATGCGCGGCCTCGCAGGCGATCCACCTGAAGAGCCTGCGCGCGCACGGCGTGCACGCTGAGCGACGCAGCGCATCCGCGAGCTGCTCGCGCTCGACCTCGAGCTCAACGCGCAGGGCATCGCGCATCTGGCCTCGACCGGACCGCACCCGTCATGGAGACTGCAGGACGTCCGCTTCGATTTCACCGGCACAGGTCGCCGTCGTCACCGGCGCCGCGCAACGGCATCGGCGCCGCCTGCGCCGAGCGCCTGTTCGCGGCCGAGCGGCGCCGCGGTCGCGCTGTGGGACGTCGACGACGCGCCGCGGCCAGGCGCTCGCCGCCGAGCTCGTCGAGCGCGGCGCGCAGGCGCGCGGTCTATCGCGCTGCAACGTCGCGCGCAGAGCGCGAGGTCGATGCCGCGCTCGCCGCCACGCTCGCCGCCTTCGGCCGCGTCGACGCGCTCGTCAACAACGCCGGCATCTTTCGCGCCGCGCGACTTCCTCGACATCAGCCGAGGCCGACTGGGACGCGGTCATCGACGTCAACCTCAAGGGCGCGTTCCTGGTCGGCCAGGCGGTCGGCGCGCGAGATGGCGAAGAGCGGCGGCGGCGCGATCGTCAACATGAGCTCGGTCAACGGCGTGATGGCGATCCCGAGCATCGCCAGCTACAACGCGAGCAAGGGCGGCATCGACCAGCTGACTCGCGTGATGGCGCTCGCGCTCGCCGACACGCGGCATCCGCGTCAACGCGGTCGCGCCGGGCACGATCGCCACCGAGCTGGCGAAGAAGGCCGTGCTCGGCAGCGCCGAGGCGACGGCGCGCGATCATGAGCCGGACGCCGCTGCAGCGCCTCGGCGAGCCCGACGAGGTCGCCGACGGTGTGCGCCTTCCTCGCCAGCGACGCGGCGAGCTACATGACCGGCGAGATCGTCTACGTCGACGGCGGCCGGCTCGCGCTCAACTACACGATGCCGCCGCTGCCGCCGGCGCCGTGAGCGCTCACGCCGGAGCGGCGGCGAGCGCGCGCCGGCAAGCGCGCCTCGCGGATCGGCAGATGGATCAGCGCCGCGCCCGCGGCGAGAACGATGTCGGCGTACCACATCCAGTCGTAGCTGCCGGTCCACTCGAACGCCTTGCCGCCGAGCCAGGCGCCGAGGAAGCCGCCGATCTGGTGCGACAGCATGACGAAGCCGAACAGCGTCGCCATGTGCGCGGTGCCGAAGAACTTGGCGACCAGGCCCGACGGTCGGCGGCACCGTCGAGAGGTAGGTCAGGCCGATGACGCGCGGCGAAGACGAGCACCACCGGCCTCGGTCTTCGGCGCCAGCAGGAAGACGCAGCACCGCGAGCGCCGCGCGCCGCGTAGACCAGCGACAGCAGCGACTTCATGCGCCAGCGGCCGACCGCCCAGCCCATCGCGAAGCTGCCGACGATGTTGAACAGGCCGACGATCGCCAGCGCCCAGCGCCGACCGACGGCGGCAGCTGGCAGCGCGGCGACGACGCCCGGCAGGTGGGTGGCGATGAAGGCGACGTGGAAGCCGCAGACGAAGAAGCCCGTCGCGCAGCAGCAGGTAGCTCGGGTCGTGCATCGCGCGCGGATCGCCTCGCGCGTCGTCTCGGCGCTCAGCCGGGCGGCTCGCGCGCCGGCGCGCGGCGCTGCGCCGCCGCCTGCTGCGAGCTGCCGCGCAGCACCCACGCCGCGGGCAGCGCGAGCAGGACGATCGCCGCCATGCTCTGCATCGCGATCGCCCAGCCGGCGACGGCGGTGATGCCCTGCGCGATCGGCACGAAGACGAACTGGCCGAACGAGCCGCCGGCATTGACGATGCCGCTGGCGATGCCGCGCTGCTGCCGGCGGCGACGAGGCGCGCGGTCGCCGCCATGCAGCACCGATGGCCCGGCGAAGCCGGCGCCGCCGGCGGCGAGCACGCCGATCGCGACGATCAGGCCGAAGCGTCGTCGTGCATCAGCGGCACGAGCGCCGTGCCGATCGCCGACCAGCAGCAGGCCGACGAGCAGCACGCGGCCGGCGCCGTAGCGGTCGGCGACGATGCCGGCGAGCGGCTGCGTCAGCCCCCACCACAGCTGGCCGACGCCGAACGCGCAGGCTGATGCTCGCGAGGCCGAGGCCGGTGGTCGTGTTGATGACGCTGAGGAACAGGCCCATCGACTGGCGCGCTCCCATCGTCACCGCGAAGGTGCCGCCGGCGGCGAGCAGGACCAGGCCGAGGCGACCGGCGCGTGGCGGCGCGCGGCGGCTGCGGCGATTCAGGCATCGCTGATCTCCTTCGTCGACGGTTCGGTCAGGGCGGCGAGGCAGTCGTCGAGCAGCGCGTGCAGCGCGGCGACGCGCGCGGTCCGAGGCTGCTCGTTGAGTGCGAGCTGGGCCCGCTTCCAGTCGCGCTGCGCCTCGAGCGCGCTTGGCGCGGCCGGCCGCGGTGATGCGACGATCGAGGCGCGACTGCGCGCGTCGGCGCCCGGGCCGATCTCGGCCCAGCCGCTGGCGACCAGCGGCTGCAGGTTGCGCGTCAGCGTCGAGGCGTCCATCGCCATCGCCGCGGCCGAGGTCGCTCGGCCGGATCGGCCCGAGCAGCGCCGACGTGCGAGAGCAGCGAGTACTGCGTGTCGTCTTCAGGCCCGGCGGCGGCGACGACGCGGTCATAGTGCTGGCTGACGCGCGCGCGTCAGCTGGCGCAGCTTGAAGTTGGTGCAGCCGCGCGGCGCCGCACCGGCGGCGCGATGCGAAGCGATCTGCGTGCGGCATGCAATGATTGTAGCTACAATTGTTGTATCATGCAACCTTCATGAGAGGACCTTCATGGCACGATCCTCGTGCCTCGGCGACCGCCGAACGCCCTCGCCGCCTGGCAGGCGCGTCGACGCCGGCGCTGCGCGCAGCGCAGATGCAGCGGCCTGCGCGACGCGCGAGCAGGTCGCCGGCAAGTCCGGGCCTCGAGATCTTCCAGGCGATGATCGCCGGCGAGATCCCGGCGCCGCCGATCTCGCAGGACGCTCGACTTCATCCTGGTCGAGGCCGAGCACGGCCGCGTCGTGTTCCAGGGCCGGCCGCAGCTTCGCGCACTACAACCCGATGGGCATCGGTCCACGGCGGCTGGTTCGCGACCCTGCTCGACTCGGCGCTGGCTGCGCCGTGCACATCGATCCTGCCCGCGGGCAAGGCCTACACGACCGCCGAGCTGAAGGTCAACATCGTCCAGCCCGCTGACGCGACAAGGTGCCGCTGGTTCGCGCCGACGGCCGGATCATCTACAGCGGCGGCCGGATGGCGACCGCCGACGCGCGGCTGACCGGTCCCGACGGCAAGCTGTACGCTCACGGCTCCACCACCTGCTTCATCTACGACGCCGCACGATGAGATTCCTCCACACCATGCTGCGCGTCGGCGACCTGCAGCGCTCGATCGACTTCTACACGCGGGTCATGGGAATGCGCCTGCTGCGAACGACCGAGCGGCCCTGAGCAGGAGCTATTCGCTCGCCTTCGTCGGCTACGGCACGCAACCCCGAGCAGGCCGAGATCGAGCTCACCTACAACCACGGCGTCGTCGTCGTACGAGCTCGGCACGCGCCTACGGCCACATCGCCCTCGGCATGCCTGACATCCGCGCGGCCTGCGAGAAGATCCGCGCCGGCGGCGGCGCGGTGACGCGCGAGCCCGGCCCGGTCAAGGGCGGGACGACGGTGATCGCCTTCGTCACCGATCCCGACGGCTACAAGATCGAGCTGATCGAGCGCGACGCCTGACGGCGTCGCGCACCTGAGCGCGCGCCGGCAGCGCCGCGCTCAGCGCGTCACGCGGCTGTCGCGAGCGAGCCGCTCGATGCGCGGCCAGTCGCCCGCTCGCCAGCGCGTCGGCCGGCGTCAGCCACGAGCCGCCGACGACCCTGACGTTGGCCAGCGCCAGGTAGTCGCGGCGCCGACGCCGGCGTGATGCCGCCGGTGGGACAGAACGCGATGTCGGCGAACGGGCTCGGCCCAGCGCCTTCAGCATCGCCGTGCCGCCGGCCGCGCCGGCGGGAAAGAACTTGAGGAAGCGATAGCCGTCGCATCGGCCGCGGCCATCACCTCGCTCGCCGTCGCGACGCCGGGCAGGAGCGCGAGGCCGACGTCGCGGCACGCCGCGGCGACGCTGCGGCGACCAGCCGGGGCTGACCGCGAAGCGCGCGCCGGCGGCGTGCGCGGCGCGCGCGTCGGCGACGCTGCGCACCGTGCCGGCGCCGACGATCGCCTCCGGCACCGCGCGCGCGATCGCCGCGATCGCCGCCAGCGCGGCCGGCGTGCGCAGCGTCACCTCGAGCACGCGGACGCCGCCGGCGACGAGCGCGCGCGCGATCGGCACGGCGTCTCGAGGCGCGCTCGATGACGATGACCGGGATCACCGGCCCGTGGCTCGGCGAGCGCGAGCGGATCGATGCATGAGGCGTCGCCTACAGCCACGTGCACGGCGCCCTCCTCGGCCGCAGACGACGTTGCGGCGCATGCCGCGCGAACAGCTCGCGGCCGAGGTCGTGGCCATTGCCGTCGCGCCTGCGCGGCGCCGGCATGCGCGACCTCGCGCCGCGTCCCACGTCGGCGGCATCGACGCAGCGCAGTCGAGCGTGCCGGCGCGCGCGTCGAGCCGGATCGCGGTCGCCGGTGCGCACCTGGCCGAGCGGCCCGCCGGCGAGCGACCTCCGGGCTGACGTGGATCGCCGCCGGCACGTTGCCCCGACGCGCCGCTCATCCGCCCGTCGGTGACGAGGGCGACGCGGAAGCCCTTGCCTCTGCAGCACGGCGAGCGGCGGCGTCAGCTTGTGCAGCTCCGGGCATGCCGTTCGCGCGCGGGCCCTGGAAGCGCACGACGGCGACGAAGTCGCGCTCGAGCTGCCCGGCGCGCGAACGCGGCGAGCAGCGCCTCCTGCGTATCGAAGACGATGCGCCGGCGCCTCGACGATCCAGCGGTCGGCCGGGCACCGCCGACACCTTGATCACCGCGCGGCCGCAGTTGCCGACTGAGCAGCTGCAGGCCGCCGCTCGGCGCTGAACGGCTGCGTCGGCGCGGCGCAGCGATCGCTGTCGTCGCCGCTCGCGGCAGGCAAGGTCGCGCCACGCAGACGCCGTCGCGCGCGCGCTCGGGCACGCGCGTGTAGGCGGCCATGCCGCCGTGCGCGACGCGTCGCGCGCGTCGGCGTGCAGCAGCCGGCCTCGAGCAGCTCGCGCAGCACGAAGCCGGGCCGCCCGCGGCCTGGAACTGGTTCACGTCGGCGCTGCCGTTCGGATAGACGCGCGCCAGCAGCGGCGTCACCTGCGACAGCTCGGCGAAGTCGGTCCAGTCGATCGACGATGCCGGCCGCGCGCGCGACCGCGACCCAGTGGATCAGGTGGTTGGTCGAGCCGCCGGTGGCGAGCAGCGCGACCATCGCGTTGACGATCGACGCGCTCGTCGACCAGGCTGGCCGATCGGCAGCCGCGCGTCGGCTGCCGGCGGCGCGCCAGCCGCGATGGCGAGCAGCGAGCGCACCGCCTCGCGCGTCAGCGCCTCGCGCAGACCGGCGTGCGGATGCACGAACGCCGCGCCCGGCACGTGCAGGCCCATCGCCTCGAGCAGCATCTGGTTGCTGTTGGCGGTGCCGTAGAAGGTGCAGGTGCCGGCGCCGTGGTAGGCCGCCGACTCGGCTTGCAGCAGCTCGTCGCGGCCGACCAGGCCCTGCGCGTGCTGCTCGCGCACCTGCGACTTCTCGGTGTTCGACAGGCCGCTCGACCATCGGCCCGCCCGGCACGAAGACGCACGGCAGGTGGCCGAAGTGCGAGCGCGCCGATGAGCAGGCCCGGCACGATCTTGTCGCAGATGCCGAGCAGGAGCGCGGCGTCGAACACGTCGTGCGATGAGCGCGATCGCGGTGCCCATCGCGATCGTGTCGCGCGAGAACAGGCTCAGCTCCATGCCGGGCCGGCCCCTGCGTCACGCCGTCGCACATCGCCGGCACGCCGCCGGCCACCTGCGCGGTCGCGCCCGAGCGCGTGCGCGTCGGCGCGGATCACCGCCGGGAAGCGCTCGTACGGCTGGTGCGCCGACAGCATGTCGTTGTAGGCGGTGACGATGCCGACGTTGGGTGCGCGCGTCGGCGACGATGCTCAGCTTGTCGGGCATGGCGAGCGAGCCGCCGTCGCGTGCGCAAGGTTGGCGCAGCCGAGGCGATCCGCTCCGCGCGGCCGCGCGAGCATCGCATCGACTCGCGCCAGGTAGGCGCGGCGCGTCGCATCGCTCTTGCTCGCGGATCCGGCCCGTGACGTCGACGACCGCCTGCTTCATCGTTGTGACCCGCAAGCGGCGCTGAGCGTCGCACCGCGCAGTGCGCGCTCAGTGGAACGCCACCTCGACGCGGTTCGCCTCGGCGGCGGAGACGAGCCCGGTCGGCAGCTCGGTGATCTCGACCCGCATCGTGCCGAGCGGGATGCCGTTGGACTGGAGCACCTGACGGACCGCGTAGCGTGCGCTTGCGCGCGAGGTCCATTGCTCGACCCGGTCGGCGCGCGCCTCGATCTTGGCGACGATCGCGACCGCGTGATGCCCCTTCTTTGCCTGCTCGGCGAGACGCAGCACCTTGGTCGCCGACCGCCTCGGAGAGCTGATCCGACGCCGCGGCGAACACGATGTGGTTGGCGGGGCGGCATCTTCCGGCATCGACGCGGCCGTCGGCCAGCCGGTCAGCCGGCGCAGCGCCTCTCCTGCGTTGCATCAGGCGAGCTGCCGACTGGCCGGCAGCGGGGTTTTCGAGCGCAGCCCGGCGAGCACGATTCCTGCAATGGCGATGACGATCAGCACTGCCACCGCGACCATGGCCACGGTCCGTGAAGATTGCGCGGCGGCGCCGCCTGTCGATCGTCCATGGCTGTTCGCGGAATCTCTTCGGCGACCGATTCTGGTTGGCGATGACTGCACCACCCGTTCTGCACACCGGCATGCGCGATCCCGCCCGGCTCCTCGACCACACCCTCGCCGCCTGGGGCGCGCCAGGGCGACGTCTGGATCTTCGGCTACGCGTCGCTGATCTGGCGTCCCGAGTTCGAGGCCGTCGAGGAGCGTCCCGCGACCGTGCACGGCTGGCACCGCGCGCTTGCGATGCGCTCGCGCATCAACCGCGGCACGCCCGAGTGCCCCGGCCTGGTCTTCGCCCTCGTTCCGGGCGGCTCGTGCCGCGGCCGCGCCTACCGGATCGATGCAGGCGCGCGGTCGAGCCGGAGCTGCGGCGCCTCTGGGGTCGCGAGATGCCGTCCGGCGTCTACGACCCGAAGTGGCTCGCCTGCCGAACGCCGCATGGGATCGTGCGCGGGCTCGCGTTCACGCTCAGCCGGCGCAGCCCGAACCCACACCGGCGCGGCTGCCCGACGGGCGAGCTGCTCGAGATCCTTCGCACCGCCAACGGCCGCTACGGCAGCACGCTCGCGTACCTGGTCGAGACACGAGCGGTCGCTGCGCACCTGCGGCATCCGCGACCGCGACGTCGAGCGCCTGGTCGCGCTCGCGCGCAGGCACGCGCTGACCGCCTGACCGGCGGACGGCTAGATCGGCGCGACCGCCGACGCGCACGGGTCGCGCGGCGCGGTGCGCGGCACTGTCCGCCGCAGCGCGGCGAGATCGTCCTCGGTGTCGATGTCGACCAGGATGCCCGCGTCGTCGAGCTCGACCGGGAACGCCGGATAGCGCGCGATGATGCGGCGCGCGCCTTCGTCGCCGACGAGCGCGGTGAGCTCGGAGTACAGCTCGGCCGCGAAGCCGACCGGATGGCCGCGCCGGCCGCGGTACTGGGCGAAGGCGACGCGCATGGTGGTCGAGCGCGCGCGCCACCGCGAGCAGCGTCGCCGGCTCGGACCAGCGGCATGTCGCCGGGCAGGACGAGCCAGCCGCGCGAGTCGGGCGAGGCGCGCCACGCCGGCGGCGATCGAGACACCCATGCCGAGCAGCGACGCGCCGGCCGAGCCGACCTCGGGCAGAACGACGACGTCACGCGCGGCGATGCTGCGTGCGCGCGACGTCGACGAACGCTGCGCGTCGTCGACGACGACCGTCGCGCAGATGGCGTCGCGATCGCGCTCGCGAGCGTCTGCCGCGAGCACGGTCGAGCTCGCCGAGCGCCTGCGCGAGCTTGTGGTGACCGGCGCCGCGAAGCGGGAGCCTTCGGCCGGCCGCGAGGACGATCGATCGTCGGCTGCGCTGCCATGCGCCGAGGATGGAAGAGCGCACGGTCGATTGAGGAAGTGGTAGGTCTACGTCAGAGGCCTTCCCCTCACAGGCTGCGCCGATGCGGAAGGCGCGCGCGGCGCGGGCGACGCGCGACTGCAAGGACCGCACCGCCGCATGCTTTCCTATACTCGACCGCATGACCGACATCGCCGCGCTGCGCACAGAGCTGCGCGCGAGCTCGACGAGGCCGGCGTCGGCCGCCGACCCGATGCAGCAGTTCGAGACCTGGCTCGAGCAGGCGATCGACGGCCAGCTCCCGAGCCGAACGCGATGACGCTGGCCACCGTCGGCGCCGACGGCCGCCCGTCGACGCGCATCGTCCTGATCAAGGGCTTCGATGCGCGCGGCATCGTCTGGTACACCAACTACGAAAGCCGCAAGGGCCGCGAGCTCGCGGTCCATCCGTTCGCCGCGCTGCAGTTCCACTGGGTCGAGCTCGAGCGCGTCGTGCGCATCGAAGGCACGCGTCGAGAAGGTCGCGCGACGCGAGAGTCCGGACGCGTACTTCGCGATCGCGGCCGCTCGACTCGCGCATCGGCGCCTGGGCGTCGCCGCAGAGCGAGGTGATCGCGTCGCGCGCGACGCTGCTCGCCAACGCGGCGCGCTACGGCAGCCAGGTTCATGCTGCAGCCGCCGCGCCCGCCGCACTGGGGCGGCTACCGTCTGGTGCCCGACGAGCTGGGAGTTCTGGCAGGGTCAGGAAGTCGCTGCCTGCACGACCGCCTGCGCTACCGCCGCGAGGGCGAGCGCTGGGTGCGCGAGCGTCTGCGCCCTAGGCCGCCCGGCTCGCGTCACCGGCTCGCTACGCCTCCGACCACGCTCCCTGTCCGGCGAGCCATGGTCCGGCACATCGCGCCGCCGCTTCCGGCCGAGGTCAGACGACTTGAACAGTTTCTGGCGATGCACGGCATCGAGTCGTGGAAGCCGGTCGATCACCGCGCTGCTCCTGCCGCCCGTGCCGTTCCTCCTGCTCGTCGCTGATCGGTGCGCGCCTGCTGCTGCCGCGGCGCGGCCTCGGCTGGCTGCGTGATCCTCGTCAGCGTCGTCGCTGCTCTGGCTTTCGGCGTGCACCGGCGTCGCCCGCGCACGCTGTCGCCAGCTGCTCCTGCCGCCGCCGCGGCGCTCAGCTTCGACCGCGTGCGCGAGTTGCGCGCCGAGGTCGATCGACCAAGAAAACGCTCGCGATCGTCATCCTCGGCGCGGGCAGCGAGCCGTTCGCCCCGAGTACGGCGTGAGCAGCCTGCAGCACGGGTCGCTCGAGCGCCTGCGCTACGGCATCCGGCTCGCCGGCCAGACCGGCGCGCCGATGCGCGTTCAGCGGCGGCACCGGCTGGGCCCAGCAGCGGCTCGACCGCCGAGGCCCGCGTCGCCGCCAAGATCGCCGCCGACGAGTTCGGCCGGCCGATCACGCTGGATCGAGGGCGAATCGCACGACGCACGCGCGAGAACGCCGACCCGGACGATCGGCGCTGCTCAAGCCCGCGGGGATCAACCACGTCGTCCTCGTCACCCACGGCTACCACATGCGCGCGCGCGCTGCGCGCCTTCAGCGAAGCGGCCTCGGGTGCGATCCAGATCGAGCCCGCGCCGATGGGGCTTGCACCGGCAGCTCGAGGCAGCCGGCGCTCGAATGGCTGCCCAGCTCGCGACGGTTTTCGCGACGTTCGCCAGCTGCTGCGCGAGCGCGTCGGGCAGCCTCGCCGGCGCCTGACGCTTTCAGCGCACGCGACCGCGATGGCCTGGCGCGGCTCGCTCGCCCTCGACTACCGTCGCGCGCGACGGCCGCACGATCGTCCACGACCGCCACGACGGGCCGCTGCGCGTGCTGCGAGCGCTCTATCCCGAAGGCGGCGATCTGCCACAGCGTGCTCGGTCCATCCGCCCGGCGGCATCGTCGGCGGCGACGCGCTGGCGATCGCGATCACGCTCGCGAGCGGCGCCCACGCGCTGATCACGACGCCGGGCGACGCGCTTCTATCGCAGCGCCGGCGCGACGGCGTCGCAATCGCTCGAGCGTCGTCGCCGCCGCCGGCAGCCGGCTCGAGTGGCTGCCGCTCGAGACCGATCGCCTACAGCGGCTGCGCAGCCGAGCAACCGGATGCGCTTCGAGCTCGCGCCGACGGCGCCGAGATGATCGGCTGGGACGTGACCGCGCTCGGCCTGCCGGCATCGGATCAGCCCATTCGTCGCCGGCCGCTTCACGCAGACGATCGAGCTGCCCGGAGCGTGGCTCGAGCGCGGCAGCGATCCGCGCCGCCGACGCGCGCCTGCTCGACGCGCCGCTCGGCTGGGCCGGCCGAGCGCGTGCTGGCGACGATGCTGGTTCGCCGCGCCGGCAGCGCTCGCCGCCGCGCGCGGCGCGCGGCGCTGCTCGAAGCAGCGCGCGAGGCGGCAGAGGCCCATCCGCTGCGCGCGACCGCGCGGCGACTTCGCCGCACGAGACCGTCGTCGTCGTGCGCGCGCTCGCCGGCCGCGTCGAGCCGGCGCCTGGACGCTGCTGCAGCGCGTCTGGCAGGCATGGCGACCGCTCGCCTGGCAGCTGCCGCGCGCCGGCGCCGCGCATCTGGTCGACCTGACGAGGCGCAGCGCGTCCGCGTCCGCGACGCACCGTATGATCGAATCGCCCTGGCACCGCTCTTGCGGTCGCTGCGTTGCGCGCTTCGGCTCCGACGCCATGGACCTGACGCCGCGCGAGAAGGACAAGCTCCTCGATCTTCACCGCCGCGCTCCTCGCCGAGCGCCGGCGCGCGCGTCTCAAGCTCAACCACCCGGAAGCGATCGCGCTGATCAGCGCCGCGATCATGGAAGGCGCGCGCGACGGCAAGAGCGTCGCCGCGCTGATGAGCGAAGGCAAGACCGTCCTGACGCGCGCCGACGTGATGGACGGCATCGCCGAGATGATCCCCGACATCCAGGTCGAGGCGACCTTCCCCGACGGCACCAAGCTGGTCACGGTGCACCAGCCGATCGCATGAGCGTCGCGACGATCGTCCCGGGCGAGCTCATCGCCGGCAGCCGGCGAGCACGTGCTCAACCCCGGCCGCCGCACGGCGACGCTGGTGGTGCAGAACAGCGGCGACCGGCCGATCCAGGTCGGCTCGCACTATCACTTCGCCGAGACCAACGCGGCGCTGCGCTTCGACCGCGTCGCGCGCGCGCGGCATGCGCCTCGAACATCGCCTCCGGCACCGCGGTCCGCTTCGAGCCCGGCCAGCAGCGCACGGTCGAGCTCGTCGACCTCGCCGGCGAGCGCAAGGTCTACGGCTTCCGCGGCCTGGTGCAGGGAACGCTCTGATGGCGACGATCTCGCGCCGCGCCTATGCCGAGATGTTCGGCCCGACCGTCGGGCGACCGCGTCCGCCTCGCCGACACCGAGCCTGATCGTCGAGGTCGAGGACGACTACACCTAGCGCCGGCGGCTACGGCGAGGAGGTGAAGTTCGGCGGCGGCAAGACGATCCGCGACGGCATGGGCCAGAGCCAGCGCGCTCGCGGCCGAGACGCGCCGACACGGTGATCACCAACGCGCTCGATCATCGACCACTGGGGCATCGTCAAGGCCGACGTCGGCGATCAAGGCCGGCCGCATCGCCGCGCCTCGGCAAGGCCGGCAATCCCGACGTGCAGCCGGGCGTCGACATCGTCATCGGCCCGGGCACCGAGATCATCGCCGGCGAGGGCATGATCCTCACCGCCGGCGGCATCGATTCGCACATCCACTTCATCTGCCCGCAGCAGATCGAGGCCGCGCTGGCGAGCGGCGTGACGACGATGCTCGGCGGCGGCACGGGTCCCGCCACCGGCACCTTCGCGACGACGTGCACGCCGGGCCCGTGGCACATCCACGCGATGCTGAAGGCGGCCGAGTGCCTTCCCGATGAACCTCGGCTTCATGGGCAAGGGCAACGCCAGCCTGCCCGCCGCGCTCGACGAGCAGGTCGAGGCCGGCGCGTACGGCCTGAAGCTGCACGAGGACTGGGGAACGACGCCGGCGGCGATCGACAACTGCCTCGCGCGTCGCCGAGCGCCACGACGTGCAGGTGACGATCCACACCGACACGCTCAACGAATCGGGCTTCGTCGAGGACACGATCGCCGCCTTCAAGGGCCGCGCGATCGCGACCTTCCACACCGAGGGCGCGGGCGGCGGCCACGCGCCCGACATCATCAAGCTGCGCGGGCTTGCCGAACGTGCTGCCGTCGTCGACCAACCCGACCATGCCCTACACCGTCAACACGGTCGACGAGCACCTCGACATGCTGATGGTCTGCCATCACCTCGACCCGGCGATCGCCGAGGACCTGGCGTTCGCCGAGAGCCGGATCCGGCGCGAGACGATCGCCGCCGAGGACGTGCTGCACGACCTGGGCGTGTTCTCGATGATGTCGTCCGACAGCCAGGCGATGGGCCGCGTCGCGCGAGGTCGATCGTCCGCACCTGGCAGGCCGCCGACAAGATGAAGGCGCAGCGCGGCTGGCTCGCTCCCGACGGCGCCGACGCGCGGCGCGGCGTGCGCGCAGCGATTCGCGCAACGACAACTTCCGCGTCCAGCCGCTACGTCGCCAAGTACACGATCAACCCGGCGATCACGCAGGGCATCGCCCACGAGGTCGGCTCGATCGAGCCGGGCAAGCTCGCCGACCTGGTGCTCTGGAAGCCGGCGTTCTTCGGCGTCAAGCCGCAGCTCGTGATCAAGGGCGGGATGATCGCGGCGGCGGCGATGGGCGACCCGAGCGCGTCGATCCCGACGCCGCAGCCGGTGCACTACCGGCCGATGTTCGGCGCCTACGGCGCCGCGCTCGCCGTCTCGTGCGTCAACTTCGTCTCGCAGGCGTCGCTCGACGCCGGCATCGCCGACAGGCTCGGCCTGCGCACGCCCGCTCAGCGCAGGTGCGCAGCACGCGCGGCCATCGGCAAGGCCGACATGGTGCTGAACGGCGCGCACGCCGAACGATCGAGGTCGACGCGCAGACCTACGAAGTGCGCGCCGACGGCGTGCTGCTCACCTGCGAGCCGGCGACGGTGCTGCCGATGGCGCAGCGCTACTTCCTGTTCTGAGGCGCGCTCGACCGCCGCGGCTCGTGCCGCTCATCGCCGCCAGCAAGCTGATCGCCGCCGGCCGCGGCCTCGCGCCGGCGCTGGCTGCGCCGCGCCGCGACGCGTCGAGCTCGACTGGGACACGCGCCAGAAGAGCCGCTTCGAGGCGACCGATTCGCACCGGCCGGCGCGTCGCCGTCTTCCTGGCGCGCGGCGGCAGTCGTCGCGCGGCGGCGACGTGCTCGTCGCCGAGGACGGCTCGCTGATCGCGGTGCAGGCGCTGCGCGCAGGCGATCCTGCGTCGTCACGCGTCGGCGCCGCGCGGCGATCGGCGCTCGACCTGCTGCGCGCCGCGCTACCACCTCGGCAACCGCCACGTGCCGCTCGAGGTCCGTGCCGACCGCCTCGCAGCTCGAGCCCGACCACGTGCTCGCCGCGCTGCTCGCCCGCATGGGGCTGCAGCGTCGAGGCGACGAGCGGTGCCGTTCGAGCCCGAGGCGGGCTGCGTACGACAGCGCGTCGTCCGGGCAGTGCGCGCACGGCCACGCGACAGCGCGACGGCCACGGCGATGACCATGGCCACGACCACGACCACGACCACGACCACGACCGTCGCGCACGCCGATCGCAGGTCTCGTGAAAGCCGCCACGCTGCTGCAACTGATGCGGCTGGCATCGCCGAGCCTGCCGGTCGGTGGCTTCAGCTACTCCGAAGGCATCGAGTCGGCGGTCGAGGCCGCGCCTCGTGAGCGACGAAGCGACGGCCGAGCGCTGGCTCGTCGATCAGCTCGCATCTCGGTATCGCGCGAGCGACCTGCCCGTCGTCGCCGCGGCGCTCGCCGCCTGGCAGAGCGGCGACGACGACGACGCGATCGCGTCGCCTGGAACCAGTGGTTCGCGACGACGCGCGAGACGCGCCGAGATGCGCCAGCAGAGCGAGCAGATGGGCCGCTCGCTCGCGCATCTGGCTGCGCAGCGCGGCAGCGCGGACGCGCGCCTGCGCCGGCCTCGAAGCGCTCGCGCCCCGCGCCGACCTGGCCGATCGCGTTCGCCCTCGCCGCCGCCGACAGCGACGCGACGGCGCGCGACGTCCTCGTCGACCTACGCCGCCGGCTGGGCCGAGAACACTGGTCCAGGCGGCGATGAAGGCGGTGCCGCTCGGCCAGGTCGGCGGCGCAGCGGCATGCTCGCCGCGCTCTCGGCCGAGATCGTTCCGCGTCGTCGACGCCGCCCTCGCTCCTTCCCGCCGCCGAGATGCAGGCGTTCACGCCGATGCTGGCGATCCTCTCGGCGCAGCACGAGGACCCAGTACTCGCGCCTGTTCCGCTCCTGACCGCCGACCCTCGACACCATGAGCCCGCTGCACCACGATCCGCGCGCCGGACGCGCCCCTGCCACCGCTGCGCGTCGGCGTCGGCGGGCCGGTCGGCTCGGGCAAGACGACGCTGGTCGAGATGCTGTGCAAGGCGATGCGCGAGCGCTGGGACCTGGTCGTCGTCACCAACGACATCTACACCAAGGAAGACCAGCGCCTGCTGACCGTCGCCGGCGCGCTCGGCGCCGACCGCATCATGGGCGTCGAGACCGGCGGCTGCCCGCACACGGCGATCCGCGAGGACGCGTCGATCAACCTCGAGGCGATCGACCGCATGCTCGAGAAGTATCCCGACGCCGACATCGTCTTCATCGAGAGCGGCGGCGACAACCTGGCCGCAACCTTCAGCCCCGAGCTCTCGGACCTGACGATCTACGTCATCGACGTCGCCGCCGGCGAGAAGATCCCGAGAAAGGGCGGCCCGGGCATCACCAAGAGCGACCTCTTCGTCATCAACAAGACCGACCTCGCGCCGCATGTCGGCGCCAGCCTCGACGTGATGCGCGCCGACACGCTGCGCATGCGCGGCGCGCAGGCCGTTCGTGATGACCAACCTGAAGACGCGCGACGGTCTGGCCGAGGTCGTCGCCTTCATCGAGCAGCGCGCGGACTGCTGAAGGGCTAGCGCCGCGACTCAGCGGCCGCGGACGCGCGCGGCGCTTCCAGCCGTCGCGCCAGCGCCGACAGCGTCAGCGTGATGACGAGATAGATCGCCGAGATGAAGAGGTACGGCTCCCAGTAGCGCGAGTACGCGCCGGCGACGGTGCGCGCGGCGAGCGCGAGCTCGGCCAGGCCGATCGCCGAGACCAGCGACGAATCCTTGACCAGCGTCACGGCCTCGTTGACGAGCGCCGGCACCATGCGGCGCAGCGCCTGCGGCAGCACGATGTAGCGCATCGACTGGGCGTGCGTCAGGCCGATGCTGTAGGCGGCCTGGGTCTGGCCGCCGTGGATGCTCTGGATGCCGGCGCGCAGGATCTCCGGAGATGTAGGCGCCGGCGTTGAGCGTCAGGGCGAGCGCGCCGGAGAAGAACGCGCCGTGGCTCTGGCGGAACTCGCGCGCCGCCTCGCCGCGCAGCAGACAGGCCGCCGTCGGGCTGGATCAGCGTCGGCATCAGCGCGAAGTGCACCAGCAGGATCTGCACGAAGAGCGGCGTGCCGCGAAAGAAGCCGACGTAGGCACGCGTCACGCCGCGCAGCAGCGACCAGGCCGCGGCCGCAGCGCGGCGACGCCGGCCGCGGCGCTGTCGCGCGATGCTGCTGATCAGGCCGAGGACGCACGCCGAGCGACGAGGCCGCCGCTGATCGAGACGATCGTCAGCTGCAGATGGTCATCACACAGGCCCTGCAGGAACAGCGGCCCGTAGCCGACGAGGATGTTCCAGCGCAGGTCCAGGAGGCCCACGCCGCGGCTTACTTCGACGCGTGCCGAGGCGCGCCGCCGGCGACGCCGGCGCCGCCGAGATAGCTGGCGTAGATCCGGTCGTAGCTGCCGTCGGCGCGGATTGCCGCCAGGCCGCTGGTTCAGCTTGGCGAGCAGATCGGCGTCGCCCTTCCTCACGGCGATGCCGTAGTGCTCGGGAACGAACGCCGGGTCGTCGACGGTCTTGAACTGGCTGCCGGCGTTGTTGCTTGACGTAGTTGACGACGACGCCGTTGTCGGCGACGACCGCATCGATGCCGCCGGCCTCGAGCTCCTTCAGCGCCAGCGGCGTCGACTCGAAGCGCTTGATGTCGGCGCTGTTCTTGCCCTGCAGTTTCGAGATCGGCCTCGTCGCCGGTGGTGCCGGTCTGCACGCCGACCTTGAGCGACTTGAGGTCGGCGAAGCGTGGCGACCTTCGAATCGGTCTTGACCGCGATCAGCTGGTGGGCATCGAAGTACGGATCGCTGAAGTCCATCGAGAGCTTGCGTTCGTCGGTGATCGTGATCGACGAGACGAGCAGGTCGCGGTCGCCCTGCTTGCAGCGCGTTGAAGATGCCCTCCCACGGGCGTGTTGACGAACTTGACCTCGATGCCCGACTTGCGCGGCGACGGCGCTGACGATGTCGATGTCGAAGCCGACGATCTCGCCCTTCTCGTTCTGCGACTCGAACGGCGCGTACGCGGCGTCGGTGCCGACGCTGTAGACGCGGCTGCTCGCAGGCGTCGAACCGGCCGCTGCCGGCGCGCTGCCGTCCTGCTTGCCGCAGGCACCGAGCAGGGCGAGCACGACGCAGGCGGCTGCGGCGCCCGAAGCGACGGAAAGGCTTCGTCATCGAACTCCTCGATCGGTGGTCGCCCGAGGGCGGATCGCAGGCATGGTACAGCCCGCCCCGGCGTCGGCCGCGCCTCGTCGAGCGACGGCGGAAGGCGTCAGCGACGCGGCGACGACGGCCAGTTGGTTGCGCCGGTCGCCGGATCGACGAGCCGCCGGCGCATGCGCCAGGCGGTGCAGCGAAAGGTCGCTCCCGAGAGCAGGCGATCGATGAAGTCCTCGGCGCCCGGGACGATCCTGCCGTCGGCGCAGATCATCTCGCCCGGCTGCTGGCGCGCTGCCGCGAGCTCGGCCGGAATGCGGCCGCCGTCGCTGAGCGCGCTCGCGCCGACGAGCAGGGCGCCGACCACGAGCGGCAGGACGCCGATCATGAGGACGAGGCGCCAGGCGCGGCCTGCGCTCGTCTTGTGTCGAAACTTTGCAGGTCGCATCGGCAAGGGTCGCGGTGTCGCCTCATCATAGAGTTCGGCGAGCGCTTGGCCCGGTGACGCGGCCCCTGGCCAAGGCGACGACGTGAGCAAGTGCGCAAAAGATTCGATATCTAATGCGGTTCCGATTCGCCTGAGCAAACACCGTGGACATTCCCCGCAACACCTTCCGCGACGCGTTGCGCGCGGGTCGACCTGCAGCTCGGCCTCTGGGTCGGCCTCGCCGACGCCAATGCTGCCGAGGCACTCGCGGCGACCGGCTACGACTGGCTGCTGCTCGACGGCGAGCACGCCCTCAACGACCCGCGCAGCGTGCTGGACGCAGCTGCGCGCGCTCGCCCTCTATCCCGTCCATCCGGTGGTGCGGCCGGTGCAGGGCGAGGTGGCGCTGATCAAGCAGTACCTCGACATCGGCGCGCAGACCCTGCTCGTGCCGATGGTCGACAGCGCCGAGCAGGCCGCGCTGATGGTTCGCGCCATGCGCTATCCGCCCGACGGCCTGCGCGGCATGGGCGCGGCGCTGGCACGCGCCTCGCGCTGGAACCAGATCCCCGATTACGTCCACCTCGCCAACGAGCAGATGTGCCTGCTGGTGCAGGCCGAGACCACGCTCGCGATCGACAACCTGGCGGCGATCGCCGCCGTCGACGGCGTCGACGGCGTCTTCTTCGGCCCGGCCGACCTGTCGGCGTCGATGGGGATTTCGCGGTCAGCCCGGGCATCCCGACGTCCAGCGCGTCCTGCTCGACGGCATCGCCACGGTTCGCGCCGCCGGCAAGGCGCCGGGAATCCTGATGGCCGACCCGCAGGTGGCACGGCAGTATCTCGACGCCGGCGCCCTCTTCGTCGCGATCGGCGTCGACACCACCTTGCTCGTGCGCGCGGCGAGCGAGCTGATCCGCGGCTTCCGGCCGGGTTCGGCCGACGTCGCCGCGCCGGCCTGGGTCTACTGAACGCCGTCGCCGCGCGGCAGAACGCGCTCAGGTCGAGGACCGCCGCATCGCCGAGCCACATCGCATGCGCGGTGTGATCGGCGTAGTCGTCGCCGGTCAGGCCGTGGACGAGCACGGTCAAGCCTTGGCGCTGTTGCTCGAGCCGCGCCACCACGCCGTCGAACTGCTCGCTGCCGAACGCGATCTGGCAGCTCCAGCGCGGATGCGGGCCGACCAGCCGTTCGTGGACGCGACCCATCGCGACCGCGCACTCGGCGGCGACGCGCTGGCAGAGCGCGCGCGCCTGCTCGACGGTGCCGGCGTCGAAGTAGACGTGCGCGTGATAGCGCTGGTAGACGTTCTCGGGTCGGCGCGGCGCGTCGGTCATGCCTCGATTCTGCCCGGCCCGGCCTCGAGCCGAAGGTGCCAAGCGACTATCGTCGTATCACCATGACAGAGCCCGACGACCCGAGGCCGGTTCGAGCGCGCGAAGAGCTCGTTCTTCGCCGGCCTCGGCTGTTTCGAGAGCGGCGGGTTCGAGGCGGCGGAGCAGCACTTCCTCGCCTCGCTCGCCGCCGTTCCCGGACGCGCCTCGACGCTGGTCAACCTGGCAGCGACGCAGCTCGAGCTGGCGCGGCCGGGCGATGCGCTGGCGAGTGCCGACGCCGCGCTGCGCGCCGAGCCCGACGGCCTCGACGCCCTGCTCCATCGCGCCACCGCGCTGATGCAGCTCGGCCGCTACCAAGAAGCCCTGCCCGCCTTCGACCGATTGCTGACTGCCGATGGCGGCGTCATCGAGGCCTGGTTCCGGCGCGGCCAGACGCTCGAGCGCCTCGCCCGGCGTGGCGACGCGCTGGCATCGTTCCAGCGCGTCGTCGCCCTCGACCCGACGCGCGCCGACGCGTGGAGCGGATGCGGCACGCTCGCGCGCGCAGCTCGGCCGGCTCGACGATGCGGCGAACGCCTTTCGCGAAGCGCTGCGCCACGGCGCCGACCGCCACCTGCACGAGTACTACCTGGCGTCGGTGGCGGGCCAGACGGCGCCGCCGGCGGCGCCGCGCGAGTACGTCCGGACCCTCTTCGACGAGTACGCCGACGCATTCGAGACCCACCTCGTCTCCGACCTGCGCTACCGCGGCCACTTGCAGCTGGTCGACGGGCTGGTCGCGCTCGGCCACGGCCGATACCAGAACGCGCTCGATCTCGGCTGCGGCACGGGCCTCTGCGGACCGCTGCTGCGGCCGATGGCCGAGCGGCTGACGGGCATCGACCTGGCGCCGAAGATGCTCGAGAAGCTGCCGCTGCCCGCGCCGTCTACGACACCCTGGAGGCGGCCGACGCGGTCGAGTATCTGCGCCGCGCCGACCGATCCTTCGACCTGGTCGTGGCAGCGGACGTCTTCATCTACTTCGGCGACCTCGCGCCGACGTTCGCCGCCGTGCGCGCGGCGATGGATCACGGCGTCTTCTGCTTCTCGGTCGAGCTGCTCGACCCCGGACGCGGCGACTTCGAGCTCCGGCCGAGCCTGCGCTATGCCCACAGCGAAGCCTATCTGCTGCGCCTCGCCGAAGCCCAGGGGTTCGCGCTGATCGAGGCCCGGCACGGTCCGGTGCGCGAGGACCAGGAGCCGGCCGGTCGCGGGACTGTTCGTCTTTCTCGCCGCGAGCCCTCGCTAGCCGAAAGTACGCAGCAGGCCGGGCAACCGCTTGAAGGCCGCCGCCTGCGGGAACAAGGTTCGCGTCACGCGCTCGGGATCGATGCTGAAGCACTCGCCTACCGCCGAAGCGATGAGCGCGTCGAGCCGGGTCGTCGGCTGGAGGTCCCGCCCCTGGTAGAGAGCAGCGGGCGCGAGGCCGAGGCCAGTCGGCGACGACGCGCCCGCCCTGGACCGCGCCGCCGCAGCAGCATCGCCGCCGACGCCGTGCCGTGGTCGGTGCCGCCGGTGCCGTTGGCCGCAGCGGTGCGCCCGAACTCGGTCGCGACCAGGACCGTGGTCTCGGCCCAGGCCGTGCCGAGCCCGTCGCGCAATGCCGCGAGCATCGTGTCGAGCGCCTTCAGCTGATTGGCGAGACGCGGCGCCTGGGCGCTGTGGGTGTCCCAGCCGCCGGTCTCGAGCATGGCGATGCGCGGACCGTCGGGCCGGGCCAGGAAGCGCGCGGCGAGACGCCCGACCTCGGTCGGGTTCTGGCGTGCCGGGCTGGCCATCGTGCGCGAGTCCATCGCCGTCGACCAGAGCGCGTGCAGCTGCGCGTCCTGCGCGTAGAGCTGCTGGACCCGCTGCAGCAGGTCGTCGGGCGCCTGCCGCGCCGTCGAAGGCGCGTACGAGATGACCTCGGCCGGGCCGCGCAGCGCCAGTGGCACGGTCGGCGCGATCGCGACCGCTTCGCCGCTGGTCCGCGGCAGCAATGCGATCAGCCGGTTGAGCCAGCCGTCCTTGACGTCGTGCGGCGCGGCGCCGCCCGACTCGAGCACGTTCTGGCCGTCGAAGTGCGAGCGCTCGCGATACGGCGAAGCGACCGCGTGGATGAAGAGCGCCTGCTTCGCCTGCGTACAGCTTCGCCGTCTCGACCAGCGCGGGATGGAGCGCGAAGGTGCCGTCGAGCCGGGCCGCCGCGGACGGATCGATCGCGAGCGCGCCGCGCAGCCGGGCGTACGCCGGGTCGGCGTAGGGAACGACGATCTCGAGTCCGTCGGCGGCGCCGCGCTGGATCACGAAGACGAAGCGCCGCTCGGTCTCGGCGCGTGCGAGGACGATGCGCGGCGCGGCGATCAGGCCGCCGGCGCCGAGCGCGGCGTATTGCAGGAAGAGGCGGCGCGATTCGGGAAGCGTCGGCATCGTCTATCTCCTCAGGAATTCAGGCGACGCGAGCAGCAGCGCCAGCGCGCGTCTCGGGCTTTCGGCGCGCTCGATGGCCAGCGTCGTCGCCTCGCCGAGACCGCCGGGCAAAAGCTGCGGGCCGAGCACGCGCGCGGTCGACGCTGCTGCCGGCGAGCGCGGCCAGGCGCTGCGCCAGCTCGACCCGACGCATCAGCGCGTCGGGCGCGGCCCAGCTGGCGCCGATGTCGTCGTAGCCGGCCGGCGATCCCGGTCGCCACGCCGGCTGACCGAGCTGCGTCAGCATCGGCGCGATCGGGCGGTCGTGCAGGTCGCGCCAGCCGAGGCCGCGCAACGACGACAGCGTCCATTCCCACGGCGTCTTGAACTTGGCCGGCGCCGCTTGCCAGGCCTCGGGCGATTCGATCAGGGCGCGATAGACGCCGGGCAGATCGCCGCGGCCGCGCTCGAAGGCGTCGGCGAGACGCTCGACCAGCGCCGGCGCCGGCTCGTCGCCGGCGAAATGGCGCGCCAGCTTGGTGGCGATGTGGCGTGCCGTCGCCTGCCGGGTAGCGAGGTGGCGCAGGATCGCCTCGCCTGGCCTTCGCCGGCAGCTTCGTAGCGCTCGCCGAGCACCACGCGCGCGCCGGGCTCGTGCAGCAGCGGCTGGAAGCCGAAGCGGCCGAGGGACGGCGCCGGCGCGGCCGGCGTAAGGCCCGGTACAGCGCACCGACGGTCCAGCCGGTGAGCGCGCGCGCAAGCTCGGTGACGTCGTCCTGGCTGTAGCCGCTGCGAACGCCGAGCGTGTGCAGCTCGAGGACCTCGCGCGCCAGGTTCTCGTTCAGGCCGCGCGTCGGCGTTCCGGGTCGATCGCGCGCGGCGCGCCGGGCGCCGGTGCTCTCCGGGCCGATCGAGCGCACCTGATCGAGGTAGAGCAGCATCGCCGGGTGGCGCTCGACGGCGAGCAGCATGTCTTCGAAACGGCCGAAGACGTGCGGGCGGATCGCTTCGGCCTCGAACGCAGCCGGCGATCGATCCGAGCGTCGGCTTCTCGATCGACACCGCGAAGTGATTGGCCCAGAAGTGGACCAGGCGCTCGGCGAACGGCGCCGGCGTGACCAGCGCGCTCGTCACCCGCGCGTCGACGGCAGCGCGGTAGCGGTCGCGGATCTCGGTCGCGAGCGCCTGACGCGCCGCGACCTCGGTCGTGGCACCGGCTTGGCGCACGCCGCGCTGCAGCTCGGCGTAGCTGACGACGAGCGCCGCGCTCGACGGCTGCTGCGCCCACGCCGGCGGCAACGGCTGATAGCTCCGAACTGCGCGCAGCAGCCAGCGCTTCGGGTCGGCCGCGGCAGCGGCTCGTCGGGCGCGCGCCGAGGCCGAAGCGGTTGAGCGCGATCGCGGCGGCAGTGGCGGGTTGGATTCGATGGAGGGCTTCCCGCTCCTGCCGGCGCGCCGGCATCGCTTACTCGGCATTAAACGCCGAACGCGTCTGCGCATGCCGTCGCTGCGGCGCGTGCACTAAGGCCGCGACGCGGCGGCGTCGGCCGGCGACGCCGCGGTGCGTCGCGCCAGCCCGCTCGGCGAACGTCTGGCGTTCGGCCGGCGACAAGCGTCCGGCGAAATCGACGACGCTGATCTCGAAGCGGCGCGCGCCGCCATGTCGGCTTCGCGCGTTCGCGCCAGCGCCTCGGGCAACCGCGCCGGCATCGAGCCTCGGGCTCGCGCATCAGGCGCAGCACTTCCTGCCGACCTTCGCGCGCAGGCCTGGATCGGCACGGCGGCGGCGCGGCGAGCATCGCGCAGGCCGAGGCGAAGCTGCGCCGCTGCTCGGCCGAGAGCTCGTCGGCGGCGCGTAGCGCAGCGCGCGCGGCGGCTCGGCGGTCGTGCCGGCGACGCGCTCGGTCAGCCACCAGCGCACGGCGCCGCCGGCGACGCCGCCGGCGAGAAAAACATTGAGCACCAGCGACGAGCAGCAGCCAGCGCCTGACGCGAGGCTGGTTCATTCGTCGCTCCCGTCGGTGGCGATCTCGCCGAACGCCGTGCCCGGGTCTGCCAGTCGACCGCGGCGGCCGGAGGCGCCTGGCGCAACGCCACCGAGACGACGAACGCTCCGGCCAACGCCCCGGCCAGGCCGGTGATCGTCAGGCCGAAGCGGGGCCAGCCAGGCCCGGCCCGGCCAGCCGCGCGCCGAGCCGCGCCGAACGCCGGCGCGGCAGCGCGGCGGCCGGGGATCGCATCGGCGGCGACGCGCGCTGCAGCAGTGCCGAATCGGCGCTGGCAGCGCATGCTGATCGAGCCACTGGTCGGCTCCGGCGGCTGCGGCCAGCGCGCAGCCCACGCAGTCTTGCGCCTGCAAGCTACGCGCGGCGGCGCGCTCGCCGCGCGGCCAGCGCTCGAGATCGGCGCCGCGTGGCGGCGAGCAGGTCGCCGGAATCGCTGCGGAGTCATGGCTTGCGTCGTCCTCGGTCGCCGAGCTCGCGCGCGCAGGTGCGCGACGGGCCCGCGCCAGCAGGCTTTCCAGCGCTTTGATCGCTGATGCTCCGATCAGGGCGGCGCGCCTCGCCGTTGATGAGCGTCCTGGTAGTACTGCAGCACCACGGGGCCTCGCGCTGTCGCGCGCGCGGCAGTCGCGCCAGCGCCGCGGCGACGCGCCGGCCGCTGCTGGTTCAGCCTGCAGCGTTTGCTCGGGCGCCGGAGCGGGATCGGCTGACGGCCGCGAGCGATTCCGCTCATGCGGGCTCCTCGTCGCGCCGCCGCGCAGCCGGTCGGCAGGCAGGTTGAGCGCGACCCGATGGAGCCACGGTGTCGGCCGCGGGCGTTCCCGGTTGCCAACGGCCGGCGCTGCTTCCAGGGGCGCGCACGAAGACCTCCTGGTGCCACTTCGCTCGGCTTTCGCGCCGCGCCTGCCGAGCAGGCGCTCGGCGAGGACGAGCAGCCGCGCCACCTTGCTGCGCGAGCCAGTCTCGCGTCACGCCTCGCGCATCGCTCCGGCCGATGCGCGCCTAGCAGCTCCGCGTCGGGATCATCTTCCGTTCAATGGTCACCATGACATGCGCGCGATCGCCGCGAGCCGAGACCCGGCTCGCCCGCGCATCGGTCGGCGCTGCTTGAACGAGCGACAACCCGGAATCCTGTCGCGTCGCGCTGCCTGCCGGCGGCGCCGCGCTGTTGCGATCAGATCCCCCAGCGTACCAGCACCAGCGGTCCGTACCTGGCGTCCACGAGCGCCAGCGACGCGGCATCGACCGCGGTCACCGAGATCGACGCAGCCGGCCATCTCGAGCGAGGTGACGTACGAGCCGGTCAGGTGGCGCGCGACCTTGATCCCGAGCGCCATGCAGCACCTTGTGCGCGGCGGTGACCATCGAGGTAGAGCTCGAGCGTCGGCGTGCCGCCGAAGCCGTTGACGAGCAGGATCGTCTCCTGGCCGCGCGCCATCGACAGGTCCTTCAGGATCGAGCCGACCAGCTCGCCGGCGATCGCGTCGGCCGAGCCGAGCTTGACCCGGCGCCGCCCCGGCTCGCCGTGGATGCCGACGCCCATCTCCATCTCGTCGGCTGCCGATCTGGAAGGTCGGCTTGCCCGCCGCCGGCACGGTGCACGAGGTCAGCGCGACGCCCATCGACGCGGTCGCCTTGTTGACGCTGTCGCCCGAGCGCCTTCAGCGCCGCCAGGCCGTCGCCGCGCTCGGCCGCGGCGCCGACGATCTTCTCGACCACCAGCGTGCCGGCGACGCCGCGCCGGCCGGTGGTGTAGGTCGAGTTCTCGACCGCGACGTCGTCGTTGACGATGACCGTCGCGTTGTCGCTGGTCAGCATCTCGGCGGCCATCTGGAAATTCATCATGTCGCCGGAATAGTTCTTGACGATGAAGAGCGTTCCGGCGCCGCCGTCGACGGCCTCGGCGGCGGCGAGCATCTGGTCGGGCGTCGGCGAGGTGAAGACCTGGCCCGGGCAGGCGGCGTCGAGCATGCCGTGGCCGACGAAGCCGGCATGCAGCGGCTCGTGGCCCGAGCCGCCGCCCGAGATCAGCGCCACCTTGCCCGGCTTGAGATCCTTGCGGCGCACGAACTTGCGCTCGGCGCCGAGGGTGACGATGTCGGCGTGCGCGGCGGCGAAGCCGTCGAGCGATTCGGCGAGCACGTCGTCGACGTCGTTGATGAGCTTTTCTGGTCACCTCGGAGGAAGTCCTCGCCGTCGGCAGAGTCTGTCGCAGATCGCGGCGATGATCAAGCGCCATCGAGCGCGAGCCGGGATCGACGTGGCCGAGGGCGCGCTCGCCGAGAAACGAGGCGCGGCCGCGGATCGCGTCCATCGCCGCGGTCGCCGCGGCGCTGTCGAGCGCGCACTGGCGCACGCGCGCGCGCGAGGTCGGGCCAGCCGGGTCGCTCGGCGGCGAGCAGGCGCTGCACCGGATCGAGCACGTCGAGCAGGGTCTTCTGTCCGACCTCGGCCTTGCCGAGGCGGGTGAGCGCGGCGATCCCCGCCGCCAGCGCGGCGCCGAGGTCGGCCGGCCTCGGCTCGGCCGGCAGCTCCTTCGGCGAGCGTCACGAGCAAGGTGCCGAACACCGGCCCCGACGAGCCGCCGATCGTTGCTCATGCAGGTCGTGCCGGCCGCCTTCAGCGCTTCGTTCAGCGAGCACGCGTCGCTGCCACGTCGCCTGAGCCGGGCCTGGATCGCCAGCGCGCCGCGCTTCATGTTCAGGCCGTGGTCGCCGTCGCCGATGGCGCTGTCGAGCTCGGTCAGCTCGTCGACGTGATCGATCAGCGTCTGCGTCGCGGCGCGGATCAGCGACAGGTGGTCCATGGGGCGGGCTCCGGGATCGGGGTCGTGAGGCCGGCTCAGGCGGCGACGCGCCGGCCGGCGGCGTCGAACCAGAGCGGCCGGTCCGATGCTCGACGCTCGACCTCGCTGCCGGGCTCGACCGAGCCGCGCGCCGGCGCGGCGCTGATCAGCTCGGCGGCGCTGTCGGCGAGCGCGAGGTGCACCAGGCGCTGGTCGCTCAGGAGCTCGATCCGCCGCACCGTCGCGCGCAGCGCGGGTCCGGCTGCGCAGCCGCGCCGTGCGCAGGTGCAGGTGCTCGGCGCGAACGCCGAGCGTGACCGCGCCGCGCCGGCGCCGGCCAGGCGCCGAGCGCGGCGCGCGGCGACAGGTTGATCCGCGGCGAGCCGAGGCGCGCGGCGACGGCGCTGGTCTGCGGGTCCTCGTAGATCTCGCGCGGGCTGCCGACCTGCGCCAGCTGGCCGTGGTCGAGCACGCCGATCCGCGTCGCCAGGGTCAGCGCCTCGGTCTGGTCGTGGGTGACGTAGAGCATGGTCGCGCCGAGGTCCTGCTGGATCCGCTTCAGCTCGAGGCGCAGGTCGTTGCGCAGCTTGGCGTCGAGCGACGACAGCGGCTCGTCCATCAGCGTCACCGCGGGCTCGCGCACCAGCGCGCGGCCGATCGCCACCCGCTGCATCTGCCCGCCGGAGAGGCGCGTCGCCGGGCTGGCGAGCTTGTCGTCGATGCGCAGCAGGCGGGCGATCTCGATCACCTTCTCGCGCACCTTCGCCTCGGGCATCCGGCGCAGCGGCGAGCGCAGCGGAAAGGCGAGGTTGTCGTAGACGCTCAGGTGCGGATAGAGCGAGTACTGCTGGAACACGAAGGTCGACGTCGCGCAGCGCCGGCGCGGTGCGCGGTGACGTCGTGGCCGCCGATGAAGACGCTGCCCTCGGTCGGGCGTCTCGAGGCCGGCGACGAGGCGCAGCGTCGTCGTCTTGCCGGCGCCGCTCGGGCCGAGCAGGACGATGAATTCGCCGCTGGCGATGTCGAGCGAGAGCTCGTCGCACCGCCGTCGTCGCGCCGAAGCGCTTGCCGACCCGGTCGAGGCGCAGCTCAGCCATGGCGTCGCCTCGCGTCGCAGCGGCCAGGGCGCGGCCGGCTCGGCCTGTCGAACAGCGACACCGCGCGCGCGTCGAACGCCAGGCCGACGTGCTCGCCGCGCTCGGCCCGTCGCCTGCGGCGCCGACCTTGGCGCGCAGGGTCGAGCCGACGGCGGTGGTCACGGTCACGATCTGGCTGTGGCCGAGGTACTCGCTGCCGACGACCTCGGCGCGCAGGCTCGAGCGCGTCGTCGAAGCGCGACGTGCTCGGGGCGCACGCCGCACAGCAGCGGCGCCGCCGGCGACCGCCTCGCGCCAGCGGCGGCACCGGCGACCCGCGCCGCGCCGATCGCGACCTCGGCGGCGCCGGCCGCGTAGGCGCCGGCGAACGGGATGAAGTTCATCGCCGGCGCGCCGATGAAGTCGGCGACGAACACCGACGCCGGCCGGTCGTAGACCTCCTGCGGCGCGCCGAGCTGCTCGATCACGCCGTTGTTCATGATCGCGATCGTGTCGGCCATCGCCATCGCTTCCATCTGGTCGTGGGTGACGTAGACCATGGTCGCCTTCAGCCGGTCGTGCAGGCCGCGCAGCTCGCGCGCACATCAGCTCGCGGAACTCGGAGTCGAGCGCGCCGAGCGGCTCGTCCATCATGAAGGCGAGCGGCTGGCGCACGATCGCGCGGCCGAGCGCGACCCGCTGCCGGTCGCCGCTCGACAGCGCCGAGACCGGGCTGGTCGAGCAGGCGCGTGATCTGCAGGATGCGCGCCGCCTCGTCGACCTCTGCGCTCGATCTCCGCGCCGCGGCATGCCCTGCGCGACCAGCGGGAAGGCGATGTTCCGGCGCACGTTCAGGTGCGGATAGAGCGCGAACAGCTGGAACACGAAGGCGATGTCGCGCTGCGAGGCGCGCTTCCAGGTGACGTCCTCGCCGCCGAGGAAGATCCGGCCGTCGCGTCGGCAGCTCGAGGCCGGCGATCATGCGCAGCGTCGTCGTCTTGCCGCAGCCCGAGGGGCCGAGCAGGCAGAAGAACTCGCCGTCCTTGCACGGTGAAGGTCGAGTCCTTCACCGCGACGAAGTCGGCAAAGGCCTTGTGCAGGCTGCTCGACGCGGATCTCGGCCATGGCGCTCGCTCAGCGCGGAAACTTGGAGACGATCGTGAACATCGCGACGCCGGCGAGCGTGGTGACGAACGACCAGGTGAAGAGCGACGAGCGCGAACGGCTGCAGCATCATGAAGATGCCGAGCGCGATCACGCCGGAGGCCACGCCAGCTCGAGCGGCCCGCGCCGCAGCCGCGTGGCCAGCGCGGATG
>ERZ1370068.8660-contig-7497_pt1 | contig 42855 bp, 51 predicted proteins | sample MGYA00561227_ERZ1370068 | MGnify/ENA primary metagenome ERZ1370068 (study PRJEB38410, sample SAMEA6850437) | metagenome | study: Metagenomic assessment of the ecological functions of the soil: analysis of the soil microbiota associated with the... | reverse complement strand
ACTTCGTTCAGTTACCGTATTGCTAGGATGGGACCGGCGGCGCACCCGGCTTTCTATAATCGAAACGCCCCGCTCCCCATCCGTGTCCGCCCCGATTTCGCCGCCCGCCACCGTCCTCCGTGGGCGCCGCCGCGCTGATGGCCGACGAGATGCTGGGAGGTCGACGCCGTCGATCCGGCGCCGGCTGGCCTTCGATGTGGCGCTGATCGACCAGATCGCCAACTACATCATCAGCGCCGGCGGCAAGCGGATCCGGCCGATGCTCGTGCTGCTGTTCTCCGAACGCGCTCGGCTCCGCCGGCCGGGAGCGCTTCGAGCTGGCGGCGACGGTCGAGTTCATCCACACCGCGACGCTGCTGCACGACGACGTGGTCGACGAGTCGGCGCTGCGGCGCGGCCGGCGACACCGCCAACGCGCTGTTCGGCAACGCCGCCGAGCGTGCTGGTCGGCGACTTCGTCTATTCGCGCGCCTTCCAGATGATGGTCGGCGCCGACCAGCATGCGCGTGCTCGAGGTGCTGGCGGACGCCACCAACGTGATCGCCGAGGGCGAGGTCCTGCAGCTGATGAACATGCACGACCCGGACGTCGCGTCGGACGACTACCTGCGCGTCATCCGCTTCAAGACCGCCAAGCTGTTCGAGGCCAGCGCGCGGCTGGGCGCGGTGCTCGCCGATGCCGACGCCGAGCGTCGAGGAGGCCTGCGCCGCCTACGGCCGCTCGCTCGGCACCGCCTTCCAGCTGGTCGACGACCTGCTCGACTACGAAGGCGCGACCGAGCAGCTCGGCAAGAACGTCGGCGACGACCTGCGCGAGGGCAAGCCGACGCTGCCGCTGCTGATCGCGATGGAGCGCGGCACCGCCGGGCGAGCGTGTGCTCGCTCGCGCGACGCCATCGAGCACGGCGAGGTGGCCCGCCTCGACGAAGTCGTCGCCATCGTCCGCGCGCACCGGCGCGCTCGACGGCGACGCGCGCGGCGGCGCGACGCCGAGGCCGACAAGGCACTGCAAGCGTCGCTCGAGCTGCTGCCGGCGACGGCGTACCGCGAGGCTCTGCTAGACTTGTCGGTTCGATCCGTCGACCGCTCGTCCTGAGCGAGCGTCGGGCCGACGCGGCTTCACCGCCGCGCCGCTGCGGCCGCCGACATCGGGGTGTAGCTTAGCCTGGTAGAGCGCTACGTTCGGGACGTAGAGGCCGGAGGTTCGAATCCTCTCACCCCGACCAGGATTCCTTCGCGAGCGCCTCATTCACGGCTGCAGCGGGTGCTCGAACCCGCGTGGATTGTTGGCGCAGCCCGTGGAGCCGGCGTTTACAGCCCCAGGTGAATCGGCGATGATCATCCGTTTCTTCAGCGACTGATCGAGCTTTCACAGGTTGGATACGCTCGCCGAAGCCCCGCATTCCTCCCTCTCCGGCGTGGCGAGGTGCTGGTCAACGCCGGCAAGCTCAACGCCAAGACCGCCGAGGAGCTGGTCCAGGCAGCTCGCGGGACAAGCGCAGCCAGCTTCGTCACCTCGGTGATCGCGGCCGGCGCCGTCTCGCCGTCCGATCTGGCGCACACGCTGTCGACCGCGCTGGCCCTGCCGCTGCTCGACCTGAGCGCGATCGACGCGGTCAAGCTGCCGCGAAACATCATCGACGCCGAAGCTCGCCGTCGCAGTACCAGATCGTCGTGCTGGGCAAGCGCGGCAACCGGCTCTTCATCGGCGGCGCCGACCCGACCGACCAGGAAGCGGCCGAGCGCATCAAGTTCGCGACCCAGCTCGCGCCCGAGTGGGTGATCGTCGAGCACGACAAGCTCGCTCGAAGCTGCTCGAGGCCGCAGCGGCGCGAGCGCCAACGAGGCGATGGAGGCGCTGTCCTCCGGCGACTTCGAGTTCGACGTCACCGACGACGTCACGACCAGGCCCGACGAGCGAGGTCGCCGAGCGACGTCGAGGACGCGCCCGGTCGTGCGCTTCCTGCAGAAGATGCTGATCGACGCGATCAACCTGCGCGCGTCCGACCTGCACTTCGAGCCCTACGAGTACCACTACCGCGTGCGCTTCCGCGTCGACGGCGAGCTGCGCGAGATCACCCAGCCGCCGCTCGCGATCAAGGACAAGCTCGCCGTCGCGCATCAAGGTCATCTCGCGCCTCGACATCGCCGAGAAGCGCGTGCCGCAGGACGGCCGCATGAAGCTCAAGTTCGGCAGCAAGGCGATCGACTTCCGGGTCAGCACGCTGCCGACGCTGTTCGGCGAGAAGATCGTGATCCGGATCCTCGATCCGTCGAGCGCCAAGGTCGGCATCGAGGCGCTCGGGCTACGAGAAGATCGAGAAGGACCGGCTGCTGAAGGCGATCGCCGCGGCCCTACGGCATGGTGCTCGTCACCGGCCCGACCGGCAGCGGCAAGACGGTGTCGCTCTACACCTGCCTCAACATCCTCAACCAGCCGGGCGTCAACATCTCCACGGTCGAAGACCCGGCGGAAATCAACCTGCCCGGCGTCAACCAGGTCAACGTCAACGACAAGGCCGGGCTCACCTTCGCGGCGGCGCTGAAGTCGCTTCCTGCGCCAGGACCCGGACATCATCATGGTCGGCGAGATCCGCGACCTCGAGACCGCCGACATCGCGATCAAGGCGGCGCAGACCGGCCACATGGTGATGTCGACGCTGCACACCAACGACGCGCCGACGACGCTGACCCGGCTGCGCCAACATGGGCGTGGCGGCCGTTCAACATCGCCGCAAGCGTGCTGCTCATCACGGCGCAGCGTCTGGCGAGAAAGCTGTGCGAGAACTGCAAGGCGCCGGCCGACTATCCTCGGGAGGCGCTGCTCAAGGCCGGCTTCAAGCCGGAAGACCTCGACGGCAACTGGAAGCCCTTCCGCGCCGTCGGGTGTTCGATGTGCAACAACGGTTACAAGGGACGCGTCGGCATTTACCAGGTGATGCCGATCAGCGAAGAGATCCAGCGGATCATCCTGGCGTCCGGCAACGCGACCGACATCGCCGCGCATGGCGCAACGTGAAGGCGTTCGCGACCTCCGCCAGTCCGGCCTGCTCAAGGTGCGCGTCCGGCATGACGACACTCGAAGAAGCTGATCTCGGTCACCAACGAGTAGCGGCAACCCTCGGAACGCACTAGCGAGACCTCGAAACGACGTATGGCAACGGCACTGGCGTGCTAAGCAGCGGATCAAGGACATCGTCTTCGAGTGGGAAGGCAAGGACAAGAACGGCAAGATCCGTCCGCGGCGAGATGCGCGCCGGCGGCGAAGCCATGGTGAGCGCGAGCCTGCGCCGCCAGGGCGTGATGGTCAGCAAGGTGAAGAAGCGCCGCATGAGCGGCGGCAAGGCGATCAAGCAGAAGGACATCGCCGTCTTCACCCGCCAGCTCGTCGACCATGATGCGCGGCCGGCGTGCCGCTGATCCAGTCGCTTCGACATCGTCGCCCGCGGCAGCACCAACGCCGAAGATGACGCGGCTGCTTGACCGACATCCGCTCCGACGTCGAGACCGGCACGAGCCTGTCGGCCGCGTTCCGCAAGCACCCGCTCTACTTCGACGCGCTGTACTGCAACCTGGTCGAGGCCGGCGAAGCCGGCGGTATTCTCGAAACCCTGCTCGATCGCCTGGCCGATCTATCAGGAAAAAGACGATGGCGATCAAGAACAAGATCAAGTCGGCGCTTGATCTACCCGGTCGCCGTGCATCATGGTCGCGTTCATCGTGCTGACCGTGATCATGATCTTCGTCATTCCGGCGTTCGAGGACGTGTTCAAGTCACTTCGGCGCCGACCTGCCGGCGCCGACGCTCGTCGTCATCGCGCATGTCGAAGTTCTTCGTCAAGTACTGGTACCTGATCTTCGGCATCGGCGGCGGCGGCATCTACTTCTTCATGCAGACGTGGAAGCGCTCGATCAAGATGCAGAAGTACATGGATCGGCTGCTGCTGCAGGTGCCGGTGTTCGGCGACCTGGTCAACAAGTCGTCGGTCGCCCGCTGGACGCGCACCCTGTCCGACCATGTTCGCCGCCGGCGTGCCGCTGGTCGAGGCGCTCGACTCGGTCGGCGGCGCGTCGGGCAACGCGGTCTTCGCCGAGGCGACCGAGAAGATCCAGAAGGACGTCTCCACCGGCTCGGCGCTCACCACCTCGATGCAGGCGACCGGCGTGTTCCCGGTGATGGTGCTGCAGATGTGCGCCATCGGCGAGGAATCCAGGCTCGCTCGACGCGCATGCTCGGCAAGGCCGCCGAGTTCTACGAGGACGAGGTCGACGAGGCGGTGAAGGGCCTGTCGAGCCTGATGGAGCCGTTCATCATCGTCATCCTGGGCACCCTGATCGGCGGCATCGTCGTCTCGATGTACCTGCCGATCTTCAAGCTGGGCCAGGTGGTCTGACCGTCTCGGTCAGGCCCAGAGATGCCGCCGGACGAGATCCTCTATTCCCCCTGGATCTCTGGCCGTTCTCGGCCTGTGCATCGGCAGCTTCCTGAACGTCGTCATCCACCGCCTGCCGCTGATGCTGGAGCGCGGCTGGCGCAAGGAAAGCGCCGAGCTGCTCGGCGTCGCGGCTCCCGAGAGCGCGCGCCGATCACGCTCTCGACGCCGCGCTCGCGCGTGCCCGTCGTGCGGCCACGCCATCGCCTGGTACGAGAACATCCCGCTCGCGAGCTGGCTCTGGCTGCGCGGCGCGATGCTCGGCCTGCAAGACGCGGATCTCCGCCGCGCTATCCCGCTGGTCGAAGCTGGCCACGGCGCGCGCTGTTCGCGGCGATCGGCTGGCGCTTCGGCGCCGAGCCGACGACGCTGCTCTGGTGCGGCTTCGCGCGCGGCGCTGGTCGCGGCGGCGCTGATCGACTTCGACACCCAGCTGCTGCCCGACACCTGACCCAGCCGCTCCTCTGGGCCGGCATCATCGCCGCGGCTCGCGGCTGGATCCCGGTGCCGCTCGCCGCCTCGGTGGGCGGCGCGGTCGTCGGCTACCTGTCGCTCTGGACGGTGGCGACGCTCTACCGCATGATCCGCGGCCAGGAAGGCATGGCGCGCCGGCGACTTCAAGCTGCTCGCCGCCCTCGGCGCCTGGATGGGCTGGCAGATGATTCCGCCTGATCGTCCTGCTCGTCGGCGGTGGGCGCCGTGGTCGGGCATCGCCCTGATCGCCTTTCGCAACCACGACCGCGCAGGTGCCGATTCCCTTCGGACCCTATCTCGCCGGCGGCGGGCTCGTCGCCATGTTCTTCGGCGAGCTGCTGATGCGCCTCTGGCTGCCGCCCGCATGAGCCCGCACGGCCGCCCGAGGGCGCTTGCCGCAGGGGACGCCCGAAGGTGCCCGATGACCTTCGCGTCGGCCTCACCGGCGGCATCGGCAGCGGCAAGAGCACGGTCGCGGCGCGGCTGGTCGAGCGCGGCGCCGAGCTGATCGACACCGACGCCGATCGCCCGCCAGCCTGACCCTTCCCGGCGGCGCCGCGATCGAGCCGATCCGCGAGGCCTTCGGCGCCGACTTCATCGATGCCGGCGGCGGCGCTCGACCGGACCGCGCATGCGCGAGGCCGCCTTCGCCGACGTCGAGGCGCAAGCGCCGGCTCGAGGCGATCCTGCATCCGCGCATCGGCCTCGAGGTCGAGCGCCGGGCCGCGGCCTCGACCGCGCCGCTCGACGGTCGCTCGACGTTCCGCTCCTGGTCGAATCCGGCCGCTGGCGCAGCCGCGTCGACCGGGTCTGGGTGGTCGATTGCGCCGAGGAGGCGCAGCTGGCGCGGGTGATGGCCCGCTCGGGCTGGGCCGGAGCGCGGTGCCGCGCGGTCATCGCGCAGCAGGCGAGCCGTGCCGCCCGCCGCGCCGCGCGCCGACGCCGTGATCCACAACGAGGGCATCGCGCCTCGACAGCGCTCCGCCAGGAGGTCGACGCGCTCTGGCAGCGGACGCTCGCGCCGGCGGGATGACCGTACCCGGACGCGGCCACGAAGCGCTGTGAAACAATCGCCGCGCGCTGCGTTGCCGGGTCCCGGCGGCGCTGCGCATCGATCGCCTTTCGTTGCCGCCGCCTTGATCCTCTACGAGTATCCGTTCAACGAGAGCATCCGCACGATGCTGCGGCTCGAGCACCTGTTCGATCGCCTCGGCCAGCTGATCGAGCGCGACGCGCCGGTCGACCATCACCATGCGCTGGCGACGATCTTCGAGATCATGGACGTCGGCTCGCGCGCCGACCTCAAGTCCGACCTGCTCAAGGAGCTCGAGAAGCATCGCCAGCAGCTCGCCGGCTATCGCGGCAACCCGGCGATCGCCGAAAGCGTGCTCGACGAGGTGATGGGCCGGATCGACGGCGCCTTCGCCCGCCTCAACCAGGTCTCGGGCAAGGCCGGCGCCGCCCTCGGCGAGCAACGAGTGGCTGATGAGCATCAGAAGCCGCATCAGCATCCCCGGCGGCACCTGCGAGTTCGACCTGCCCGCCTACTACGCCTGGCAGCAGCTCGCCGCCAAGCGGCGCCGCGCCGACCTGCTGCAATGGGTCGTCGTCGCTGATGCCGCTGGCCGAGGCGCTGCAGGTGCTGCTCGGCCTGCTGCGCGACTCGGGCGCGCCGCACAAGGTGATGGCGCTCGGCGGCCAGTATTCGCAAAGCCTGGCCGCCGGCCGGGTGTTCCAGCTGATGCGGGTGCGGCTCGAGTCCGAGGCCGAGCTGGTGCCCGAGATCAGCGGCCACCGCCTCATGGTGCAGGTGCGCCTGATGCGCCAGGAAGCCGACGGGCGGCTTCGCCCGAGCCACCGACGACACCGCCTTCGAGCTCACGCTCTGCGCCTGAGGAGCCGCGCGGTGCCGAAGTCGATTCCGCCCGGAAGCCCCGAGCCGGTCGCGCCGCGCATCATCCGCTGCCCCGGCTGCGGCGGCGACAGCGTCTACGCTGCCTCGAACCCGTTCCGGCCGTTCTGCAGCGAGCGCTGCCGCGGCGCCGACCTCGGCGCCTGGGCCTCGGAAGGCTATCGCGTGCCGGCGCGGCCGACGGCGCCGGACGGCGACGACGGCGAGCTCCAGCCCGACTGAGCGCCGGCGCCCGCGGCGCTGCGCTCAGCCCTCGAGCGACTTCAGCAGCTCGGCCAGGTCGGGGTCCATCTCGGCGTCTTCCGCCGGGGCTTCTTCCTCGCTCGTCGCCGCGCTGCCGCCGGAATTCGGAGCCGCTGCTGTCGTCGCCCAGGCTCGCCAGCAGATCGTCGAGGCTCGAATCGTCGGAGCTGGCGTCGGCGCCCGAGGCGTCGGCATCGTCGCTGGAGGCGTCGCTCGTTGCCGTGTCCGTCGTCCTCGTCGTCGGCCGTTGCTGCCTTCTTCTTGCCGCCGCCCTTGGCCCGGCTTCTCTTCGTCGGGATCCCGCATCTTGCCCTGCACCGAAGTGCTGAACGACATCCGGGCGGCCGGCTTGGCCATGCCGGGCAGAGCAGCGAGCTGCGCGCCATTGACCGCGTCGAGGCCGGCGATGCGAAGCTCCGGCTGGCCCTTGTGCGCCATCAGCGCATCGATGCCGACGCGGCGCAGCATCTCGGCGGCGGCGAGGTTGATCAGCCGCTCGGTCGTCGGCAGCGCGACCTGGTCGCCGTCGCCGTCGACGACGTAGTGGAACGGCAGGTCGCCGACCGAGAGGGTGCTGCCGCTCGGCGCCGCCAGCAAGGTCGCGGCGAGCAGCGCCGGATGGCCCCAGAGCATGCCGCGCAGGCCTTCCTCGGGCGTGAACTCCTCGAACGCGAAGGCGCTGATCGGATCGCTCTTCTTGCCGTAGGGATGGCGCAGCATGAAGCGCGGCGCCAGCAGCGCCAGGTGCGACGACTCCGGCAGCTCGCGCAGCGCCTCCAGCGCCTGGGCCATCAGCGGATGCGGCGGGTTGCGCCGGTCGGTGAAGGCGTCGCTCGTGATCGAGGTGATGAACGGCGCGTTCGCCAGCTTGGCGATCTTGGCCATGCGGCCGAGCAGCTCGGCGTGCGGCGGCGTCGGCTCGAACTGATACAGGCCGAGGATCAGCGACACGCCGCCGTTCTTGTCCTGCGAGGGCTTGTCCACCAGCATCGAATAGAGGCCGGTCTCGGAGAGATCGCTCGCGCCGCTCAGGTCGGCGGCGAACTCCTCGGCCGAGACATCGACCAGCAGCACCTGCAGCGACGGCCCGGTCTCGATCCGGCGCAGGATCATGTCCATGCCGCGCCATGAGCGCCTCGAGGTTCTGGAACTCGCTCTGATGCAGCACCGTGCGCATCGCGTCCGAGAGAGCGCGTTGTCGACCACCGCCACCAGCGAATCGCGCTTCGGATCCGGCGACTTGGTGACGAACGGCGCCATGATGCGCTTCATCAGCGCGTCGACCGGCGCGTCGACGTTGACCTCCGGGGCGATGCCGACCAGCCGGGCGAAGTCGGAGAGCTTGGCGTTGGCCGCCTGGCGCGCCGCTCCTAGAGCGCCGCGGCGCCGCTGCGCGAGGCGCGCCGCTTCAGCCCGCCCGCCATCGCCTGCACTTCGGCCGCGGCCTTGGCGAAGGTCGCGGTGTTGTTGAGGCGCTTGCGCAGGTCGGCAAGCGCCTGGAACATCGGCAGCTCGCGATAGAGCGTGTCGGGATGGAAGCTGTCGAGCTCGCCGAACGCGACCTCGACGCCGTCGCCGCCCTCGCCGATCGGCAACGCCAGCTTGACCTCGAGCCGGGCGAGCGCGTCTTCCAGGTTAGTCGAACTCGACCGGGATCATCTTGCGCCGCGCCAGGTCGTCGCCGGTCTCGAGGCGGCCGTCGGCGGCGCCGGCGCTGAAGTCGCCGAGCACCGCGATCCGCACCGGGCGCTTGCGCTGCCCAGGGCGGCGCTTCAGCGTCGAGGCTGCCGAAGTCGGGGGTCCAGTCGTCGTCTGCCATGCCCTTGCTCCTGTTGCGCCGCGCCGGCGGACGCCGGCGCGCGGCTGCTTCACTTGATTTCCTCGACGGTGAACACCGCCGCGCCGTATTCGTCGCTGCACGGCGGGGTGCAGACCGGCGTTCCGGCGAACACCGAAGCCCCGGGCCGGCCGCTTCCGCCGCCTGCCGCGTCGCCGCGTCGAGCGTGGTCTGCTCGAAGCCGTCGATGTTCTTCAGTCCCAGCGCCTTGAACTGCCGCCAGGGTGGTTCGAGACGATCGCGAGCAGATGGTCGATCCCGGGCGGCCCGCCGGCGATGGTGTTCGCGTTCTTCGGCGGCAGCGAGGTCGTGCTGTCGGCCTTGAGGCGGTTGCTCTTGGCGGCGGTGTTGGGAAAGACCTGGACGATGCCGCCGTCCGATCCGTACTGCAGGACGTAGAGCATAGCCCTGCCTTCTCGGTCTTCACCTTGAAGGTCATGTTGTCCTTGTCGATGCGCAGCTGCGGCTTGTCGGCCGCGGCCTCGACCTTGAACGTCCGCCGATTGCGCGGCGACGACGCGCTCGAACTCGCGGGTCGGATCGAACGGGCCGGCCGCCGGCGGCCAGCCACCGAGCCCGACGGCGCGGCCGGCGTCGCCGTCACCACCGGCGGCGCGGCTCGACGTCGGGGCGACGCGGCGGCGGCCGGTGGCCAGCCGCCGCGACCGGCGGCGTCGGCGGTGGTCGCCGTCGCGGGCGGCGCCCGCTTGCCCGGAAGCGCGAAGCCAGAGGCCACCGGCGACGACGAGCACGAGCACCGCAGCGATGCCGGCGAAGAGACCGGTGCGGCTCGTCGCGCCGCGCCGCCGCGCCGGCAGGCAGAGCTGCCGGCCACGGTCGCCGGCCCGCGGCCTCGCCTCGGCCTTGCCGGAGTCGATGTCGCTCGGTGCCATGCCGAGGTCGCGGCGCAGGTCGTCGATCGACTGCGTGCGTTCGCTCGGGCTTGACGACCAGCGCGCGATCGATCGCCGCCAGGAACGACGGGCTGTAGCGACCCGCGCCGACCTGAGTCATCGGCACGTAGTTGTCGTTCATCAGCCGGCCGACCGAGGTCGGCGGCGTCTTGCCGGTGATCGCGTAGTAGACGACCGCAGGCGAGCGCGTAGACGTCGGTCCACGGCGCCCTGCTTCATGCCGGGCACCTCGGCGTACTGCTCGACCGGCGCGTAGCCGGGCTTGCAGGATCACCGTCAGCGCCTGCGTCATGTCGCCGATGACCCGGCGCGCGGCGCCGAAGTCGAGCAGCAGCGGCCGGTCGCTGCCGTGCAGCAGGATCACGTTGTCGGGGGCGATGTCGCGGTGGAAGCACTGCTCCGCGTGAATCACGGCCAGCGCGTCGGTCAGCGGCGCCAGCAGGTCGCGCAGCCGCGCCTCGTCGGGCGGCACGCCCATCGCGCCTTGAGCGTCGTCCTTGAGCGTCGATGCCTTCGTAGAACGGCATCACCATGTAGGCCGTGCCGTTCGCCTCCCAGAAGCGATAGACCTTGACCAGCGACGGATGGTCGAACTGGGCGAGCAGCCGCGCTTCGTTGACGAAGCTCTTCAGCCCGGCCTCGAAGGTCTCGCGGTGCCGCTCCGACTTGACCAGACCGCTGGCGTGCCGCCGACGCGCGACGCCAGCGACGACGGCATGTATTCCTTGAGCGCGACCTGGCGGCTGAGCGAATGGTCGTCAGGCCAGGTAGACGATGCCGAAGCCGCCCTCGCCGAGCACCTTGACGATCTCGAACTCGCCGAGGTAGAAACCGACCGGCAGCATGTTGCCGCCCTCGCGGGAGGCGCACGCTGCGGCGCCGGCGGAGGCGGCCGCGGCCGGATCACGGTGGCATCGCCCGTCGGGATCGAAGGCCCCGGCGGGTGGCGCGATCTCGGTGCGCTCCGGCGCCATCTCCGTTCGCTGCGCCGGCGAGCCTGGCTTCGGCGCGTGCGACGGCAGGATGCGAGGTCGCTTCGTCGTCGTCGGTCGATGCTCATCGATTCACTTCGCTTCCTTGCCTTCCGGCTTCGGCCGGCGGAACGCCGAGCAGGTCGAGGATGTCGGAGCTCGGCCGGGCCGCCTTCGGGGCTTTGCGGCGCCACCGCGCAGGCCTCGCCGAAGGTGGGGTCTCCGGTGCAACCTCGAACAGTCGAGCGGGTCGTCCTTCGCCGCGCGCGGCTTCGGCGCCGAGCTGGCCGGCTTGCGAATCGCCGGCGTTGAACAGGCCTAGGATGTCGTCGTCCGGGTCTGTGCCGGAGGATCGCCGGGGGCGGGTTCGCCGCCTGGAGCGAAGAGGCCGAGGACATCGTGCCCGGGGATGACTTCGCCCGGCGGATCGAGGCGCGGCCGAGGCCGAGTCGCCGCCGACCTGGAACAGCGCAAGGATGTCGTCGTCGGGCAGCAGCTCGTGCGCTGCCGGTCGATTGCTGCCACGGCCGGCGGCCGGACTGCCGAACATCGAAAGCGGGTCGTCGTTGCGTACCTGCGGCTGCCCGCGGCCGCGAGCGGTGGGCCCAGGCCCATGGGTCGCGTCGAAAGCGGGTCTTCCGCTTCGACCGCGGCAGGTGGGGCGCCGTGCGACCGGGTGCCGCTTGCCGCCGGAGGAACATGCGGACGCGAATTCATCCAGGCTCGGCAGACCCTCGCTCACCAGCAGCTGCGGCCCGGCCCGGCGTGTCGGCGATCCAGATCGCCAGGCCGCGCATCGGTGGCCGCGGCGTCGGCGTGACCGGCGCGAGGCGGAAAAGATCGCCGCCAGATCGGCCCGGCTGGAGATGCCGGCGATATCGACGAAGCCGCCGCGGCGCGCCACCGCGTCGGCAAGCGCCCGGCGCACCGTCGTCAGGCGATCCTCGACGGCAGCGTTGCCGCGTCTGCGCCCGGCGGCAAGGTCGGCCAGGGGCGTTCTCGAGATCGTCGATGGTCCAGTCGCCGTGGAGCGCGTCGAGCGCGCGTGTCCTCGAGGCGGTGCAGCCAGGCGAGCAAGGCGTCGAACTCCGGCGGCGAGATCGGGAAGCGCGCGACAGGAGGCGACCAGCGTCAGCGGGAAATGGCGGCCGACCCAGTCGACCGAGGAGCACCGAGCACGCCGGCGAAGGCGAGCTCCGGGCGAACCCGCCGAGCGCCCCGGCGACAGCAGGAAGCGCCACGCCGGCGTGTCGAGGTAGGCATCGAGCCAGCCTTCGCCGAAGGTGCTCGCGCTGCGCCTGCAGGCCTTCGCCGAGCCAGAGGTCCCAGGGCTCGATGAAATCGGCCTCGAGGCGGCGCGACGCGAAATCGCCGAGCGACGGCAGCTTGCCGTACCACCCGAGGATCCGCGCGACGTCGCTCGTGAGCGTTCATGGATCGGCTGGGGCCTCGCCATGGCGTTGACAGGCCCTAGAGCGAGCCCGGGCACCGGAACTGCTGGATCTCCTTCAGGCGGAAGGGATTGAAGACGCTGCTCGCCGTGACCTCGAAGCCGCGCCTTGCCGACCTTCGAGCAGCATCGGCGACGACGAAGCGCTCCGGCTGCGCCGTCGGCTGGACGTCGAAGCGCTCGAACAGGCGGAACAGCGCCCACGGACCGTCGAAGACGATCGTGGTTCGTTCCCGGTGTCGTCGAGAGTCTGGATCTGCGAGGCGACGCGCGTGCTCGGCCAGGTCACCGTCACCGGCGTGGTGTTGCCGGCGAGGAACTTGAATACCGTGCCGTCGATCTCGAGGTTCATCTCCTTCATGCCGTCTTCCATCTCGACCGCGCGGATGTCGACCTTGAACGAAGGCGTCTTGCCGCCGCCGCGGAAGAACACCTCCTTGATCCGCGCCGCGCGCTGGAAGTCGACCAGGGCCGCGGCATTGACCGGCTCGGTGCCGTCGCCGGTCGGCGAGGCTCCAGGGGTTGGTGCCGGTGTCGACCAGCGGCGCCAGCTTCGCGCTGTAGAACGTGTCGAACGCGCCGCCGGCGCCGAACAGCTGCGAGAAGTCTTCCGGCAGCACGTCGGCCTTCGAGCTCGAGGTGAACGGATAGCGTCCGGTGATCGCGCCGGTTGCAGAACTCGCTGATCGGCAGAGCTCGCTGGTCAGCCCCTCGCGCTCGACCGCTCGCCCGGAGGTGGCGGCCGCGCCCGACGACCTTCTCGAGGGCCGAGCGCGCCGGCTCGGGCAGCTGCCCGGCCGCCGCCTTGACGCGCTCGCCGCCGCCGCCCGGCAGGCGGTGCCGACTTGCTCTTCTGCGCCGGCATCGACCGCACGCGAGCTGCACGTAGACGTCGTTGAACATCTTCATGATCTCGTCCATCGGCGGCGGCGTGCCGGCGACGAGGCGGCGGATCGGCTCGAAGTGGTCGTCGACCATCTTGCTCGAGCGGCGGGCCTGTCGGCGCGAGCTCGGCGCCCGGCACCTTCACCTTGCCGAGCACCGCGGCCATCTCCCGCTTCGCCTGCTCGGCCTTCTGGTCGAGCGTTGCCGACCGCCGGTGCCGCTGGTCGAGGTGGCCGCCGGCTTGGGCTCGACCAGCGTCGTCTCGCGCGCCACGCCGCGCAGGAACGCAGCCAGCGGCGAATCGACGGCGGAAAGCTGGCGCGCGACCTGCAGGCTCTTCTCGAGGCTGTCGAGCTTGACGACGCGGACGTCGGCGATGTACTTGTCCCAGATCTTGATGTACTCCTCGAAATAGAGGCGACGCACCCGGTTGGTCAGCTCCGGATTCGCCTTGCCGACGGGCAGCGACTTGTTCGCATCGGACGGCGCAGGCCGAGCACCCAGCTTCTCTCGGCGGCGAGCTGGCGGGTCGCCTTGTCGACCGAGGTCTCGAAGGCCTTGCGGTAGCCCTCTTTCGTGAACAGCCCCGGGATGCCCTTGGTGAGCGGCTCGCCGCTGGCGCGCTCGAACACGCTGAGCGAGGCCGGACCGGCCGCACCGGCCACGGTGAACGCCGGGATGTCGGCGCCGATCTGCGCCGCTTCAGGCGGCTGAAGACGCGGTACTCGAGCGGGAAGGCGACGAGCATGTCGCGCACCCCGGCGACGAGGTTCTTGTCCATCGGCACCGCCGGCGGCGGCGCGCCGTGGGTGAGCATCGCGTCGAGATGCTCGTCGAGCGCCTGGCGCTGCTCGGGCGTCGAGCGTGCGCTCGAGCGCCGCGTCCCAGTCGACGCCGACGTAGGCCTTGAACGAGTCGGCGTCGAACTTGTCCGGCGTGTAGATCATCAGGTAGTTCTTCAGCGCCTCGTAGGCCTGCTCGAGGTTGTCCTTGTTGACCGCCGCGCAGCCGCTCCTCGAGCCGGCGCACGACGCGCGGCATCAGCGCGTGGTCGAGCAGGTGCTGGTAGCCGACGTCGGCGGCGGCGTCGAGCTTTCTGCCCTGGTACAGGCCGAGCGACATCGAGACCGGCGGCTTGTCGACCGGAAACTCTGGCCGGATGGGCCGCGGTGCGCACCGCGGTCAGCACCGGCGGCAGCGGCGTGACGTCGCCCGAGGTCGCCGGCGGGACCGCCTCGACCATCTTCTTCAGATCGGGCAGCTTCGCCTCGATCTCGGCGATGTAGCTCTTGTTGCGGCTAGAAGCTTCACCGCCCAGCCGGCGAGCAGGCCGACGCTCAGCAGCAGCACGCACGCGCGAAACCGGCGACGCGCAGGCGCGCAGCGCTGCTCCATCGCCCGGTTCTCGCCGACGAGGCCCTGCTCGTTGAAGACCACGTCCTTGAGCAGCCGGTTGAGGAAGAAGCTCTTGCCGCGGGCGGCGGCCGGCGGCGGCAGGCGGCGCTCGATGCCGAAGGTGCGCGACAGCGTGCCGAGCACGCGGTCGATCGGCGTGCCTTCCTGGGTGCCGCTGGTGAAGTAGACGCCGCGCAGCAGCGGCCGCTCCTCGATCGCGCCGCCGGCGCTGAACACCTGCTCGAGGAAGCCGCCGAGCAGGCCGCGAAGCCCGGCGAACTGCTGCGGGAAGTTGAAGATCGCGGCGCGCTTGAGGACCTCGTGCTCGGCGTCCATCAGCGGCACGACCCGGTCGCGCAGGCGCTTCTCGAGCGCGGCGAACTCGGAGCCGAAGTTGACGAGCGGGTCGTCGGGGCTGTTCGGCGTGCGTACGGGAAGCTGAAGCCCCAGACCTGGTTGCGCTCTTCCTTGTTGAGCGCGCCGAAGCTCTCGTTGAAGCCGGCGATCAGGTCGGCCTTGGTGACGAGCACGTAGACCGGCGGGCGCACGCCGAGCTTTCGGCTGCAGCTCCTGCATCCGCGCGCGCAGCTTGGCGGCGTGCTCCTTGCGCTCGGCCGGCGTCTGCTGCAGCAGGTCCTGGATGTTGACCGTGAGCAGCACGCCGTTGATCGGCCGGCGCGGCCGCGACTTGCGCAGCAGCGCGAGGAAGCCGTCCCAGGCGCTCGCGTCGGCCGCGCGTGTTCGATTCCTGCGTCGTGTAGCGGCCGGCGGTGTCGATCAGCACCGCCTCGTCGGTGAACCACCAGTCGCAGTTGCGCGTGCCGCCGACGCCGCGCACGCCGCCTTGCCGCCATCTTCTCGGCCAGCGGGAAGGTCAGCCCGGCGTTCATCAGCGCCGTGGTCTTGCCCGAGCCCGGCGCGCCGATGAAGATGTACCAGGGCAGCTCGTAGAGTACTGCCGCGCAGCCTATCGCCCTTGCCCGGCGGGCCTTCTTCCAGCACGTCGAGCGCTTCGCTGAAGCGCTGGTTCAGGGTCGCGATCTCCTTGTCGGCGCTGCTCGGGCGCTTGGTCATGCCCTCGACCAGCGCGGCGTTGGCTGCGCCGCTGGCTCCAGACGCGAAAGATCGCGCGCAGGAGCAGCAGGCCGAACAGGACGGCGATGACGGTGACGCGGATCCAGGTGCGGATCGAGCGGTCGGCGATTCGCCGATCGCGATCAGCGGGCCGACGTACCAGACGAGGGCCGAGATCGCGATGACCCCGAGCAGCGCCAGGCAGCAGCGGATGCAGGAGGAAGCGGACGAGCTTGTCCAAGCGCTGACGAGCACGTTGAGCGCCGGTATTCACGTTCGAGGCCGTGCTCATGCTGCGCTCGAAGGAACGATGAGGGTGATCTCGACGCGCCGGTTGTCGCGCCCGGCCCGCGGGCGTCGGGCTCGGGTCGACCGGCTCGGCATCGGCGCTGGCCTTCGGCGCGCATGCGCTCGGGCTCGACCCCGACTCGCCGAGCAGCGTCTTGACGCGCGTTGGCGCGGTCCTGCGAGAGATGCCAGTTCGACGGGATAGCGCGAGCGTGCGGATCGGCTGGTTGTCGGTGTGGCCGGTGATCAGCACCTGTGCCCGGCGTCGCCGTTCAGCGCCTTCGGCGATGCGCGCCAGCAGCGGCAGGACGTGATCGGCGATCACCGACGCTGCCCGGCTCGAAGAAGCCGTCGCCCTTGATGACGACGATCGAGCGGTCGGCCAGGTCGCTGCACCTCGCACCAGGCCCGGCTCGATCTCGCGGCTTCAGGAAGCTGCGCGAGGCGCGGCGCGGCCGCCGGCGGCGGCGGCGGCGGCGGCGGTGCGGCGGATCATCGACCGGCGGCCTTGGCGTCGAGCGACTGCAGCGGTCGATCGAAGACGGTTGTCGGAAGCGTTGGTCAGCGACCAGCGTCAGGCGCGAGGTACGACGCCGAGCAGATCCAGACACGGCCAGCGACGCGACCACCCACATCGGCAGCCCGTCGCGCAGCCGCGCCGCCTGGGCCGGCACACGCCTTCCCAGCGCGGCGAGAGCGCTTGCTCGCACGTCGACCCGTTGGCGCCGCGCAGCATCTGCGAGCAGGCGCGCGCACGCTTTCGAGCTGCGCCTTGCCGTCGTTGAGGACGCGGTAGCGGCCTTCGAAGCCGAAGGCGAGCGCACGACGTACATCAGCTCGAGCAGGTTGCGGTTGGTGCCGACGTTCTCGGCCAGCTTGCGACATCAGCTGGAAGATCTTCTCGCCGCCCCAGGTCTCGTTGTGGAACAGCACCAGCAGGCTGCTGCCCGACCAGACGCCGGAGCCGCCCCAGGGCGTGCTCGCCGCCGATCTCGTCGAGCAGCGTGCACAGGATGTAGCGGGCGGCGATCACCTGCTCGTTCGGCAGGCCCTGCGGCCCGCGCCTGCTGCTTCGAACTTGCGGATGCCGTCGGCCAGGGCGTCGCTTCAGCGCCGGCGGGATTCGGGTGGCTGGACCATCGCGCGGATGCGCGGCGCCGCGGCTCAGCAGCGGCGATGGCGGCCGATGACCAGCGGGTTCAGGCTGGCGCTCATCAGCGCGTCGAGCGCCAGCGGCGCTTCCTTGCCGCCGCCGGCGTCCACGCGCGCTGCGCCGCCGGCGCGGCCGCCGCGGCCCGGCGCCTGTCGCCTGGGGCGCCGGGTGCGCCCGGCTGGGCGCCGCGACCGGCGCTCGGCTTGATCACCGTGCGGTCCGATTCGAAGGCGGCGAACGGGTCGTTCTCGCGTCCGGTATCGCTCATGTCGTTTCCTGCAATTCGGTCGCCAGGTCGAGCGAGTGGCGCTACGCGGGGCGGTGAAGGGGTGTCCGCGGATGGCCCAGAACTCGAGCTCGAGGCCGGGGAATTCGCCGGCGATGTGCATCGCCAGGCCGCCCGACGCTCTCGAGCTGCTTCCACATCTCGTTGTTGCGCGTGTCGAGCTCGAAGTAGTTGAAGCCGGCGTGGTACGGGATCTGCCGCGGCGCCACCGGCAGCGGCCGCATCGTCACGCCCGGGCAGCTGCAGGTTGACGAGGTCGCGGATCCGCTCGACCGGCGCCGATCTTGACCTGCGTCGGAAAGCGCGCGCGCAGCGCCTCGCCGGGCAATCTGCGCGGCCACCGCCAGCACGAACATGCGCGGTGCGCTGCAGCTCGATGTCGGCGATGATCGCGACGCGAATGCCGTACTTGCGGTCCTGCAGCTCGATCGGGATCGCGGTCTGCTCCATCACCATCGACAGCGACTGGCGCAGGTCGTCCATCACCGGCGCGAAGCAGCTTCTGCAGATCGTCGTGCAGGTATTCGGGAACGGCGGCGGACGGCGCCTCTCGCGAAAGGTCGGCGAGGTCGCCGGCCAGGCTCAGGCACGGCGGCGTAGAGGATTTCCGGGTGCAGCACCGAGCGCTGCCGCAGCTGCGCGAACAGCGGCTCGGAGCGGTTCACCGCCTCCAGCAGCAGGAAGTCGGCGATCTCGGCGACGCCGCCGCGTCCGGGCTGCGACAGCCGCGCCGCCAGCGCCTCGCCGCGCTGGTGCAGCAGGCCGCAGCAGCTCGCGCACGGTAGCCGTCGAGGATCGTGATGGCCCTGCGCATGCAGCATCGGCGGCATGTAGCTGGCGTCGAGCACCGAGCTTGTTGTCGGCCCGGCGCTCGACCACGCTGGCAGCGCCGATCGTCGCATAGCCTTCGCCGGCGTCGCGGCTCGAGCATCGAGGCGCAGGTTCAGCCGGCCGATCTGGATCGCGGCGTCGCGATCGCACGCTCGCGTTGCTGTCGCCGACCTCGACCTCGGCGCACGCGGAAGCGCGGCGCCATCGCACCGGTCGGCCTGCTCGGCATCGGTCTCGACGATGCCGGGGCGCTGCAGCACGAGGGCGAGCACGACGCAGCTCGTCGCGCGCGTCGGCCGGAATGTCGATCGCCGCCGGCGCGGCATCGTTGCCGGGGATCGAGAACGCCGTGCCGTCGGGCAGGACGCCTTGGGCCGAGTTGATGCTCAGCTTGCCGAGGGCGAGCGCGGCATCGTCGACGGCGACGGTGGTGAAGCCCCGAGGCATGGCCGAGGTTGCGCAAGACGCTGGCGCAGTCTGGTACTCGGTAAAGCGATCGTGCTGCTGGAAGTGCTCGGGGCTGCAGGAACATCCCCTCCGTCCAGACCACACTCTGTTGTGCCAGGTCATAGCGATACGAGTGAACTGTGGGCTTCCTTGCGACTGCACGTCGGCAAAGCCGCCGGCCGTTCTCTTGTTCGTGCAGCACCGATGCGCCGCATCGACCGAAAATCGAGCAGGCGGATGGCGGCCTCGCACTTTACTGGAATGCGACGCCGCTCAGAAACAGAATCTCTCGCGAGGCGGCGCACAAGGCCACGAACCGCGTCGCCGCTCGTCGGCGTCCCTCGTCTTCGGGGGCTTCGCCGAGCCTGAAACTAGCTATGATCGACAGGCTGCGGCAGCCGCATCAGGGCCACCCTTCGGCTGCGCCGGCAAGCGCCGAATCCGGCCGCTCGCGCATCCTTATCGGGAGTTACGAGGAGTGCATATGAAGCAAGAGCTGAACCTCTGGCCGCATCGGCCGCGCCGCGTGCTGGCGGCGGCGGCTTTCGCCTGCGGTCCCGCTTTCGCGCAATCCGTCCTCGACATCGGCACCTCGGTGCCGGACGCTGCCTCGGTGAAGGACGGCCTACTTTCCGAGGACGCCTGCAAGGAGCTCGAGGCCAGCGGCTTAAGTGCATGGGCCTGAAGCCGGCGGTCAAGTACTCGCTGCCGGCGTCGTCGTTCAGGTCGGCTCCGCCGAGCTGCCCGAGCTGCTGAAGAAGCAGCTCGACGTCTTCGCCGAGGTGCTGCGGTCGAAGAAGGGCACGGCCCGGCAGATCAAGGTGACCGGCCATGCCGACGCCTCGGGCACGCCCGAGGCGAATCAGGCAGCTCTCGATCCGAGCGGGCCGAAGCCGTCAAGGAATACCTGGCTGCAGAAGGGCGCCGACCCGAACCATGCTGACGATCGCGGGCCAGGGCTCGAAGGAGCCGGTCAACCCGGCCAATCCGCTCGCGCCGGAAAATCGCCGGCGTCGAGATCGGTCGCCGAGGCAGCCCGTCCTCAGCGAAAACGGCCGGGTTCTCCCGGCCGTTTTGCTTGCCTGCCGGCGGCCAGGCCTCAGGGGCATCTGCTCGGTCACCTGGCCGGCGAAGTTGATCTTGATGACCCCGCCCCACATGCAGTTCAGGATCGAGTGTCGTCGAGCGCCGGCTGGTTGGCGAGCAGCACGGTCGGCGCGCCGGGCGCCCACGGCGTGGTGGTGTTCGGAATGCAGGGCATGGGGTGAGCACGCCGAGCGCCGCCGCCGTCGCCGCGGCCACGACCGGATTGGCGGGCTCTTGCACATCCCGAACGGCATGATGTTGACCATCGGCTTGTTGTCCATGATGTTCGCCGCCGGCACGAACGAGGTCAGCACCTTGTTGACCGGAAGCACCACCAGCAAGCTCGGTGCCGACGCCGAAGCTGCTCACTGCAGCGGCGCCCATGCAGACGTGATTCGGCATCCTTTCCTCCGCTTCGCTCAGGACCCGGGCTCGCTGACCCAGACAGCGAGCGCGGTGAAGTTGTCGTGCCGCGGCTTGTGCGAGGCGCCCTGCAGCACGGCCTGCTCGAGCACCTGCAGCCAGGCGCTCGGGCTGACGGCCTGGATCAGCGCGGCTTCCATCTGCGCATCCTCGACGTATTCCCACATGCCGTCGGTGCAGAGCAGGAACGCGTCGCCCGCCTCGACCTGCCAGGGCGGCGTCGAAACGCTGACCTGCAGGTCTTCCTCGCCGACGCCGAGGGCCGAGAGCAGCTCGCTGCGCTGCGGATGCGAGCGCATGTCCTCGGCGGCGAGCATGCCGCCGTCGACCAGCGACTGCACCAGGCTGTGGTCGCGGGTGCGCGCCGACACCTGGCCGGCGCGAAAGACGTAGAGGCGCGAATCGCCGCAGTGGCCCCAGGTGCCGGCCCGGCCTCGAAGTCGATGAACAGGGCGACGACCGTGCTGTGCATGTTCTGCAGCGCGCGGTCGTCGGCGCGGTGCTGGATGATCGAGCGGTTGGTCGCGACGATCATCCGCTCGATCGCCTCGGGCGTGCCGTCCGGAGTCGCCGGCAAAGCGCCGAGGATGAACTGCACCGCCAGCTTCGAGGCCTTGTCGCCGCCGCCGTGACCGCCGGCGCCGTCGGCGACGACGCAGCACAGATGGCTGTCCGAGTGCCAGTGGCCGCAGGCGTCCTCGTTGTAGTTGCGACCGCCGCGGCGCGACAGGGTCGCCGAGTTCCATCTGCACGATCAGGGTCTCCCGCTACGCCGCGCGGCGCGTTCGCCATCATGGCCGATCCTGGCCAGCTGGTCGATGTATTCGTTGTACGCGCGCAGGAACTCCTTGCCGAAAGTTCATGGAAATCGTCCGAAGCTTCGGACGAGATCTGGCTGTACAACTGGGTGAACACCTCCCACATCTGCGCCTTGCGCTGGCCCGGCAGGATCGAGGAGAGCAGCGATTTCTGGGTGAGCTTGCCTTCCAGCGTCGCCGGGTCGAAGCGCTTGAGGATGCCCTCGAGCGCGGCGCGCATGCCGGCGAGGAAGCCGAACTGGTGCGCGCGCAGGTCGTCGTAGGCGTCGCGCATCGCCTTGTCGGACTCCATGAAGCCGCGCGCCGGCGGGCTGAGCAGGTGGCCGAGCGCCACCTCCACCGACGGCGAGAACTTGAGCGGGTTGTTCTCGCGGGTGACGATCATCGTCACCTCGGCGCGGATCTCGCGCTTGAGCGCCGCCGCGCCACCAGCAGATCGACCGTGCCGCGCGTCGCCTCGTGGACCAGGCGGCCGATCAGGCGCATCAGCGCCGGCGTCAGGACCAGCGCTTCGGGCGGCAGGTTGTGCACGCCGAGGCCTTCGCGCAGCGCCGCGGTCAGCGCGGCGATGTCGGCACTGGGGCGTGCGCCGCATCAGCGCAGTGGCGCCGCGCGGCAGGCGCCGGCCGACGTTGGGCGGCGGCTGCCACGCCGGAGCGCCGGCGGTCGTGCGCATCGGCGGCGGCGCTGCGGGCGCGTGCGCCGACGGCGACGGCGGCGCCATGACCGGCGGTTGCGGGCGGGGCGGCGGAGCCGCGGCGCCGGCGGCGGCGACCGGCGCGGCCGCGCCGGCGCGCCGAAGTCGAGCGAGAGGTCGAGCATCGTCGTCGGGGATGGCGCCGCCGCCTCCCGGCGCTGGCGCGCCGCCGCGCGGCCGGATGACGGTCTGGCTCTCGCCTGACGGATCGTTCCACGACAGCACCGCTCCGGGCGGCGCTGCCGCATCGGCGGCGCGCCCGGGGCGCTGCCGCGCTGCATCGGCGCACCGGGCGCGCCCGGCTGACCGGCGAAGCCCGAGGTGTAGGTCTGGGTCGGCGGGATCGTTGCCCCGGGCGGTCGCCGGCGGCAGCGGCGCGCGCGGCGCAGCGACCGGCGGCGGACGCTGCGCCGGCGTCGGAATCATCGGCGGCACCATGAACGGCGTCGACGAGCTCGGGCGTGGTGTCGCTCGGCGGCGCCGTCGCGCTGCCGCGCGTCATGCTGTTGAGCGACTTCATCGGATCGGCATGCGCCGCCATGTTGAGCTGCGCCGCCGCCTGGTTGAGCGCCGAGCCGGCGAGCGGGTCGACGTCGCGGCCGCCGGAGCTGCGCCCAGACCGAACAGCGCATCGAGCGACTCGCCGCCGCCACCTCCGCCGCCGCCGCCGCCCAGGCCGAACTCCGGTATCAGAGGCCTCGGCGCGGCCGCCGACATCGAGGCCGAAATTGCCGCCACCCGCGCCGCGGGCTGGCCGAGCGAGCGGGCGCAAGTCGCGACCTTGCGGCGCGATCGTCTTCGGATCGGGCGCGAACGGATCCCAGTCCTGGGGAATGCCGCCCGCGGCGCCGGCGCGGCTGACGATGGCGGCGGGCGTAGGCCGGCGGCCGCCCGCCCATGATGCGGCGCGCCGGGGCGCGGCGCCTGGAAGCCCGCGAGCGGATCGGCGAAGGGCGCGGCCGGCGCTGCCGCGCGCCGCCCGCCGCGGCGGCGTCGACGCCAGCCCGGGAAATCGGCGAACGGATCCGGCGGCCCGCCGCGCGCCGGTCGCCGCGGCGGCCTCGACCCGCATCGCGTAGCCGCCGATCTGCAGCTCGTCGCCCGGCTGGATGAAGGTCTTCCTGCCCGTTGCCGAGGGGCCGGCCGTTGACCGAGATCGGATTGCTGCCGCGATCGATGATCGCGTAGCGGCCGTTGCGGAACACGACCTGGGCATGGACCCGCGAGATCGTCCGCTCCGGGTCGGGCAGGACCAGCTGGTTGCTCTCGCCGCGGCCGATGTTGCCGCCGGTCTCGTCGAAGTGGCCGGAAAGCGTGCGCGGTCGCACGCGCCGTTGAACGAGGTCACGCTGATGCTGGATCACGACGCCATCGCTCCCTCGCCTCGCTTCGCTGTCGCTGCCGGCTGCCTCGGCAGGCGCTCAACGCAGGACATAGATTCTTCCTTCGACCATCGCCAGCCGGATCGGCCAAGCCTGGTTGCCGAGCTCCGCCGCCTCGTTGCTGGTCCGCAGCTGCCGGGCCGCCCGTGCGGCGCCAGGCACTCGATCAGCCGTCCGTCCACCAGGCGGCCGCAGCACGAGCTCGTCGGCGACCGGGCGGCAAGCACCTTCAATGCCTTCGCAGCATACAGCCGCTGCACGTGATCGCGAAAGCGCTGCACCGCGACGTCGGCGTCGCGCTTGGTAGGCGAGCGCCAGCTCGTCGAAGCGCAGCTTCGACGCGCGCGATCAGCGGCTCGGGATTGCCCCGCCCGAGCTCGACGGCGAGCTGCTGCAGGAACTCGAGGATGCCGCGCCGCACGGCCATCGTTGACGGCTCGATCGGCGGCGCGTCGAGCCAGCGCCAGCGCGGGAAGCTGACCGGCAGGCTCGACCTCGCGTCGTGCGCGGACGGCGCGTCGTACGAGCGGCCCTCCGGCGCTCGCCCACTCGGACGACGCCGAGCACGCGCGCTCCGGATCGGCCGGCGACTGGCCCGTGCCGCACCGAGCACCAGGCGGGCACCGCGCCCAGGTCGGACCGATCGCGACGCGAGGCTGGCTCTGGCGCCGATCGTGCCCGGCGCCGCCGGACCGACGACCAGCGTCAGCTCGTTGCGTCCGGCCAGCGTGTACTCGTGCACCGCGAGGCTGGTGCTGCCGCCGGCCGGCGCCGAGCGCGGCCAGCGGCATGCCGTTGAGCTGCGCCTCGACCGCGCAGCCGCCGGCAGCCAGCTCGAGCATGAGCAGTCGATCCATGGCCATGGCGGTCGCCGGGCTCAGCCGGCGCTCCAGTCGACCAGCGGCCAGCGGCCGGGAGGAGGTTGCGCGTCTGGCGCGCGCCGCCGAGCAGCGGATCGGGAGTCTCGGTGACCACGGTCACCGGCTCGAGCGCGCAGCGCGAAGAACCACTGCTGGCCGGCCGCCGTCGGCGCGCGGCGCGCAGCCCGCACTCGCCGACGATGCGCCGCTGATCGGAACCGGACCAGGGCGCGGCACTCAGCGTCGCCGGTTCGGCGCCGGCGAGCGGCTCGATCTCGAGCGTGAACGGAAAGCGCCAGGTGCGCTGCGCCGCCTTCAGGCCCTGGCGCCCTCGGCAGCCTGCTCGCCGAGCTGCGCCATGGTCATGCGCAGCTCGCTGCGGCCCTGCAGTGAACACGGATGCGCGACCGCGCCGGCCGTCGACCGAGCCTGCGCCGGACAGGCGCAGCTCGAGCGACAGCGCGAGCAGGTCGAGCGCGCCCTCGGTCGCATCACGACGCGTCGCGGCCGAGGTGCGACGCCAGCCCCAGGTCGACGCCGGCCTGGCCTGACCAGCGGCGACGGCCTCGACCTCGAGCCGCGAGGCTTGCGCTGTCGAGCACGCGCGGCCCATCTGCGTTGTAGAGCTTTTCCATCCCGGCTCGAAACGGCGCTGCAAGACCCGTCCACGAGCGCTGCCACGGCGGCTGGCGTCGACGCGGCGCGCCGTCCTTCTCGAGCCTGCAGAGCGGCCGGGCGCAGCCGCATCGACCGCTGCGGCCGGCGCCAGACCATGGGCTCGCCACGCCGGATGGCGCACCTCGGTCAGCCACTGCGCGGCCGGCGTAGACCTCGCACCTCGCAGCGCGACCGTCGCCGAACGGCGCGCCGGCATCGCGCAGGCCGCAGCTTGCGATGCGTCACCGGTCTGCAGATCGGACGGTGCGCTCGGCGCAGCGATGCCTGCGGCCGCGGCGCCGGTTCGCAGCGGCACCGGCGCGGAGCGTAGAGCGCCAGGCTGAGGCGCGCCGTGTCGCGGCCCTTCCAGGCGAGCCGACCCTGCGCGCCGACGTGCACGACTCTCGGGATGGACCTGCGGATCGCAGACGGCACGGGTGTCGATGACGCAGGTTCAGGCGCGGCCGGCGAGCCGCCGCGCAAGGCATGGCTCGCGACCGCCGAGCTCGACCGGCGTCTGTCCGGCGCGCGCGTCCACTTGACCGCGGCGTCGGCGAGCTTGGCGACGGCGAACTCGCTGCCAGCCGTTCGGCGTGTGGCGGTATTCCTGAAGGCTCTCGGCCTCGGCCACCATCATGTCGATCGAGCCGAGATCGCAGGGCTTCGACCTGGCCGGCGCCGGTCGCAGTCGACGGAAACACCGATCGCGCCGCGGCGAGCGACGCTCATCTGCGCGTCGACACCGCGCCAGCGCGGCTTCGAACTGCGCCGTGGTCGTCAGCGGTGCGCCGCCGGCCGCCGCGCGCCGCGCCCGCGGCTGCGGCGCTGCTGCAGCTCCTGGCGCGGTGCGATGCGCGAGCTGGTGCAGCTTCAGCGCGGCGCCGCGGCGCGGATCGGCCAGGATCTCGCGCGGCCCAGTGCGAACGCACGGCTTGCCGTCGAAGGCGGGACCCCAGATGCACCAACAGGCTGGCGTAGCGCGCGAGGTCGCAGGCGTCGCGCAGGCCGTGCTTGCGGCCCCTGCCGCACCGCGGCCTCGACGAATGCGCGGCCAGCGGTCCTGCAGCCGCTCGGTCAGCGCCGGCCAGGTCTCCGCCAGCACGCCGCTGATGCTCGCGGCATGGCGCTTCAGCGTCAGCTGCTCGAGCCGGTCGAACTGTTCCCAGGTCAGGCGCAGCATGCGCGACCTTCAGCGTGCAGCGCGCCATCAGCGGCCGGACGTCGGTGGCGAGCACGCCTTTCTCCATCGCACAGCCAGGTCCAGGCGTCCGGCGCCGGCAACGACGATCGCCTGGCCGAGCGCCGAAGACCTCGTCGAGCTGGCCGGCGAGCAAGCGTCGGCAGGATCGCGCTGCAGCACCTCCGGGTCGTACCAGCGCCAGCGGCGGCGATCGCCGTCGGGCAGTGATCACCTCGCCGATCGTGCGGCAGTGCTCGCGCACCGGCAGCAGCGGCTGCAGTCGAGATGTCAGCAGCAGGCCCCAGCCCGGATACGCGCGCGTGCGCCTCGCCGAGCAGCCAGTCGGTGAACGGCGACGTGCGCTCGAGCTCGGCCAGGTAGGGCGCGCGTCGCGCCGCCTCGGCGCTGAGCGCGCCGCGCTGCAGGCAGTCCCAGCCGGCGAGCTGTCGCGGCCTGAGCCGCCCGGCATGCCCGGAAACGACCAGGCCGTCGATGACGGCATGGACGCGCGCGCCCTGCCGCGCCCAGCAGCGAGGCACGCAGCTGGGCCGGCGAGAACGCGTGCTCATCGACATCGTCGCGAAGCACCGGATCAGCTGCTCGGATCAGTGCCGCCTGTCTGGCCATCGGGATCGTCGAACAGCTTGTCGTAGTCCGTGGCCTTATCCGGCGATCGTCGTCCTGGCTCTTGGCCTCGGTCGGCGCGGTCGGGCTGGCGCTGGCGCGAGCTGGCCGAGCCGGCCGCTGCCGCCGGAGTTGATCTTCGACCATCGGCCGCCGATGATCGACGCCGCCGGGCCGACGCCACGAACGATGCCGGCCTTCAGCGCACGCGATCCGCCGACCTCGATGGCGACGGTGGTCGCCCTTGGCTGATGGTCATGCCGCCATCAGGTCGCGCCTGCCTTGAGCGATGACCTTCGCCGGCCTGCTCTGACTGCGGTGACGATGTCGCCGCCGACTTGAGCTGCGATCTTGCCTCCGACCTCGACGCCGACGTCGCCGCCGACCTTGGCGCTGAAGTCCTTCGTGAGCTTGCAGCTGGTAGGTCGCGCCGCCGGTGAAGAAGATGTCGCCGGCGACGTTGACGTGCAGGTCCTTGCCGATGTTGTGCATCAACGTCCTTGGTGACGTCCATGAACCAGTTCTCGCCGATCACTTCCTTGCGCGTCAGCGTCGACCTTGACCGATTCGTTGTTGCCGATCCAGTCGAACGCGTCGTTCTCGACCAGGCGGTGGAAGTCGCTCTTCGGCGTGGAACCAGATGTACTCGCTGTCCTTCTTGTCGTCGAAGCGCAGCTCGTTGGCGAGTCTTGGCGGTCGCCTCCTCGCTGGTCTGGCGTCTTCAGGCCGCTGACCGTCGCCTGCTTCGGCAGCTTCCAGGCCGATCGTGTTGTCGTTGTTGTAGACCGAGCCGATGACCAGCGGACGGTCGGGATCGCCGTCGAGGAAGCTGCACGACCACCTCGTCGCCGACCCGCGGCAGGCTGAACATGCCGTAGCCCTTGCCCGCCCAGGGCTGGGCCACGCGCACCCAGCACGAGCTGTTCTCGTCCTTCGTGCCGCTTGCGGTCCCAGTGGAACTGGACCTTGACGCGGCCGTGCTTGTCGGTCTCGATCTCGTTGTCCGAGGCGCCGACGACCGACCGCGCCGTCTGCGGGCCGTGGATGCGCGGCCTCGACGTCGTGGCGCGCCGGGGCGGAAGTCCGTGCGCTCATGCTGGTGCACGACGAAATCGCACATGAAGCCGTTGGCCTTGCGGCTCCGCTTCAGGTCGTCGATCGCCTCGTGGTCCGCGAACTCGAGACGGTAGTTCGCGCGCGACGATGAGGTAGGTTGACGCTTGCCTTCTGCATCCGGGATCGGCTCGAGCTTGAACGTGGTGCCGACCGAGACGTCGCAGGCAGTTGGTCGTGCCGGTGGCTGATCGCCGCCAACGCGGTGAGTTCCTCGATCAGGCACCTTCGCGCGCGCTGCTTGACCGCATCGGTCGAGGGCTGCGCCTGGGCTTCGTCCTTCACGCTGTTCTGAACGCACCTCGGCCGGTGAACTCGAAGACCTTCGGATCGCCGAGCTTGGCGGTCGGTTTCCTTGGCCTTCGCCCTCGCCCTCGATCTTGGTGGCCGGGGCCAGGTAGTCGAAGTCGGCGCACCACCGTCTTGGCCGAGCGCACCTCCTGGCCGACGCGCCAGTTGATCGCCGTCCACGAGTATTTCATCGTGTTGGCCCAGCTGATCGGGTCCTTGATGGGCTTGCTCTTGTGCTTGGCCATCGCGTCGATCAGCACCATCGTGTGCGTGTTCGATCGGTGTGCTCGAAGAAATAGTAGATGCCGACGTCCTCGAGCAGGCGGCTGACGAAATCGAAGTCGCTTTCCTGGTACTGGATGCAGTAGTCGAGCTTCGGGTACAGCCGAGGCGAGATGAACGCCACTGCGTAGTCGGTCGCTGTAGACGTCGAGCACCTCGGTCGACGATCTCCTTCACGCTCTTCTCCTGGAAGACCTTGCTGTTGACCGTGCGCGGTGCGAACCACAGCCAGGGCTGCAGCGTCGCCGTGAAGCGTTCGTACCGGCCCATGCGGTCGCCCTGCTGCATCCGCGTGATGAAGCCGTTGAAATAGCGCGTGGTCGTCGTCCGCATCTTCATCGAGACCGTGGCCGTGGTTCCGAGCAGCTTCATCGAAATCGACGTCCTTCGGGCTTGCCGAGCATGTTGAGCGCTGCCCGACCGGCCTGGACGCGGTACTCGCTCATCCGGCCGAGCTACTCTCGGTGCCTTCCATGCCGAGCACGAGCGAAATGCGCCCCCGAGCTCGGTCTTGATCTCCAGCGACCTTGCGGGCGCCTTCAGCGAATCCACCCAGTGCCATGACGGTTCCTTTCTGCGCGAGCTGGATCAGTCGAACGCGGTAGCTGAACTCGTCGTCGGCGACGCCGAGCCGACGCGCCGTCAGCTCCTTGCCCTCGGCTGCGCGGGACAGGTACTCGATCGAGACCTTCGGCAGCACCGTGTTGGTCAGGATCGAATCGATGATGCGGCCGCCGGCTTCGGCGTTGTCGCAGCGCTTGACGATCAGCTTGACCGCGTCGTCGCTGTAGCTCGAACGGAATGCGGTGGTTCTCGCGCGACGCGCTTCTTGATCCGGTTCGAGCTGCAGCCGCACGATCTGCGCCGAGCATCTCGTCCGACAGCGGGTAGTACGGGATCGTCACCAGGCGCCCGAGCAGCGCCGGCGGGAAGATCTTCATGCAGCGGCTCGCGTCAGCGCCGTGGCGCAGCGATCCGGGATCGGGCAGCAGCTCCGGGTCCTTGCACATGTTCATGATGAGCTCGGATCCCGCGTTCGACGGTGAGCAGGATGATCGTGTTCTTGAAGTCGATCATCCGGCCCTCGCCGTCTTCCATGCGGCCCTTGTCGAAGACCTGGAAGAACAGCTCGTGCACGTCGGAGTGGGCCTTCTCGACCTCGTCGAGCAGCACCACGCTGTAGGGCCGGCGCCGCACCGCCTCGGTCAGGATGCCGCCCTCGCCGTAGCCGACGTAGCCGGGCGGCGCGCCCTTGAGCGAGGAGACGGTGTGCGCCTCCTGGAACTCGCTCATGTTGATGGTGATGACGTTCTGCTCGCCGCCGTAGAGCGCTTCGGCCAGCGCCAGCGCGGTCTCGGTCTTGCCGACGCCCGAGGTGCCGCACAGCATGAACACGCCGATCGGCTTGTTCGGGTTGTCGAGCCGGGCGCGCGAGGTCTGGATGCGGCGCGCGATCATGTCGAGGCCGTGCTGCTGGCCGATGACGCGCTGGCCGAGCGCCTCGCCCAGGCTTGCAGGATCGCCTCGCAGCTCGTTCTTCACCATGCCGGCCGACCGGGATGCCGGTCCAGTCGGCGACCACGCTGGCGCGACCGCCTGGGCGTCGACGCGACGGCATGATCAGCGGGCTTATCGCCCTGCAGCGCGGTCGAGCTTGCCCTGCCGTCGCGCAACTCGGCGAGCACCTTCGCGATCGATGGCTCGGCCGCCGGCTCGGTCCGCGGGCACGTCGCCGCCTTCGCCGATCGCCGCGCCGTCGACCGGCTTGTCGTCGCCGCGCAGCGTGCGCGCGCAGCGCGAGCACCTTGTCGACGATCGCCTTCTCGTCCTGCCAGCGTGCTTCGAGCCCGACCAGGCGCTCGCGCTCGCTGCGCCGAGCTTCTCGGTCGACCTCGCTGCCGCGCGTCGCCGATCGTCCACGCCGACCGCGGCCTCGCGGTCGATGATGCCGATCTCGATCTCGAGCGACTCGATGCGGCGCCGGCAGTCCTCGACCTCGGCCGGCATCGCATGCTGGCTGACGGCCACGCGGGCGCAGGCGGTGTCGAGCAGGCTCACCGCCTTGTCGGGCAGCTGGCGCGCCGGGATGTAGCGATGCGACAGCTTGACGGCCGACTCGATCGCCTCGTCGAGCAGCTGCACGCGGTGGTGCTTCTCGAGCACCGCTGGCGACGCCGCGCAGCATCAGGATCGGCCTTCAGCCTCGTCGGGCTCGGGCACCTGCACGACCTGGAAGCGGCGCGTCAGCGCCGGGTCCTTCTCGATGTGCTTCTTGTACTCGGCCCAGGTGGTCGCGCCGATGGTGCGCAGCGGTGCCGCGCGCGAGCGCCGGCTTGAGCAGGTTGGCGGCGTCGCCGGTGCCGGCGGCGCCGCCCGCGCCGACCAGCGTGTGCACCTCGTCGATGAACAGGATGATCGGCTTCGGGCTGGCCTGCACCTCGTCGATGACCTGGCGCAGCCGCTGCTCGAACTCGCCCTTCATGCGAGGCGCCGGCCTGCAGCAGGCCGAGGTCGAGCGAGCAGCAGCGACACGTCCTGCAGCTGCGGCGGCACGTCGCCGCGCGCCAGGCGCTGCGCGAAGCCTTCGACCACCGCGGTCTTGCCGACGCCGGCCTCGCCGGTGAGGATCGGGTTGTTCTGGCGGCGGCGCATCAGGATGTCGACGATCTGGCGGATCTCCTCGTCGCGGCCCGGTCGACCGGATCCATCTCGCCCTTCGCGCGCCTTCGCGGTCAGGTCGACCGTGAACTTCTTGAGCGCCTCCTGCTTGCCCATCGCCGCCGGCGCCATCGCGCCCGACGCCTCGCCGGGCTGGCCGCCCGACAGGCCGCTGCCGTCCTGCGCGCCGCAGGCCCGGCTCGGCCGGCTTGCCGCACGATCGTCGCGAAGCTCTCGGCCAGGTCGTCGAGCCTTGATGCTTGTCGAACTGCGCGCGAGATCGCGAGCAGCGCGTTGCGCAGGCTGCGGCGTCTTCAGCATGCCGAGCAGCAGGTAGCCGCTGCGCACCTGCGCCGTCGCCGAACATGCAGCGTGCCGTAGACCCAGCCGCGCTCGATGCGCGTTCGTGGATGTGCTCGGAGAAGTCGGAGATGCGACGTGGAGCCGCGCGGCAGGCGGTCGAGCGCGGTCGTCACGTCCCGCGCCAGCGCGGCCGGCATCGAGCTGCGTAGTGGCGCACGATCGCGTGCAGGTCGGATGCTGTTGTTCTCGACGCAGCTGCGTCAGCCAGTGCACCAGCTCCACGTAGGGGTTGCCGCGCATCTTGCAGAAGACGGTGGCGCCCTCGATCGCCTTGTAGGCGATCGGGTTGAGCTTGCCGAACAGGGCGACCCGACTGATTTCACTCATGCACTACGACTCCCCTCCTTCGACGTCGTCGATGCGAGCCGCCATGCGGCGCGGCTCGGTGTGCGCCGGATGCTTTCCACGTTCATGACCGAGGTCGTCGCGCATCGCGCAGTCGCGACGCGGCCGGCCGCCCTGCAGCCAGGCCGTGCGACCCGAGGTGCCGATCTGCCGGATCGCGGCGGCCTCCGAGAGACCAGCGCGGCACGTCGGCGCGCGCGAGGACCAGGCGCAGGTCCCAGGCGAACTCGGAAGCCGACGTACTGCCGAACCAATGCGCGAAGCTGGTCTGATGGCGAGCCCGTCCGGCAGCAGCTGCGAGAAAACGATCCCAGCGGCAGCGGGCCGATCTACGATGCGGAACTCTGTGCTGCACGTCCCAACCGATTCGCCGAGCACCGCGCCGCGGCCGACCCGTGCTGGCCGGCCGCGTCAGGCGCGACCGCTCGCGGCCGCTCCAGCGGCATCCAGTGGCCGCAGAACTGCTCGACCCGCGCCGCCACGCCGGATGCAGCGTCAGCCACGCCTCCAGGCCGTCGGCATCGCGCACCTGACGCGACAGCCGGCCGACGAAGAAGCAGCTTCGGGAAGTCGCCCAGCGCGTCGCGGTCGCCGCGCCTGCATGCTCGCCCAGCGCCGATCAGCGCGCCGACGTGGCGGATCAACGGCGCATTCGTCCCGCCGGTCGGAGGCTGACGGCCGGCTGCGATCGCGCCCAGGCCCGGTAGAAGAACAGGCCGAAGTCGATGCAGCAGCATGTCCAGGAAGCCGGGTGAAGGTCGTCGTCAGCGGAGATGCAGCTTGCGGTCGCGCGGCGTACTCGCTCAGGTGAATGCGGCAGCGCCGTTCGGGCCGAGGAAGCCGAATGACCCGCTGCACCAGTCGCGGGGCGGGCGGTTCTCGGTTCGCACGAGCGCGCGTGATCGCAGCCGGCGCGAAGGTCAGCGCTGCGCCTGTCGTGGACGAAGCGAAAAGGCTCGTCGACCGGGCCGGCGTGGCGTCGCCCAGGCGCGGCAGCTTGCCGGGTGCGCGCTCTCGATCCGGCGCATCGCCTGGAAGAGGTCGAAGCGATGCGGGCTTGGCGACAGTCTCGTCGGACACTGTCGGCCAGCGTCTGCGCACCAGCGCCGCCCTCGTGCCGTTCGGCTGTGGGGGCGCCTGGCGAGGCCGGCGCGGCGATTCAAATCACGCTCCGCGAACCCAGCTCGGGTTGCCGGGTCGTGATCTCGCCTCGAGCCTGCGGCGAGCTCACCGTCGTCTGGGCAAAGCTGTTCATCGAGACGTGGCGGGAAAAATACTGGATGTCAACACCGAAGCCGAGCAGAACCGGCGCTGCCCCCCTCGAAGAGAAGGTCGTCGACGGTCACGCCGACGTCGATGCCCGCGCCCGAACGCGATCGGTCCCGGCGCGGGATGCCGGCGCACGATGGGCCGGATCTGCACCGGGCAACAGCTCACCCTCGACCTGGCGCCGCACGCCGCTTCGGCACCCTGGGCGAAGACGCCGAGCGATCCCGCGCCGGGGCCAGCGCCCTGTCGGCGTCTTCGTCGACAGCGTCACGTAGCTGAGCGACAGCAGGCTAAGCAGCCGCCACGCCATGGGGCCGTCGCGCGTCGCGGCGATCGGTCGCGACGGGCCGGCGATGACGCGAATCGATTCGACAGGCGCATTGCGCGTCAGCGTGAGATGGGCATCGACGTCGCCGAGCCGGAATGAACAAGGCAGGTCGCGGTTGGTGCAGCGCGGACCCGGGCCGCCAGCTGGCGCAAGCGTCGCGTCGCGCACGGCGCGTGCGTGCGGGTCGACCAGCGAGACGAAGACTTCGGAGGCCGACATAGGCCCAGAGCGCGGCCCGTCGCTTGCGCGAGTCGGGCATTGAGCAGGCGCGGCTCGCGCTCGGCAGCAGAAGTAGCCCGGCCAGCGCCGGCGCCGTGGAGCCGGGGCCGCGAACAGCGGGACGAACTCGCTGCTCGTTGCTGTCATTCGTCGAAGCCGTGCACGCGACAGGATGTCGAACACCTCGTAGTCGGCCGGCGCCGTCGCGCTCGGGCACGAGGTGGAAGCATTCGTGGTGTCGTTCAGCTCGGTGCCGTTCGGCGCGCCGCTCAGGCGAGGTTGATCGCCGGCACGCAGTGCAGCAGCGAAGTTGCTCGGGCTCGACCGACGCCTTCGAGCGCCGGCACGTGGCGCTTGAACAGCAGCACGAGCTCGGACTGCCGCCGCCGGTCTTCGCCAAGCAGCCGGCGCCAGCGCGACGATTTCGAAGAACAGGAAGCGCTGCGCGAGACGCGAAGTACTCCTGCAGCAGCCGCAGCCGGACAGGCCGCGCAGCGTCACCGGCAGCATCGCGTGCGTCGTCGTCGTAGCCGACCGGCTGCAACGCTGGTCGGCCGGCAGGAAGCTGACGCGTGCTCCGTCGCCGGCGTCGACGGGGCGCCGGCCAGAACGCCGATGCACGCGCCGGCGAGCAGCTCGTGCAGGCTGCAGCGACATGTCGGTGAGGCCGCCGAGGTAAAAGCGCAGGCCGTCCGACCTCGAAGCTGCGAAGCCGTCGCGCCTACCAGGCAGCTCGATGCGCACGCGCATGCCGCTGCGCGGCCGCTCGGTAGCGGCAGCGCCGGACAGCCGCAGATCGCGACGCGTTGATGGAAGTACTCCACCGACGCGGTCACGCAGCGGCGTCGAGACCACCTCCTGCGCGGTGCGGAACTCGCAGCGCGTCGGGCTGAGGGCGCTCGGCGAGCCCATGAGCGCGAACGCTTGGGCGGAGATAAGCCGGCGATGCAGGTTCGGATCGCTGGCGCGGACGCAGCGTGCGCCACCAGCATCGACGGCATCGGCGCGCGCCAGGTTCGGGACTAGACCATGCTCGAGCAGGCGCTGCGACAGGCTGCGGGAACTCGGCGTCCTGCTTGAGCTGCACGCGCGCAGCGAGGAAGGCGCAGCCCTCGATGCAGCCGCTCGACGTAGGGGTCGGCGACCTCCAGGCCTTCCATGCCGAGCCGCGCCGGCGATCTTCGGGAACTCGCGGCGCGAACTCGCCGCCCATCTCGCGCAGGTAGCGCAGCTTCCTGGTTGTAGTAGCGCAGCAGGCGCGGCGATCCATGCTCGCAGGCCTCAGGCGCGCATGTCGCGCACGGACGCTGTGCCCGGTGTCGACGTCGACGTCTGCGCTGAGCAGCAGTTCGAGCGGCACCGGCTGGTTCCACATGTGGCCCGTGATGACCAGCGCAGCATGTTCGGTCTGCTGCCCGCGGCGTGGTCGTTGACGATCTCGACGTCGCAGCGTCTTCGGGTCGATGCGCGGTTCGAAGCGGACGATGGCATGCCGGATCGCGCTCCTGCAAGCCGCGAAGTCGATGGCTGCCAGCGTGACGACCCGACAGCGCCGGGATGCCGAGGTTGAGCACCGACTCGCGCGCGTCGGCGGCGCGCTGCCACATCCTGCGTAGCGCTCCGATCGTCGGCGTCGGGTTCGGAGGCTCTGCGCAGGTCGGCGTTGAACAGCCAGATCAGGTCGCGCAGCACCGCGCCGCGCAGCTGGCTTCTTGTTGAGCACGCGCGCGTCGAGCGCCTCGCCGCAGCTGTGTCGGCTCTGGTCGTCCATCAGGCGATCGAGCAGCGACGGCTGCGAGCGCCGTTCCTGAGGAGGCCAGGCCTGCGCATCAGCCGACCGTGCGTCGAGCGAGCGACCGTCTGCTGTCGGCTGCGAGCGTCGAACTCGACCCGGTGCACGTCCAGGAGCGTGCATGTCGCCGGCGTCGGTGGCGAGCACCGCGCTGACCGAGGCCGACACCAGCGGTCGTGCGCCGCCGTCGAGCCACTCGGTCTTGCGTCGCCAGGCAGGATCAGCGCCGTCGGTCGCTGTCCTGCGAGCCGGGATAGCGCGCGGGATCAAGCGCCACGGTCTCGCCGCCATTGCGGAAAGTCAGCTGCGCCGGCAGTCCAGACGCAGTCGCGCAGGTCGCCGGGCGGATCGAACTCGATGCTGGCGACAGGCGCTGGAACGGCACCCAGTAGTAGCGGCCGTTGACGCACGCCTCGAGCACCGGGACCGAGGCGCGAGTCGGCATCGGCGATCCACTCGAACGGTGTCGCCGTCGATGCTGCCCGGCGTCGCCGGCGCCGCCTCGAAGGCGCTGTGCCGCCAAGTCGCCGCCGCCAGCGTCGTGGCGCCTTGCCCCGGCTGCTGCAGGGACTCGATGCAGCTGCGCCATCCAGGGTCAGGCTGCGCCGAACACCATCGGGCGTGCCGCTGGCCGGCGAACACCTGCGCGCGCAGCGAGCTCGCAGCGGATCGCGTGGCCGACCGTCTCGCGCATCGGGCCGGTCGAGGTCGAGATCGGCGGCGACGGAGTTCAACTGCGTGTGGGCACGCTCCCACTGGCCGAGCACGCAGAGCAGTTGCGCCAGGAACACGCGCAGGGCGGTCTGGTTCGGCGCCGCCCACACTGCCGGCAGTCAAGTGCGCCAGCGCGCCCTTGGGATCGCCGCACGAACGGCCGCTTCCGCGAGCGATTTGGGATCGGATTTTGCGGTATCGGACATGGCTGCAAGAAGTAGGGAGCGATCGGGGCCCGCGCGTCCTGCCCGCGCCTGAAGCTGTGCCCGCAATCGCCGCAGAAGCGGGCCTCGCGGAGCCTAGTATCGCCGCAAGGACGGAGCAGCTCTTGTGCGTGCTGGCCATGTCGAGAAGCCGCACTCGTGGCAGAAACGCCCGCCTTGGGAAGGCGTCTGACAATTCGAGGCGAAGCAGGCCCCCTTCCGAGCCGCCGCTGCGTTGTTTGCCCTCCGCCTTTGGCGCAGTCGAGGCAAAGGCCGGCGCGCTCGTCGAAGCATTCGTCGCCAACCCCTAGTTCTGGCATGAATCCGCGGCAGTGCGTGCCGGTCCTTGGCCAGCAGCGATGGCTTCCGCCTGTGCCTCGAAGCCCGCGCTTTCTGCGCGCCCGCATCGGCGAGAGAGCGCCGACGCCTGCGACTGGCGCGATGGATGTTAGAGACGACGGTGCGAGAGCAAGCCCGAGAGCCACCCGCCAAGTTCGCCGGTCAGCGCGCGGACGAGCGCGACAACAGTCCGGTCAGCTGCCCCGTGCGATGGAGGTTTGAAGGCAGCGGCGATCGCCGGGTTTCATTGCAACGCTGACAAGAAGAACTCGAACTGGAATCCCGCACCGATGTCGGACGTCGTTTTGGCGGTGACGTCGCGGAAGTTCTTCATGGGCACGGTGATCACCCTTGCGAGTCAATCCCGCGACTTCATCACGAACAGGCCCGTCGTTTGCTGCGACGCTGCGAGCGCCAGCTGGCGCGCCAGCGAGGGCATCGGTGCCGAGGCGGCCCTTCTGCTGGTCGACGGCGCGGAGTATTGGTATAGGCGAACGAGATCTCCGAACTCGGCCTCCCAGTCCTCCTTCATGTCCGCCATCGTGTCGTCGACCTCGACGTTCAAGTCGTATTTGAGGAAGCGCAGGTTCTTGGCGGTGACGATGATCGTGAGCGGTGCGCTCACCGGAACGATGAAAAATCGTGATCACGACGCGCGGCAGGATCTCGCCGGCCTTCATGCAGTTGAGCATCTGCGTGCTGGCGAAATCGACCCGCTTGCTGAACGAGAACTCAGGTTGCCGAGCTCCTGCTTCTTCTTTTCCTTCTCGTAGTCCTCCATCGCCTGCTGGCCGGCCTTCTTGGCCTTGGTGTTGAGCTTGCCACCGACCTTTGTCGCCGATCGTTTGGATTTCGTCGATCTCCTTCAGCGCCGCGCGGATCGACTTCGGATCGTTCTGATTCGTCCTCTTGACGAGAGCCTTCAGCTCCTCATCGGCCTCATCGTCCGCGACGTCCTCGGCAAGGACGTTGAACTCGAGCTTGACCTCCTTATCGGACTTGGCCGCGAGTTCGGTGGCCGCGTCTTCATGGCACGCCGCTCGACTTCCTCCTGGTTGACGATCTTCCAGTTCCAGTCGAGCACCTCCACCTGCTGGTTGAAAGGCAGCGCCATGGCCTCGCCGAGGATGGGCAGTCCCGACTTGCGGATCATCAGCAGGTGACCTCTGCGCCGTCCATATCTCTCTACTTCTTGAAGAAGAAGGGCACGGTCGGCACGTGCGCGTTGATGGCATCGACCTTGCGCAGGTAGGTGATCGTGATCCCGGTGAAATTCAGGAGACGTCCTCGACGGCAGCTCAGCACCCATCTGCGAGCTCTGCAGCTTGAGGGACAGATCGGAAAAGTACCCGTCGGTGACAGTCAAGTTGTAGCCCGCGCGTCGCGTACCGGCCCGACCAGGTTCTGGATATTCAGGACCGTGATCGACGCCAACAAGACCTTCGTCTTGTTGTCGAGTGCCAGCATGATCTTTGAAGAGGCGGCGTCGGCGCGCTTCTGAACGTGAGCTTGCCGAGGCTGATCTGAATCTCGTTGCCGCCGATGCCAAGGAAGCTCCGAAGCCGCCTCCAGCAAGACTGAGGCCGACAGCCCGCCTGGGCCTCGGGTTCTTGTGGGCCGTCATCTCCCACTTGAAATCGAGCAGCTCGATCTGGCCGGTGAACGGCGGAGCCACCTGCCCCTCGCCGAAGATCGGGCCGACCAACGTCGTCAGCTGAAGGAAGATGTTCGACCAAGCCATCCCGAAACCTCACAGGAATGTCCGCGCGCGAGCGCATGAACGCCGCGACGATCATTCGATCGGCCGGCGCGAGCGCCGGCCAGACCTCGCGGCCGATGCCTGTTCGACCGAGCCTTCCGGAATGTTCCAGTGGTACTTCATGGCCGAATCGAGCTTGCCGTCGTTCTTCTGCGGCTTGTACTCGATGAAGATCTCCTTGAACGCACTCGACCTTCTGCGTGACGTTGCCTTCCTCGGTGCCCGAATTCGAGACCTTGGTGATGTAGGCGTTCTTCATCATCATCTTGAAGTACTGCTCGGGTATCGGGGCGCCGGTCATCTTGCACATGTTCAGCTCGGCCGGTCGAACGACTTGCCTTGGCAGATGAACCGCATGATCGCCGGCGACGACTTGTCGAAATAGTGCTCGAAGTTCAGCTTGCCCGGGTTCGGCTTGCCGACGCCCGCGCCGCCGCCTTTGGTCCAGCCTCGACTCCGCTTCGATTTCCCAGTCCCAGCTCTGGATCTCGAGACCAGCCCTTGCTCGCCCTCGAAGCCCTTTTGCTTGGACTCGCCGCTTGCGTCGTTGCTGAAGCTTCATGAATGCGTTGACCGGCATGTCTGACTCTCCTGAAAGTTAATTGATGACGGCCGAGTCGATCAGCCGGCACCCTTCTCGACGGAGCTTGGAAACCAGGCGCAAAGACACCGTCAGGCCTTCGAGCTGGTAGTGCGGTTTCAGATAGAACTTGGACTGGTAGTAGCCCGGGACGCCTTCGATCTCTTCGACCATCGACCTCGGCCGCGGCGAGCGGGCGCTCGCGCCTTGGTGACTTCCGAGGAGTTGGCCGGATCGCCGTCCACGTAGTTGCAGGATCCAGCTCGTTCAGCCAGTCGCGCCATGGCCTCGCGCGTCCTTGAACGAGCCGACCTTGTCGCGCACGATGCACTTCAGGTAGTGCGCGAAGCGGTTGCAGGCGAACAGGTACGGCAGGCGCGCGGCCGAGCGCCGCGTTGGCGGTCGCGTCGGGGTCGTCGTACTCGGCCGGCTTCTGCAGCGACTGCGCGCCGATGAAGGCGGCGAAGTCGGAGTTCTTGCGATGGATCATCGGCAGGAAGCCGTTCTTCGACAGCTCGGCCTCGCGCCGGTCGGAGATGGCGATCTCGGTCGGGCACTTCATGTCGACGCCGCCGTCGTCGGTCGGGAAGGTGTGCGTCGGCAGGTTCTCGACCGCGCCGCCGGACTCGACGCCGCGGATGCGCGAGCACCAGCCGTACAGCTTGAACGAGCGGTTGATGTTGGCGGCCATCGCGTAGGCCGCGTTGGCCCAGCTGTAGCTCGTCGTGCGTCGGCGCCGACGGTGTCTTCCTCGAAGTCGAACTCGTCGACCGGGCTGGTCTTCGCGCCGTACGGCAGGCGCGCCGAGGAAGCGCGGCATGCACATGGCCGAGGTAGCGCGCGTCGTCCGATTCGCGCAGCGAGCGCCACGCCGCGTACTCCGGCGTGGTGAAGATCTTGGTCAGGTCGCGCGGATTGGCGAGCTCCTGCCACGAGTCCATCTGCATCAGCGCGTGGGGCGGCGCCGGTGATGAACGGCGCATGCGCGGCGGCGCGCGATCTTCGACATCTCGCCGAGCAGCTCGACGTCGGGCGGCGTGTGGTCGAAGTGGTAGTCGCCGACGAGCGCAGCCGAAGGGCTCGCCGCCGAACTGGCCGTACTCCTCCTCGTACAGCTTCTTGAACAGCGGGATCTGGTCCCAGGCCGTGCCCTTGTAGCGCTTGAGCGTCTTGCCGAGGTCCTGCTTGGAGACGTTCATCACGCGGATCTTCAGCATGCTCGTCGGTCTCGGTGTTGTTGACGAGGTAGTGCAGGCCGCGCCACGCCGCCTCGAGCTTCTGGAAGTCGTCGTGGTGGAGGATCTGCGTTGACCTGCTCGATCAGCCGCTTGTCGAGCGCGGCGATCATCGCCTCGATCGTGCTGAACGGCGTCGCGTGCCGATCAGCGTGGTGTTGGCCAGCGCCTGCTGGGCAAGCGTCTGCACCGCGGCTGCTCGACCGCGACCTTGGCCTCGTCGGTCTTCGGCTTGAACTCCTTCTTCAGCAGCGCCGCGAAGTCGTTGCCTTCGAACGTGCACGCCGGCGAGGCGCCGAGCCTTGTTTCCATTCAGCCATCTGGGTATGCTCCGGTGCAGGGTCGGGATCGATCACTCTTGCGGCGCGGCTTGGCCGCGCGGCCAGCGAGCTTGCAGCAGCGCCGGATCGTCCAGCACCTTGGCGATCAGCTCCTCGGCGCCGGTCTTGCCGTCCATGTAGGTGATGAGGTTGGCGAGCTGGCTGCGCGCCTCGAGCAGCTTGTTCAGGCCGTCGACCTTGCGCGCGACCGCGGCCGGCGAGAAGTCGTCCATGCTCTCGAACGTGATGTCGACCGGAAGGTTGCCTTCGCCGGTGAGCGTGTTCGTCGACCTGGAACGCGACCCGCGGCTTCATCGCCTTCATGCGGGCGTCGAAGTTGTCGACGTCGACTTCGAGGAACTTGCGATCGGCGACCGGCGGCAGCGGTTCCTCCGGCTTGCCCGACAGGTCGGCCATGACGCCCATCACGAAGGGAAGCTGCACCTTCTTCTGCGCGCCGTAGAGCTCGACGTCGTACTCGATCTGGACGCGGGAGCGCGGTTGCGCGCGATGAATTTCTGACTGCTTCCCATGGCGGACTCCTAGTGAAATTCCGTTTGGCTGACCGGCGGCGCACGGTCGGCCGACAGCCGCTCATCTTGCCATCATTCCTGCCCCTGGATGAGCGGAAAGTTCCTCAGCGGAAAGTCCCATGACCCGGGCCACCTCGTTCAGCGATCTCGGGCGCCAGCTCGCGCACCAGCTCGACGAAATTCTTGTTGACCAGCTTGCGGGCGCGGCGCAGCAGGAGCTGCGCCGGATTGGTCGGCTCGGTGCGCTCCGGTACTCGCACACCATGTCGATCGCCTGCAGCGGCGTCGTTGCGGCTTTCGATCGAGCCGGTCAGCGACCGACCGCCGCCGCGGCGGGGCGACGTCGCCCTCGGCGCGAAGCGCCGGCCTCTGCCGCTTCCGCTCTGGGCCGCAGCTTTCGGCGCCCGGCATCACGTCGCGAATGCCGGTCAGCGTCGTGATCAGCGGCTCGAGCTCGGGGGCGGCAGGCGTAGCCGACGCGATCGCGCATCAGCTGCTGCAACTCGGCCACCTTGACCAGGGACTGGAGCCGGAAGTCGCGCAGCTCGGGCTTGGATTGGAGCGGCGTCGCGCAGCATCTGCTCGACGGTCGAACGGCTGTAGGCGACGTCACTCCGAGCGCGGCTCCACGACGCCGAGCGCCACCTCCACGTCCCGGCCGCGCAGCTCGCCGACCGAGCGGTCGTCGAGCACCAGCGAGTCGCGAAGGTCGCCGAGCATTCCCGCCAGGCTCGACGTCTCGTTGAGCGCATTCGACCCGGGCGTAGGCGTCGCCGTCGTCGGGCAGGGGATGGAGCTCCGTCCCAGTAGCGGGAAAGCAATCCTTCCATCAGGCGCAGGCCCTCGGGCAGGGTCGCGACGCCCTCGCAGCCGCATCCGCGCGCGGGTCCAGTAGGCGGCGACGCGAAGATCGCGCGTGCGCTCGAACAGGCTCTGGGTGTGGCCGAGAACGGCACGCCAGTCGGGCGGCACGTCTTCGGGATCGAACTGACCGGCGGGCCTGCCGGCGGCCGCCTTCTCCATCTCGCGAAACTCTTCGTCGTACTCGAGATTTTCGCCGCACGCGGCCCCGGCAGGGGCTCGAGCCAACTGTCGACGATGGTCAACCGGGCAGCCGAACCTGCACCACCACTTCCGCCGCCCGTGCTCTCATCCATCCCGTGGTTCTCTTGGTCGAGGAGTCGCATCGCGGCTCACCCCGGCTCCGCTGGCCCGAGGTTGTATAGCGGGCACCTGGGGGCGTCAAGCGAAGCGCGCTAAGTCTTAGTGGGGATGGGCAAAAAAGTCACGCCGAGGGTAGGGCTCCGCTCGCGCCGGCACAAGACCGGTCCACGCTGGCGAGGTGATCCTTGAGCGTTTCTTTGTGGCTGCGGCGCGGTCTCGTCGCCGCGGCGTTGGGTGTCTGCGCGCTCGCACAGCCATGGGCAAACACCGGCGCCCCTGCCGGTACCTGCCGCCATTGGCACCGCCGCCGGGCGCGGTTCCCTCAACCCGCCGAGCTGCAGAAACGTGCGCTGCCGCGAAAGATCGACCGACGGTCAGGTTCCCGCGCCGCCGGTGCCGCGCGAGCTCGGCAAGCCGGGCGAGGAGCTGACGCTCGACGTCACCGCCTACAGCGTCGACGAGAACGCGCCGCGCGCCGCTGCGCAGCCGCCCTGCCTGAGCTCTACGCAGCGCTTCACCGGACCGGGCCGCAGCTACGAGGATCTCGTCAATGCCGCCTCCGCAGTCACGCGCTATCTGCAGCGCGAGCTCGGCTACTACCTCGGCTATGCCTACCTGCCGGAGCAGGTGCCGGTCAACGGCGTGATCCGCGATCGCAGTGCTCGAAGGCCGTCTCGACGAGGCGATCCTCAACTGGCCGGACAAGATGCCGGTCGATCGCGCGGTATGTCGAGGGCCTACTCTCGGCGCGCCTGAAGCCGGGCGAGATCCTGCGCGTCCGCGACACGTCGAGCGGATCGTCTCCTGGTCAATGACCTGCGCGGACTGAACGCGCGCTTCGAGGTCAAGGCCGGCCGCACGCCGGGCACCGCCTCGCTGGTCGTCACCGCCCAGGCCGAAGAGCGCGTGACCAGCCGGGTCGAGGTCGATTCGATGGGCTCGCGCTATTCCGGGCGTCTGGCGCGCGCAACGTCCAGGCCACGGTCGCCAGCGCCGGCGGGACGACGGCGACGGGCTGGTGGTCAACCT
>ERZ1370068.6733-contig-5699_pt1 | contig 42861 bp, 50 predicted proteins | sample MGYA00561227_ERZ1370068 | MGnify/ENA primary metagenome ERZ1370068 (study PRJEB38410, sample SAMEA6850437) | metagenome | study: Metagenomic assessment of the ecological functions of the soil: analysis of the soil microbiota associated with the... | reverse complement strand
TACTGGGGCGCGAAGACCGTGCCGTCGTCGAGCTTCGCCACGTCCTTGACGCGGTCGATGATGACGAGGTGCCCGGCGGGGTCGAAGAGCCCCGCATCGCCGGTGTGGAGCCACCCGTCCTTGAGGGCCGCCCCTGTCTGCTCCGGGCTCTTGTAGTAGCCGGAGAAGAGACCGCCGCACCGGATCAGCACCTCGCCTTCCGGGGAAAGCTTGACGTCCACGCCCGGGAGCGGAGCGCCCACCGTTTCGAGCTTGACCTCCCCGTCCCGATGCAGGGTGGCGGGAGCGCAGCACTCCGTGGCCCCGTACAGCTGCTTGAGATTGACGCCGAGGGCGCGGAAGAACTGCATCATCTCGGGTCCCAGGGCGGCGCCTCCCGTGATGGCGGAGCGAATGCGGCGGAAGCCGAGCTGATCGCGCAGGGGCTCGAAGACGAGCCACCGTCCGATCCCGCACAGCACCCTCAGGCCCACGGGCACCGCCTTGGCTTCCAGCTCGAGCTTGGCCCTGAGCATGCCGCGGGGGAGAAAGAACTTCGTCAGGCTGCGCTGGAGCCAGTTGGCGTCCTCGATGCGCACCTGGGCCTGGGAGAGGATGTTCTCCCAGATGCGCGGGGGCGCGAAGGTCATGGTCGGCCCGATCTCGCGGAAGTCGTGACGGACGGTGGAGGCATCCTCCGGACAGTTGACGGTGCACCCGGAGAGAAACGCCACGGCTCCCGAGAAGAAGCTGTCGCCGATCCACGCCATGGGCAGGTAGGCCATGATCTCGTCGCGCTCGTCCAGCGGCTCGACCTCGAGAAAGCTGCGCGCGGTCGCGATGAGAGCCCCGTGCGAGATCATCACGCCCTTGGGGAAGCCGGTGGTTCCCGACGTGTAGTTGATGATGGCGAGGTCGCCCGCCCTGCCCTTCGCCACCTCGGCATCCCAGTATCCGGGATGGCCGGCCGCGAAGGTCGTCCCCATCTCCTGCACCCGGTCGAGGCTCAGGAGGAAGGGATAGTCGTAATGCCGCATGCCCTTGGGATCGTCGTAGATCACCATCTCGACGAGGGGCAGCTTGTCCTTCATCTCGAGGATCTTGTCGACCTGCTCCTGGTCCTCGCAGATGATCATGCGGGACTCCGAGTGGTCGATGACGTAGTGCATCTCGGCCGAGATGGAATCCTGGTAGACAGGCACGGACACGCCGCCGAGGGCCTGGGCGGCGAGCATGGTCCAGTAGAGCTGGGGGCGATTGTCGCCGATGACGGCGATCTTGTCGCCGCGCCGGAAGCCCAGGCCGGCCAGACCGAGCGCGATGCGCTCGACGTGGGCGGCGTAGTCCTGCCAGGAGTGGGCCTGCCAGATCCCGAATTCCTTCTCGCGGATCGCCACGCGACGGGCTCCCCATCGCGCAGCCTGGGCCAGCAGGAGCTTGGGAAGGGTGTCGGAATTCTCCGGCTGGATCGCGGCCATCTTCAGGGCTCGGCGGCGCCTCAACGGATCTCCGGCGACGGCGATCGCGCCTCGCGGCGCAAGTCACCTGCCGGTCCGCTCGGATCTTCACGCCCACATCATTGGAGAGCGTCCCCATACCTTGTCCCAGGCGCTGACTCAGCCACCGAACGGAAGTCCTCTGGAGTGTCGCTGCGCGTTACGGAGCGCTGAAGTTGCGGGATTCTAGCCGAGGGGACCGAGGCTGTCAAGCATTGGCTTGCTGTAACAAGGGTTTACAAGGCCCCTTTGATAAGATGCCTGACACCATGTCGCCCCAAATTGTCATCGCCCTGGCCCTGATCGCCGCCTCGGCGCAGCTTGACCTCGATTGCGCGAAACCTGAGCGTTCCCGGGCGCTCATCGACTACGCGCAGCTCTCCGAAATCGAGCAGGTGGAGGACATTCATCGCGACCAGCTGGACAAGGCGCTTGCGCGGTGCCCGGCGGGAAGGCAGTCGGAGGCGTGTCGGGCGGAGCGGCGGCGGGAGGCGGACCTCGACTGGGAGCGGAAGGTCGCCGAGATAAAGGCGCGATATCAAAAGATGCACAGTGAGTTCGAGCAGGGCTGCCAGGCGTCCATCGTCTTTGGTGGCGGTGCACGATGGCGAGTGCGCGAGGCGGGACGGGGCCTGTCATCGGGACAGCCGGTGGCGCGGCCAGCTTCGCCACCCTAGACTTCGTGAATCGCAGCCCTGCGGGCTGCGCGCACTCGTCAAGGGCCCACTCCGCAGGCCGCGCCACCGGCTGTCCCGATGCCACCCGTCCCGGCTTGGACGATCAGCGGAGCCGACGAACCTTGCTAGAGCGGCTTGTTGAGGAGGCGGGCTAGCTCGCCGACTACGCCGCGACGGAAGGTCAGGACGCAGATCACGAAGATGACGCCCTGGACCACGGTGACCCAGGCGCCGAGCTGGGCGAGGTAGTTCTCGAGGGAGATCACGATGAAGGCGCCCACGACGGGGCCGAACACGGTGCCCAGGCCCCCAGGAGCGTCATCAGCACCACCTCGCCCGACATGGTCCAGTGCACGTCCGTGAGCGAGGCGAGCTGGAAGACGATGGCCTTGGTGCCTCCCGCCAGCCCCGACGAGCGTGGCGGAGAGGACGAAGGCCACGAGCTTGTAGCGCTCGGCGGAGTAGCCGAGCGAGGTCGCGCGCGGCTCGTGCTCGCGAATGGCCTTGAGCACCTGTCCGAAGGGCGAGTGGATGGTCCGGTAGAGGAGGAGGAAGCCGGCGAGGAAGATGGCGAGGACGACGAAGTACATGGTCATGATGTTTCGCAGATCGAACAGGCCGAGGAACACGCCGCGCGGAACCGACTGGATGCCGTCCTCGCCGCCCGTGAACTTGGCCTGCACGCAGAAGAAGTAGACCATCTGCGCGAGGGCGAGGGTGATGTTGGCGAAGTAGATGCCCTTGCTGCGAATGGCCAGCGCCCCGATCACCACGCCGAGGGCCGCCGCCACCGCCGTCCCCGTGACGATGGCCAGCTCCGGCGGCCACCCCACGTCTTGGCCGCGTAGGCCGAGGTGTAGCCCGCCGAGCCCAGGAACACCGCGTGGCCGAAGGAGAGCAGCCCCACGTAGCCGATGAGCAGGTTGAACGCGCAGGCGAAGAGCGCGAAGCACAGCGCCTTCATGAGGAAGAGCGGATACACGAAGAAGGGTGCGGCGATCAGCACGGCGACCATGAGGGCGAAGGCCGTCACCTGATGCCGCCCCGGAGCGGTGAGCGTGCCTCCTGCCGCGGCGGCCGCCGCTTCCCTCACCGTCGCCATCCTACTTGTCCCGTCCGAAGAGTCCGGTGGGCCTCACGAGGAGCACGAGGGCCATGATCACGAAGATCACGGTGTTGGAGGCCTCGGGATAGAACACCTTGGTCAGCCCCTCCACGATGCCGAGGGCGAAGCCGGTGACGATGGAGCCCAGGATGGAGCCCATGCCGCCGATCACCACCACCGCGAAGACCACGATGATGAGATCCGCCGCCCATGAGCGGATTGACCTGGTAGATGGGCGCGGCGAGAACGCCGGCGAGAGCGGCGAGAGCGACGCCGAAGCCGTAGGTGAGGGTGATCATGCGCGGCACGTTGACGCCGAAGCGCCTGGACGAGCGACGGATTCTCGGTGGCCGCGCGCAGGTAGGCCCCGAGCTTGGTGCGCTCGATGACGTACCACGTGACGAGGCAGGTACCGAGGGAGAAGATCACCACCCACGCGCGGTAGTTGGGCAGGACCATGAAGCCCAGGTTGCGCCCGCCCGTGAGGGCGGCGGGGATCTGATAGGGCAGGCCCGAGGAGCCGAACTGGTTGCGGAACAGCCCCTGGATCACGAGGGCCAGGCCGAAGGTGAGGAGGAGGCCGTAGAGATGATCGAGGGCGTACAGGCGCTTGAGCATGGTGCGCTCCAGCACCACCCCGATCAGCCCCACCACGAGCGGGCGCCACGAGGAGGGCCCACCAGTAGCCGAGGCCCACCCACTGGAGGAGGAAGTAGGCGACGAAGGCGCCCATCATGTACTGGGCGCCGTGGGCGAAGTTGATGATGTTGAGGAGGCCGAAGATGACGGACAGGCCCAGGCTCAACATGGCGTAGAACGATCCGTTGATGAGGCCGATGAGAAGCTGGCCGAACAGCGCCTGGGTCGGGATGCCGAAGACGGTGGTCATGCGCGGGGACGGCGTGGCCGGGCGGAGAGCGGGCGCGCGCCCCTCTCCGCCCGGCCGTCATGCTACTTCTTCACCAGCGGGCACTCGCCCTGATCGAGAGGCCGGAAGGCCTGCTCGGCGGGAATGGTCGCGCGAATCTTGTAGTAGTCCCAGGGCGCCTTCGACTCCGCCGGCTTCTTCACTTCCACGAGGTACGCGGGATGGATCTTCCGGCCGTCCACCCGGATGGTGCCCTTGCCGAAGAGCGGATCGTCGGTGGGCATCTCCTTCATCTTGGCGATGACCTTGGTCCCGTCGTCGCTCTTGAGCGCCTCCACCGCCTTCGAGATAGTGCAGCACCGCGGAGTACACGCCGGCGTGAATCATGGTGGGATGGATGCCCTTGTCCCGCTCGGCGAAGCGCTTGGCGAAGGCCCGCGTCTTGTCGTTCAGGTCCCAGTAGAAGGTCTCGGTGAAGATCAGGCCCTGGGCGGTGGGCAGCCCGAGCCCGTGCACGTCGGTGATGAAGACGAGGAGGCCGGCGAGGCTCTGCCCGCCCTTGACGATGCCGAACTCCGCCGCCTGCTTGATGGAGTTGGTGGTGTCACCGCCCGCATTGGCGAGCCCGACGATCTTGGCCTTGGAGGCCTGCGCCTGGAGCAGGAAGGACGAGAAGTCGGCGGTGTTGAGGGGATGGCGCACCTTGCCCAGCACCTTGCCGCCGTTCTGATGCACCACCGCCTCCACGTCGCGCTCGAGAGCGTGGCCGAAGGCGTAGTCGGCGGTGATGAAGAACCACGTGTCGCCGCCCGTCTTCACGATGGCATTGCCGGTGCCGTTGGCGAGGGCCCACGTGTCGTAGGTCCAGTGGATGGTGTTGGGCGAGCAGGCCTTGCCGGTGAGATCGGCGGTGGCCGCCCCGGACACGAGGAGCGCCTTGCCCTTGTCACGCGTGATCTGGTTCACGGCGAGGGCCACGCCTGAATTGGGCACGTCGAGGATCACGTCCACCTTGTCCACGTCGTACCACTGCCGGGCGATGCGCCGAGCCCACGTCGGCCTTGTTCTGATGATCCGCCGAAGATGATCTCGACCTTCATGCCCTTCTTGTCGGCCCCGAAGTCCTCCACGGCCATGCGGGCGGCCACCACCGAGCCCTGCCCCGCGAGGTCCGCGTAGAGGCTGGACTGGTCGTTGAGCACGCCGATCTTGATCACTCCGTCGGACACCTGCGCGAGCGCGGCGACCGGCCCGAGGGCCAGCACCGTCGCCAGCACGATGGCAATACGCTTCACCATGATGCGGACTCCTTTGTCTTCGTGAAGGATGTGGGAAGCCGCCGAGAGCCGGGCGGCGCGGCAACGGATTATACCCCGAGGTAATCATGGAGCTTGTCCATGCTCGCGTCGAGGGCGGCGTTGGCGATCATGTCCACCACGCGCCCGCGCTCCATCACGTAGTGCCGGTCGGCCACGGTGGCCGCGAAGCGGAAGTTCTGCTCCACGAGGAGGATGGTGAATCCCTCCGCCTTGAGGCGCCGGATGGTCGCCCCGATCTGCTGGACGATGACCGGGGCGAGGCCTTCCGTGGGCTCGTCGAGGAGCAGGAAGCGCGCGCCCCGTGCGCAGGATGCGGGCGATGGCGAGCATCTGCTGCTCGCCCCCGAGAGCTTGGTGCCCTGGCTCCGGAGCCGCTCCTGGAGATTCGGGAAGAGCCCGAAGATGGAGTCGATGCCGAGACCGCCCGCGCTCACCACCGGAGGCAGCAGGAGATTCTCTTCCACGTTCAGGCTGGCGAAGATGCCGCGCTCCTCGGGGCAGATGGCGAGACCCAGCCGCGCGATCCGGTTGGACGGCAACGCGCTGAGCTCGCTTCCCTCGTAGCGGATGGAGCCGCGCGGCGGGGCACCATGCCCATGACGGACTTGAGGGTCGTCGTCTTGCCCGCCCCGTTGCGGCCGAGAAGGGTGACCACCTCGCCCCGCCTCACCTCGAAGTCGACGCCGTGAAGCACGTGAGACTCGCCATACCAGGCGTGCAGGTCCCGCACGTCGAGGAGCGCGCCGTCGGCCATCGGGCTCAACCGTCGCCCTGGCCCATGTAGGCCTGGATGACGTCGGCGTTTCGCGAGACGGCGGCGTAGTCCCCCTCGGCGAGGATCTCGCCGCGGGCGAGCACGGTGATGGTGTCCGAGAGATTGGCCACCACGCTCAGGTTGTGCTCCACCATGAGCACGGTGCGATTGACCGCGGCCTGGCGGATGAGGGCGGAGATGCGGTCGACGTCCTCGTGGGCCATGCCCGCGGTGGGCTCGTCGAGCAGCATCATCTCCGGATCGAGGGCGAGAGTAGTCGCGATCTCCAGCGCGCGTTTGCGCCCATAGGGCAGCTCGACGGCCGGGGTGCCCGCGAAGGCGCCCAGCCCCACCGCCTCCAGCAGCTCGAGGGCGCGGCCGTTGAGACCGTCCAGCACGCGCTCCGAGCGCCAGAAGTCGAAGGAGCCGCCTCGCCGGCGCTGCAGCGCGATGCGAACGTTCTCGAGCACGGTGAGATGCGGGAACACCGCGGAGATCTGGAAGGACCGCACGAGTCCCTTGCGCGCGATGTCGGCCGGGCGCGACCCCGTGATGTCCCGCCCGTTGAAGCGGATGCGTCCCCGGGTGGGAGCGAGGAAGTGAGTGAGGAGATTGAAGCAGGTGGTCTTGCCCGCTCCGTTGGGGCCGATGAGGGCATGGATGCTGCCCCGCCGCACCTGGAGCCTGACGTCCTTCACGGCGAGGAAACCGCGGAATTCCTTGGTGAGACCCTCGGTCTCCAGGATGAGATCGGTGGCCATGGTCGGCCGATGATAGCCATGGCAGAGAGGGAGGGCAAGCGAGTATGATGCCGCCCATGAGCCCACGAATCCTCTTCATCGGCGCAGGCGCGATCGGCAGCTATCTCGGCGCGTTCCTCTCCCGCTCCGGCCACGACGTCACCCTCGTGGATCCGTGGCCCGAGCAGGTCGAGGCCATACGCGCGCGGGGCATCAGCGTGACCGGCCCCCACGAGCCCTTCGAGGCGCGGCCCACCGCGCTCCACGTGCACGAGGCGCAGCGGCTGGCCGCCGACTTCGACGTGGCCTTCGTGGCCATGAAGGCCTACGACACGGCGTGGGCGACCCACATGGCCCTCCCCGCCTCGGCCCCGCCGGCTACGTGGTGTCGGCCCAGAACTGCTGGAACGATCCAGGGTGGCGGCCATCGCGGGACAGGAGCGCTCGGTCGGGCTCGTCATGTCGAAGATCGCCGTCGCGCTGTGGGAGCCCGGACATGTCGAGCGCGGCGCGGAGAAGGGCAGCGGCTCCGGCCACGACGTCTTCCGCGCGGGCGAGCACGACGGCAAGATCACCCCGCGCGTGGAGGCGCTCGCCAAGATGCTCTCGGTGGTCGACGGCGCCAAGGTGACGGACAACCTGTGGGGTGAGCGCTGGTGCAAGCTCTGCGCGAATGCCATGGGCAATCCCGTCCAGGCCATGACCCAGCTCGGCAGCCTGGAGATCGCCGGCCCAGCCGCGCGGGCGCGAGATCACCATCCGCCTCGCCGCCGAGTCGGCGCGGGTGGGCCTGGCCGCCGGCTACTCCATCCCCAAGTTCAACGGCGCGGAAGCCAAGACGTGGGCGTCCGCCGACGACAAGGCCGTCTACGCCGAGCTCGACGCCATGCTCGTGCCCAAGGCTACCTCCGGACGGAACTGGCGCGCCTCCATGGCGCAGGACGTGGCCAAGGGACGTCGCTCGGAGATCGAGCAGATGAACGGCCACGTGGCGGCGCGGGGCCTCGAGCTGGGTGTCCCCACGCCGGTCACCTCGGCGGTAATCGCCATCGTGCGCGAAATCGACGCGGGGACCCGCAAGCCCTCGCCGGCCCTGATCGAGCAGGCGCTCACGACCGCGGGGAGCTAGCCCGGCCGCGGATAGAAGCGGACGTCCTTCTTGGCGGCGTCCCACGAGCGGTTGGCCGCCTCGATCTCCCACGACGTCATGCAGTCCTGCTGGGCCCGCATGATCTCCTCGATCATGTCGCGCGGGTCGGCGTGGAACGAGGCATGGAGCAGCCGCTTGGCGTGCCCGGTGGCGGTGCGCGAGGCATGGAAGGCCTTGTCCACGACCTCCGCGAGCTTGGCCTCCACGTCCGCCGCGGGGACCACCCAGTTCACGAGCCCCATGGCGAGCGCCGCCTCCGGCGCGATGTGATCGTTGAGGAGCGTCAGCTCCTTCGCGCGGCCGAGGCCGATGATCCGGGCCAGCCGCATGATGGACCCGTCGGGAATCAGGCCGTGGCGGGTGGCGCCCAGGCCGAGGACGGCGTCGTCGGTGGCCAGGCGCAGGTCGCAGGCCACCGCGAGCTGCAGGCCGCCGCCGATAGAGTAGCCGTGGAGCACTCCGAGCACGAGCTTGTCCATGTCCTCGAGGCAATTGAGGCCGCGGATCCAGTGGCGATAGAAGGCCTCTCCGATCTTCCCCGCGGAGAGAGCCTTGCGATCCATGCCGGAGCAGAAGGCGCGCCCCCGGCCCCGCACCACCACTACCCAGACGTCGGGATCGGCGGCCGCGGCCTCCGCGTGATCGGCGAGCTGTGCGGCGAGGTCGGTGTGCAACGCGTTGAGCACCTCGGGACGGTTCAGGGTGATGGTGCCCACCCCGTTCCTGACCTCGTAGAGAACACTCGGCTCCATGGGCCCGGCAGGTTCCCGACGCGCTCTACCTGAAGCCCAGGATGTCGCGGGCGATGACCATGCGCTGGATTTCGGAGGTGCCCTCGCCGATCTCGGTGAGCTTGGCGTCGCGGAAGATCCGCTCGATCGGAAACTCCGTGATGTAACCGGCCCCCCGTGGATCTGGAGCGACTTGGTGGCCGCCTTCATGGCCACCTCGGAGGCGAAGACCTTGGCCATGGAGGCGGCGGTCTTGGCGGGCTTGCCCGCGTCCTTGAGGGCGGCGGCCCGGAGGGTGAGCAGGCGGGCTGCCTCGACCTCGGTGCCCATGTCGGCGATCATGCCCTGCAGGCCGTTGAACTCGGCGAGGGTACGACCGAAGGCGCGGCGCTCCTTCATGTAGGCAAGCGCGGTGTCGAGAGCGGCCTGGGCGATCCCCACCGCCATGGCGGCCATGGCGACGCGCCCGCCCTCCAGCACCTGCATGGTGTTCACGAAGCCCATGCCCAGCTCACCGAGGAGCCGGCCGGCGGGCACCGCCACGTTGTCGAATATGAGCTCCGCGGTGTTGGAGGCGTGGAGCCCCAGCTTCCGGTAGGGGCGGCCCGCGCTGAAGCCGGGCATTCCCTTGTCGAGCACGAAGGCCGAGATGCCCTTGTTGCCGCGGGCGGGATCGGTGACGGCCATGACCACGGCTACCTCGGCCACGCCGGCATTGGTGATGAAGGCCTTGCTTCCGTTGAGGACGAAGCGCTCGCCCTCGGCGACGGCGCGCGTCTTCATGGCCGCCGCGTCCGAGCCCGAGCCGGGCTCGGTCAGCCCCCATGCCCCCAGGGACTCACCGCGGGCGAGGCGCGGCAGGTACGCGGCCTTCTGCTCTTTCGATCCGAAGAGAGTGATGTGATTGGTGCACAGCGAGTTGTGGGCCCACATGGTGATGCCCACCGAGGCATCGACGCGATTCAGCTCCTCGACGGCCAGGGCATAGGACACGTAGTCGAGGGCCGCCCGCCGTACTCCTCGGGCACGAGGGCGCCCAGGAGCCCGTCTTGCCGAGACTCTTCAGCATCTCGGTCGGGAACTCCTGCGCCTCGTCGTAGCGGTGGATGACCGGGGCGACCTCGGCGAGGGCCCAGTCCCGGGCCATGGCCCGCACCGCCTCCTGTTCGCGTGTCAGCTCGAAGTCCATGCCTGGCTCACACCGCGGCGCGGATATTGTCCCGGACGAAGCGGACGATGTCCTGGGTCGACGTGCCCGGAGTGAAGAGCTCCTTCACGCCCATGGCCTTCAGCGCCCGGATGTCCTCCGCGGGAATGATGCCCCCGCCGAACACCGCGATGTCCTCCGCGCCCTTCTCCTTGAGCAGCTCGAGCACGCGCTTGAACAGGTAGTTGTGGGCGCCCGAGAGCACGCTGAGCCCGACGGCGTCGGCGTCTTCCTGCACCGCGGTGGCCACGATCTGCTCCGGGGTCTGGTGCAGCCCCGTGTAGATGACCTCGAAGCCCGCGTCGCGGAGCGCGCGCGCCACGATCTTGGCGCCCCGATCGTGCCCGTCGAGCCCCGGCTTGGCCACCACCACTCGGATCTTCCGCTCCGCCATGTCGCTCCTCGCTACGCGAAAATCGTCCGGATGCGGTCGGCCACGCTCATGATGTCCTCCCGGTTACCCGGCACGACCTTCCAGTCGAAGCCCTTGCCGTCGCCCGTCCAGCGGGAATCAGGTGCAGATGGAAGTGCGGCACCGACTGGAAGGCCGCTGCGCCATTGGCCTGGAGCAGATTGAGCCCATCGGGATTGAGCGCCTTCCGGAGGGCGCCCGCCACCTTCTTCACCGTGGCCATGACCGCCTTGAGATCCTCCACCTCGGCGTCGTAGACGGTGGCGGCGTGGGCCTTGGTGGCCACGAGACAGTGGCCCCGGGTGAGCGGGTTGATGTCCATGAACGCCAGCGTCTTCGCATCCTCGTAGATCTTCGCCGAGGGGATCTGCCCGTCGCGGATCTTGCAGAAGACGCAGTCAGTCGTCATTTATCCTCAACATGCCTTTGGCATGTTGACCGTGGGCGAGACGGTTAGGGCTCACTGCCGCTGTCTGCTCTCGGGCCGTCCACATGCGCCGTACGGTCCTAGACTTCCACGGTCCAGTGGTGGGGATCCGGGGCCTTCGCGTACTGGATGCCCACGATGGCGTCGTAGAGCTTCTGGGTCAGCGGCGCCGTCCGCCCGCCGTTGATCACCATGCGCTGGCCCTTGTAGGCGAGCTCGCCCACGGGCGAGATGACCGCCGCCGTGCCCGTGCCGAAGACTTCCTCGAGGGTGCCCGCCTTGTGGGCCGCCACCACCTCGTCGATGGAGATCTGGCGCTCGGTGGCCTTGATGCCCCAGTCCTTGAGAAGGGTGAGCACGGAATCGCGGGTCACCCCGGGCAGGATCGTCCCTCCGAGGGGCGGCGTGATCACCTCGCCCCCGATCTTGACCATGATGTTCATGGTCCCCACCTCGTCGATGTACTTGCGCTGGACGCCGTCCAGCCACAGGACCTGGGTGAAGCCCTCGTGCTTGGCCTCTTCGCCCGCCATGAGGCTCGCCGCGTAGTTGGCGCCCGTCTTGGCCCCGCCCAGCCCGCCGTCCACGGCCCGGACGTAGCGCTCCTCGACGCGGATCTTCACGGGCGCCATGCCCTCGGGATAGTAGGCGCCTACCGGGGAGAGGATGACGAAGTAGATGTACGACCTGGCCGGGCGCACGCCGAGGAAGGCCTCGTTGGCGATGATGGTCGGCCGGATATAGAGCGACGTGCCGAGGGCCTTGGGCACCCAATCGCGCTCGAGCCCGACGAGGGTCACGAGGGAGCGCAGGGCCAGCTCGGGATCGAGAGGCGGGATGCACATGCGGACCGCCGAGTTGTTCATGCGCTCCACGTGCTTCTGGGGCCGGAACAGCCGGACCTTCCCGTCGACGCCTCGGAAGGCCTTGAGCCCGTCGAAGATCGCCTGGGCGTAGTGGAGGACGGCCGCCGCCGGATCGAGCGGTATGGGCGCGTAGGGCTCGACCCGCGGATCGTACCAGCCCTTCTCCTCCTGGAAATCGGCCACGAACATGTGGTCGGTGAAAACCGTGCCGAAGGTCAGCTCGGAGTCCTGGGGCTTGGGCTTGTGCGTCGCTGCTTTCACCACCCTGATGGCATCGGTCATGGTGCCGCTCCTTCTAGAATTGAGCCGTTCTTTGTTAAAAGATGATCGGTTCCCGGTAGAGGCCGAAGACCTGCCGGTAGACGTCGGACACCTCGCCGAGCGAGACGTAGTCCTTGACGGCATCCACCAGCACGGGCATCACGTTGTGACCGCCGCGACACGCGTCGGCCAGCTGCTTGAGGCGCCTCTCCACCTTGGCCATGTCGCGCGAGGCCTTGAGCCGCCCCACGCGCTCGACCTGCTCTCCCTCCACCGCCTCGTCGAGGCGGAGGTATTCCATGGGCCGCTCCTCGGCCATGGTGTACTTGTTCACCCCCACCACGACCTTGGCCCCCGATCGTCGAGCAGCTGGTAGCGGTAGGCGGCGTCGGCGATCTCCTTCTGCGGGTAGCCCGTGTCGATGGCGCGGATGATGCCGCCCATCTCGTCGATCGTCTTGATGTAGGCCATGGCCCGCTCTTCCATCTGGTCGGTCAGCCGCTCGAGGAAGTACGCCCCGCCCAGCGGGTCGATGGTGAGGGCGCGCCGGTCTCCTCGGCGATGATCTGCTGGGTGCGGAGGGCCACCGTCACCGCGTCCTCAGTGGGAAGGGCGAGCACCTCGTCGAAGGAGTTGGTGTGCAGGGACTGGGCGCCCCCGAGCACCGCGGCGAGGGCCTGGATGGCCACGCGCGCGATGTTGTTGAGGGCTGCTGGGCGGTAGCCGACACTCCGGCCGTCTGGGTGTGCGTGCGCAGGCGCATGGACTCCGGCTTGCGGGCGCCGAAGCGGTCGCGCATCACGGTGGCCCAGATCCGCCGGGCCGCGCGCAGCTTGGCGATCTCCTCGAAGAAGTCGTTGTGGATGTCGAAGAAGAAGGAGAGCCGCGGCGCGAAGCTGTCCACGTCGAGCCCGCGGTCCACGCAGGCCTGCACGTAGCCGAAGCCGTCGGCGAGGGTGAAGGCGAGCTCCTGCACGGCCGTCGAGCCCGCCTCGCGGATGTGATAGCCCGAGATGGACACGGGATTGAAGCGCGGCACGTGCGCGGCGCAGAACTCGATGGTGTCCACCACGATGCGCACCGCCGATTCGGGCGGCGAGATCCATTCCTTCTGGGCGATGAACTCCTTGAGCATGTCGTTCTGCATGGTGCCGCCGACCTTGTCCCACCCCACGCCCTGCTTGTCGGCGAGGGCGAGGTACATGGCCAGAGCCACCGACGCCGTGCAGTTGATGGTCATGGACGTCGTGACCTGATCGAGCGGAATGTCGCGGAACAGGGTCTCGAAATCGGCCAGGGTGGAGATCGACACGCCTTCCTTGCCCACCTCCCCGCGGGCCCGCGGATGATCGGCGTCGTAGCCCATGAGGGCGGGCATGTCGAAGGCCGTGCTGAGCCCGGTCTGTCCCTGGGCGAGGAGATACTTGAAGCGCTCGTTGGTGTCCTCGGGACGGCCGAAGCCCGCGAACATGCGCATGGTCCAGAGCTTGCCGCGATACATGGACGGGTACGGCCCGCGCGTGTACGGGAACTCGCCGGGATAGCCGAGCTTGTCCTCGTAGCGCCAGCCCGCGAGATCCTCGGGCGTGTAGAGCGGCTCGATCGGTATGCCGGAGAGCGACTCGTAGGGAACGTCGCGCTCGGGCGAGCGGCGGACGAATGGCTCGTAGGCTTCCTTCTCCCAGCGCTCCTTGCCTTCGGCCATGACCTCTCCTCGCTCAGCTCTCGGCCAGCAGGTGACGCGCGATGACGAGCTTCTGGATCTGCGAGGTGCCCTCGTAGATCTGGGTGATCTTGGCGTCGCGGAAATGCCGCTCGACCTGGTACTCCTTGATGAAGCCGTAGCCGCCGTGGATCTGCACCGCGTCCGTGGCCACCCGCATCGCCGTCTCCGACGCGAAGAGCTTGGCCATGGCCGCCTGGGGTCCGTGGGGCTCCCCGCGGTCCTTGAGGGAGGCGGCGCGCAGGGTGAGCAGACGCGCGGCCTCGATGCCCGTGGCCATGTCGGCGAGCATCCACTGGACCATCTGATGCTGGCCGATGGGCACCCCGAAGCTCTTCCGCTCCCGCGCATAGCCCAGCGCCGCCTCGTAGGCCGCCACCGCGATGCCCACGGCCTGGGCGGCGATGCCGATGCGGCCGCCGTCGAGAGTGGCCATGGCGATCTTGAAGCCCTGCCCTTCCTCGCCCAGCCGCTGCTCGAGGGGAACGCGGCAGCCTTCGAAGAGCAGCTCGGCGGTGTCCGAGGCGCGGATGCCCAGCTTTTCCTCCGTCTTCACCACGGTGAAGCCGGGGTGGCCCTTGTCGACGAGGAAGGCGCTGATGCCCTGATGCGCCTTCCCGCGGTCGGTCTGGGCGAACACGAGCACCGCGTCGGCCTCCCGCCCATTGGTCACGAAGATCTTGCGGCCATCGAGGACGTAGGCGCCGCCCTCACGGCGGGCCAGGGTGTTCTGGTTGGTGGCGTCGGAGCCTGCCTCGGGCTCGGTGAGGGAGAAGCAGCCGAGCTTCTTTCCCGAGGCGAAGGGCGAGAGGAAGCGCGCGCTTCTGCTCGTCGGTGCCGAACTTGGCCACCGGATCACAGTAGAGGGAATTGTTCACGGACATGATGGCGCCGTGGGAGGCGCAGCCGCGCGAGACCTCCTCGAGGGCCACCGCGTAGGCCACGGTATCGCCCCCGCTGCCGTCCCACGCCTCGGGGATGGCGATGCCCATGAGGCCGAGCTCGCCCATGCGGCGCACCGTCTCGGCGGGGAAGCGCGCCTCGCGGTCGATCGCCTCGGCGATCGGGCGGACTTCCTTCTCCGCGAAGTCTCGCGCCACCTGCTGGATCATCCGCTGCTCGTCTGTCAAGTCGACCTGCATGCCCTGTCCCCGGTCCTGCCTCCACGAATTGGTCGCGCTATTTCTCCAGGAGCTTCTTGAATTCCTTCTCCAGCAAGGGCGCGACCTCGAAGAGGTCGCCCACGATGCCGTAGTCGGCGATCTTGAAGATGGGCGCCTCGGGATCCTTGTTGATGGCGCAGATCACCTTGGACGTCCGCATGCCCGCGCAGGTGCTGGATGGCCCCCGAGATGCCGAAGCCCAGATAGAGCTTGGGCGAGATGGTGCGTCCCGTCTGGCCGATCTGGAAGCGGTGCGGCCGCCACCCGCGTCCACGGCGGCGCGGGAAGCGCCGACCGCGGCGCCGATGACCTTGGCCAGCGATTCCAGGATGACGAAGTTCTCCGGCCCCTTGAGCCCGCGTCCGCCCGAGACGACGATCTCTGCCTCGGCCAGCTCGGGCAGGCCGGTAGCCGACTCCTCGCGGCGCTCCACCAGACTCATGGCGGCGGCGGGCAGCGTCACCGCCGGCTTCTCCACCGTGGCCGTCGCCCCCGGCTGGGGATCGGCGGGCTTGAACACGTTCGGCCTGCAGCGTGGCGAGCCAGGGCGTCTTGGCCCAGGTCATCTTCGCGAGGAGCTTGCCCGCGTAGACGGGCCGCGTGGCCACCAGCTTGCCGTCCTCGAGGGCGAGGGCCATCGAGTCCGCGGAGAGCCCCGCGCCCAGCCGCGCGGCGAGGCGCGCCATGACCTCGCGCTGGCGCGTGGTCACCGCGCCGAAGACGGCCTGCGGCGATTCCTTCTGCACCAGCTCGGCGAGCACGGGCGCCCACACTTCCCCGCGGTAGGGAGCGAAGGCGGCGTTCTCGGCGAGGAGGATGCGCTTGGCGCCCCACTCCCGAGCTGCTTGATGCCGGCCTCGGTGGCCTTGTCGGTCAGCCACACCGCTTCGACCTGTGCCCCCGCCGGCGCGGCGAGCCGCGTCGCCTCGCCCAGCACCTCGGCCATCACCTTCTTCGGGTTGCCCTGCCGGTCGTCTTCAACCACGCACCAGAAAGCCCCAGCCATGAATGTGACCTCTCCCGTGTGAAGGTTCTAGGGTGTGATCCGTGAGCTAGATTGCCTTGGCATCTTCGCGCAGGGCACGGACGAGCTCCTTGGCGGCATCGGCGGGCTCGCCGGGAATGATGCGCCCGGCGGCGCGCGGCGGAAGCATCTCGAGCTTCATCACGGAGAGCGCGGGCGCCTCCGCGGCGAGACCGAGATCACCCGCCTTGACGTCCTTCACCTCCTTCTTCTTGGCGCCCATGATGCCCTTGAGGGTTGGATAGCGCGGCTCGTTCAGCCCCTTCTGCGCCGACACCACCGCGGGCAGCGGCAGGTCGAAGAGCTCGAGCCCGCCTCTCGACCTGGCGGCCGACGCGAATGGCCTTGCCCGCCTCGTCGACGGACTCCTCCATGATCCACGACGCGCAGGGCCAGCCGAGCAGCTCGGCCACCGCCGCGCCCACCGCGCCCATGTCGTCGTCGATGGCCTGGCGGCCGAAGAGCGCGAGGGCGGGCTGCTCCTGCTTGATCACGGCGGCGAGGGCGCGGGCCGTCATGAGGGTGTCCGCGTTGTCCCACGCCGGATCGAGGAGGTGAATGGCGCGGTCGGCGCCCATGGCCAGGCACGAGCGCAGCGCCTCCTTCGTCCGGTCGGGGCCGAGAGACACCGCGACCACCTCGCCCTGCCCGCGCTTCTCCTTGATGCGCAGCCCTTCCTCCAGCGCGAACTCGTCGTAGGGCGACACGATCCAGGTGATGCCGGCGGTGTCGATGGCCTTCGGATCCGAGCCGATCTTGACCTGGGTGGCGGTGTCGGGCACCTGCTTGATCATCACGAGAATCTTCATGCCGTAACGCTCCTGTCGTAGTGGAGTTGGCGCGTGATCCGGAAGCGATCGCCCGGAATGAATACCCGGTCGTACACGATGGGCCGCGACTCGGCATCGACCGAGACCCGGTCGGAGCGGAAGCAGGGAGCGCCGGGTGCGCAGCCGAGCTCGCGCGCGCGGCGCGGGCGGGCAAGGTCTCCGCGGAGACGGTCTCGCGGGCGCTCGTGATCTCGATGCCGAGCTTGAACGACAGCACCTGGCGTAGCGGGGTGACGGCGAGATCGGCCTTGGCGACTTCCTCGCCGAGGGCGGCCGCGAGATGCGAGACCTGGAAGCTCGTGGGGCGGCCGTCCACCAGCCGGAGCCGCTCGAGGACGAACACGCGCGCGCCGGGCGCGAGGTCGAGCTCGCGCGCGGCCAGCCGGTCGGCGGGACCGAAGCTGGCTGCGGAGGAAGCGCGTGGCCACGTCTTCCCCGACCGCGCTCAGGTCACCGGCGAAGGCGCGGAAGTTGAGAATGTCGTAGTCCACCGAGGGCAGCGCCACGAAGGTGCCGAGCCCGTGCCGCCTCATGATGAGGCCCTCGCGCTCCAGCACCTCGAGGGCCTGGCGGAGGGTCATGAGGGTGACGCCGAAATCCTCGGCGAGACGTCGCTGATTGTCGAGGCGCTCGCCGGGCGCGATGTCGCCGGAGCGTATGCGATCGCGCAGGGCCTGCGCGATCTGATGATACCGGGGCATCCGAGCTTTCACGCCGGCGGCTCTCCCATCTGGTGTTCTAGAACTCTGGTGGCCGCTCAACGCCGCTGTCGAGCTCGGAGACGGAATTCCAGCAGGAACAACCGGCAGTTACGGCAACCAGCGAGCATTGTAACCGGCTTCACGCTCCCCGGTCAATGGGAGCCGCGGACGAGAGCTTTACTCGGTGGCCAGACGCTGGGAGAGGGCGACCAGCCCTTCCAGCTTCGCCGCGGCGGCGCCCGAGTCAATCGACCGCGCGGCCAGCGCCACGCCGTCCTTGAGATCGTGGGCGAGCCCGCCCACGAGGAGGGCGGCGGCGACGTTCATGAGCACGATGTCGCGACGCGGCCCCACCTCGCCGGCGAGGATCCCGCGGATGATCGCGGCGTTCTCGGCGCGATCGCCCCCGCGCAGATCCTGAATGGAGGCGCGGGGCAGGCCGAAGTCCTCCGGCCGGACGGTGGAGTTGCGCACCGTCCCCTCGCGCACCTCCGAGATGCGGCTCGGCCCCGTATTCGAGATCTCGTCGAGGCCATCGGCCCCGTGCACGACGAACGCGCGCAGGGTGCCGAGCTCGGCGAGCACCCGGGCCAGCGGCTCCGTGAACGACTCCGACGAGACACCCGATGATCTGGGCGTTGGCGCCGGCGGGATTGGTGAGCGGTCCGAGCAGATTGAAGACGGTGCGAACGCCCATCTCCCGCCGCGCCGTCATGACGTGCTTCATCGCGGTGTGGAGGAGCGGAGCGTAGAGGAATCCGATGCCGATCTCGTCCACGCAGCGAGCGATCTTGGCCGGGCTCAGCTCGATCTTGATCCCGAGCGTCTCCACCACGTCCGCCGAGCCGCACAGTGACGACATGGATCGGTTGCCGTGCTTGGCCACCTTGAGTCCGGCCCCCGCCACCACGAAGGCGGTGGCGGTGGACACGTTGAAGGTGCCGGAGGCATCGCCGCCGGTGCCCGCGGTGTCGATCAGCATCTCGCGGTCGGTGCCCGTGGCCCCCACGAGCTCGCTCCCGCCCGTGCGGACCTTGACCACCTTCTGGCGCATGACCTGGGCGAAGCCGATCAGCTCCTCCACCGTCTCGCCCTTCATCCGGAGGGCGGTGAGGAAGGCGGCGATCTGCGCGTCGGTGGCCGCGCCGGACATGATCGCCTCCATGGCCGCCGCCGCCTCGATGCGCGAGAGGTCCTTCCGCTCCACCAGCGCGCGCATGGCTTCCGTGATGATGGGGCTGGTCACGGCCACATCCGCTCCGGCTCGCCCGCGCGGCCGTATGGAGGACGCCGCCTCGAGGACGTCGCCGATATTGATGGGCTTGGCGAGCACCGATGCTCACCCCGCTCGCCTCCAGCTCTTCCGCCGACACCTCGACCGCGAAGCCGCTCACGAGTACCACGGGCAGGCCGGGGACGGTGGTGCGCACGGCGCGCGCCAGCTCCCAGCCGGTCATGCCGGGCATGGAGAGATCGGTGAAGACGAGGTCGAGCGCCTCACTCTGCACGTGCTTGAGCCCCTCGTAGGCGTTCCTCGCCACCACCACGTTGTGCCCCGCCGACCGGAGCACGTCGGCCAGCATGTCGCCCACGCTCTCCTCGTCGTCCACGACCATGCAGCGCAGGGGCACCGCCTCCGGCAGCTCTTCCGCGTGAGGAACCGGAGCCTCCGCTACCGCGCAGATGGGGAAGAGCATGATGAAGGTCGTGCCCTGACCTTCCTCGCTCTCCACCGTGATGGTCGCCTCGTGACGTGACAGGATGCCGTAGGTCATGGAGAGGCCGAGGCCGGTTCCCTTCGGCCCCTTGGTGGTGAAGAAGGGGTCGAAGATCTTGCCGCGCACGGCTTCGGGAATCCCCACCCCCGTGTCGGAGACGCGGAGCTCGATGGATTGACCCCGCTTCGCGCTGGCCAGGGTGAGCGTCCCCCGTGGGGCATCGCGTCCACCGCGTTCAGGATGAGGTTGGTCATCACCTCGCGCAGCTCGGCGGGGTCTCCGTGGTCTTGGGCAGATCGGAAGCGAGCTCGGTCACCGCCTGGATGCTCACCCCCGCCGCGGCGGCTCGATCCGCCACGAGGATTCCGTGAGCTCGAGGGCTTCACGCACCACGCGGTTCAGATCCAGGGCCACCGCCGGCTGGTCGCGGCGAATGCGCGTGAACTCCTGGAGCCGCCGGACCGTCTTCGCCCCGTCCTCCGCCGAGCGCTCGATGATCTGCAGCCACTGACGCGACTTCGGGTCGGCCACCCGGTGGAGGAGGAGCTGGGCGCGGCCGAGGATGGCCGCGAGGAGGTTGTTGAAGTCGTGGGCCACCCCCGAGGCCATCTCGCCGAGAGCCCGCAGCTTCTCGCTACGCACCAGCTGGTCCTGGGCCTGGGCCAGATCCTCGTAGGCCCGCGTCCGGTCGTGGAAGAGGCGCGCGCTGCGCAAGGCGAGAGCGGCGAGGCCCGCGATGTTGGTGAGCACTCTCTCGTCGGCGGCGGTGAAGGGCCTCTCCGCACTGCGCAGGGCGAGCACGCCTACCACCTGGGAGCCCACGAGCATGGGCACGCCGATCCAGTTCGGCAACGGAACGGCCGCCCGGAAGGGCTCCACCCCTGTCGCGCGCACTCGGCGATATAGTCGTCCGTACGAATGGTGTGGCCCGAGGCGGCGACGATACTCATGAGCCCCACCCGGTCGGGGATCGAGGTCCGGTTCAGCTGGGTATCCCGAACGCCGTCTCGCATGCGCAGGATCGGCACGAGCTCCGCGGTGGCCTCGTCGACGAGGGCGAGGAAGATGTGCCGGGTGTCGATGAGGCGCGCCACCTGCTTCTCAATCGCCTCGACCACGTCCTCCTGGCGCAGCTGGCCGGTCACCGTGCGGGACAGGTCGTGAAGCACGGACAGCTCGGAGAGCAGGGCTTCCGCTCTCCTCGAGCCGCAGCCGGGTCTGGCGGGTCAGGTTGGCGTTGTCCATGAACAGGCCGAGCTGGGCAGCCACGCCCTCGATCAGGCGTGTCTCCTGCGAGGTGAACTGGCGCCCCGCTCCCGACCACACGAGGAAGATGCCCCCACCGCCTCGCCGCGGGCCATGGCGGGAGCGAAGAGGACGGCGTGCGAGCCCACGCTCTCGAAGAGCTTGGCGTTGATGCGGGGATCGTTCTTCACGTCGGAGGACCACGCCGCGCGTCCCTCCTGCCAGAGCTGCCAGATCGTCGACATGCGCTCGAGCTCGAGAGGATGATCGAGGAAGACACGCATCAGCTCCTTGGGCACGTGCCAGCCCGCGGCGGGCAGGAGCACCCGCTTGTCGGGAGACACCGTGTAGATCCCGACCATGTCGGCGCGGAAGGCGCCGCCCACCTCCGCGCCACCCGGCGGAGCGCCTCGCCGCCACCTTCCGGCTCGGAGAGGGCTCCGCTCACCGCGAGGAGGGTGGTCGCCTCCTGCAGCCGCTCCTGCACGAGCCGGTACAGGCGCTGGTTCTCCAGAGCCAGCGCGAGCTGATTGCCGATGGCCATGCCCAGGTCCCGCTGCCACGGCTCGAAGGGCGTGACGCGCTCCGTGTAGTCGAGGGTCATCACCCCGATGACCTCGTCCCCTCGGATGAGCGGCACGACCATGTAGGACTTGATGTGAAAGGTCTCGATCCACGCGCGCGGGATCAGGTCGGTCTCCGAGGCGTCGGGGACGATCACGGGCTGGCGCGTCTCGATGGCCTGGGCATGGATGGGCACCTCGCGCGGCACGTCGTCCACCATGCCTTCGAAGGCCGCCCACAGCTCGGGCTGCCGGTGGCCATCGGCGAACTGGGACATGAGCGGCAACGCCCGGTCCCCTTCCCACCGCTCGAGGCTGCAGCGGTCCACGTGACAGACCTGGGCGATCCGCTGCGCCACCTCTTTGAGCATGCGTCGAGGCTCGAGGGTGGTGTTGAGGATCTCCGCCACGCCGAGGAGGGCGCGCGTCTGCTCGAGGCGCTGGGCCGTCTGGGCGTAGAGGCCGGCGTTGCGAATGGCCACCGCGGCCTGGGCCACGAAGCTTTCCAGGAGCTCCTTCTCGTCGGCGCCGAAGGTGAAGGGCGCCCGACCGCACAGCGAGAGCACCCCGAGGAGCTGGTCCTGGAGCTGGATGGGCACGCCGAGAAAGCTCCGGAGGCCGTGCTCCAGCCACCACGACTCGGCGAGCACTCGCTCATCGCCGAGCATGTCGTTCACGGACAGCGCCTCGCGCGCCCGCGCCACCCAGCCCATGGCCCCCTGCCCGAAGTTGATCACGCGGAGGGATAGGCCGCTCCGATGGTCTCGTCCGAGAATGCCCGCACCTGCAGCGTTTCCGCGTCGGCATCGGCAACCCACACCGACACCACGGGCACCCCATGAGAGCGGCGGCGGCGCGGGCGATGCCCCCAGCACCTCGTCGGTGTCGAGGGAGGAGGAGACGAGCTGGTTCAGGCGGGCCAACGAGCGCAGCCGGCGCTCGCGTACTTCGGCGGCCTCGAAGAGGCGGGCATTGTCGAGCGCCACCACGAGCTGGCTCGCCACCGTGGACAGGTACTCGACCTCGGCCTGGGTGAAGCGATGGCCGGTCTCGTGATACACGGCGATCGTGCCGAAGGGCTCGTCGCGCATGAGAGGCAACGCGAGGGCGGCGCGCTGCCCGAAGCTCAGGACGCGCTCGCGGGTGTCGGGCCGCAGCCGGATCTGCTCGTCGCTGATGATATCGGGCGTCCACACGGCCGACGCTCGAGGAAGGCGAGGCCGGAGGCCCCTCGCCCAGCTCGACGAGCGGGGGTCCCGGGAAAACCTCCGAGACTCCCGAGTGACGGGCGATGCGGAGCATGCCGAGGTCCGAGTCGTGCAGGTGCACGGCGGCGGCGGAGACCCCGAGGGTCTCGCGGATCTGGGCGGTGACGATGTCGAGGATGCGCCCGGCGTCGACGGTGGACACGAGGGTGCGCCCCATCTCGGCGAGGGCGCGCATGCGCTCGGCCTGCTGCGACGCCTCCCGGTAGAGCCGGGCGTGCTCGATGGCCACCGCGGCCTGACCGGCGAAGGCCTCGGCCACGTCCTGATCGCGGCGACTGAAGGCCCGCCGCGCGCGAAGGTGAGCGCGCCGATGATGCGCTCGCCGAAGCGCAGGGGCAGCCCCATGAAGTGCGTGTAGCCGAGGGCGCGGTCGGCGGCGATATGCTCGGGCGCCATGCCGATCAAGGTGTCGAGGGGTCCGATGATGGCGGTGCCTTCGGCCACCACGCGGCCGGCCAGACTCTCTCCCACCTTGATGCGCGGCTTGAGCATGGTGGCGGGAGCGGAGCCGGCGAGACCCGCCACCACCAGGTCCTCGCCGTCGAGGAGGCGGAAGCCCGCATTGTCGAGATCGAGGAGCCGCATGGCCTCTTCGGCCACGCTGGTGAGCAGGGTGTCGGTCGGCGCGAGCAGGCCGATCTTCTTGTTGACCTCCAGGAGCGCGGTGAGGAGAGCGCGGCCGCTGCGCTCGTCGGCGAAGAGACGGGCATTGTCGATGGCGATGGCCGCCTGGCCGCCCAGCGCGGTCATGACCTCGATCTCCGCCTTGGAGACGGGATGCGGCTGCCACCAGTAGACGCTCAGCCCGCCGTACGGCTCGCCCTTGATGAAGATGGGCACGGAGAGCACGCCGCGATAGCCCTCGCGCTCCACGAGAACGCGCGTCTCGGGGAGAGATCCATGGAGGGATCGCTGAGGATGTCCGCCGTCCAGACGGGCGCCCGCTCCCGCATGGCGCGCCCCGCCGTGCCCTCGCCCGAGGCGAACACGCAGGCCGTGCAGGAACTCGCTCGCCAGGCCGGAGGCCCGCACATAGGTCAGGAAATCCGAGTCCGGCTCGGGGCGGAAGATTCCCGCCGCCCGCGCCCCCGTGAGCATCTGGCAGCGCTCCACGATGGAGTCGAGGATCTGGTCGAGCTCGAGCGACGAGGTGAGGGCCACGCTGACCTCGAAGAGGGCGCGGTAGTGCGCGGCGTTCTGCTGCGCCTCGCCGAAGAGCTGGGCATTGTCGATGGCGATGGCGGCGTGGCTGCCGAAGGAGAGCAGGAGATCCAGATCTCCGGGGGCGAAGGTGTGGGCGCGTCCGCGTGAAGACGTTCAGCACGCCGACCAGGCGCTCGCGGAGAAGGAGAGGGACGGACACTGTCGACACGAAGCCCTGCGCCCTCACCCATGGGCAGACTGACCACCCCGGGCTCCGCCTCGAGCACGTCCACGATGATCGGCTCGCGACTCACCGCGGTCCGGCCGGTCACCCTCGCCGAGGCGGACGCTGGTCACGCGTTCCGCGGACGCGCTGGGGAGAAGGCCCGCTTCCGCGCAGAAGCGGAGCTGATCCTCTTCGGCGATGGCGCAGCCGCGCCGCGCCGTCAGGCACGAGCGCCTTGCGCGACGTCCACTACCGTGCGCAGCACGTCCTCGAGAGAGCGGGCGGCGGTGAGAGTCTTGGCGATGCGGGCGAGCAGCTCGAGCCGCCGGCTTTGCTCCTGCATCTCCGCGAGGAGGAGCGAGCGCTCGACCACCTGCCCGATCTGGTGGGCGACCGCCTCGAGCACCTTGACCTCTTCGGGCAGGAAGTCGCGCTGCTCCTGGGAGATCAGCGACATCACGCCCCACGTGCTCCCCTTGACGGGGACGGGCAGGGCGAGCTGGGTGCGGTGAGCGCGCACCGCCTGGAGCCGGGTGAGATTGGGATCGTGTGATGGACGATGGATCGATCTGGGTGACGATGACCCGTCCCGTGCGGGCCGCTTCCCCGACATAGGTCCCCTCCACCGGCCTCACGCGGATCTGCGCCGCGAACTCCGGGGTGAGACCGCGCTGCGCGATGAGGGTGACCGTGCCGTCGGACGGATCGAGCTGGTGGACGCCTCCCACGTCCATCTGCGCCAGAGCGCGGACGACGTCGAGCATCTCGCCCGCGGTGGCCACCACGTCGGCCGAGCGGCCCATGCTGAGGGCGACCGCGTTGAGGGCCTCGAGCTCGCGATTGCGCCGGGTGAGCTCGGGATCTACGTCGGCCTCGCTCGCGCCTCGCCTGCTCCGGCCGGCCGCCTCGGCCCCGCGATTGAGGAGCAGGGCCGCCCCTGCGCTGCCGAGGGCGGCCACGGCGAGAACGAACAGGGAGGCGCTCAGTGCTTTGCGACGCCCCTCGCTTCCATCGGCCATGAGCAGCCAGAGCCGACCCGGCCCCGACACCGCCACCTCGCTCGCGGGCCGAACGAGAAAGTCTCGGCCGCCATCGAGGCGCAGCCGACCCGAGGCCGTCGCCTTCGCCCATTCCGGGGCCGACGCCTGGACGGTGGAGACGACAGGGCGGCCCTGATCCAGGAAGGCCACACCAGGCCGATCCGACACACCGGTCAGGGGCGACACCACGGTGTCCAGGCTCCGCGCGAGGACCACGAAGCCCATGGGCCTCGCCCCGCTCGACTCGCCCTGGCCCGTCACGGGCGCTGCGGCCACGACGTAGGGCCGGCCGTTGAGGACGGTCAAGCCCGCGGGCGAGGAGCTGAGGGCGGCGGGATCGGCAATGAGGACCGGAGGGGTCGCAGGCACCTGAAGGAGGGCCGCGCCCGAGCCGTCGAGCAGGATCACCAGATCCGCCACCCGCTCGAGAGTGAGATCGGCGAGGCGGGGAGACACGCCGCGGGCCACCACCGCCCAATCGCCTCGAGCCACGCCTTCGACGAGGGCGGGGTCCCGGGCGAGCAGCCGTCCTTCGCGCCGGAGTGCGGCCTGCGTCTCGGCGAGGAGGGCCGTCACCGCCTCCTGGGTGCGCGCGGCGGCCGCCTCGCGCGCGATGGCGAGCTGTCGGAGGGCGATGGCCGCGCCGCCGATACCGACGGCGGAGAGGGCAAGCACTCCCAGCGCAACTCCGAAAAGCAGACTCCGTGTCGAGGGCCGCATGAAGGAACCGGGGCTGGTCGTACCCGGTCCCGACCAGCATATGCAGAACCCTCTTCGAGGGCAACTTTCCCGGCACTTTGTCCAGCCCTTGCGTGCGCCGGGGACCAAAGCTGAGCCGGCCGGAAGCCGTTTCTCGGGCGCCCGGAGGGGGCTAGAGGCCCAGGTATGCCTGCTTGATATGGGGTCGGCGAGCAGGCTCTCGCGCCCCCCGCGAGGGTGATGCGCCCGTTCTCGAGCACGTACCCGCGATGGCAGAGCCCGAGGGAGCGCAAGACGTTCTGCTCGACGAGGAGAATGGTGAGCCCGCCCGCGTTGATGCGCTGGAGATCGTCGAAGATGCTACGCACGACCACCGGCGCGAGACCCAGGCTCGGCTCATCCAGCATGAGCAGCCGGGGCCTCGCCATGAGGCCCGCGGCCGATCGCGCACATCTGCTGCTCGCCGCCCGAGAGGGTCCCCGCCAGCTGCCCCTGCCGCTCCGGAGTCGCGGGAAGAGCTCGAACACCCACGCCATCGTCTCGGCCTGCCTTCGCTCGCCTCGGGCGAGCGCGCGCCGAGCTTCGAGGTTCTCCTTCACGGTCATGGTCGGGAAGAGCTGGCGGGCCTCCGGCACGTGGGCGATGCCGCGGGCCACCACCTGCGAGGATGCGAGGCCGTCCACCCGCTCGCCGGCGAACTCGATGCGGCCGGCCCGCAGCGGCAAGAGTCCCGAGATGGCGCGCAGGGTGGTGGTCTTCCCCGCCCCATTGCTCCCGATCAGGGCCACCGTCTCGCCCTCGCGCACTTCGAGCGAGGCCTCGTGCACGGCGGTCATGTCACCGTAGCCGACCTGGATGCCGTCAAGCTTGAGGAGCGATGGACATACTCTTCCCCGAGGTACGCCTCGATGACGCGGCGGTCGGCCGCCACCTCGCGCGGCGTGCCCGACGATATCTTCTCGCCGAACGAGAGCACGACGATCCGGTGCGAGAGAGCCATGACCGCGCGCATGTTGTGCTCGATCAGGAGCACGGAGATGCCGCCGCGCGTTGATGGCGGTGACCAGCCGCACCATGGCCTCGATCTCGGTGGCGTTGAGGCCGGCCATGACCTCGTCGAGGAGGAGCAGCGACGGCTCGGTGGCGAGCGCGCGCGCGAGCTCGAGCCGCTTGCGGTCGGCCAGGGTGAGGCCGCCCGCGGCGCTCCGGCCCGCGCGCCGAGCCCCACCCGCTCGACCACGGCGCGGGCGGACTCGAGGGCGTGGGCCATGGCGGGATGACGCGCGAGGGCGGCGACCTTCACGTTGTCGACCACCGAGAGCTGCGGGAAGGGGCGCACGATCTGGAACGTTCGGGCCATGCCCAGGCGACAGATTTCGATGGGGCTTGAGGCCGACGACGTTCCGCCCACCGAAGCGGACTCGCCCTCGTCGGGGCTCAGAAATCCCGAGAGGAGGTTGAACACCGTGGTCTTCCCCGCCCCGTTGGGCCCGATGAGCCCCAGCATCTCGCCCTTCGCCATGGAGAGGTCGAGGCTCCCCACCGCGAGCAGACCGCCGAAGCGCTTGGTGAGTCCCGAGACGTCGAGGAGGCTCATGCCGGCCGCCCGGCGGACGAGACAGCGGAGGGCCGGGTACGCGCCCTGAGGCAGGAAGAGCACCACCGCGATCAGGAGCACGCCGTACACGATGAGGTGAAGGCCGTTCCATCCGCCCTGGGCGAAGTAGGAGCGCGAGATCTCGCGCGAGCGGGCTCAGGATGAACGAGCCCAGGATGGGACCCATGCACCGTGCCGGCCCCGCCCACGATGGGCCGGATGATGATCTCGACGGAGAGGGGAATGCCGAATACCGCGTTCGGCTGGAGCGAGAAGAGATAGAAGGCGTAGAAGGTGCCGCCCACGCCGGTGAGGAAGGACGAGAGGACCATGGCCTGCATCTTGACGCGGAGGGTGTCGATGCCGAGGGCTTCGCACGCGCTTTCGTCCTGCCGGATGGCCGTGAGGTACGCGCCGAAGCGGTGAGTCTCGATGGCCCGCACCGCCGCAGTGGCCCCCAGCATGAGGGCGAGGGCGACGTAGTAGTAGGCGCGGTTGTCCTGGAACTGGAACTGCCGCGGATTGCCCGTGAAGGTGATGTAGAGCCCGAGGGCGCCCCCACCGCGTCGACGTTGAGCGCGATCACGCGGCAGATCTCGGCGAAGGCCACGGTGAGCAGGACGAAGTAGAAGCCGCGCAGCCCGAAGCGGAAGCCGAGATAACCGATCACCGCGCCGAGCGAGGGCGGCGAGGCCTCCCCTATCCACATGCCGAGCCACGGGCGTGAGCCCGGCGTGGGCGGACAGGAGGGCCGCGGCGTAGCCGCCGATGCCCACGAAGGCCGCGTGGCCGGCGGAGAGCTGACCCGCGTAGCCGCCCACGATGTTCCAGGCCTGGCCGAGGTAGGCGTAGAAGAAGATGAAGATCATCACCGTGATGAGGTAGGAGCCGACGAACCACGGCAGCGCGGCGAGGATGGCCACCGCGAGCAGGGCAGGAGCGTCGAGGCCTTCAGCGCCGCGCGTCTTGCCGAAGAGGCCGGCGGGCCGGAAGAGCAGGATGGCGATGAGGAGACCGAAGCTCACCAGCTCCTTCATGGAGGGCGAGAGGAAGACGGCGCCCATCGACTCGGCGACGGAGACGAGGATGCCGCCCACGAAGGCCCCGGGAAGGCTGCCCATGCCCCGATGATGACGATGTTGAACGAGGTGACGGAGAGCCCGAGGCCGCTCGTGGGCTGAAAGGGCAGGATGGGCGAGACGAGCGCTCCCGCCGCGCCCACGCAGGCCGCGCCCACCCCGAAGGCCGCCGCGTACACCTTGCGCACGTCCGTGCCGATCACGCGCGCGCCGTACGGATTGTCGGCGGCGGCGCGCATGCTGCGGCCGAGGTCGGTGCGGGCGAGGAACAGCCAGAGCGCGGCCGTGAGCGCCATGGCGAGGCCGAAGGTGACCAGGCGCGCCACGTCGACGAAGATCGGGCCGATCCACACCGTGGCCTGCGAGAGCGGCGAGCGCACGCGCGCCGGGATCGGGACCGAAGGCGACCAGGGCGGCGTTCTCGAGCACGAGGGCCACCCCGAGCATGAGGAGGATCTGCATCTCGTGGGGCGCGTCCACGATGCGCTCGACGAGCCCTCGCTGGATCAGGAGCCCGAAGAGAAAGAGGGCGGCCGCGCAGACGAGGAAGCCCACGTAGGGATCGATCGCCCGCCCGGGCCGAGAGCAGCCAGGCGAGGTACATGCCCCACACCATCATGTCGCCGTGGGCGAAGTTGACGACGCGCATCACCCCGAAGATCAGGGTGAGGCCCACCGCCATCAGGCTGTAGACGCCGCCGAAGAGGAAGCCGCTGAGCAGGCCCTGTCCGACGAGCGTCAGGTCCACCCTACTGCCGCTCCGGCCGGCGCGCGCCGGCCGTCAACGCTTGGGGCGAGGGAAGACGAACTTCTGGAGCGCCGCCTCCTTGGGCCACACCGCGACAGGCTTCTGGCCGAGGATCTGGATCATGGTGGTGACGGCGTTGGGGTTGTCGCCGATCTCGTTGAAGACGATGGGCCCCGCAGTACTGCATGAGGCCGTTCGTGTAGTTGGTCTTCTTCATGCTGTCCGACGATGGTGTCGGGATCGGTGGACTTCGCGCGCTCGAGGATGTCGGCGATGAGGAACATGCCGTCGTAGGAGTAGCCCGGAGTTGGTGTCGAAGGTCTTGCCGCCCGAGCGCTTCGAGATAGTCCTCGGCCACCTTCTGCGTGCGCGGATTCTTGAAGTTCGCCCACGGAGTGCTCGCCATCACGTACTCGAGGTCTTCCTTCGAGGACGGCGAGCTGACCCGCCTCGTAGAGACCGGGGCTTCCCGGCCCCACGATGCCCATGATGTCGAGCCGCTGCTTGCGAATCTCGGGCAGGAGGAGCTGGGCGCTGGCCGGCCGCGTGATGGGCGCGATGACGTCGGGCTTGGCGCGCCTTGGCCCGCGAGACCTCGGTGGAGAGGTCCTGGGGCGGCTCCGGCCACGGAGATCACGTCCACGATCTCCCACGACGGGCTTCGCGGCCGTGTGCGCAGCCTGAAAGCCCTTGCGCATTGTTCTGGCCGAAGAGGTCGTTGCAGTACATGAGCACGACACGCTTGGGCGAGACCCGGCCTCCTTGAAGATCTCGCCGAAGTACTGGACGGCCTTCGCTGGCCGAACGACGCGCCGGTCGGGAAGTTGCGGTAGACGTACTGGACCTTCTGCTGCCCGTCCCGCACCGACTTGGCGACATTGGCCGTGATGGGATCGGCGGCCGCGATGTCGACGAGGAACGGCACGCGCCGCTGCTGGGCCACGGGCACCATGGCCGCCGTGCTGCCCGGAGTCGAACGAGCCCATGAGCATCTGCGCGCCCTGCGTTGATGACGCGCTCGGCCTCGGTCCGCCCGACTTCGGGCTTGGTCTGCGTGTCGCCGAGGAGCAGCTCGATCTTCGCGCCGCCCATGGACTTGATGCCGCCCGCCGCGTTGATGGCGTCGGCCGCCATCTGGGCGCCGAGCACGGCAGGCCTGCCCCGGCTCGGCGAGCGGACCGGTGACACGGATGGACGACGCCGATCTTGAAGGTAGGAGCCTGCGCGCGCAGGACGGCGGGAAGCCCGCGAGCGCGGTCGCCCCGCTACCGCTCCCGCGGTCTTGAGAAAGGTCCTGCGATCCGTGCCTTCAGAGCCGGCCGCGCGGGTCATCGTTGATCTCCGTTATCCTCAACATGCTTTTCGCATGTTGACCGTGGACCTGTCGGGTTAGGTCAATCGTTGGAGCAGTTGCTTTGGGCTGCCATGTGGTCGTGCAGCTCTGCTGGGCTGCTTCGCTGACCGTGGTTGTCGGTCAAGTCAATCGTTTGAGGGCGGCGTTTAGCTACTTCGCGCTGTAGTCGTAGAAGCCGCGGCCGGTCTTTCTGCCGAGGCGGCCCGCCATCACCATGCGCTTGAGGAGCGGGGGCGGGCGTAGCGGGCCTCGCGGAACTCCTCGAACATCACCTCGGCCACGAACATGGTGGTGTCGAGGCCGACGAGATCGAGAAGCGTGAACGGCCCCATGGGATAGCCGCAGCCGAGCTTCATGGCCTGGTCGATGTCTTCGAGGGTGGCGAGCCCGCCTTCGTAGACGCGAATGGCGTCGAGAAGATAGGGCACGAGCAATCGGTTGACGATGAAGGCCGTGGAGTCCTTGGCCTGCACGGGCACCTTGCCCACGGCCTGCACCCACTCGTACGCGGCTTTCACGGAGGCGTCGTCGGTGAGGATGGAGCGCACCACCTCGACCAGCTTCATGAGGGGCACGGGATTGAAGAAGTGAAGCCCCAGCACCTGCCCCGGCCGCTTGGTGGCGGCCGCCATGGCCGTGACATTGCACGACGAGGTGTTGGAAGCGAGGAGCGCGTGGGGCCGGCAGATGGCGTCGAGCTTGGCGAACGTCTCGTTCTTCACCGCCTGGTTCTCGGTGATGGCCTCGATGACGAGATCGCAGTCCTTGAGGTCGTCGAGATGGATGGAGCCCTTGAGCCGGCCCAGCGTCTCGTCCTTGGCGCGCTCGTCTATCTTGGCCTTGGCGACCAGGCTCTCCAGGCTCTTGCGTAGCCCGCCCAGGCCCTTGTCGAGGAACGCCTGGTTGGCCTCGATGACCACGGTGGGAAAGCCCGCCTGGGCCGACACCTGCGCGATGCCGGAGCCCATGAGCCCGCATCCGATCACCCCGACCTGTTTGATGGCCATGCCCGAACGACCTCCCTGGACGATCTGCGGATTGTGGCGCTCCAGGAAACGATGGGGTCCGTCAGTCGTAGCAGATCAGGGATTCGACGCGGTAGCCCTTCAACCGCTCCCGTCCCTTGAGAAAGGCCAGCTCGATCAGGAAATCGCAGGCCACGACGACTCCGCCCAGCCGCTCGATGAGGCGCAAGGTGGCCGCCATGGTCCCTCCCGTGGCGAGCAGGTCGTCCACCGCGAGAACGCGCTGACCGCTGGCGATGGCGTCCTGATGAATGGCGAGGACGTCCCGGCCGTACTCGAGCTCGTACTCCTCCTCGATCACCGGACCGGGAAGCTTGCCCTTCTTCCGCACCGGCACGAAGCCAGCGCCCAGCTGCTGGGCGAGCGCCCCGCCGAAGATGAAGCCCCGCGATTCGACGCCCACCACCACGTCCACCTTGGCCGAGCGGTACCGGGCGGCCAGATGGTCGATCACCGAGGCCCACGCGGGCCCGTCCTTCAACAGCGTGGTGATGTCCTTGAAGAGGATGCCCTCGGACGGGAAGTCCTTGATATCGCGGATTTTGCGGTGAGCGAGGCGACGTCCATGACCGAAGAACAGATGTTACCCGCTGGCCCGTTTTGACGCAACACGAAAACCCTTCTGCTCAGGCGAGGAGGCGGTCCACGAGATGGCGCAGGTCGCGTGACGACCACGTCGGCGTGGACTGCGGGCGGTCGCCCTCCCGCGGCGAGATGGACGCCGCGCATGCCCGCGCCCTGAGCGCCCGTGACGTCCGCGATCGGATTGTCGCCGACGTGGGCGGCGTGGCGGGCTTCCGCGCCGAGGCTCCGCCAGCGTGCGCCGGAAGATCTCCGGGTCAGGCTTGCGGTAGCCCGACCTCGTCCGAGTACGAGATGACCGAGAAGTGCCGAAGGAGATCGTAGCGCTCGAGGATCTGTCGCAGGATGATCCCGGGAGTGCGGCCGGTGTTCGACACGATGCCGAGGGCGACGCCGCGCTCGGCGAGCGCCCTCACCGCTTCCCGCGCCCGGATGCAGATCGGGCGGGAAGTGGAGCACGGGATCGCTGTAGCCGGTCACCGCCTCCGCGAGGAGCGCGGGGTCGAGGCCGGCGCACACGCCGGGAGACGCGATGTCGAGGACGAGCTGCACCTGCTCCGCGATCAGCGGGTCGCGGTCGCGCGACCAGAAGCGCTCGTGGAGCACGTGCTCCGATCGCTCGTAGGCCGCCTCGACCTTGCGCCGGCTGAGCGGGCAGCCGGCTCGACGGAGGATGGCCCGCGATGGCGTCCACGCGACGCGCCCGTTGCTTCGCCAGGTTCTTCGGCGAGTCCTCGACGAGCGTCTGCCAGAAGTCGAAGGTGACGGCCTTGATGGGCGCCATCACGAAAACGTCGGCCGGCGCTTCTCGAGGAAGGCGAGGGCGGCCTCGCGCCCCTCGCCCGACGCGTAGTTCTGGGCGAAGGCGTTGATGCTGAGACGGACGGCGGAGCCGAGATCCGTGTTGCGCCAGCGGATCATCAGCTCCTTCTGGATCCGGATGGCCGTGGGCGCGCACACGAGGATCTTCTCCACGAGCTCGGCGGTGACCTCTTCGAGCTTCTCCGCGGACGCCACGCGGTTGACCAGTCCCCATTCGAAGGCCTGCTCGGCGCTCACGCTGTCCCCGGTCAGGAGCATCTCCGCGGCGCGGCCGGGGCCCACCAGAGCGGGCAGGAGCGCCGCCTCGATCACCGACGGGGCGCCCACCTTGACCTCGGGCAGTCCCATGGGCGCTCCCGCGGCGCCACGCGCAGATCGCAGGCCATGGCCAGCTCGAAACCCGCGCCCAGGCACGGCCCGTTGACCATGGCCACGGTGGGAAACGGCGCGTCGTGGACGGCGTGAATCGCCTCGTGGAGCGAGGTGATGAGCGCCTTGGCAGAGACCGGCGTGAGATCCCGCAGCACCTGCACCTGCATGCCCGCGGTGAAGGCGCGGCCCGCTCCCGTGATCACGGCCACGCGCACGCGCGGATCGCGGACGAGACCGTCGAAGGCCGCACGCAGCTCCGCGATCAGCTCAGGAACGATGAGATTGAGCGGGGGCGATCGAGGGTGACCCAGGCGCAGCCGTGCCGGTCCTCGACACGAACCAGGGCGGGCACGGCGGCTAGTACCGGCGCATGGACGGATCGACGCTGCGCGCCCACGCGTCGAGACCGCCCGCGAGATTCCGGACATTCTCGAAGCCGAGGCTCCGCAGATACTCGGCCACGGCCGCGCTCCGCACGCCCTGGTGACAATAGACCACCGTCTCGGCGGCGGGGTCCAGCTCCCCCGAGCGGAGCTCGATCTCCTCGATGGGAATGTGCAGCGCGTGCTCGAGCCGGCACAGGCGCGTCTCCCAGTCCTGGCGGACGTCGAGGAGCACCAGCGGCTCGGGATCTGCCAGGCGCGTCTTCAGCTCGGCCGGCGTCAGCTCGCTCATGCGTGTGGTCCCTCCGGCGAGAAAGATATCACGCCGCCCCGCGGTCGTCGGGGAGGAGGATGGAGGTCTCGGGCGACACCTCCACTCTCACGTGGTCGCCCAGCTTGAAGCTCCGGCCCACGAGGGCCGAGGTGATCATCTCGACCCTGATCATTCCCCGGGAATGGTCACGTCGTAGAGCTGGCGCGAGCCCTCGAAGACGTGCGCGGACACTGTGCCTGGAATGCCGCCGGGGGCGAGGGCGGCTTCCTCCACCCTGAGCGCTTCCGGCCGGAGGCACAGGAGGGCCCGGTCGCCCACCGACCACACGTGCGCGCCCGCCGACACGGGAGGCGCGCGCCGCCGCCTGTCTCGACCACCACCCCCATCTCGCGCAGCTCGACCACGCGCACGGGGACGAGATTGGCCGCGCCCACGAATTCCGCCACGAACGCGTTCCGCGGCTTCCAGTAGATCTCCTCGGGGCGGCCTTCCTGCACGAGGGCGCCGTTGGACAGGACGGCGATGCGTGTCGACAGCGACAGCGCCTCCGCCTGGTCGTGGGTCACATAGAGGGTGGTGATGCCGAGGTCGCGATGGAGGCGGGCCAGCTCGAGGCGCATCTGCGAGCGCAGCTGCGCGTCCAGGTTGGAGAGCGGCTCGTCGAGGAGAAGGAGCCGCGGCTGGATGACCAGCGTGCGCGCGAGGGCAACGCGCTGCTGCTGGCCCCCGGAGAGCTGGGTCGGCCGCCGGCTCTCGAAGCCCTCCAGCCCGACCTGGGCGAGGGCGGCCTTGACCTTGCGCGTGAGCTCGGCGCCCGACACCCGCCGCTCGCGCAGCCCGAAGGCCACGTTCTCGAAGACGCTCATGTGCGGCCAGAGCGCGTACTGCTGGAACACCATGCCGAGATTGCGCTTCCACGGCGGCACGGGGTCGATGGGCTCGTCGTCCACGAAGATGCGCCCTTCGTCGGGCGTGGCGAAGCCCGCGAGCATCCTGAGGAGGGTGGTCTTGCCGCAGCCGGACGGGCCGAGCAGCGTGTAGAACTCGCCGGGACGGATGGACAGCGACACGTCCTTGACCGCCCACGTCGCTCCGTAGCGCTTGCCCACGTTCTCCATGCGCACTTCGGACAGACGGATCACCGTCTCATCCTGCTTCACGCTCTGACCTCCTTCGACGCGCGTCCCGGCCCGGAGAGTCCCGCGAGGAGCGGGACCACGCTGAGCCCGAGGCCGGCGAGCACCAGGTAGACCGCGCCGGGCGGCATCCAGGCGAGAAGGGTGGTGGCGAGGACCGGGCCGAGGAAGGCGGCGGCGATCCTCGACGAGTTCACGATGCCGATGGCCGTCCCCGATGCCCGCTGGGCGATCGCCGCCACCGACAATGGAAAGACGGGGGCGATACACAGCACCTGCAGGAAGCGGAGCACGCCGAAGCTCAGGACGCCGGGCGCCGCGGCGAGGCCGGCCAGGCCCACCGACGAGGCGACGAGGAACCAGACGATGGTGCGCCGGTCGCCGACGATCTCTCCGAGGCGCGGCGCGATGAACGATCCCACCGCGGCCGCTGCGCCCGTGACGAAGAGGAGCAGCCCGCCCACCTCGAGGGTCATGGCGGGAGCCACGCCCAGGCGCGGGAGGACCTGGGGAAGGATGGCGGTGAGGAAGAAGATCTGGACGGAGCCGGCGAGGACGAGGAGACAGACCGTGGCAACCTCCCGCACCGAGGCGGTCTGCGGGCGCTCGCGCTCCGCCCGCGTCACCGGGCGGTCCGCCACGCCCCACGCCACCATGGCCGCGCACGCCCACAGCATGAAGCCGGCCGCGATGAAGGAGCCGCGGAAGCCGATACGAGCGGCGGCGAACGCGCCCACGGCAGGTCCCAGCACCTGGCCCAGCGTCATCCCCGACTGGATGGACGCGATGCCTCGCCGGACATCGCCGCCGGAGCGCCCCACCATGATGAAGGCGAAGGTGGAAACGGCGCCCATGAAGCCCAGGAGCATGCGTGAGAAGAAGAGCTCGGGCAGGGTGCGCGCGACGGCCATGAGGAAGAATCCGCTGCCCTGGAGGAGCTGGGTCCAGATAAACGAGCGCCGGGGATGCCGCTCTCCGAAGAGGCGGGCCGAGAAGGGCGCCGTCACCACCGTCACGAGCGAGCTCACGCCGAGTATCCACCCCGTCCAGCGCAGGGTCGCCGTGGCGTCCACCGTGGACATCTTCTGGATGTAGAAGGGCAGGCTGACAAACACGAACGACCACGCGAAACTGCCGAAGAACATCGAGAAGGGCAGGATCCACTCCCGGGGAAAGCGGGGCCTGGTCACCGCCTAGACCCCGAAGAGGCCGCGCTCGCCGCGACGGGCGAGACGTGTGGCCAGCCACGTGCCGGTGGCCACGAGCGCGATGGCCACCACGCCGAGGGCAGCTCCGGGACCGCGTCCCACCGCCGACTGCATGTAGAGGTAGATCCCGTAGGAGCAGCGGGCCCAGCTCGACGCGGGGACGAGGAGCATGGTGGACGAGAGATCCACGGACGAGCTGACAAAGGCGAGCAGGCCGCCCGCGAGCAGCCCGCGACCCATCAGGGGCAGCGTCACCTTCACGAAGGCGCGCGCGCGGCTCGCTCCCAGGTTCTGCGCCGCTTCCTCCAGCGACAGGGGAGCTGCTGCAGCGCCGCGTACGCGCTGCGCACGGTGTACGGGAGCCGGCGCACGGCATAGACGATGACGAGGATGAGCCACGTGGAGGTGAGCGGCCCTCCCAGTCCAGGCACGCTCCAGCCATGGAAGATGCGCAGGTAGCCCACGGCCAGCACCACTCCGGCACGGCCAGAGGCATGGTGGCGATGGCGTCGAGCCACTGCCGGCCGCGCGCGTGTCCGCGCAACAGGAGCCACGCGATGATCGCGCCCAGCCCGATGTCGATGGCCGACGCGAGCAGCGCGTAGCGCAGCGTGTTCCAGATGAAGTGGGGCGCGCGCAGGAGGATCTCTCCGTAGTTGCCGAGCGTGTAGACGGAAGGCAGCGGCGTGAGGCTCCACACCTTGGAGATGGAGAGCAGGGCGATACCCATGTGGGGCAGCAGCGCCGGTCCCAGGAGCACGAGGGCGATCGTCCACGCCGCGAGTGTTCCGCCCGCGCCGAGTCCGCGAGCGGGTGTCTCCCGCTCCTCCCTACCGCCGTGAACTCGCCCCGCCCCACCAGCCGCTTCACCAGCCAGAGCGCGGCCAGGGACAAGACCACGAGAACGACGCACACGACATAGCCGTCCACATCGGTCAGCCCCACGGTGGTCACGCGCACATAGGCCTGCGGGGCGAGGAGCGTCGTGTAGTTGAGCATGAGCGGCGTGCCGAGATCGTCGATCACGCGGATGAAGGTGAGGAGCGCTCCCGCCGCGTAGCCGGGCAGCGACAGCGGGAGGAGGATGCGACGAAAGAGACGGAGCCCGGACGACCCCAGGTTCTGCGCCGCCTCCTCGAGCGAGCGGTCGAGCGCGGAGAGGGCGGCCGCGGTGTTCAGGAGGATGAACGGAAAGTAGTGGAGCGACTGCACGAGGATCACGCCGCAGCAGCCCGTCCATGAAGGGCACGGTGAAGCCAAAGCGATCGAGGAGGAAGAGGTTGACCATGCCGCTGCGCCCGAGGATCTGCTGGAACGCGACCGCCCCGACGAAGGGCGGGATGACGAGGGGAAGGAGGCCCATGGTGGTGAGCAGCGCTCGTCCCGGAAAGCGGTAGCGCACGGTGAGAAGCGCGAGAGGCACCGCGATCAGGCTGCCCAGGGCCACCGCCAGCACCCCCGAGAGGAGCGTGTTGAGGAGGGCTTCGCGGAAGAGCGGGCGGACGAAGAAGGCGAGGAGCGGCGCCATGGTGAGCCGGCCATCCACCATCACGGCCACGGACAGTACCTGCAGCAACGGGTAGACGATGCCCGCCCCCAGGACGAGGAGGAGGACCCCACGAGGATGCTCTCGGCGCGGACGCGCCGGGTCACGAGATGGCGGGGCGAGCGGAGGGGCGAGACCGCGAAGCCGGGACGGAAGAACGCGTGACGCGGAAGAAGGGCGGAGGGCTCACCGCCAAGAGGCGAGGGCTTCCTGCCGTGTCGGATGAATGCTCATGGCCTGGACGACCCGGGTCATCTCGAAGATGGCGCGCACGTCGTCCTGGAGGCCGCACAGCCGGACATCCCCGCCCGCGGCCCGCGCCTGCTTCATGGCGGCGATCAGGGTGCCCATGCCCGAGCTGTCGATATACGCCACCGCGTTCAAATCGATGAGGAGGCGCGACTGGCCGCGGTCGAAGATGCTCGACAGTGCGCGGCGGACGTCGTGCACCGTCGCCATGTCGAGGTCTCCGCGGGGAGACAGGACCGCCACGCCGCCTCGACTGCGTCACGTCAATGTCCATTATTGGTTCCCAATCCGGCTCAGGCGTCCGGAATCGATCAAGGAGTGGCCGCGCCCCCGGGGGTGGCGGCCGGCCGACGTCCCTGGAGGTATTTCACCATGGTCCACCGGGTGCCGCGCTCACGCGCCACGTCGATGGAGAGACTGTCCGCGATGGTCTTGACGAGGAAGATTCCGTAGCCGCTCTCCGGCACGGCCTCGAGGTTGGGCGACTCGTAGCGGTCGGCGTCGAAGGGCTTGCCGAAATCCTCGACCTCGATGACCACCGAGTCGTCCGACGATCGCACGAGATACCGTGATGGGCTGGCCCCCTCTGCCTTCGTACGCGTGCTGGATGGAGTTGGCACAGAGCTCGCCCACCGCGAGTAACAGATTCGGCCTGGTCCTGCTTGGAGACGCCGTGGCCCGCCAGCTCCTCGCGCAGCCACTTGCGCAGGCGCAGGAGATGCTCGGCCTCGCTCGTCATGGAAAAGGTGCTGCCCTCGGGATTCGGAGTCATGAAAGGGTTGCTCGCGCTGTGTTCGCGTCCAGATTGTCGCCGGGCATGGTCAAATTCACCATAGCATGGAGGTGCCGCAGACCCGGCAGGACGTCTTCGGCGGCGCGCACACTCGCTTTCAGCTCGGGCGGCGACGTTGAACCTGCCGAAGAGCTCACCAAAGAGCCGTAGCCAGAGGACCGGGCCTTGCTCCAAGGCGCCCGTTCCCCATCCTGCCGGGATGCAGCCCGCCCGGCCTGGGTTCCCGCTTAAGTGGAGAAGCCTTGCGGAGCCAGCCTGCAAGCCTTCGCGAACTTGCTGGCGAAAGTCTGGTAGCCGATGATGAACGTCAGCTCCACCGTTTCCGCCTCTGTAAAATGTTCACGCACCTGCCCCAGGCACTCTTCGGACACGTCGAGATCGTCACGGATGATCCGCTCGCAGAACTGAAGCGCCGCCCGCTCCCTCTCGGAAAAATTCGGGCTCCGGCGGGTACGTCAAGACATCTGCGAGCTTCTCCGCGGGGACACCCACCTTCACGCCGACGGCGTGGCGGATGTCCATTCAGTACGGCACGCCGTAGAGTGCGGCGACCTGAACGTTGAGGAGAGCGCGAAGCTGAGCGTCGATCTTCCCGAACCATTCTGATGGCGCCGTAGAGCCCCCAATCCCGAGCATGAGGGGAAGCCGATGCGCCATCAGTCGCTCGGGAGTCGGCACTCGACCGAACAGTCGCTCCCCGATCTTGAAAAACATCCGCGTGAGCACGCCGGGCCGTATGACTTCCGCGATCCGTTCCATAGAAGTCCCCCTTTTTCGCTCTCCCTCACTGACGGCACCTCTGCCTTCTCGAGCAGCAAAGAGACGGTTCGTTCCTTTGGCTCGTCGCCCCTGGCGCTCAATCCGGAACCCCGCGGCCTCCACCGCCCTCTCCGGTGTCACGGTTCGGGTGACATCCACCCGCCGCCCACGTCCATACCGGCTGGATCACGTCCTGCATGCGGGCGCGCCATGGAATGGGCGACCGTACGTGCTCCAGCATGCGAAGCTCGCCGGCCGGCCGGAGCACGCGCTTGACCTCTGCGAGCCCGCGTCGAGGATCGTCCACGCTGCAGAAGACGAGCCCACTCAGGACCGTGTCGAACGTCGCGGCCCGGAAGGGCAGCTCCTCCACGCGGCCGACGACGAGCGGAACAGCCGGGGCGCGCCGTCGGGCCCATTGAAGCGCCTCCAGCGAGGCGTCCAGGGCGACGGTCTGCGCCCTCGTGGCCGGAGGGACAGGTTCCGGCCCGTGCCGGAGCCGAGGTCAAGCACGGCACCGTCCGCCCCGGCCACGAGCAAGCGCCGCCATTTCGCGAGGCCGCCCCATTCGCACAGCGAGCAGAGGATCTCGTGGAGCCACGGGATCTGCTCGATGCCGCGCACTACGTGATCCTTACGAGTGCGATCACCTGGTCCATCTCATATGCAAGTCAACAGCACTGACGCGCCGCCGATGCGACCGTGGGTCGAGATGGGTCGGCCGGGGCGACAAGAAGTAAATCCGTGTCGCGTGCGCGCTTGGGCATAGAATCCAGCGGCCGGTACACACTGACGGCCGATGCGCGCGAACCACGCGGACCATGCCCGCCGGTCTCCATGCCGGCTCCGCCGTCGAGGCTGAGATCGAGATATCATCAACGGGGACCTCGGAGGTGTCTGGCCGCTAACGCATCCACGCGACGGGAGCGCTCCGGAGATGGTCCAGCGCTGCGGTGCGACCACGCCATCAGAACTCGAATCGAAGTCCGGCCGTGAACGAGTTGTTTGTGAAGTTGTTTCGTCCGAGCACCGCCTCGTAGTAGAAGAAGGCGGACGTACCCCGCTTGAAGGTCGCCGACACGCCCGCGCCCAGGTTGAAGTAGTCGCGGTCCGGGCCATTCGTCTTCACGGTCAGGACGCTACCGGGGTCGACCACGGAGTGGCTGGTGATAGTGCGGCTATTGTTCTCGTACTCGTGCTCCCACTGAACCGCACGGTCGGCGACAGCACGCCGAAGGGCACGCTGATGGCGTAGGGTGACCTGGGCGCCGAGGTCGGTGGTAACGGACGTGATCGTCTGGCTGTTGACCTTCAGGGTCGGAGGTGGCGGCGCCCCTCTCCCGGTAGCCGTCGATGAAAATGTTGAGGTAGTTGACCCTGAAGGTCGGGCCGGCCGTCAGGGCGCCGACGTGGAAATCATAGCCGCTCCCGACGCTGAGCGCGAACTGGTTGCCGTCTGGGTGTCCCCGGGCCGTCTCACTGGCGCTCTGGACATTGCGCTCCAGATCGTAGGCGTTCCACGTGTAGGTGGCGATGCCGTCGACGTACATAGTGTTCGCGATGTAGTAGGTGCCGAAGGCGGACAGGCTGTAGCCGTTGTTCGTCACGTGTCCGCGGAGTCGTCGAGCTGGGCCCGGGTATTGAGATACCTCGAACGCTGCGCCCAGGATCAGATTGTTCGTGAGCTTGTAGTCGCCGCCCAGCAAGAACCCGCCGGTGTGGAAGTCGAACCCCAGCTCCCGGGGGTCTTTTGCTGATCACCGAGCTTCCGAGTCCGTTGAAGAAGAGGCCCAGCCTTCCGAAGTCGAGCTGACGGACGGGATCGGCGCTGGCTCCGCTGCCGCTCTCGGCCGGTGCGGGATCTCGCCGCGCAGCGCCGAGGCGAATCGAGATGTTGCGTTCTGCACGGAAGCCGTCGCGACCGCCGGCGCTGCCGGCGGCGGCGCTGACCTCGGGCGGCCTCGTAGTGCGCCCTCGGCTCGGAACGCGCGGTGAGCCAGCCGGGCCGCATGACGGCGAGGGCCACGCATGCGATCGCGAGAACGAGCGTGATCGACGACCGCGAGGAGATCAGTGGGTTGCGCACACGCTGCCCCTTTTCTCGAACGGCTGATGGTGGTCAGAAGACCGAGCAAGACCAAGAGGACGATCGTGACCCACACGCCCACGAGGCTGAGCTCGAAGAGTGCGGCCGTCAGGAACGCGATGAGCGGCGGCGCCGGCGCCGAACGACCGGTACGTCGTGTCGCGCGTCGGCTTCTGACGACCCGCGCGAGCATGACCAGGCCGACGCTGATCAACCCCAGAAAGCACAGCAGACCGACGGCGCCTTCCTCCGGGCGAGCAGCTTGAGGTAGAGATTGCGAGCCCAGGGGGATCGTGCCCGGCGTCGGCGCGCCGAGCCACGACGGTGAAGCCGCTTCGACCGTGGCCGAGGAGGGGCGCGCTCTGAAACATGGACAGCGCCGTCGCCCCAACAAGGCGAAACGCCCGCTGCCGCGCCAATCGTGCGTCACCTGCGGGCGAAGCGGAATCCGAGGCAGGCGTCCGCGATCAACGCGATCAGAGCGACGCCGCCCAGGGAGCATCAGGGGACGTGCTTCCGGTGGGCGAATGCTCGACGGCCGGCCAAAGCGGCGAAGGCGCCGGACCGCGCCGACGGTAGTCACAAAAGCGGTACGTGGACTCTGGACGAGAACGATGACGGAGACCAGCAGCGCGAAGCAATCCCATCGCGCCGAGGCGTGGATGAGCGGACGCGGCCGCAGCCAGGCCACCGTCAGGGCGAGGGGGGCGAGGACCGCGACGACCGTGATGTCGCTCTTCACGACCACCAGCGAGCTTCGGACCGCGCGCGCCCCCGCCTCGGCGTCTCGCCGTGCATGCTCCGCCACGATTCGACGAGCGGCGTCGCAGCCAACACGAACCCGGTGAGCGCGAGGCAGACAGATCGCGATCATCTGGCGCCGCGTTTCGATCCACTCCGACAGCACGAAAGAGCAGGAGCGCCGGAAGGAACGGCGCCAGGAGCTGAAGGCTGCGAAGCGCGTTGGGGGCCGCCAGGGACGACAGGAGCCGCGCCAGGACGAAGCCGAGCACCGGGATGACGGCGGGGAGCCGGGGGACCCTAGGTTCGCGCAGGCGCCCATCACGGCGGCAGCCGCCGCCAGGAGGACGAGGAAGACCAGCGGGAGGTCGAATGGCCGAGCGACGGGCAGCGCGGAGCCCGACGAGGTAGCCGCACACGCCGACGCACGCCAGCGTGGATGCGCAGGACGGAGAGCGTACCGGCACAAGTGTCGTGGAGCCATTCGCTCAAGCCTGTCCCTCTTCACGCGGGAAGTTAGGTCTCTTGAGCAAAATATCAAGAGAAAAATGGGTAGGACCCGGACTCCCTACCACCCGGGTCGACCTCGCCGGCACACTCCCCGGCGAAGCCTGGCGAGCTCCCGCCGCGCCCCGGAAGCGCGAGCGCGCGCCCTCGGCTGGAGTCATGCGCCCTATCTCCTTGCTCCCAAGAGCGCGTGATTCTCTGTGGGCACTGTATGCCACCACGTCGAGGCGGGGTCAGAGCAATACGTAACTGAACGAAGTACATC
>ERZ1370068.6767-contig-573_pt1 | contig 42863 bp, 52 predicted proteins | sample MGYA00561227_ERZ1370068 | MGnify/ENA primary metagenome ERZ1370068 (study PRJEB38410, sample SAMEA6850437) | metagenome | study: Metagenomic assessment of the ecological functions of the soil: analysis of the soil microbiota associated with the... | reverse complement strand
CGCGAGCATTTGGCGGAATCCGCTACTAATCGGTCCGTTCCGGATGAATTAGCTCTTGGCGCGTGACGCGGCCTGTTATAGTCCGGCCATCATCCTGGGGACAGTTCGTTGCGCGTTCAGCCACCGCCATATCATCTATATTCAGGGATACGATCCGCGCGGCCTGGCGCAATATTACCGCATGTTCCGAACCGAACTGCGGAAGTTCGGCCGGCTCTATCAGCTCAACGCCACCATCAGCCGCCCGCAAGGTCGCGGCCGACGACGAGATCGCGTCCTGGACCATCGAGACCAAGGCGGCCGACTGGCAGACCCGCACCGACTACGATTTCCTGCGCTTCGAGGACTTCATCCAGCGCGACCTGGCCGCGCCGATCTGGCGCACGGTGTTCCACGCCGTGTGGATCTATTGGCGGCTGGTGTTCTGCCGGCACGATCGCGCGCTTCTGCAAGGGCGAATTGGCGCTTCGCGACCTTCATCAGCTACCCGCATCTCGTGCTGCTTCTGGAAGCCGCTGTGGTCGCTGCGCATCGCGCTTCGTGTTCCAGAAAGGCCTGGATGCGCTCGGCATTCCCGACCTCGTTCAGCATTGCGCGCGGCGACCGCGATCTTCGTCGCCCTGCATCGGCACCGATGCTGAAATACACCGGAAAACAGCGACCTATCGTGCTCTATCTCCTGTCCGACACGATCTGGACCTGGGAGTTCTCGCACCGCCAGCGCCCGGAATGGGACCAGCGCATCGACCGCTTTGCGCGAGCACCTCGTCAAGGTCGCGCGGACCAGCGACGCCGAGGAAATCGTGGTCGTCGGCCACAGTTCGGGATCGTTCCTGGGCACCGAGATCATGGCGCGGGCGCTTGAAGCTCGATCCGGCGCTCGGCCGCCACGGCCCGCGCGTCGCTGCTGCTCACCATCGGCGGCAATTTCCCGATCGTCGGCTTTCACGCCGTCTCGACAGGATTTCCGCGACCATCTGCGCCAGCTGGCGGTCGAGCCTTCGATCGACTGGATCGACTGCCAGGCGCGCAAGGACGTGATGAATTTCTACCAGTTCGATCCGATCGCCGGCCACGGCATCGATGTCGGCGCCGCACAGACGCAACCCGACGATCGTCGCCGGTCCGGTTCCGCGACATCGTCAAGCCGGAGCACTACAACTCTTTGCGCTGGCAGTTCTTCCGGGTGCATTTCCAGTTCGTGATGGCCAATGAGCGCCCGCACGCCTACGACTTTTTCATGATCGTCTGCGGGCCGGTCCGCCTGAGAGAACGGATGGCTCGCCCCGGACGCGGCGCTGGCGATTGCAACCGGCGACCCGGCGACGCGCGAACGGGCCTGGAAAGCGGATCGAAACCGCCGACGGCGCGGTCGGCAGATGCCGCCGAATCAGGCGAAATGGAACCGTCGGCCCGCCGCAGCGGTTAAAAGTCCAGATTATTCAATCGGCACCCGCCACGGAACCAGACTAGTTCCGGCGGGTTGGCTTTGGCCGTCAGCTTTGGTGTAAAGGTTGCGGTTCTATGGGCTGTTGAGAGACGGCCTGCCGCTCGATTTCTGACGTGCGGTAAGCGCTTCAAATGGCTAAAGAAACTGACCGGGAAGGGTGAAGCTACCAAAGTGATGCATATCACATGGTTCGATCCGGAGTGCATCTAGGCTTTCAAATCAGGTACCGGCTGACCGAGCTGGCATCCGGTGTCTGGATTTTCACTGCGCAGTTGACTGCGCGACCCATCTCGCGTCGGGCCGTTCGTCCCGACCTGCAAAAATTGGAATATCGCCGTGACCACATTTAGTAAAACGCCGCTTCTCGACACCATCCGCACGCCCGAAGACCTGCGCCGGCTCAAGGTCGACCAGGTCCGGCAGGTCGCCGACGAGCTGCGCCAGGAAACCATCGACGCCGTTTCGGTGACCGGCGGCCATTTCGGCGCCGGCCTCGGCGTCGTCGAACTGACCACCGCGCATCCATTACATCTTCGACACGCCGCGCGACCGCCTGATCTGGGACGTCGGCCATCAGGCCTACCCGCACAAGATCCTGACCGGCCGCCGCGACCGCATCCGCACGCTGCGCACCGGCGGCGGCCTGTCCGGCTTCACCAAGCGCACCGAGAGCGACTACGATCCGTTCGGCGCCGCCCACTCCTCGACCTCGATCTCCGCCGGCCTCGGCATGGCGGTGGCGCGCGACCTCGCCGGCGGCAAGAACAACGTCATCGCCGTGATCGGCGACGGCGCGATGTCGGCCGGCATGGCCTATGAGGCCATGAACAATGCCGGCGCGATGAACTCGCGCCTGATCGTCATCCTCAACGACAACGACATGTCGATCGCGCCGCCGGTCGGCGCGATGTCGGCCTATCTGTCGCGGCTTTACTCCGGCAAGACCTACCGCACGCTGCGCGAGGCGGCCAAACAGATCAACAAGCATCTGCCGAAGGTGCTCGCCAACCGCGCCAACCGCGTCGAGGAATATTCCCGCGGCTTCATGATGGACGGCGGCACGCTGTTCGAGGAGCTCGGCTTCTATTATGTCGGCCCGATCGACGGCCACAATCTCGACCATCTGCTGCCGGTTCTGAAGAACGTCCGCGACATGGAAACCGGCCCGATCCTGGTCCACGTCGTGACGCAGAAGGGCAAGGGCTACGGCCCGGCGGAAGCCTCCGCCGACAAGTATCACGCGGTGGTCAAGTTCGACGTCGCCACCGGCGCGCAGGCCAAGGCCAAGCCGAACGCGCCGGCCTACCAGAACGTGTTCGGCGCAGAGCCTCGTCAAGGAAGCCGAGAAGGACGACAAGATCGTCGGCATCACCGCGGCGATGCCGTCGGGCACCGGCATCGACATCTTCAACAAGGCGTTTCCCGACCGCACCTTCGACGTCGGCATCGCCGAGCAGCATGCGGTGACGTTCGCCGCGGGCCTCGCCACCGAAGGCTACAAGCCGTTCTGCGCGATCTACTCGACCTTCCTGCAGCGCGGCTACGACCAGGTGGTGCATGACGTCGCGATCCAGAGCCTGCCGGTTCGCTTTGCGATCGACCGCGCCGGCCTGGTCGGCGCCGACGGCGCGACCCACGCCGGCTCGTTCGACAACGCCTATCTCGGCTGCCTGCCGAACTTCGTCATCATGGCGGCGTCCGACGAGGCCGGAGCTGGTGCACATGGTCGCAACGCAGGTCGCGATCAACGACCGCCCGAGCGCGGTGCGCTATCCGCGCGGCGAAGGCCGCGGCGTCGAAATGCCCGAGGTCGGCATTCCCCTCGAGATCGGCAAGGGCCGCATCGTCCGCGAGGGCAGCAAGATCGCGCTGCTGTCGTTCGGCACCCGTCTCGCCGAATGCGAGAAGGCCGCCGACGAACTCGCCGCCCACGGCCTTTCCACCACCATCGCCGACGCGCGCTTCATGAAGCCGCTCGACGTCGATCTGGTGCTGAAGCTGGCGCGCGAGCACGAGATCCTGCTCACCATCGAGGAAGGCTCGATCGGCGGCTTCGGCTCCCACGTCATGCAGACGCTGGCCGACAACGGCATGCTCGACGGCGGCTTGCGGATGCGCTCGATGATCCTGCCCGACGTGTTCCTCGACCACGACTCGCCGGCCGCGATGTATGCCCGCGCCGGCCTCGACGCCAAGGGCATCGTCGCCAAGGTGTTCGAGGCGCTCGGCAAGGATTTCAAGGCCGAGACGGTCAAGCTTGCCTGAACGCGGCGGCCCGTGGCATTTTCGAGCGAGCCTGCGCTTGATGCGGAGTGGCCTCGTCCGCGTAACGAAAACGCGCCAAAATTGACATGCGCCGGGCATCCATGAAGATCTATCTGGCAGGTCCCGACGTGTTCCTGCCGGACGCCGTCGGAGATCGGGCGGCGCAAGGCCGCGATTTGCGCGCGCCATGGCGTGAGCGGGCTGTATCCGCTCGACAACGCGCGTCGATCTCGCGGCCGCCGATGCCTCGCTCACGATCTTCAAGGGCAACGAAGCGATGATGGACGCGGCCGATGCGATCATCGCCAATTTGACGCCGTTTCGCGGCCCCAGTGCCGACGCAGGCACCGTCTACGAACTCGGCTACATGGCAGGCCGCGGCAAGCTGTGCCTCGCCTACAGCAACGATCCGTCGTCCTATGCACGAGCGCGTTGCGCGACCTATATGACGTGAAAGCCTCGCCCGATGGCCGCCTGATCGACCCGGAGGGACTTACCGTGGAGGATTTTGGACTGCCCGACAATCTCATGATGATCCACGCGCTCGACCTGCATGGCTGCCCACTGGTGACGCCGACGGATCGCGCCGGCCGATATCTGGCACGACCTCACCTCGTTCGAGGCCTGCGTTCGCCTCGCGGCGGATCGCGGCGCGCGGCAAATCGGGTTGAGAGCCTTGACGAACAGCCGCGAGCGAACACGCGCTCCGCGCAAGCGCGCGGACGTGCTGCTGGTCGAGCGCGGCCTGTTCGAAAGCCGGGCCCGGGCGCGCGCGGCGATCGAGGCCGGGCTCGTGGTCTGGCCGACGGCAAGCCGGTGGCAAAAGCCTCCGAAATCATCGCCGCCGACGCCGCATTGTCCGCGCAGCCCGCGCATCCCTATGTGTCGCGCGGCGGCGTCAAGCTGGCGGGCGCGCTGGAGCAATATCCGATCGACATCGAGGACCATGTCTGCCTCGACGTCGGCGCGTCGACCGGCGGCTTTACCGAGGTGCTGCTGGCGAACGGCGCCAGCCTGGTGTTTGCGATCGACGTCGGCCGCGGCCAGCTGCATCCCTCGCTGCACGACCATCCCAAGATCATGTCGATGGAAGAGACCGATATCCGCGCGCTTCGAAGGCAAGCGCCTGCCGGCGCGGCCCGATGTCGTCGTCATCGACGTCAGCTTCATCTCGTTGAAGGCCGTGCTGCCGGTGGCGCTGTCGCTGGCGGCGGCGCCGATGCATCTGCTGGCGCTGATCAAGCCGCAATTCGAGGCAGCGCGAAAGCATTCCAAGCGCGGCATCATCCGCAACGCGATGGTGCATCAGGAAATCTGCGACGACATCGCGGCGTTCGCGGCGTCGCTCGGATGCACCGACATCCAGGTGTTTCCATCGTCGATCACCGGCGGCGACGGCAATATCGAATTCTTCATCGGCGCGCGCCGTGGCTGAACGAGCATCTCGTCATCGATCATGTCGGTCATCTCGGCGACGGCGTCGCCGTTGCCCGACGGGCAGAGCGTCTACGTGCCGTACACGCTGGCGGCGAGACGGTCGAGGTCGCGCCGGTCCCGGGCCATCATCCCGACCGCCGGCGCCTGCTCGAGGTCGAGCGCGCCAGCCCGGAACGGATCGCGCCGTTCTGTCCGCATTTCGGCGTCTGCGGCGGCTGCGCGATCCAGCACTGGGACGCCGAGCGCTATCGCGCCTGGAAGCGCGATCTCGTCGTCGAGACGCTGGCGCAGGCCGAAGCATCGCATGCGAGGTGTGTCCGCTGGTCGACGCCCATGGCGCCGGCCGCCGGCGCATCACCCTGCACGCCCGGATGGGCACCCATGACGTGCTCAAGGTCGGCTTTGCCGCGGCCAATTCGCACGACATCATCCCGATCGATCGCTGCCCGATTCTCGACCCGGGCTCTGAGCGGCGCGATCGATGCGGCCTGGGCGATCGCCGAGCCGCTGATCTCGACCGGCAAGCCGCTCGACATCCAGATCACCGCAACCGACAGCGGCCTCGATGTCGACGTGCGCGGCTCCGGGCCGCTGCCGGCCAGCGATGATCGCAACGCTGTCGCGCGTTGCCGAACAGCACCGCCTGGCGCGGCTGACGCGCCATGGCGAACTGGTGCTGATGCGAACGCCGCCGGTCGATCACGATCGGCACGGCGCAGGTCACGCTGCCGCCCGGCTTCGTTCCTGCAGGCGACGGTCGCCGGCGAGGAAACGCTGGCGGCGCTGGTGGCCGAGTCATTGCAAGCGCGCCAAGCATATCGCCGACCTGTTTTGCGGGGTCGGGCCGTTCGCGCTGCGTCTTGCGGCGAAGTCGCGGATTGCGGCCTTCGACAGCGACGCCGGCGCGGTCGCGGCGTTGCAGAAGGCGGCGACATCGACGCCCGGACTGAAGCCGGTCAAGGCTCGAGGCGCGCGACCTGTTCCGGCCGTCCGCTGATGCCGCAGGAACTGCGCGACTACGATGCGGTCGTGTTCGATCCGCCGCGGCAGGGCGCGCAGGCGCAAGTCGACGCAGCTTGCGGCCAGCAAGGTCCCGACCGTGGTTGCGGTGTCCTGCAACGTCGCGACCTTCGCACGCGACGCCAAAGATCCTGATCGATGGCGGCTACGAGATCGAGGGCGTCACGCCGGTCGACCAGTTCCGCCACACGCCGCATGTCGAAGCTGGTGGCGACGGTTCGTCGGAAGCGCTGAAAGCGATCGTTGCAGGCATCAACGGCCGAATGCAATGTGGCTACGCCTTCGGCTAACCCGCCCCCAGGAATAACCCTATCGCCCCCAGCGGTCCTGCCAGATCTTCTCGCCGATCAGGCAATGGCACGCGCGGCTCCTTCTCGGCGACCGGGACGATCCGGCGCTCCGGCGTCCGGCCCGCGACCTCGAGCAACGAGCTTGGTGCGGATCGCTTCCTTGAACTTGTCGCGGTCCTTGATCGTCACCACGAACGAGCCCGGGCCGCCGATCACGCAGTCCTCGTAATAGAAATCGAGATTGTCGATATCCATCGTCGAATAGGACGGCTCCTTCACCATGATCGGCAGGCCGTTGATGATGATGCCCTTCTCCAGCGCCGCGTCGCGCGCGCCGGTGACCGGCGCGCCGTTGTTGTTGGGCCCGTCGCCGGAAATATCGATGACGCGCCGCAAGCCCGCGATACGGGTTCTCGTCGAACAGCGGCATCGCGAAATTGATCGCGCCGGAGATCGAGGTGCGCGACGCCCGGCGGATCGGCGTCTTCATGATCTCGTTGGCGACGGCATCCGCCGTTTCCGGGCCGTCGATCACCCGCCAGGGAATGATGATCTTCTGGTCGCTCGATGCCGCCCACTCGAAATAGGTCACCGCAATCTTGCCGTTCGGGCCGGTCTTCAGCGCCTGCAGGAACTCCTTGGAGACGATCGCCTGCGCGTAGCCCTCGCGCTGGATCGGCAAGTTCGTCCATGTCCATCGAATAGGAGACGTCGACGGCGAGGACCAGTTCGACATCGACGGACGGCGATCGTCCTTGCTCGGCCAGTTGATGGCCCTGCGCTGGTTGGCTCGGCGCGGCGACGCCCGCGACGTCGCCGCCGGCCAGCGCGCCTGCAACAAGCACCGCCCCGATCGAGACATACCAGCGCATAGCGGCCCTCCCGTCGTGTGGAGGCGATGGTGACACGCAAATTACGCCGCGCAAAGCGCGAACATCGTTTGTCCTTCACATTCAGGTTAGCCGCGAGGCTGCCCTGATTTGGGCGAGCCCTTGCCAAGCTGCGATCGGTTTCGCGCCTCGGATTTGAACAAGTGGTCCAACCCGTTTTGAACAAAGTGGGGCCCAACCCGCGACAAATCACGGCGCGGCGGCCCGGCCGCAATTCAGGCTGCAGAAATGGTTGCGCCCCGGAAATTCCCGCATCTGACCGCCGAGCTGCGCCGACACGGACGATCACAGCAGTGGCGATCTTGTTCGCGGCGATCGGCTTAGTGGCGACGCTTTTCCTGCCGCCGCTGGAGTCTGACGCCGCGCACAAGCGAAGCAACTCCGCCCGAGCCATCGCTCACATCCGGAAAATGCAGGCGCGCTCTGTCTCAGCCTTGACGGAAATCAACGGAATATATGAGCGACGCGGCGCTGCGCCGCCGTTGGGACTTGCGGCGCGCAAGCTGCAACATGGCATTCGCCGCTCACCCCGAGAATACGCACTTCAAGGTCGCGGTGGCGAAATCCATGCCCCTGAACAAAAGGCGGAAGCCATTGCAATGCTGCGCGAGGCCGCCGCGCAGAGGCGATGCCGAGGCCTATTACGAAATCTACGAACATCACAAGTCATGGGAACGCGGCGACCTCGACAAGACGCAGCTGGTAACCCGCGCCGAAGCCGACCAGGCGCTGCATAGAGCCGCCTGGCTGGGACACCTTTTCGATGCAGATGCTGGCCGTGCTGCTCGACCGCGGAGACATCGTGAAACGCGACGCGGCGGCGGCGCGGTATTGGGCGGAACGCGCCGTCGCCCATCCCGCGAAGGGCGAGAGCAAAGGCGATCTTCTGGTGCTGCTCGGACGTTTGCTGGTGAAGTCGGAGAATCCGGACGAGCGCGCCCGTGGTCTTGATTTACTCGAACGATTGGCAACCGCCGGGCAGTTCGGCGCCAAGCGAGAATTGGCGATCGCCATCCGCAAGAACCATCCCGTGCGGGCGCGAATATTGCTCAGGAATCACGACGTCCCGACCCTGGCGGTGCGATCGCGCCGCTTGCGGAAATGCTGATTGCGGGCGAAGGCGGCCCGGCCGACCCGAAGCGCGCCTTGTCCCTGTTGAAGGATCGTTCCGATAACGCGGGGGCCGACGCTGTGCTGGGTCGGCTCTATGCCGAAGGCAAGCTGGTGCCTCGTAACGTTCAGGAGGCGGTACGCCTGATCGGCCACGCCAGCCAATGGGACCTCGATGCACGCCGGCAGGTGCTGCAGCTGCTCGCGACAATCCGAAGTGCGGGTGAATGATCCCAGGCGCGTGCTCTATGATGCCGTCCAGGCCGCCGAGCTGGATGAGCCCGGCGCGATGGCGGCGCTGATCAGCCTGAAACTCTCGCAAAACGCCCAGTTTCAGGACAAGGCTGGAGCCTGTAAACTGATCGAGACGGCCGTCGGCTCGCGGCGATCAGAGCATGGCGCAGCGCCTGCCGGAGTGCCGCGCCAGCTGATCGAGCGCGCCCCATGCCTCAGGAGCCTGCCGCTGCATGAACGACACCGTCACTCAACCGAAGACCAGGGTCAAGACCAAGATCGAACGGCCGCGCCTGCACAAGGTCATCCTCGTCAACGACGATTTCACGCCCCGCGAATTCGTCGTCACCGTGCTGAAGGCGGAATTCCGCATGACCGAGGACCAGGCCCACAAGGTCATGATCACCGCGCATCGGCGCGGCGTTTGCGTGGTCGCGGTCTTCACCAAGGACGTCGCCGAGACCAAGGCGACGCGCGCCACCGACGCCGGCCGCGCCAAGGGCTATCCGCTGCTGTTCACCACCGAGCCGGAGGAATAGCCGCGGTTTTCCGGTTTCAGGCCGCCGGTGTTTCGTCGACCAGGCCGTAGACGCGCTCGGCCTTTGAAAAGCCGGCGATCGGAAACTCGCCGAGATCGGTCCAGCCGCCCGCGCATATGCCGGCGAATCCCGCCGACGCCACGATCGTGCGGCTGAGGCGGCCGGCGATCTTTTCCAGCCGCGCCGCAAGATTGACGGCGGGACCGATGCAGGTGAAGTCGAGCCGGTTGCCGCCGCCGATATTGCCGTAGAGGATTTGTCCGACATGCAGCGCGACGCCGAAGCGGAAGCGCTCGACGGCGTCGCCGATCGGGTAATGCAGCGCCTCGACGCTGGCGCGGGATTCGCGCGCGGCTTCCAGCACGCGCGAAGCAGACCTGCGCTGACATCGCCGACATATTCGTCGATCGGAAACACCGCGAGCAGCCCGTCGCCCATGAATTTCAGGACCTCGCCGCCATGCGCCCGGATCGCCGACACCTGGCAGTCGAAATAGCTGATTGAGGATATCGACCACGGTCTCGGCCGGCAGCCGGTCCGACAGCGCGGTAAAGCCGCGCAGATCCGACAGCCAGATCGCGGCATGCATGGTATCGGTGTGGCCGCGGCGGATCTGGCCGCCCAAGATCCGCTCGCCGGCGCGGTTGCCGACATAGGTGTCGAGCAGCATCGATGGCGGTGCGGCGCAGGCTGACGATTTCGATGATCCGCGCCAGCGCGCGGACTGCAGCGATCGCAGCGCGCTCAGCTGTTCGTCGCTGAAGCCGCCCGGCTGTTTCGTGGTCCAGCTCGAGGCGTGGATCGAGCCGTCGATGAACAGCAGCGGCAGCGCGATATAGTCGGTGACGCCTTCGGCGCGCATGTCGTCGAAAATCGGAAAGCGTCCGCTCTGCGGATCGTCCAGTGCGGCTCCTGACCTCCGTTGCCTTCGTGAAGACGATCGCCAGCGGACTGGCTGATGAATTCCGGCGCATCCAGCATGTCGAAATCGACCGTGCCGATCTCGACCTTCGCGCCAGGCCGCCAGATGAAATTGCGGCCGAAAATATCGGGATGCAGCGTTCGGACGAAGACGCCGACGCGCCACAGCGGCAAGCCCGCCCGCACCAGTGCGCTCGCAGGTTTCCGCCATCATATCGGCCGGGCTGGCCGCAGACCTCGCGCCGTCGATCAGCCAGTCGGTCGATAGTCTTCTGCAAGATCCGATGCGTTCATGGCCGGCAGTTTGCCGCGCAAGTTCGGTCATGCGTCAAGGCCAGCGAAGCTGATATGCTGGGTTAGCCCACCTGCCCGCGATGCCGCAGGAAATGATCCGCCAGCACGCAGGCCATCATGGCCTCGCCGACCGGCACCGCGCGGATGCCGACGCAGGGGTCGTGGCGGCCTTTGGTCATGATGTCGGTGTCGGCGCCGCTGCGGTCCACGGTCTGGCGCGGCGACAGGATCGACGAGGTCGGCTTCACCGCAAAGCGCACCACCACCGGCTGGCCGGTCGAGATGCCGCCCAGAATGCCGCCGGCATGGTTGGACAGGAAGCGCGTGCCGTCGTTGCCGGTGCGCATCTCGTCGGCGTTTTCCTCGCCCGACAATTCGGCCGCGCCAAAGCCGGCGCCGATCTCGACGCCCTTCACCGCGTTGATGCTCATCATCGCCGCCGCCAGATCGCCGTCGAGCTTGGCGTAGATCGGCGCGCCGAGGCCCGCCGGCACGCCTTCGGCGACGACCTCGATCACGGCGCCGATCGAGGAGCCGCTCTTGCGGATGCCGTCGAGATAGTCCTCGAAGAACGCGGCCTTGTCCTTGTCCGGGCAGAAGAACGGATTGCGCGCGATCTCGTCCCAGTCCCATTTGGCGCGGTCGATCTTGTGCGGGCCCATCTGCACCAGCGCGCCGCGCACCTTCACCTCGGGCAGGATCTTTCGCGCGATCGCGCCGGCCGCGACGCGGGTCGCGGTCTCGCGCGCCGACGAGCGGCCGCCGCCGCGATAATCGCGCAGGCCGTATTTGGCCTCATAGGTGAAGTCGGCGTGGCCGGGGCGAAACTTGTCCTTGATCTCGGAATAGTCCTTCGAGCGCTGGTCGGTGTTCTCGATCAGCAGCGCGATCGGCGTGCCCGTCGTCACCTGCACGCCGGTCTCGGGATGCGCCATCACGCCGGACAGGATCTTGACCGCATCCGGCTCCTGGCGCTGGGTGGTGAAGCGCGACTGGCCGGGACGGCGGCGATCGAGATCGTGCTGGATGTCCTCGTTGGTCAGCGGGATCAGCGGCGGGCAGCCGTCGACCACGCAGCCGATCGCGATCCCGTGGCTCTCGCCGAAGGTCGTGACCCGGAACAGGTGGCCGAAGGTGTTGAAGGACATTTTGTGCGTGCGTATCGCCGGATGAGAGTCAATTCTGACTTGTCGTAACCGCGCTGGTCGGCATCCGTCAAACTGCGGCTCGATCATAGGCCGGGCATGACGGCGGGGTGGCCTTAACTATACTTCATGCAGCCCGCCGTCCCGAAACACATAGACCGCGCCCTGCTCGATGAACAGGTCGGCGGCGCTCTCCGGCGTCTCGATGCCGAGCGCCACCATCAGCGCCCGCGCGGTGCCGCCATGGGCGACCGCGACGGTGTCCGACCAGCAGCGAGTCGTACCAGTCGCGCATCCGAAGCTGCACCGCGGCATAGGTCTCGCCGCCCTCCGGCGCCATCGTCCATTTCTCGGTCAGGCGGCTGGCGATAGAGCTCGGGATCGCGCGGCCTGCATCTCGGCCAGCGTCGAGCCCTCCCAGACGCCGTAGCCGATCTCGCGCAGGCGGTCGTCGAGCGCATAGTCGTCCGGCGGCAGCTTCGAGCACCCGCGCACCAGTTCCATGGTCGAGCGCGCGCGGCCGAGCGGGCTGGCGACGAACGGCAGCGACGCCTTGTCGCGGCCGTCGCGCGCGAGCAGATCGGCGAGGACGTGGCCGGCATGGGTCGCCTGCGCTGCGACCGCGATCGTTCAGCGGAATATCCTGCGCGCCCTGCAGCCTGCCTTCCGGCATTCCACGACGTCTCGCCATGGCGAATGTAATAGATGACGGCGTCGGCATCGAGACTGCGGCTATTCCTTGCTCAGCGAATTCGAGAGCGAAATATCCGGCGCGTCGGGCCGCTTCATGCCGACGACGTGATAGCCGGAATCGACGTGGTGCACCTCGCCGGTGACGCCGCGCGACAGGTCGGACAGCAGATAAAGCGCCGCTGTCGCCGACTTCCTCGATCGTCACGGTGCGGCGCAGCGGCGCGTTGTACTCGTTCCACTTCAGAATGTAGCGGAAATCGCCGATGCCGGACGCGGCCAGCGTCTTGATCGGACCGGCCGAGATCGCGTTGACGCGGATGTTCTTCTCGCCGAGATCGGCGGCGAGATAGCGCACGCTCGCTTCCAGCGCCGCCTTCGCGACGCCCATCACGTTGTAATGCGGCATCCACCTTCTCGGCGCCGTAATAGGTCAGCGTCAGGATCGAGCCGCCGTCGGTCAACAGCTTCTCGGCGCGCTGCGCGATCGCGGTCAGCGAATAGCAGCTGATCAGCATGGTCTTGGAGAAATTGTCGGCGGTCGTCTCGACGATAGCGGCCGTCGAGCTGGTCCTTGTCGGAGAACGCGATCGCGTGCACCACGAAATCGATCTTGCCCCATTTCTCCCTGAGCACGTCGAACACCGCGTCGATGGTTGCGGCGATCGGTGACGTCGCAATGGCCGAGCAGGATGCCGCCGAGCTCCTTGGCCAGCGGCTCGACCCGCTTCTTCAGCGCGTCGCCCTGCCAGGTGAGCGCGATCTCCGCGCCGCGCGTCGTGGCATGCCTTGGCGATGCCCCAGGCGATCGAGCGGTTGTTGGCGACGCCGAGGATCACCCCGCGCTTGCCCTGCATCAGATCCTGAATTTTCGCGACATCTGGCTTTCCAATCGCAGCTTGCCGGCCTTGGTCTGGAGGTACACCAGCACTCCACGGCGGTACAGCCCAAATCCGGCCCGCGGTTAACGCTGTTTGCGCTCGAGCCTTAACGGCCGGAATAGTCCCGTCATTTGGGTGTTATGTTGGGTAAGGCGTTCGCGCCGAGACAAGCTAGAAGATCTGGTGTCGATGACCGCGTTTCGTCAAAGTGTCGAAGCCATGATCCCGGCGCTGCGCCGCTACGCGCGCGCGCTCGCGCGCGATGCCGACATCGCCGACGATCTGGTGCAGGACACGCTGGTGCGCGCGCTGCGCTCGGAACGGCTGTTTCTCGGCGGCGACGTCAGGAGCTGGCTCTACACGATCCTGACCAACCTCAACAAGAACCGGCGGCGATCGCTGGCGCGGCGGCCGCAATTCATGCCGCTGCTCGACAACAATCCGGACGCCAGCGGCACCGAAGCGGAAGGCCGCGACATCGCGCGCGCGCTGTCGACGCTGGTGGAAGAGCAGCGCTCGGTGCTGCTGCTGGTGATGCTGGAAGGATTGAGCTTACCGCGAGGTCGCCGACATCCAGGGCGTGCCGATCGGCACCGTAATGTCCCGGCTTGCCCGCGCACGCGCCCATGTGAAAGCCTCGCTCGAAGGCGAGCGCGCCGCGCTGCGGCGGGTCAAATGATGGCAAGTGATAGTGGCAGGCGATATCCATGGCGTGAAAGTTCAGGCAGCATTTTCGAATCAGGAATTAGACAGAGACGACGACAATGACCAACCCGAAAATTCCCGTCACCGAAGACGAGCTGCACGCCTACGTCGACAACGAGTTGCCGGCGGAGCGCCGCGGCGATGTCGAGGCGTGGCTCGTCGTCGCATCCCGACGATGCCGCGCGGGTGCAGTCGTGGCGCGCGATGGCGGACGCGCTGCATGCGCGCTACGATCTGGTCGCCGACGAGGCGGTGCCGAAGCGGCTCGAGATCGAGCGGCTGGTGCGGCAGCCGCGCAAATGGATCTACGGCGCGATCGCCGCGACGCTGGCGGCGTTCATCGCCGGCGGCGGCGTCGGCTGGGTGGCGCGTGGCGCCGCCGCCGCGCCTTCGGCGTTCCAGAGTTTCACGGTGGACGCGCTGGATGCGCACCGGCTCTACGTGGTCGAGGTCCGTCATCCCGTCGAGGTGCCCGGCAGCGAACGCGCCCATCTGCAGCAATGGCTGACCAAGCGCTGCGGCTGGGACGTCCGCGCGCCTGAACTGGCGGCGGCCGGATTGAAGCTCGTCGGCGGACGGCTGTTGCCGGGCCCGACGGGACCTGCGTCCTTCCTGATGTATGAGAGCGCCATCGGGCGAGCGCTTCACGATCTACAGCGCGAAGGCGCGAAGCCGAGACGACGCAGATGCGCTATGCGGCGCAAGGCAACGAGAGCGCGCTGTTCTGGGCCGACCGCGGCGTCGCCTATGTGGTGCAGCGGCGGCAGCGACCGCGGCCGGCTGACCCAGATCGCCCAAGCCGGTCTACGACCAGATGGAGAAGGCGGCGGCTAGTGTAAACGGCTCGACCGGATCTGGAACCGCGGCTCCAGCTTCCGGGCTGACGCCTTCGCTCCGCCCGGGTACAGCATACGCTCGAAAAGCTTCAGTTGCGTCAAACCGCTTGTCCCAATTCCGACATCGAAAATCTGGAATCGAGTCATCGGCGCGTCTCATTATCGCACCGGATGATCACGCGAAAATGAGTGCGCGTTCGATCCGCCGATCGGCGCAGGCGGCCTCGATTGGGGTTTGGTACCGCGCTGGTCCCTCTTTCGAGGCCGCTCACTTTTTGCAAGGCTTTGCGGGACTGTTACTTCGGAAATGGCCTGCCTCGACTCCGCTCGTTCGTATCAGCCGCGAAGCCGATCAACCGAGATCGCTGCGCGGATTATAGGGGTGGCCGTCGCGCCACTTCTGCATCAATGCCTCAAGCTCGGCATCGTTCCCGTCGGGCAGGATGATCCGGATGGTGACGAACAGGTCGCCCGTGCCGCCCGCCTTTCGGCAGACCCTTGCCCTTGAGGCGGAAGGTGCGGCCGCTCGAGGTGTTCTTCGGGATCGACAGTTCGACCGCGCTGCCGAGCGTCGGCACGCGGACCTTGCCGCCCAGCACAGCCTCATACAGCGTGATCGGCAGATCGACGCGCAGATCGCTGCCGTCGACCTTGAAGAACGGATGCGGCGCAATGCTGACCGTGATCAGGAGATCGCCGGGCGGATGGCCCGGCCGCGGTCTCGCCCTGCCCCTTCAGCCGGATCTGCTGGCCGCGCGGTGACGCCGGCCGGAATCTTGACGTTGAGTTCCTTGCCGGTCGGCAGGCGGACGCGCTTCTCGCCGCCCTTGACCGCCTCCTCCAGCGACACCGTCATGGCGACGTTGAGGTCGAGATCGAGACCCGATCCCGCCGGTCTCGAATTCAAACGGGCTGCCGCCGCCGGCGCCTGCCGCGCCGCGGGCGCGGCGCCACCGAACATGCTGTTGAGGATGTCCTCGAAACCCGCCGCCGCCCATGCCGCCGGGACCGCCGCCGGTGCGGAACGTATAGGTCTCGAACCGCCGCCCGGCGCCGGCGCGGCCGCGCGGGTCGCCGCCCGGAAAGCCCTGGAAGCGCGGCTTGCCCTCGGCGTCGATCTCACCGCGGTCGAACTGCTTGCGCTTGTCCTCGTCGCCGATGATCTCGTTGGCCGAGTTGATCTCGGAAAAGCGCGCGGCAGACTTCGGATCGTTCTTGTTGTTGTCGGGGTGATGCTTCTTGGCGAGCTTGCGATAGGCACTCTTGATCGCCGCAGCGCTGGCGCCCCGCTGCACCCCCAAGACCTCATAGGGGTCGCGCATCCGTCACGTCTCCTTAACTGGGAAATAAGACCTGAATCCCGGAGCTATCCGCCCCACTCTCCGTTCATCTGGGGAGTCCGTGGCATTTTTGCAACTGCCCCAATGGCGCTGGAATCAGCGACCGCCAAGGCTTCAGCGTATGAATTTCCCACCTTCCATGTCCAGCCTGGCAGGCGGCGCCCTGCAGCCAGCTTTCGGTTCGTCCGTTGACATAGCTGGCCAGGAAATCGCGGCAGGTGCGCCCGTCTTCCGAGGAATAGGCCTGCGCCAGCGGCGTCACCGATCCCCGCGCGCCGGTCTCGGGGTTTTCCCAGGGCTGGCTGGAATCCTTGTCGCCCTTGGTCAGCACGTCGGAGGCGGCGTTGCGGGCGAAGGCCAGATCGCTCTCGGTCGGCACCGACGGCTTCGCCTGGCCTGCGCCGAGCGAGCCCGTCAACATCCTTGTCGTCCATCCTGGCGAAGGCGGCGTCGGTCGCGCGACAGGCTGCAGCCGCTCGAGCCGATGCCGATTAGAATCAATGTCATCACCGCGCCCGCCGGCCGGATCGCCGATAGGCCAACGCGTCCCCATGTCCTATATAGGGCAAGACCAACGCGCGCTCTGGGACGCGGACGAACGCAACACGGGACTCCGACATGACGGACACAACCTCCATCAAACACCCGACACCGTTAACATCGGGTGATTTTACCGCCGCCGAGGAGCCGTTTGCGCTGTTCGGCGAATGGTTTGCGGAAGCCGTGAAGTCCGAGCCGAACGATCCCAACGCCATGGCGCTTGCCACCGTCGATGCCTGACGGGCTGCCGGACGTTCGCATGGTGCTGATGAAAGGCTATGACACCGATGGTTTCGTGTTCTACAGCCACATCGCCAGCGCCAAGGGCCGCGAACTCGCCGCAAATCCTAAGGCCGCTTTACTATTTCACTGGAAATCGCTGCGCCGGCAGGTCCGCATCCGCGGCAACGGTGACGCCGGTGACGGAAGCGGAGGCCGACGCCTATTTCGCCACGCCGGCCGAAGCAGGCGCAGATCGGCGCCTGGGCCAGCAAGCAGTCGCAGCCGCTGGAGAGCCGCTTCGCCTTCGAGCAGGCGATCGCGCTGGTCGCCGCCAAACATATCATCGGCGAGGTGCCGCGTCCGCCCGGATGGAGCGGCTGGCGCATTGCGCCTGTTCGCTTCGAGTTCTGGCACGACCGGCCGTTCCGGCTGCACGACCGCATCGAATTCCGCCGCGACGGGCCGGTGCAGGCCTGGTCGAAGGTGCGGCTCTATCCCTGACGTCGAAAGGCTGACACAGCTCCATGCCCTTTTCATCCAACGCGCCGCGGCGCACGCTGCTCCTGACCGGTGCCAGTCGCGGCATCGGCCATGCCACCGCGATCCGCTTCTCCTCGGCCGGCTGGCGCGTCATCACCTGCTCGCGGCATGCCTTTCCGGAAGTCTGTCCCGTGGGGCGCGGGTCCCGAGGATCACATCGAGGTCGACCTCGGCGACCACGACGACACCACGCGCGCGATCTCCGAAATCCGCAGCCGGCTGGAGAACGACGAGCTGCACGCGCTGGTCAACAATGCCGCGATCTCGCCGAAGGGCGATGGCGGCGGCGCGGATGGGCACCATGGACACCGATATCGAGACCTGGAGCCACGTGTTTCCGCGTCAACTTCTTCGCGCCGATCATGATGGCGCGCGGCCTGATCAATGAATTGAAGGCGGCCAAAGGCTCGGTCGTGAACGTCACCTCGATCGCGGGCTCCCGCGTGCATCCGTTCGCAGGCGTCGCCTATGCGACGTCGAAGGCGGCGCTGGCGTCGCTGACGCGCGAGATGGCGTCCGATTTCGGCCGCGTCGGCGTCCGCGTCAACGCGATCGCGCCGGGCGAGATCGACACCTCGATCCTGTCGCCGGGCACCGAGAAGATCGTCGAGCAGCAGATCCCGATGCATCGCCTCGGCACGCCGGACGAAGTGGCGAAGATCATCTATGTGCTGTGCACGGAAACCAGCTCATACGTGAACGGCGCCGAGATCCACATCAATGGCGGGCAGCACGTCGTAGGGCCGTCTGGCGATCACGCCATCGCGGGAACGATGGGAAGGAAGCAATCCTGCCGCCGCCGCGGCCAGATCGTCGGGATTGCCTCACTCGACTTGGACTTGGACTGACGCACTTGCAAGCGACGAGGCTCCCGCCTCTACTCCGCGTAAAATTTGCGCGGCTTCTCCCGCAGCGGCAGCGCGGCGGCATTCGTCGCGCTGGAGCATTCGTCTTCGATCTCGCCGTCAAGCAACGCGGCGCCGCAATGGCAGCAAAGACGCGGCGAAATCGCCGATGCCTTGCCGACGATGCGGTCCTGTTGATAGCGCGCGAAATCGATGACGTTACGCCGTGGCGTTATGATCTTCTCAACCATGGCTGTCCTCCGGCTTGAGACGCGCGTTATCGCAGCAAAGTTTCGCCCAAACGTTCAGCGCAACGCTCAAATTTTACTGGAGAAATTGAGGCGACGATTGGGGCAAGCTGCCTTACTCACGTCTCAATACATTGCGCGATGCTGTGGCGCGGGAACTGCAACGACCGTCCGGCTGAAGACTTCGATATGAAAGCGGATCGCGCCTCGAACGCTTTCCGCCACCGTACCGCCCGCAGCAACGCAGCGCTGCAATCCGGCACGTTAGCCGAATAGTTACCCGCTGCTTTCCCGATGATGACTGCGTGGCAAATCAATGGCGCGGTTTGAGGTGCGTTGCCTCAAGACACTGTTAGGCACCGCCTCTACAGCCACTTCTTCCACCTGAAGAGCAGGTACGGCACCACCGCGGCCGCGAGCATCATCACCAGCGCCATCGGGTAGCCGTGAACCCATTCCAGCTCCGGCATCACCTTGAAGTTCATGCCGTAGATCGAGGCGATCAGGGTCGGCGGCATCAGCACCACCGCCATCACCGAGAACAATTTGATGATGTTGTTCTGCTCGAGATTGACGACGCCGAGCATGGCGTCGAGCACGAAGGTGATCTTGTTGGAGAGATAGGAGGCGTGGTCGGTCAGCGAGCTGACGTCGCGCTGCATGGTCTTGAGCTGCTCGCGCATGTCCTTGGACCATTTGATGCCTTCCATCACCGCTGACATGAAGGTGACGACGCGCCCGATCGAGACCAGGCTTTCCCGCACCTTCGAGGTCAGATCGCCCTTGCGCCCGATCGCGATCAGGATCTGCGAATATCGCTTGGCGTGGCCGTGGCGCTCGCTTTCCGGCTCGAAGATGTCGTGGGAGACCTGATCGATCTCGGACGCCGCGCGCTCCAGGATGTCGGCGCAGCGGTCGATCACCGCATCGAGCAGTTCCATCAGCACCATCTCGCCGGTGATGGTCGGCGCGCAGGCTCGCCCCAGCTTGTTCTCGACCAGCGCGAACGGCTTCGGCATGTCGTAACGCACCGTTACCAGGCGATGGCCGACCAGAATGAAGGTGACCGCCGTGGTGCGCGGCATGTCGGTGTCGGAGTGGCACATCAGCGTCGCCGTCATGTAGCGCGCGCTGTTCTCGATATAGAGGCGGCTGGAAATCTCGATTTCCTGCATGTCCTCCCGGGTCGGCACCGCGATCCCGGTCAGTTGTTCCACCGCACGATCCTCTCCGGGGCTCGGCTTGATCAGGTCGATCCAGACGGCGTTCTCCGGCAGCGCCGTGATGTCGGTGACATCGACCTTCTTGAGCGAGAAATCCGTGGGAACGTACACCGTCAGCATGGGCAACTCCGGAACTGGGTAGGCAGGGCCCCGAGGGACTAGAGGCAGATTAGACGCGGACTTAAAGGCGATTCTGGCAAGGGCTTCATGACCGGCGCATTAACCGGCCGTCCATACTTATGGCGGACGGCGGTGGCGATCGACCGTTGCCTGTTTGCACAAAAACCGCCCCGAGGCCAGAAAACTTGCGGCAGAAAAGCCACAGGCGGACGTCCCGCAGCGCGGGAAAGCGATCTAAAGGCTGGGAAATAAGGCAGGCTTCGGCGATAATGCGATTAATGAAATTGTGGCGTTTCCGGCGCAGAATCGGCGTTGTGAGCGCGAGGCATTCGATTGGAAGTCACCATGTCGTCGCTGAAAGTTACATTCGGGATCCTGGCCGCCGGCCTGATGCTGTCGGGCTGCATGCAGGCCACGACCTATGAGGCGACCAATACCGCCAATTTCAAGCCGCGCGACAAGGAACTGCTGGCCAAGACCACTTACGCCAAGGTCCCGGTCGCCGAGCCGTTCCGCCGCGCGATCGTCGAATATCACCGCAAGGAAGCGCCCGGCTCGATCGTGGTCGATTCCGACAACCACTATCTCTATCTCGTGCAGAAGGACGGCAAGGCGATCCGCTACGGCATCACCGTCGGCGAAGAAGCCATGGCCTGGTCGGGCATCGCCAAGGTCGGCAGCAAGACCGAGTGGCCGGCCTGGCATCCGACCCCGAGCGAAATCATCGCGTCTCGGCGTTCCAACTTTCGTGGCACCGGGACCGGACAATCCGATGGGCTCGCGCGCGCTGTATCTCTACTCCGGCGGCAAGGACACGCTGTTCCGCATTCACGGCACCAACCAGCCGGAATATATCGGCGCGTCGATCTCCTCGGGCTGCATCCGCATGACCAACGAGGACGTCATCGATCTCTATGATCGCGTCGGCGTCGGCACCGTCGTGGTGGTGCTGGAACCGAAGCACGGCGATTCGCCGTTCAATTCCAAGATGGCTCTGCAAGGTGGCGGCAACGCCATGATGCAGTAACCGTCCCTCACCCCGACATGAGATCAGGAGCGCCGGTTTTGCCGGCGCTTTTTTGTTGGCGGCAACGGAGCCGGCTTGGGCTCGGCCTCGGGTTCTTCCGCATCGGATTTGGTGTCGCCGTGCTTGCCGCATCGGACTTGCTGGTTACGGACTTGCTGGTTTCGGGCTTGCCGGCCTCGGGTCTGGCGCCATCTGATTTCGCGGCGACCGCGCGCGGCGGCGCCTCGTCGGGCCGCTCGGCGGGCAATAGCGGCGCGACCTGCGGCAGCGGATCGTACACGTTCCACTGGCAGATCCGGTAGTTGTTTCGCCGCTCCATCAGGTCGAGATGGATGTGGTCCTCGTGGTACCAGTCCGAGCCCGGCCCCAGCACCGTCGTAAACCGCGCGCAGGCCGAATGCAGCACGTTCTCGCGCAGCTCCCGCGGCACGGTGCGGTCGGTCAGCGAGATCGAGCGGCCATTGGCAAGCTTGAAGGCGCGGACATCGAGCGCATTGGCGCGGCCGTGTTCGGAAAGCAGGGCACCGGCAACGCGGTTGCGGCCGCGGCACTCGAAGGAGTCGAAATTGTCGAGGTCGCGAGATCGTGCTGCCGAGCTTTTGCGCCAGCGGCGCGATATCGCTGCGGATCCAGTCGGCGATCGCAGACGCCATGCGGCAACGGAGGATTGCCGCTGGCTTCACCGACACCTGCCGTTTGTCGGGCAGCACGATCGCCTCCAGCCGCACCAGATCCTCGCCGCCGCAGCCGCCGGGACCATGGATGTCGGGAATGCTGGGAGCGATGGCGATCTCCTCCGTCAGCGCCTGCCGGCACGCCGAAGGCTGCGGCTCGGGCGCCGCCTGCTCATCGGGTTTGGCGGTCTCGGCCGGCGCCGGTTTCCCGGCCGCGGGCTGCTCTGGGGCGGCTGTCGGCGCCTCCGCCGGGCGCGGCTTCGGCAACGGCACCGCCGTGCGGTGCGCGGTGCCCCGCTGCCTTGGCGACGGTCCTGATCCGAACAGGTCGGCCCACGGGGCCGGCGCGGACCGGCGCGCCGCCATCGCCGGCTCGGCCTGCATGCCGAACAAAATGGCTACGGCGGTAACCATGGCCGCTTTCGGTGCGGCCAAACGCGCCACAAGTCCATTTTCGGCTTGCTTTCTCCGCGCTAGAGTTCATGTCAATTTCATGATCGATCGCCGGGCCACGCAGCCCGGCAGGTCGGGTGAGAGAATAACCGGGAAGAACCGAGGAGGGACGTGCGTATGCTTGGCTTGATGCAAGATTGGCCTTTGCTGTGTCATCGGATTATCGAGCACGCGGCGAGATATCATGGAACGCAAGAGGTCGTAACGCGGTCGGTCGAAGGCCCGATTCATCGCACCAATTACGCCGAAATTCGCAAGCGCGCACTGAAAGTCTCGCAGCGGCTGGACCGCGACGGCATCAAGCTCGGCGACCGCGTCGCCACCATCGCCTGGAACACCTGGCGCCATCTGGAAGCCTGGTACGGCATCATGGGGATCGGCGCGATCTGCCATACCGTCAATCCGCGCCTGTTCCCGGACCAGATCGCCTGGATCATCAACCACGCGCGAAGACCGCGTGGTGATGACCGACATCACCTTCGTGCCGATCCTGGAAAAGATCGCCGACCAGCTGCCAGAGCGTCGAGCGCTACATCGTGCTGACCGACAAGGCGCACATGCCGCAGACCACGCTGAAGAACGCGGTCGCCTACGAGGACTGGATCGCGGAAGCCGACGGCAAGTTCGAGTGGAAGACCTTTGACGAGAACACCGCGGCCGGCGATGTGCTACACCTCCGGCACGACGGGCGATCCCAAGGGCGTCCTGTATTCGCACCGTTCCAACGTGCTGCATGCGCTGATGGCCAACACCGGCGACTCGCTCGGCGCCAATGCCGCCGACACAATGCTGCCGGTGGTGCCGTTGTTCCACGCCAACAGCTGGGGCATCGCCTTCTCCGCGCCCTCGATGGGCACCAAGCTCGTGATGCCCGGCGCCAAGCTCGACGGCGCCTCGGTCTACGAGCTGCTCGACACCGAGAAGGTGACGCATACCGCCGGCGTGCCGACGGTGTGGCTGATGCTGCTCAACCACATGGCCAGCAACCGATCTGAAGCTGCCGCATCTGCGGATGGTGGTGTGCGGCGGCTCGGCGATGCCGCGCTCGATGATCAAGTGCGTTCGTCGACATGGGCGTGCAGGTGCGCCACGCCTGGGGCATGACCGAGATGAGCCCGATCGGCACGCTGGCCGCGCTCAAGCCGCCCTTCGCCGAGCTCGACGGGCGAGGAGCGGCTGGATATCCTGCAGACCCAGGGCTACCCGCCGTTCGGCGTCGCAGATGAAGATCACCGACGATGCCGGCAAGGAGCTGCCGTGGGACGGCAAGACCTTCGGCCGGCTCAAGGTCGCGGGCCCGGCGGTCGCGAAGCGCCTATTTCCGCGTCGACGCCGACATTCTCGACGAGGAAGGCTATTTCGACACCGGCGACGTCGCGACCATCGACCAGCCACGGCTACATGCGGATCACCGACCGCTCCAAGGACGTCATCAAGTCCGGCGGCGAGTGGATTTCCTCGATCGACCTGGAGAACCTCGCGGTCGGCCATCCCGCGGTCGCGGAAGCCGCCGTGATCGGCGTCTACCATCCGAAATGGGACGAGCGGCCGCTGCTGATCGTGCAGCTCAAGCAGGGCCAGCAGGCCACGCGCGAGGACATCCTGAAATTCATGGATGGCAAGATCGCGAAATGGTGGATGCCGGACGACGTCGTCTTCGTCGACGGCATCCCGCACACCGCGACCGGCAAGATCCTGAAGACCGCGCTGCGCGACCAGTTCAAGAGCTACAGTTTTCCGAACGCCGCGGCGTAGGGAAATAGGCTCCGTCATGGCGCCGGGCATCCACGCCTGGATCGGCCATCCGGTCAGACGATCTGGGTCGGGCCATGACGATCCTGGCCTCGGCACCCCAATTCCCTTGAATTTGCCGCAGGTCCGTGGTCTCACACGGGCCTGTAGCAGCCCGGCTCCTTGATCCGGCAAGGCTCCCAACCGGCAGTTTTTGATCGATGGCCCGCAGGTTTTCCGCTCCCTACCAGTCGGAGCCCGTATCCAGCCTCGCCACATGGTCGCGCAACCTGGCGATGTTTTCCGTGGTCGCGGTCGTGGTCTCGATCCTCATCGTGCGCTTCGGCTTCCTCGAGATGAAGCCGGCGCTGGCGACGTTCTTCGGCGCGCTTGGCTGCGCCGTGCTCTCGATCCTGGTCGGCTTCGCCGCCTTTGCCGCGATCTGGCAGAACGGCTCGCGCGGCATGGGCCGGATCCTGCTGGCGCTTTTGATCAACGCGGTGGTGCTGGCCTATCCGGCCTATCTCGCCGTGCAATACCGCAGGCTGCCGCCGATCTACGACATCACCACCGACCCGATCGACCCGCCGCGCTTCGAGGCCCTGGCGCGGCTGCGCACCGGCGACGGCACCAACCCCGCCGTCTATGCCGGGCTCTATTCGGCCGAGCGGCAGCGGATCGCCTATCCCGATATCGAGACCGTGGAACTCGAGGTCCCGGTCGCAGCGCGCCTATGAGGTGACGCTGCAACTGGTCGACGAAGCGCAAATGGCTCGTCATCGACGAGCGCCCGCCGCAGCCGCCGCGCCGCATCGGCCGCATCGAGGCGGTGGCGCGCACGCCGATCATGGGTTTTCGCGAGGACGTCTCGATCCGCGTCACGCCTGACGGCGAAGACTCGCGCGTCGATATCCGCTCCGCCTCGCGCTATTTCGACGCCGATCTCGGCAGCAACGCCGCGCGGGTGTCGAAGCTGATCGAGGACATCAACAACGCCGTCGACAACGCCAAGCCCGCGGCGCAAGAAGCCGCAGGCGCCGGCCGAAGGCGCAGGCGAAGACGGTGAAGAAGTGCAAGCGAATGGCGAGTGGCGAATGAGCGAGTAGCGCATCGAACCTGCTTCGCTATTCGCTCATTCGCCATTCGCCGCTCAGACGCCATCCGGTACGTCCCGCCGATCACCGGATCGCCGTCCGTCGCCACGATCCCGCGCGCGACCAGATCCTCCAGATGCGCCAGCACCGAATAGCCGGCGGCCGTGCGTCAGCCGCGGATCGAGGCCGATATAGATCGCGCGCACCATGGTCGGAATGTCGGCCTCGCCCTTGGCCGAGGCGGTGCAGGATCGAGGCCTCGCGCGCCTGGCGGTGCCGGGTGAGGAAGCGGACATAGCGCGGGCCTTCCGGAATTTCCGGGCCGTGGCCCGAGAAATACAAATCCTCCGGCCGCTGCTCCAGCCGTTCGAGCGAGGCCATGTAGTCGATCATCGATCCGTCCGGCGGCGCCACGATCGAGGTCGACCAGCCCATCACGTGATCGCCGACGAAACTGATGCTTTCGCTCCGGCCAGGCGAATGCCGAGGTGATTGGCGGTGTGGCCGGGCGTCGCCACCGCTTCCAGCGCCCAGCCTGCACCTTCGATCACGTCGCCGTTCTTGACCTCGATATCCGGCCTGAAGTCGCGGTCGGCGCCGGATTCCGGATTGTGCTTCTCGCTCTCGAAGCGCGGCCGCGAGGCGCGATGCGGGCCCTCGGCATACACGGGCGCGCCGGTCGCGGCCTTGATCCGCGCCGTGTTCGGCGAGTGGTCGCGGTGGGTGTGGGTGACCAGGATGTGCGTCACCGTCTCGCCGCGCACGGCGTCCAGCAGCGCCTTGGCATGCGCCTCGTCGTCGGGGCCGGGATCGATGATCGCGACCTTGCCCCTGCCCACGATGTAGCTGACCGTGCCGGTGAAGGTGAACGGGCTCGGATTGTTGCAGAGGACGCTGCGCACGCCGGGGCGGACCTCGTCGACCACGCCGGGTTTCAGCGGAAAGTCGCGGTTGAACGGGATGTCGTCGTTGTCGGCCATGCTGGCGGTGCGCTCATGCAGCGACCGCAGTCGTCATACCCCGCGATGAGCGCCGGCAGGCCCGGCATCCAGCTATCAGTGCGACGTTCGAGATGAACCGAGACGCCGCGGAGTACTGATCGCCCGCCTTCGCGAGCGATGACGCTGGAAATGAGGCGCCTCCGGGATTCCTCGCTCACGAAGAACGCCTGAATGCCCGTGATCGCGCGGCCCAGAATCAGGGCGTGGACGTCGTGGGTGCCTTCATAGGTGTTCACGGTTTCCAGGTTCGCGGCGTGGCGCATCACGTGATACTCGATCTGGATGCCGTTGCCGCCGTGCATGTCGCGCGACATGCGGGCGATGTCGAGCGCCTTGCCGCAATTGTTGCGCTTGACGATCGAGATCATCTCCGGCGCCATCTTGCCCTCGTCCATCAGCCGGCCGACGCGCAGGCGCGCCTGCAGGCCGAGCGCGATCTCGGTCTCCATGTCGGCGAGCTTCTTCTGCACCAGTTGCGTGGCGGCCAGCGGCCGGCCGAACTGCTTGCGGTCGAGCGTGTATTGCCGCGCGCGGTGCATGCAGTCCTCGGCGGCGCCCATCGCGCCCCAGGAGATGCCGTAGCGGGCGCGGTTGAGGCAGCCGAACGGCCCCTTCAGGCCGGACACGTTGGGCAGCAGCGCGCTCTCCGGCACCACCACGCCGTCCATCACGATCTCGCCGGTGATCGAGGCGCGCAGCGACAGCTTGCCGCCGATCTTCGGCGCCGACAGGCCCTTCATGCCCTTTTCGAGGATGAAGCCGCGGATCTGGTTGTTGTGCTCGGCCGACTTCGCCCAGACCACGAACACGTCGGCGATCGGCGCGTTGGAGATCCACATCTTGCTGCCGGTCAGCTTGTAGCCGTCGGAGACCTTCTCGGCGCGGGTCTTCATGCCGCCGGGATCGGAGCCGGCATCCGGCTCGGTCAGGCCGAAGCAGCCGACCCATTCGCCGGTCGCGAGCTTCGGCAGGTATTTCTTGCGCTGGTTCTCGTCGCCATAGGCGTAGATCGGGTACATCACCAGCGAGGACTGCACCGAGTTCATCGAGCGATAGCCGGAATCGACGCGCTCGATCTCGCGCGCCACCAGGCCATAGGCGACGTAGCTTGCATTGGCGCAGCCATATTCCTCCGGCAGCGTGATGCCGATCAGGCCGAGTTCGCCCATCTCGTTGAAGATCTCGCGGTCGGTCTTTTCCTCGAGATAGGCCTTGGTGACGCGCGGCAGCAGCTTGTCCTGCGCATAGGCGCGCGCGGTGTCGCGGATCATGCGCTCGTCTTCGGTGAGCTGCTCGTCGAGCAGGAACGGATCATCCCACTGGAAAGCGCCGCCGCCGGCTTGTCCTTGGTCTGAGGGCGCACGCTCATGAAAATCCCTTTCGCATCGTCATTCCGAATTGACGGATAAATTAAAGCGCTACGGGCGAAGCGCAAATGATTGAGTCATCGTCATTCCGGGGTCGCGCAAGCACGAACCGGGATCTCGATTCAGGTCGGCTGCGACATCCCGGAATGACGGTGTCTACGTTCAAGCTTCTCGTTGGAGACGATCTCGATGCCGAAACCGGACAGTCCCTTGTAGTCGTGCACCGACGACGTCAGGTTGACGGATCGAGGTGACGCCGAGATCGCGCAGGATCTGCGCGCCGACGCCGACCTCGCGCCACTGCCTGTTGGCGATCGGCTTCCGCGGTTTTCTGCTCGCCGACCGGCTCGACGGGAACGCCGGCGGCGCCGTCGCGCAAATAGACCAGCACGCCGCGGCCGGCGTTCTTGAAATGCTTCAGCACGGCCTGCATGCGCGCCTGGCCCGGTGAACAGGTCCTTGACGATATTCGGCTTGTGCAGCCGCGTCAGCACGTTCTTGCCGTCGCCGATGCCGTTATAGACGAAGGCGGCATGCGCGATCTCGTCGAACGGCGAGCGATAGGCATAGCCCTGCAGCGGCCCGATCGGGCTTTCGGTGGTGAAGGTCGCGACCCGCTCGATCAGCTTTTCGCGCGCCTGGCGGTAGGCGATCATGTCGGCGATCGTGACGTGCTTGAGCTTGTGGGCGGCGGCGAAGCGCGCGACCTGCTCGCCCTTCATCACGGTGCCGTCGTCGTTCATCAGTTCAGAGATGACGCCGACCGGCGGCAGGCCGCTCAGCTTGCAGAGATCGACCGCGGCCTCGGTATGGCCCGGAGCGCAGCAGCACGCCGCCGTCGCGGGCGATCAGCGGAAAGATATGGCCGGGCCGGGCAAAATCGTTGGCGCCGGCATTGGGATTGGCGAGCGCGCGGCAGCAGGAGGCGCGCTCGTCGGCCGAAATGCCGGTGCCGCCGTCGGGCTTGTAGTCGATCGACACCGTGAAGGCGGTGGTGTGGTTGGACTCGTTGTGCGCCACCATCGGATCGAGCCGCAGCCGGCGCGCGTCGTCGGTCGTGATCGGCGCGCAGACGATGCCGGAGGTGTGGCGGATGATGAAGGCCATCTTCTCGGCGGTGCAGAGCGAGGCCGCGACGATCAGATCGCCCTCGCCTTCCCGGTCGTCGTCATCGGTGACGACGACGAGTTCGCCTTTGGCAAAGGCTTGCAGAACTTCCTGGATCGTATCGGCCATCTTCCTAGGATCTCTCGCTTTGTGCTGGGAGTGCATTAGCCGGACTCGTGACCGCGCGCCAGCATCAATACGCAGGGCCGCACATGCAGCCAGACGAGGCATGCCAGGGCGGCCACTGGGCCGAGTCCGATGGCTCACCGCGCGATCCGGTCTCGCAGGCCCTACGGCAGCACCTCGCGGCGCTCGGCCAGCCGCGCGTCGATCTCGGCGCGCTTGTCCTCCAGCAGGCCGGCATCGCGCCGCCTCGATCACCGTGAAACAGCTCGTGCGCGTCGCTGAGCCGGGTCACGGTGACGTAGTCGGCGCCGGCCGCGTAGAGGTCGCTCGACGTCGGACGAGGAAATCGGCGGTCGCGACGATCTTGGCGGTCGGATTGAGCGTGCGGACATGGCGGACCAGCTTCTCGTTGCTGGCGCCCACCAGAAGCGAATCCGGCACGCTCAGGATGATGATCTCGGCCTTGCCGATGCCGGCATGCACCAGCGTGTCGACATTGCTGATGTCGCCGTAGATCACGTGCAGGCCGCGATCGGTCAGCGTGCGGAACACGTCCGGGTTGAAATCGATGACGCTGATCTGCTCGAGCAGCGACTGGATTCTGCCGCTCGATCTCGGCTCAACAGCGCGCTGCGCCGCGCGGAAGAAGCCGAGGATGACGATCCGCCGGGTCTCGCCGTGCCCGCCCTCGTGCCCGGCTTCGGTGGCCTGGGCGTGATCGAGATCGCGAATCCCGATCCGTTTCAGCGGGCCGATCAGCCAGCCGCGTGATCTGGTCGCTGCGCACCATCACGAAGGTGCTCAGCACCGCCAGCACCACGAAGGCGAAAGACGCCGCGCTCGCGGTCTCGGTCTTGATATGGCCCGCGGCGACGCCGGTCTGGATCACCACCAGCGAAAACTCGGAGATCTGCGCCAGATTGATCGCCGGCAGCAGGCTGGCGCGCAGGCCCTGCTTCATCAGATAGAGCGGCGTGAACGTCGTCACCAGCGCGGCTGCACCACCGTGAAGGCCGCGATCATCAGCGCGAGCCCGATCACCGACATGCCGGGAATCGGGATCGTCATGCCCAGCGCGACGAAGAACAGCGTGATGAAGAAATCGCGCAGCGTCGTGACCTTGGCGGTGACGTCGAGCGCATAGGGAAAGGTCGACAGCGACACGCCGGCGACCAGCGAGCCCATCTCGCGCGACAGATGCAGCTTTTCGGCGATCTCGCCGATCAGGAAGCACCAGGCCAGCGCGCCGAGCAGGATCAGTTCCGGGCGGCGCGCGATCTGGTGGAACAGCCGCGGCAGCACGTAGCGGCTGAGCACCAGCGCCGTCGCCACCAGCACGCCGACCCGGGCGATCGAGAGCAGGATCACGCTCGACCTGCAGATTGTCGAGGCTCGGCTGCACCGCCAGGAACAGGATCGCGAAGATGTCCTGCAGCACCAGCACGCCGAGCGTGATGCGGCCGGGCAGCGTGTCGAGCTCGCGCTTCTCGTACAGCACCTTGACGATGATGACGGTGCTCGAGCAGCGCGCAGGCGACGCAGAGATAGAGCGCGTCGAACCTGCCGCCGCCCATCGACAGCCCGATCCCCACAAAGAACAGGATGCCGAGCAGGCAGCCGCCGATCAGCTGTCCGCCGGCGGCAAACAGGATGACCTTGCCGGCGCGCACGATCTTCTTCAGGTCGATTTCCAGCCCGATCATGAACAGCATGAAGATCAGGCCGAGCTCGGAGATGACTGCTGATCGATTCCTGGGACTTGACCCAGCCCATGCCGAATGGACCAATGAAGAACCCGGCGATAAGGTAGGCCAGGATCAGCGGCTGCCGGGAAAAATGGGCCAGCAGACCAAGCACCCAGGCGAACAGGATGCATAAAGTGATGTCGCCAATAAGCTCGTGCATGTATCAAGACTTCTCCTCGCCGCAACCTAAAGGCCCGGGCGCGGCGGTCAAACGAGCAATGTGTCACAGCCGACGCAGGCGGCTTTTTGCTCGCGATTCTGGCCGTGCCTGTGCTGATGCACGGCGTCTCAGCGCGCAGGCGCCAGACGGCCGGCAGCATCGAGCAGACATTTCGCCGATTCGCTGACCGCGGTGCCGCGCGGAAACTCTCGTGGTGTCCGGCGCATTCTATGTGCCGGTCTATTCCAGCGTCTCGATGAGCCAGGGCAAGCTGCGGGCGGATTTTTCGGTCACGCTGAGCGTCCACAACGCCTCGGAAACCCGCCCGCTGGTGCTGAAGCGGATCGCCTATTTCGACACCGCGGGCAAGATGGTGGAAAGCTACCTCAAGGCGCCGATCGCGCTGAAAGCCGTTCTCGACGGTCGAGGTCTTCATCGCCGACCACCGACGTCGCGCGGCGGCACCGGCGCCAATTTCGTGGTCGATTGGGCGGCCACGGGCGAGATCGCCGAACCGGCGGTCGAAGCGCTGATGGTCGGCAGCGTCGGCACCGGGCATTATGCCTTCATCAGCCAGGGGCGGCCGATCAAGCTCATCGGCAAGAACTAAACTGCCGGCAGCCGCAAGCCGGCTCTCTCAACGAAGAACAAAACGGGAGTGAATATCCATGTCACGCATCACGCCCAATTCGATTTCGCACCCCTGCTGCCGGCGGGATTGCCGGCGCCGGCGGCGCGGTGGACGGGGCTCGCGAAATACAGCTTTGTCGGCGGCAACAACGATCCCGACCGGGTTCCGGTCGATGGCCTGATCGAGGCGGTCAACGCCGTGCTCAGGCGCGAGGGCAAGACGCTCGCGACCTACGGCCTGGCGCAGCGGCCCGCAGGGCTATCGTCCCTTGCGCGAATTCCTCACCACAAAAGCTCAAGCGCGATGCCGGCATCGCCTGCACCGCCGACGACATCCTGATCGTCTCCGGCTCGCTGCAGGCGCTCGACCTCGTCAACCAGCACGCTGCTCGCGCGCGGCGACACCGTGCTGATCGAGCAGGAGACGCTATCAGGGCTCGCTCAACCGGCTTGACCCGGCTCGGCGTCAACGCGGTCGGCATTCCCGCTCGACGATCGACGGCATGCGGATGGACGCGCTGGCGGCCGCGCTTGCCGACCTCAAGCAGCCGCGGCATCACGCCGAAATACATCTACACCATCCCGACCGTGCAGAACCCGACCGGCACCATCCTGCCGGAGGCGCGCCGCGCCGAGATGCTGAAGCTGTCGCAGCAATACGGCGTGCCGATCTTCGAGGACGATTGCTACGCCGACCTGATCTGGAACGGCGAGCGCCCGCCCGCGATCTACGCCATGAGCAGGCACGGCGGCGTCATCCATATCGGCTCGTTCTCCAAATCGATCGCGCCGGCGCTGCGGGTCGGCTTCATCGTCGCGCCCTGGGAGATGATGTCGCGGATGCTGGCGCTCGAAGACCGACGCCGGCTCCGGCGCGCTCGAGCAGATGGTGCTCGGCGGAATTTTGCGCGCCGCATTTTGCCACCCATGTGCCAAGACTGACGCGCGGCCTGCGCGCCAAGCTCGATACGCTGATGGAGGCGCTCAACGAGCAGTTCGGCACCGCGGCCGAATTCGAGGATCCCAAGGGCGGCATCTTCCTGTGGGTCAAGCTGCCCGACAATGTCGATACGCTGAAGCTCTACCAGGCCGCGCTCGCCGCCGGCGTCGCGATCAACCCGGGGCCGGAATGGTCGACCGACAAGGCCCATTCCGGCGAGCCGGCTGCGGCTCTGCTTTGCCAGCCCCTCGCACGAGCAGATCCGCGAGGGCGTCGCCGTGCTCGCCGAGGTCTGCCGCAAGGAGTTCGGCGTGCCGGCCCGCAGCGCCAATGTGGAGAAGCGGGCCTGATTTGCGCGGGCGTTGCGACAACTCTCTCCCGTCCCTCGCCGCTCTCGTGGGGGCGCATCCTCGCTGCGCTCACCCGAGTTCGATTGAACATCGGCGCGCTGATCGCGATCAACGCGCACTCTACCTCACCGCGAACGGCGCCTGATAGGGCCGGCCGAACGGCACGCCGTTGATCACGGTCTGCACCGGCTTCAGCAGCAGCCTTGCCGTCGCGCTTGTTGTTGCGGGTGTCGACGAAGGTCACCGGCCCCTCCACCAGTTCCATGATCGCGACGTCGCCGGGCGCGCCGATCTGCAGCGTGCCGATCTTCGGCGCGCGGTTGATGATCTTGGCCGGCGCTGACGTCGCCATCGCCACCACCTGCTCCAGCGTAAGAGCCCAGCGCCGATGAACTTGCTCATCACGTTCGGCAGATAGGGCATGCCCGGCGAATTGCCGGAGAACACGTGGATGTCGGAGGAGATCGTGTCGGGCGTGCAGCCGCCGGGGATCGCGACTTCCGCCACCGTGAAGTCGAAGCTGCCGCCGCCATGGCCGACATCGAACATCACGCCGCGCTGCTTGGCCGCGAGCGCCGCCGGCAGCAGCTTGCCGTCCTGCACGATGTTGGTGAAGGCGCCCGCCGATGTTCGGCGCGCCGGAATAGGCAGTGCGTGAGCACGTCGCCGGGCCGCAGCAGGTCGAGGATCTGCGACATCAGCTCTCTGGTCTCGACGCCGCCGATATGCACCATCATCTTCGCCGGCCAGCCGCACATCTCGCAGGCCTGGATGCCGCGCTTCAGCGGCTCGAGCCCGTGCTTGACGATCACGTTCTCCGACATCCGCACCTTGACGCCGAGCAGGAAGTCCGGATTTTCGGCCAGCGCCATGGCGCAGGCTTCGACCTGCGCGTAGTCGATGTTGTAGAGCTCGGCGACCGGGAACGCCGACAGGCCGTTATTGGCGATATGGACGAAGGCGTAGATCCGCGCCCGCGATTGCGCCACGATGTAGCGGCGCAAGGCGGCGAGATTGTTGACGCCGGCGTCGCCCGCCGAGACCACCGTGGTGGTGCACTGGAACTGCACCAGCTCGTCGGCGGGGATGCCGATCGCCGAGCCGTAGGGGTAGACGTGGCAGTGCAGGTCGATCAGGCCCGGGCGTCACCAGCTTGCCGGTGGCGTCGATGATCTTGGCGGCGCGCGCCGCCGGAATCTCGGTCTCGATCGCCTCGATCACGCCCCAGCGGATGCCGATGTCGCGCTTGCCGCGCAGCGACTGGCTGGGATCGAGCACATCGCCGCCCTTGATGACGAGGTCGAACTTGTCGTTCGGCCCCATCGCGGCATGGCGCCGGCCCTGACAGCGCGGTGGCGCGACGCCCCGGACAGCGTCAGAAAATCGCGGCGTGAAACCCGGTCATGGCAGCGCTCCCCCTGTTATGACGTGTTGCCTGACGATGATGCGCGCGATGCGGGCTTCACGCAAGCGCGTGCCAGCGCCCATTAACCACTTGCTGAACAGCTGTTCAGAATTCTCTTTCAGGTTCCGGCGGGAACGTTCTTTTTGTCAGGTGGTTTAATTCCTCGCTTATTGGAGGAGAAGGCGAGATGAAGAAGCTTGGTTATGTTTTGCGGCTCTCGGCGCGATCGCGATTGCGGCGCGCCGTCGATTGCAAGCGCCGAGACGGTGGTGATCCAAACGCGGTCATCATGACGGCTACGGCGCGCGTGCCGAATACCGCGAGCATCATCGCGGTTTGGCACGACGGCTGGCGCCATCGCCACGCCGACAAGGTGGTGATCATCAAGCACCGCCACCACCGCTACTAAGAGGCGCTGAGAAATGGCTCCGCGAGGGGCCGTTTCTTTTTGCGCTCCTCGCAATGACGGGCAATGAGGGCTGATACAGCCGCTGGAGCCAACGCCCTTCGTCGATCAAATGTGTTGCGCCATGATCCGACCGGGCCGTGCGTCCGGTTGCAGGTGCGATGTCGACCGACCACAGGTCGCGGTTGTCGACGTCCTTCAGGGTCACCGTCATCACCTCGCTCGCGCCGTCGATGTCGACGCGGCCGAAGAATTGCAGGCCGAAACAGGGCGCGAGATTGTCGCCCTGCTCCGCGCTGCAGCCTTCTGGATAGACCGCGCTGCGGCCGAAGGTGTTGTCGAGTTCGCCCGGGCGCCCAGGTGCCGGCATGCAGCGGGCCCGAGACGAATTCCCAGAACGGCTCGAAATCCTGGAACACCGCGCGGTTCGGATCGTAATGGTGCGCCGCCGTGTAATGCATGTCGGCGGTCAGCCAGACCGTGTTGCGCGATGCCGGCGTGCTTCATGAAGGACGAGCAGATCGGCGATCTCGTGCTCGCGCCGCGCCGGCGGGCCATCGCCGAGCGCGACCGCGTCCGTCGCTGATCAGCCCGATCGGCAGATCGGCGGCGATCACCTTCCAGGTCGCGTCGGAGGCAGCGAGCTCGCGCTTCAGCCAGGCGAGCTGCGCCGGGCCGAGGATGCAGCGTCGTCGCTCTTGTCGTCGCGCCTGTTCAGGTGGAGTCGCGATAGCTGCGCATGTCGATCATGAAGACGTCGAGCAGCGGGCCGTAGGCGATCTTGCGATAGACGCGGCCGGCCTCGCGCGGGCATCTGCGCGGATCGGCATGAATTCGTGAAACGCGCGGCGTGCCGCGCGCCACCAGACGCGAGGTGCCGTCCTCGGCATAGCCGGTCGCGTCGGCGGCTGCCGACGGCGACCAGTCGTTGGTCACCTCGTGGTCGTCCCATTGCGCGAACATCGGCACCTCGGCATTGAAGGCGCGCAAATTCTCGTCGAGCAGATTGTATTTGTAGTTGCCGCGAAACTGCGCGAGCGTTTCGCGCGACGGCGGATTTTTCCTCGGTGACGATGTTGCGCCAGATCTCGCCGTTCGGGCAGCTTCAGCTTCCGACGGCACCGGGCAATCGGCATAGATGTGATCGCCGGAATGAATGAAGAAATCCGGCCGGTTGTTGCAGCATGGTCGCGGTAGGTCCGCATGCCGCCGCGCGACTGGATCGATGCCCCAGCCCTGGCCCGCGGTATCGCCCGACCAGACGAACGAGACCGAGCTCGCGCGCTCGCTGGCGCGGTGCGGAAATGCCCGACCTGCGGCTCGCCCGCGATGCCGCGCTCGCAGCGAGTCCTCAAACTGCACGCGGTAGAAAATGTCCTGCCCGGCCGGCAGGCCGTCGAGCAGCAGCTTTGCGGTGAAATCGCTGTCCGGCAGCGCATCGGCCGAGGCGGCGCGAAGGATGGTCTTGAAGCTCTCGTCGGTCGCGCATTCGACCTGCATCCGCGCCGGCCGGTCGGCCCGCGCCCAGATCACCGCGGAGTCGGCGCGAGACGTCGCCCGATTGAATTCCGCAAGCAATCAGCGGTCGTTCCGCGGCGCGGCTCAGATAGGGCTTTGCGAGACTCCCGACGCCCGGCGAGCGCTGCGGTCGAGGCCGAAGCGGACGAGGAGCTGGCGCCTGGTCAGGCCACGCGTCGCGCGTTATCGCAGTCGCCATCTGGCAGAATCTCCGTCGAATCACGACGGAGGGTGCCTGCCGCAACTTGACCCCGGTCTAAGGTTTTACGACAGCGGGATGACTCCGCGAGGCCACGCAGAATACGGGCGATTCACCGCCAGTTGCAGATGCCGCCGGAGCGGCAAGGCCAGGTCTGGATGCGGATGTCGCGCGCCTGGGCGTCGAGCGGATTGGCGTGGCGCCTTGCAGTTTTGCGCGGGCGGGGACATGGCGCGGCGCGGCACACGGTCGGCGTCGCCGGTTCGGCGTGTGCCGCGCTCACCCGGGTGGTGCGGACGACGGTCGGACGCTCGGCCGTCTCGGGTTCCTTGGTTTCCTTCGGCTCTGCCGGCGCCTGGGCGGCCTCGCCGCTGCGGTCTGCCTTCGGCCTGGACGGGAACCGGGGCGAGCTGCAGCGGGCGGGCCGAGCCGTTTTGGCGAGCAGCACGGCCTTGGACAGATCCAGGCCGAGATACTCATCGGGGCGATAGTCGTCGGCGAGTGCCTGCGGCCGCTCAGCGCCAAGACCCCCGTGCAAACCGCTCAATGAACGCGCTTTTCAGGATCATGGACGCCTCCTGAAATGACTCAAAATGGAACATCCACATCGTAGGCGGCGGCCAGTACAATTCCAGCCAATGTTGCGGGCGCAAGGTTACCGGAACCGAAGGACGATACCGCCGCAGGCCCGCACAAACCGGCTATTGCCCGCGCCAACTGCGCGCCCTGTGCGGGCGCCCGCGACAATGCAGACAACCAACCCTATCACAAAGAGGTACTCTAGGAGCCTGTCCGAGTAGTCGCAAATTTCGGAATCGTGGAGAATGAGATTCTCGCTTGCATGCGTCTCAACGGCTCCGATGGAAGTGTCGACTCCGAATGGCAGACTTCGGCGAATTATATTCTCGTCGAGGTCGGCCAAAATGACTAAATGGACAGGCTCCTAGGAGCCCGTCCAGATAGGGCGTTGTGACGGGCATTTATTGCAGGGTAGCCGGCTCAGGCGGCGTTTGCGAGGGTGAACAGCTTCAGGAGGTTGTGGGTGGTGCAGATGATGGCCCATTCGGCGCGCACTTTCTCGACGCCCCGCAACAGGAACTGGCGGAAGCCGCGTGCCTGTTTGATCTGTCCGAACACCGGTTCCACCACTTGCTTTCTCAATCGGTAGGGCGTTTCGAAGCCGCCATCGTCGATCTTCTTTCGCATCCGTTGGGTCAGCGGTCCGCCGATTTTTCCGTTCGCTCCTGTCGGGTGCTTGGCGCGTCCGGGCGCGACATAGCCGTCAACGCCGTGTGCTTCGAGCGCTTCGAGATTGATCTCGCTGCAGTAGCCGGAGTCCGCCGAGGCCTGATCCGGCTTGCGGCCGAGATTGTTCTCGATGGCCTCGATCAGGGGCACCAACTGGCCCTGATCGTTGCCGCACTGCGTCAGTTCGTGCGCGACAATGATCTGGGCGCCTGCGTCGACGGCGGCCTGTGCGTTATAGGCCTGAACGAAGCCATCCTTCGACTTCATGATGCGGCTTTCCGGATCGGTGAAGTTGCGTTGCGACTTGGGATCAGGTTGGTCCGATGGCGGCGCCGCCGGTTTGCCCGGCTTCTTGCGGCCTTCGGCTTGGCGCTGCTGTTCCTTTTCGGCCTCGATGCGACGCTCTTCCGCCGCCGCCAGCCTGGCCTCGGCCTCCAGCGCCGCCATCGCCTGCTGGATCTTCGCCAGCCGTTTCTGCTTGTCGCCGGCCCAATCCGGCATCTCGTCGCCGCGCTTGTCTTGGCCGAAAGTCTCGTCCTCTCCGGCATCCGCCGCCTCAGCGGCCGCCAGCATGCGAGCGACCTCGGCTTTCAATTCCGCCTCGCGTTTCTTCATGCGCTCATAACTCATCGCTTTATGTTTCGACGCGTTCGCTTTGATCTTCGTGCCATCAAGCGCGACATGGCCGAGTTTGACCAGCCCTGCCGTCTCGCACAACTTCAGAACCTGCAGGAACAGCGCGCCGAGCGCCTTCAAATGCCGCTTGCGGAAGTCGCTGATCGTGCGAAAATCCGGCGGATCGAGCGCCACAATCATCACAAAATCGTTCCGTTCGCGGCAGGCCTTCGCGATCCGCCGCGACGAATACAGCCCACTCGCATAGCCGTGCAGCAGAAGCGCCACCATCATCCGCGGGTCAAACGGCGGTTGCCCAAGCCCGCTCACATAGCTGCCCGTGATCTCCTTGAGATCAAGGCTCTCCCGCACCAGCTCAACGATAAACCGCGAGACATGGCCTTTCGGCACGAAGTCCTGCACATTCGGCGGCAGCAGCAGTGTCTGATCGATATTCCAGGGGCGAAAATACTTGCTCATAGCTCAAGCGTTGAATCAGACTCGCTCAAAATTGAACAGCGACTATTCGGACAGGCTCCAGTACCACTGATGCCGGAGTGAAATGAGATGCGCCTGAAAGATCGGCGTCGCCATCATCGTCGGCGCCGGGCAGAGCCCCGGCGAGGGCATCGGCAACGGTCGCGCCACCGCGCTGACGCGTTTGCGCGCGAAGGCGCCAGGGTCCTGTGCGTCGATCATCATCTATCGACCGGCGCGAGGAGACGGTCGCGATGACCGCGACAAAGGCGGCGATTGCGTGCAGCCTTCGCCGGCCGACGTCACCAAGCATGCCGACATCAAGCCGCGATGGTGGCGGATGCGCAAGGCGCGCTGGGGCCGGATCGACATCCTGCACAACAACGTCGGGCGTCAGCATCGCCGGCGGCGATGCCGAACCGCTCGACGAGATCACCGAGGAGGCGTTCGACCGCATGCTGTCGCGATCAACCTGCGCGAGCACGCATCCTCGCGCGCAAACACGTGATCCCGATCATGCGCCGGCAGCAGCACGCGGCGCCATCATCAACATCTCCTCGATCGCGGCGATCGACGAATCTACCCGCTACGTCGCCTACGTAAGGCGACCAAGGCGGCGATGATCGCCTTCACCGAGCAGCTGGCGCTATCAGAACGCGCAATACGGCATCCGCGCCAACGTGCATCCTGCCCGGGCTGATGAACACGCCGATGGCGGTCGACACGCGCGCGCGACATCCGGCAACCGCAGCCGCGCCGAGGTCGAAGCCGAACGCGACAGCAAGGTGCCGCTACGGCGGAAGATGGGAACCGGATGGGATGTCGCCAATGCGGCGCTTTTCCCGGCCTCTGACGAGGCAAGCTTCGTTACCGGCGTAACGCCCTTGCCTGTGGATGGCGGCGCCAGCGTGCGGCGCGGTTAAGGATTATGGCTCTTTGATGTGGCGTTGCACTGCAGCGATCTGCAAAAGTTGAAACATTCCAATCACACGATGATGTGACGGCCGGTCCCACACAAATCGAAATGCTGACCAGTTGTGGTCGCACGATTTTCATCTCCGCCGGTTATCAGCCAGCGCAAGGGTGAGCCAGCCAAGTCTCGAGGCGCCATGAGCGGACGATCTGACTACGAACTGCACGGCGATCGTGGAAGCCTTGAAGGCGCTGCGTGCACCTGCGGCAAACCCACCAGGATCAGAAGGTCGCGGTGGATAGTCTGGTGGCGCTGGGATTTCTCGCCATGCGCGGCGATTCACCGGTGCTCACGCCGCTCGGACGGAAAGATCCTGTGTGCGAGTGGTCGTCGCGATTGTTGCGGGATATTGCTGCGTGAGCGCGACGCGCGGCCTCACGAGCTAGCGAGTATGGGGCGGCAATCCGCCCTATGCGGCTACGCAACCGGGCGCATCACCACATCGTCTGCCGCGGCGCGCTCCGGCCACTCGCGATCGTATTTTTCGCCGCCGACGGTGTTCTCGCCTCATGTCGGCCAGGATCTGGCCCGGCGTCGGCAGGGTTTTTGGATCGACGCGCTTGTCGGGATTCCAGAGGTCGGCGCGGACGATGGCGCGGGCGCACTGAAAGTAGATCTCGTCCACCGTCATGCACGATGACCGTGCGCGGCGCCTTGCCGTCCATCTTGAACGACGCCAGCAGGTCGGGATCGACCGAGACATGCGCGCGGCCGTTGACGCGCAGCGTGCTGCCGGAGCCCGGAATCAGGAACAGCAGCGCCACGCGCGGGATCGCGCACGATATTGCGCAGCGAATCGACAGCGGTTGTTGCCGCGGCGATCCGGCATCATCAGCGTCTTTTCATCGTGGACGCGAACGAAGCCCGGACAGATCGCCGCGCGGCGAGCAATCCAGTCCTTCGGGCCCGACTGTTGCCAGCGCCGCGAACGGCGAGTTGTCGATCAGCGTCCGATATGGCGGCGTGATCTCTGATCGGCGACCTTGACCGTCGAGGCCTCGTTGGGATAGCCGTAGATCGCCTCGAGTTGCTCGATCGTCGCTACGATCGACATTGCTCGTCTCTCCAGCCTCACCCGTCCCAGCGCCTCGACGCCTTGATGATCCGCGACCAGCTGACGCGCGCGTGATATTCGACGCTGCCGATGTTGACTATGGTCGCATCAGGCGCGGCCGCGAGCCTCGTCAACGGTGCGGCTGAGCCGGTGCTCGATCTTTCCGTCGCTGCTGCCGCGCCCCGCAGCGCCAGACGTTCGGCAAGACACGTCTGGCGGCGCCGTGATCGAAACCACCATGACGTTGGCATAGGCGCGGCGTATCGCGGCAACCACGGTGCGGGAGACATTGCGCGACGACGGTACGCCCGGCGCGGATGATCATCGTCGATCGCGCGGGGCAGCGCGTAGCAATGGCCGTGCGCTTCCCAATGCATCGCGAAGTCGCCGCGCGCCAGCGCCTGCCTGAAAGGCGTCGAGCGCTCATCTGCTTCGTTATCCTCGGAGGCGGACGCTTGCCGCGTGATCACGCGGCGCGCGAAACACGATGTTGCGGATCATCGGCGCAGGCCGTTCTGCGAGCCAGAGTCAATGTATCCTTGCCGGCGCCGCTCGGGCCGACCACCAGAATGAGCCGGCCGGGCCCGATCGCTGGCGGGTCGTATGAGCGGATATGGTCGGTGCTATCGGTCACGCCACGCGCTGCCCTTCGCGCCAGACGCTGCGCACCACCGGTACGTCGCGCGCGACATGCACGCGGATCAGATCGGCGCGCTTGCCGATCGCGATCTCGCCGCGGTCGGCGAGCCCGACGGCCTCGGCCGGCGTCTTGGTGACGGTGCGGATGGCGGACGCGAGATCGATCGCGGGCACGTGCCGCGGCAGTCGCAGCGCCGCCATCAGCAGGCTCGAGGGAATGTAGTCGGACGACAGGATGTCCAGCAAGCCCTCGCGCGGCCAGATCGACCGCGGCGATGTTGCCGGAATGCGAGCCGCCGCGCACCACGATTGGGCGCGCCCATCAGAATGCCGATGCCGGCCTGCGTGCAATGCCCGCGCGGCTTCCATCGTGGTCGGAAATTCCGCGACCGAAACGCCGATCGCGGATCGCGTCGGCGACGTTTTCGTCGGTGGTGTCGTCGTGGCTGGCGAGCGGGATCTCGTATTGCGTGCGCCAGCGCGACGATCTCGCGCATGATTGGTCGCGGCATGGGCCTTCTGATAGGCAAAACGCTTGTGCGAACAGCACGTCGAGCTCGGCGTCGGTCATGCCGCCGCCCTTGCCGCGGTAGTAGTCGCGCAGCTTGACCTCGTCGCGGAACTGCCGCTGCCCCGGCGTGTGGTCCATCAGCGACATCAGCCGTACGTCCGGCCGCCCGATCAGCTCCCTGGCCTCCTCGACCACGCTCGGCATCGGGATTTCGCAGCGCAGATGCAGGAAGTGATCGATGCGCAGCAGGTCTGCATCGCGCGCCGTCGCGATCGCCTCGGCCAGCATCGCCCGCCCGGCCGTCGACGTCCTCGGCGCCGTCCTCGCGCCAGACCCGCAGCGAGATCCAGCACCGTGGTGATGCCCGAGGTCGCCAGCTGGCCATCATAGGAGACGACCGCGGCGATCGGGATCCCAGAACACTTTGGGCCGCGGCACGTAATGCGCCTCGAGATGATCGGTGTGCAGTTCGATCAGGCCGGGCATGATCAGGTCGCCGGCCAGCGTCCTCGCTGCTGCTGCGGGCGCGCTGCCCTCGCCGATCTCGGCGATGCGGCCGTCATGCAAAGGCGACCCAGCCGCGTCTCGATCACGCGGTCGGCCAGAACGATCCTGGCGTTGCCGATGACGGTTTCGGACACCGGTCGAAGTCATGTCGTTCTCTTCCTTCATGCCGCTGCGGCAAACGACGTCACGTCGACGACGCGGTCGGCGATCAGATGACGGATCTCGTCGTCATGGACGATGGCGACCATGGCCACGCCGCGCGCTTCTTCTCGTCGATCAGATCGACCACGACCGCGCGGTTGGCGGCATCCAGCGACGCGGTCGGCTCGTCGAGCAGCAGGATCGGCAGATCGGAAATGAAGCCGCGCGCGATGTTGACGCGCTGCTGCTCGCCGCCTGAGAAGCGTCGCCGGCGGCAGCGCCCAGAGCCGCTCGGGAATGTTGAGACGGCGCAGCAGCTGCGCCGGCCTGCTCGCGCGCCTCGGCCGCGCCGTGCCCGTTCGCGATCAGCGGCTCGGCGACGACGTCGATGGTCGCGACCCGCGGCACCGCGCGCAGGAACTGGCTGACATAGCCGATGCGTATCGCGGCGCACGCTCAGGATCTGCCGCGGCTCGGCGCTGGCGAGATCGATCAGCGTGTCCCTGGTGGCGGATGACGATGCGGCCCGCCGTCGCAGCGATAAGTGCCGAAGATCATCTTCAGGATCGAGGATTTTCCGGCGCCCGACGGGCCGGACAGCACCGCGCATTCGCCCGGCTCGACAGCTGAAACGAGACGCCGCGCACCACGGGCAGCTGGACGCCGCCCTGCAGATGCATGGTGAAGGTCTTTTCCGGCGTTGCTGAGTATCGATCATCGCTGTCATCGGCGCACGCTCATGCCGGCAGGATCGAGAGAGACGAGCAGTTGCGTGTAGGGCTCGCGCGGGATCGTCGAGCACCTGGTCGGTCAGCCCGGTCTCGATCACGCGGCCGCCCTCTCATCACCATCACCCGGTGCGACAGCAGGCGCCGCGCACAGCAGGCGAGGCCGCTGGGTGACGACGACCGCGGCGAGGTTCAACCAACTCGCTGACGAGGTTGCGCATGAGAGCAATACGTAACTGAACGAAGTACAAC
>ERZ1370068.3099-contig-222_pt1 | contig 42864 bp, 53 predicted proteins | sample MGYA00561227_ERZ1370068 | MGnify/ENA primary metagenome ERZ1370068 (study PRJEB38410, sample SAMEA6850437) | metagenome | study: Metagenomic assessment of the ecological functions of the soil: analysis of the soil microbiota associated with the... | reverse complement strand
TATTACTTCGTTCAGTTACGTATTGCTGATTCGCCTGCCTCGCGCCGGCGCGGGCCACGGATACCTCCACGCAGGCGGGACACGGAGCCTCGAGCATCAGGAAACAGGGCACCGGGCCCATGCGGTCTCGACGCGCGGCTCGTCGTCGCGGCCGATGGGGCGCGCTCGGTGCTGCGCGAGCAGTGCGGGCATCGCCGCGCCGAGCGCTGGGACTACGAACAGACCGCGATCGTCACGACGGCTGGCAACGCAGCGCTTTCACGACCACGTGGCGTACGAGCGGTTCACGCCATGACGGACCGCATCGCCGTGCTGCCGCTCGGCGACGGACGCTGTGGCATCGTCTGGACGAAGCGACCCGACGAAGCGGATCGCGTACTCGCGCTCGACGATGCGACGTTCATCGGCGAGCTGCAGACCGCGTTCGGCATGCGGCTCGGTCGCTTCCTGCAGGTCGGTGCACGGTCACTGTATCCGCTCGCGCTGACGCGCGCCGACAGCCACGTGGCATCGAGGCTTGCGATCGTCGGCAACGCCGCGCAAGGGCTCCACCCGATTGCCGGCCAGGGATTCAATCTCGGGCTGCGCGATGCGGCGAGCCTCGCCGAGGTCCTCTGCGCTCGCGGCCCGACGACCGATCCGGGGCGACGCGACGCTGCGCGCGTACGCCGAGTGGCGCGACGAGGACCGCCGCAGGATCGTCGCGTTCACGGACGGTCTCGTGCGCGTGTTCGGTTCACCGCTCGGTCTGGTGCGCGGCCTGCGCAGTTTCGGTCTGCTCGCGTTCGACGCACTGCCGGTCGGCGAAGACGCGCATCGCGCGGCTCAGCGTCGGTGCGGCCGGCCGCGTGCCGCGGCTCGCGCGCGGCGTGCCGCTCGCGCGGGGCCATTGAATGAGTACCGTGAGGCGCGTCGATTTCGACGTCGTGATCGTAGGCGGCGGTATCGTCGGCCCGTGCGTCGGCCGGCTTGCTCGCGGCTGACGAGCGGTCTGTCGGGATGGCGAATCGCGCTGCTCGAGCCGTCGGCGCCGCGACCGCCGCGCGACGACGCAGGTCGACCTGCGAGTCTCCGCATTGTCGCGCGCTTCGCAGCGCATCCTGCGGACCGCGGGCGCGTGGGAGCCGGTCGCAGGCGCGATGCCGCCCCGTATTCGGCGACATGGTCGTCTGGGACGCGCACGAGCCGGCACGACGGCAGCGACGCATTGCGATTCTCGGCGAGCCGAAACCGGCGAGCCGGACCTCGGGTCGATCGTCGAGAACGTGCGCGTGCAGTGGGCATTGATCGAGTCGCCGCGGCTCCGACAAGTCACGATGCTGCGCACCGAGCTCGCGCGGTCTCGAGCGTGGCGACGACCACGTGAGGCTCGAGCTCGCGGACGGCCGCAACCTGCGCGCGTCGTTCGTGATCGGCGCCGACGGCGGCCAGTCGCGCACGCGCGAGCTGGCCGGCATCGGGCGGACGGGCCGCGACTACGACCAGTCCGCCGTCGTCGCGCACCTGCGCACGACCGCGCCCGCACGCGGCGACCGCGTGGCAGCGGTTCCTTCCCGGACGGACCGATCGCGCTGCTGCCGCTGCGGCGACGGCCGCGTGTCGACCGTCTGGACCACGACGACCGGCGACGCGCGGCGAGCTTGCGCGAAATCGTTCCGGACGAGTTCTCGCGCCGCGTCACCGACGCGAGCGATCGACGTGCTCGGCGAGCTCGAGCTTGCGAGCGAGCGTGCGGCGTTTCCGGCTCGGGCGCTGGCACGCGGACGCGTACTGCCAGCCGCGGCTCGCGCTGGTCGGGGACGCGGCGCACACGATCCACCCGCTGGCAGGACAGGGCGCCAACCTCGGGCTGCTCGACGCGGCGGCGCTCGTCGAGGTGCTGGCCGGCGCGGTCGAGCGCGACGAGGACTGGCCGGGTCTGCGCACGCTGCGCAGGTACGAGCGCTGGCGGCGCAGCGAGAACGCGGTAATGCTCGCGTCTGACCGACGGTCTGAACCGTCTCTTCGGCAGCACGAACGAGACGACGAGCGCGCTGCGTCGCTTCGGGTTGTCGGTGGTCGGGCAGCAGCCGTGGCTGCGCCGCTGCGCTGATCGAGCGTGCGCTCGGCGATCGCCGGTGAAGTGCCGCGCATCGTCGCGCGAGCAGAGGTCGCTTGATGTGGCGCATCGTTCACGCAGACGCCGCCGCAGCTCGGCAACCAGTACCGCGACTGATCCGCTGCTCGGCGGCGTGGCTGCGGCGCACGTTGCCCGTCGAGGTGCTACGCGAACTCGAGCGCGAGCTCGATGAGCTCGGGCGCCAGGCCGGCGGCGAGCTGTATCGCCTGCAGCTCGCGGACCGGCTCAACGAGCCCACGTTGACGCAGTGGGACGCCTGGGGCGCCGCGTCGACACGATCGACGTGACGCCGTTGTGGCGCGAGGCCGAGCGGCTGACGCCGCGTCACGGTCTCATCGCGACCGCCTACGAGCGCCGGCACGGCGCATATGCGCGGATCGAGCAGTTTGCAAAGGTGTACCTGTTCCATCCGTCGTCGGACGTCTACACGTGTCCGCTCGCGATGACCGACGGCGCGGCGCGCACGCTGCTCGAGTCGGGTGCGCGCGAGCTGATCGATCGCGCGGTGCCGCGGCTCACGTCGCGCGATCCCGCGAAGTTCTGGACCAGCGGGCAGTGGATGACCGAGACGACGGGCGGCTCCGACGTCGGCCGCACTGAAACGCGTGGCGGTGCCGGACGGCGACGCGCTGGCGCCTGCACGGCCGCAAGTGGTTCACGTCGGCCGTGACGTCGCAGATGGCGCTGACGCTCGCGCGGCCCGAGGGCAACCCGCCGGCGGCAGGGGCTCGCGATGTTCTATCGTCGAGCTGCGCGATGCAGACGGCCGGCTCGAACGGCATCCGCGTCGACCGGCTCAAGGACAAGCTCGGCACGCGCAAGGTGCCGACCGCGGAGCTCACGCTCGACGGCGCGCGAGCCGTGCTGATCGGCCAGCCGCGCAATGGCACGCGCGCGATCGAGCCGATGCTCGGCGTCACGCGCATGTGGAACAGCGTCTGCGCGGCCGCGTTCATGCGCCGTGGGCTCGCGCTCGCGCGCGCGTATGCGGCCCAGCGCGAGGCTTTCGGCGAGCCGCTCGACGCACCTGCCGCTGCACGTCGACACGCTGGCGATGCTCGAGGCGGAAACCTGGGGCGCGTTCCTGATGGCGTTCCTGCTGGTCGAGCTGCACGGTCGGCTCGGAGGCCGGCGCGATCGATGACGAGGAGCGCGCGCTGCTGCGTCTCGCTGACGCCGCTGACGAAGCTCGCCACGGGCAAGCAGGCGGTCGCCGACGACGAGCGAGGTCATCGAGTCGTTTCGGCGGCGCAGGGTACGTCGAGGACACCGGGCTGCCGCAGCTGCTGCGCGACGCACAGGTGCTGCCGATCTGGGAAGGCACGACGAACGTGCTGTCGCTCGATGCGCTGCTGCGGTCGGACTTTCACGCCGGGCTCGCGGCGCTGCTCGGCCGCGTCTCGACGCGCCGTGTTCAGCCTGACGGAGCCGCGGCTCGCCGCGGCGGGACGACAGGCGGTCGCGGCGATCGAGCGCGTCGGCGCTGTGGATGGACTCCGGACAGGATGACGAAGTGCTGCAGGCCGGCGCGCGCCGGCATCGCGTTGACGCTGTCGCGCGCGCTGCAGCTGAGCCTGCTCTGCGAGCACGCGCAGTGGCTTGCTCGACGAGGAGCGCGACGAGCGCGGGCTCGCGGCAGCGCTGCGTTATGCGCGCCTGCCGGTCGATCGTCATGCACGACGTCGATCCGGATCTGACCGGACACTGCTCGACCATGAGCCGGCCCGCGCTGAGACCGCGACTCTCGTCGAAGGTGCCAGCCGGGTGCGGACGGCTGCGCGATCACGGCTGCGGTCGACCGCTGTCCGACACGCGCCGTCGAGGTGAGCTCGCTCGACGCTGGTACGCGGTCCGCGCGACTCGAGGTCGGCTTGCTGTACGCACGCTGAGACGCCTGGTCACCACGATCGACGGACGTTGCAGAGCTGCAGAGGGTGCCCCGCACGTCGTTGTCGGAGCACGCCGTATCGGTCGGCGGTATCGCGGAATCGTCGCAGAGTCATGACTTCGGAGTGCCCGCGACGTCTACCGGCGGTTGCTCGAGCGTGCTTGCGGCCCACGAGACACCCGGTCCAAACGCCGGCTCGCCGATGCCACGGTGGGGTCGCGAGCCGGCGCGTGGACGCGGTGGTATCCCAGCCGCGAAGCACGCCTCCGTCCCCGCAGTTGGACGTCGCGGGCACTCCTGGCGAAGGGCTGCCTCGACGACTCGCGCGATACGCTGCACGGCGGATCTGCGTGCGCTGCGTCCGCACACGGAAGCATCGTGCTGGAGCGGCACGCTGCGAGCTTCGAGCTGCGTGCCGAAGGCGATCCGCGCGGGTGTCTCGATTGTTGCGGCGATCGGCGCGCCGTCGAGTACTCGCGGTCACGCTGCCGAGACGGCCGGCATGACGCTTGCCGGGTTCGTCCGCGACGACCGGTGCAACGTGCTATACGCGTCCAGACAGGTTGGCTGACGAAGGTCGGGTCGGCGAACCCGCTCGCACCCGCCTCGGCTCATGCCCCAGGGCGTCCACCTTCGCCGCGCAGATGAAGTCGTTCGCGGACAGCCCGCCGATCGGCATGCGTCGAGTAGCGCATGCGGCAGCAGTTGTAGCCCACCTCGAGGTCCGGATGGTGATCCTCGGCGTGTGCGATCCACGCAACCGCGTTGACGAACGCCATCGTGCGGTGAAAATCCGTGAAGCGGCCAGGTGCGCTCGAGCGACTTGCCGTCCGGCGCAATCGCCCAGCCGGGCGCGATCTGCGACGAGCAGCCGCGACGCGGTCGCACGGATCGACCGTGCGGCGTGCCGGGTTCGCACGCGATACAGCTCGCGCTCGCGCAAGGTGCGTCATGCTCGTTTCTCCCGTTCCGTAGTGCGTCGCGACGTACTGCTCGACGAGTTGCTCGAACTCCTCGGCGATGCGATCGCCCTTCAGCGTCGGACGCTTTCTCTCCGTCGATGTAGACCGGCGCGACCGGACGCTCGCCGGTGCCGGGCAGGCTGATGCCGATGTTGGCGTGCTTGCTTTCGCCGGGTCCGTTGACGACGCAGCCCATCACCGCGACGGTCATCGTCTTCGACGCCGGCGATAGCTGCTTGCGCCACTCCGGCATGCGCGCGCGCAGGTGTGACTGGATCTTCTGCGCGAGCTCCTGGAAATAGCGTCGATGTGGTGCGGCCGCAGCCCGGGCAGGCGACCACCATCGGCGTGAACGACCGCAGACCCATCGTCTGCAGCATTTCCTGCGCGACGATGACTTCCTGCGTGCGGTCGCCGCCGGGCTCGGGCGTCAGCGACACGCGGATCGTGTCGCCGATACCGTCCTGCAGCAGCACGGCCATCGCCGCGGTGGAGGCGACGATGCCCTTCGAGCCCATGCCGGCCTCGGTGAGTCCGAGGTGCAGCGGGTACTCGCAGCGCGTCGCGAGGTTCCGGTAGACCGCGATCAGGTCCTGCACGCCGCTGACCTTGGCACGAGATCACGATGCGATCGTGCGCAAGCCCGAGCTCCTCGGCGCGCTGCGCGCTCTCGAGCGCCGAGACGACGAGCGCCTCGCGCGACCACGTCGTTCGCGTCGAGCGGCTCGGCGCTGCGCGAGTTCTCGTCCATCATCCGGGTGAGCAGGTCCTGGTCGAGGCTGCCCCAGTTGACGCCGATGCGCACCGGCTTCGCATGCCGGCACGCGATCTCGATCATCTCGGCGAACTGCGGGTCGCGCTTGCTGCCGCGGCCGACGTTGCCCGGGTTGATCCGGTATTTCGCGAGCGCCTCGGCGCACGCGGGATGCTCGCGCAGCAGCTTGTGGCCGTTGAAATGGAAGTCACCGACGATCGGCACCGACGCGCCGAGCTGCGCGCGAGCCGGTCGACGATGCGCGGCACCGCCGCCGCGGCTTCGTCGGTGTTGACCGTCACGCGGACGAGCTCCGAGCCCGCCGTGTGCGAGCGCGTGGACCTGGATCGCCGTCGCCTCGACGTCGGCGGTGTCGGTGTTCGTCATCGACTGCACGACGACCGGTGCGTCACCGCCGACAGTGACGGCGCCGATCCGAACGGGCACGCTGTGGCGGCGGCTTTCGCGTCATTTCGCCTGTCTGCCGCTGCCAGCGCTGGACGTTCGCCTCGAGCACGTCGAGCGGCACCGCGCCGCTGCCGAGCACGACGTCGTGGAACTCGCGCAGGTCGAACTTGTCGCCGAGCGCCGCCTCGGCGCTTGCGCGCGCAGCTCCTTGATCTTGAGCTCGCCGATCTTGTACGCGAGCGCCTGGCCCGGCCACGCGATGTAGCGATCGATCTCGTTCGACGATGTCGAGCTCGGTCTTCGCGGCATTGGCCTTGAAGTAATCGATCGCCTGCTGACGCGTCCAGCCGCTTGTGATGCATACCGGTATCGACGACGAGCCGCACGGCGCGCCACATCTCGTAGGTCAGCTGCCCGAACTTGTCGTACGGATCGGTCGTACAGCCCCATCTCGTCGCCGAGGCTTTCGCTGTACAGGCCCCAGCCCTCGACGAACGCCGTGAAGCCCGGAGTCTGCGGCGGAACATCGGCAGCTCGCCCAGCTCCTGCGCGCAGCGCGATCTGCAGGTGGTGGCCGGGCACCGCCTCGTGGATCGTCAGCACGGGGATCTCGTAGAGTCGGCCGTTCCTCGCGGCTTGTACAGGTTGACGTAGTAGTAACCCGGCGCGCCGCCCGTCGACCGACGGGCCGCTGGTAGTACGCCGTCGTCTGGTCCGGCGCGGCGTTGTCCGGGATCGGGCGCACGCCGTAGGGCATGCGCGGCAGGTGGTCGAAATACTGCGGCAGCAGCGGGTCGATCCGCTTCGCCATCGCATGACGTACGCGGTGCAGAGCTGCTGCGGGTCCGTGTAGCGGAAGCGCGGATCGGTGCGCAGGTACTGCATGAACTCCGGCAGCGATCGCCCTTGTACCCGACGCTGGTCGACGACCTTCTGCATCTCGCCGCGGATCCGCTCGACTTCGCTCGAGCCCGAGCTCGTGGATCTGGTCGGCGGTCAGGTTCGTCGTCGTGATGCCAGCGGATCGCGCCGCTGGTACCACGCATCGCCGCCGGGCAGTGTCCGCAGATGCCGACGGTGTCGCGGCACGTCGGGCAGGTACTCGCCTGCGAAGATATTCATGCAGCCGCTTGGTACGCCGGCACGACGTGATCACGGATCGCCGCGCGCCGCGGCCGTGCGGAGCCGCTGCTGCTCGGCGGCCGGAATCGAGGCCGGCATGTTCACGAACGGGCCGTAGAACGTTGCTCTTCGTCGGGTCGTCGACGATGTGCGCTGCGATCTGCGGCGGCACGCGCTCCATGATCGACGCGTCGGCTGCACCAGGCCCTTTGCGATGCCGGCGCGCAACAGCGCGATGTTCTGGTCGATCAGTGCGTGTCGATACTCTGCCCAGGCCGCGACAGCCAGTTTCTCGTAGTCCTTGACCGACGTGAACGGCAGCAGCTCGACGTGTGCTGGTCGTCGGTTCTGCACGCCCTCCATGTGATTGACGCGCGAAGTACTGGGTTCGCCGTAGTCGTACGCCTCGGCGATCGTCGTCGTACATCCGGCGGAACAGGTCGCGGTTCGAGTTGGTCGTCGGGCGTTCAGGCTTCGCTGGATCGAACGCATCGACCGTCGGCGACCGTCGCCTTGTCCGCGTCGTTGCGGCGCGGCGAGCGCGTCCGGCGACTACGTCGGGCCACAGCGCGTCGTAGCGCGTGGTCGCCGAGGTGACGGTCGCGACCAGGGTCCTCGCGCAGGCTGCGCTCCCAGCCGTCGTCGAACAGCTGCGTGCAGCTTCGTCGCCGCGTCCGTCGGCGCGCGATGGCGTGCGGGGCCGCGAGGACGCGAGCCAGCAACGAGCGCGGCGACGGTCGACTGGACGCCATGATCGATGCGCATCCACCTCGAGGCAGGGCCGGGGCGTGGATGTTCGGCCGCCAGGTCGCGAATGACAAGCCGGCGGCGTCTGTGGACCGGGCATGTCCATTCGCGCGGGATGCGGTCACGTCGGGTACCATGCCGCTACCATCGCAAGGTCCGTCCGGAGAGTGGCTGCGCAACGGCCCGCCGAAGGCGCAACCCGCCCGGAAACGCTCAGGCACAGGTACGGCGGCACCTGATGGGCTCTGGAGAGCGACTCCGCAGGGGTCCACCGAAGGGTGCGGCGCCGGCAACCGGTGCCCGATCTCTCAGGTCACAGGACAGAGGGGCGGTGGGTTCGCGAGGATCCGCCGCCTTTTTTTTGTTGTGCCGGAGATGCGGTACCAATGGGCCAGCGCACGCCGCTCTACTCGACCCACGTCGCCGCCGGCGCGCCGCATGGTGGATTTCGGCGGCTGGGACATGCCGGTCAACTACGGCTCGCAGATCGAGGAGCACCACGCCGTGCGCCGCGACGCCGGCATGTTCGACGTCTCGCACATGTGCGTCGTCGACCTGCGCGGCGCAGCGCGTGCGCGACTTCCTGCGCCGCCTGCTCGCGAACGACGTCGCAAAGCTCGACGCAGCCGGGCAAGGCGCTCTACTCCTGCATGCTCCGCGACGACGGCGGCGTCATCGACGACCTGATCGTCTACTACATGCACGACGAGCTGGTTCCGGATGGTCGTCAACGCCGGCACGCGCGACAAGGACCTCGAGTGGCTGCGCAGCGCAGGCGCGGGCCGTTCGGCGTCGTCGGTCGAGCCGCGCACCGATCTCGCGATGATCGCGGTGCAGGGTCCCGAACGCGCGGTCAAGGCCGCGCAGCGTGCTCGACGACAGCGTCGCGCACGCGGCGCTCGTGCTCGCAGCCGTTCTTCGGCGTACGATGCTGCGCCATGGTTCGTCGCGCGCACCGGGCTACACGGGCGAGGACGGCTGGGAGATCATGCTGCCCGCCGCACAGGCGCGCCGGAGTTCTGGCAGCGACTGCGCGACGTCGGCGTCGCCCAGTGCGGTCTCGGCGCGCGCGACACGCTGCGCCTCGAGGCCGGCATGAACCTCGTACGGCAACGACATGGACGAGAGCGACGCACGCCGCTCGAGTCGGGGCTCGCCTGGACCGTGGCGCTGGGAGCCGCAGGACGCGACTTCATCGGCCGCCGAGCGCGCTCGTCGCGCAGAAGGCGGCCGGCGCGCCGCGCAAGCTCGTCGGGCTGCTGCTCGAGGATCGCGCGCGTGCTGCGCTCGCACCAGAAGGTCATCGTGCCCGCGGTCGGCGAGGGCGAGGTCACGAGCGGCACGTTCTCGCCGACGCTCGAGCGCTCGATCGGCCTCGCGCGGGTGCCCGCGGCGACCGCCGATCGCTGCGAGGTCGAGATCCGCGGCCGGCTGCTGCCGGCCCGCGTCGTGCGGCCGCCGTTCGTGCGCAACGGCACGATCGCCATCTCGCTCTGACTGCAATCTCCGGAGACCGACATGAGCAAAGTTCCCGCAGATCTGCGAGTTCATCAAGTCCCACGAATGGGCGCGCCTCGAGACCGACGGCACGATCACGGTCGGCATCTCCGACCACGCGCAGCAGGCGCTCGGCGACCTGGTGTTCGTCGAGGTGCCGGACGCCGGACGCCGCGTCACGGCCGGCGAGGCCTGCGCCGTCGTCGAATCGGTCAAGGCCGCGTCCGACGTGTACAGCCCGGTCAGCGGCGAGATCGTCGCCAGGCAACGCCGGATCTCGGCGGTCAGCCGGAGCTCATCAACAGCGATCCCGTACGGCGGCGGCTGGATCATGCGGATCCGTCCGACGACAAGCCGCAGTTCGCGGCGCTGCTCGACGCGCAGGCCTACGAGCGCCGCGAGCCTGGCTGACCGAGGCGACCACTGACCGCACGAGGTCGCGGCATCATGCCGTTCATTCCGCACACCGCCGACGACGATGCGCCAGATGCTGGCGACGATCGGCGCGCCGAGCATCGAGGCGCTGTTCGACGAGATCCCGGCGCGAGCTGCGCGCCGGCTCGCTCGAGCGATTCCGCCGGCGCTGTACCGAGATGGAGATCGGGCCGGCTGATGCAGGAACGCGCCGCGCGCGACGGCACGCCGGCTCAACTTCATCGGCGCCGGCGCCTACGAGCACCACATCCCGGCCGCCGATCTGGGCGATCGTGACGCGCGGCGAGTTCTACAGCGCCTACACGCCGTACCAGGCCGAGGCGAGCCAGGGCACGCTGCAGCTGCATCTACGAGTTCCAGACGATGATGGCCAGCCTGACCGGCATGCAGGTCTCGAACGCGTCGCTGTACGACGGCGCGCTCGGCGCTGGCGGAAGCCTGCCTGATGGCGGTGCGCGCGCAATCGCCGCTCGAAGTCCGCAGCGCATCCTCGTGCCGGCGCGCGTCTGAACCCGACCTACCGCGCACGTCGCGCGGGCGATCGCCGGCAACCAGAACCTCGCGTTCGAGGCGCTGCCGTACGACGCCGACAGGGCGGCCAGACGCTCGCTCGCGGCACTCTGGAGAATACCGGGGCGAGGACGTCACCGCGCTCGTCATCCAGCAGCCGAACTTCTTCGGCACGCTCGAGGACGTCGACGCGCTGACCGATCTTGCCGCACGCGGCGCGGCATGCTCGTGATCGCGGTCGGTCAATCCCACCTCGCTCGCGATGCTGAAGCCGCCGGGCGAATGGGGCACGAAGCGGCGTCGGACATCGTCTGCGGCGACGGCCAGCCGCTCGGCGTGCCGCTGTCGTCGGGCGGCCCGTACTTCGGCTTCATGACCACCCGGCATGGAGCACGTGCGCCAGATGCCGGGCCGGATCGATCGGCCGCACAGTCGATCTCGACGGCAAGCCGGGCTTCACGCTGACGCTGCAGGCGCGCGAGCAGCACATCCGCCGCGGCAAGGCGACGTCGAACATCTGCACCAACCAGGGTCTGCTGGTCACGGCCGGCGACGATCTACCTGTCGCTCTGCTCGGCCCGCACGGGCTTGCGCAGGTCGCAGCGGCTGCGTCGACGCAGACCGCGCAGCTCGTCGCGGCGCTGACGCGCGTGCCCGGCGTGCGCGTCGGCCTTCGAGCGGCCGCGCTTCCACGAGGCCGTGCTGCAGCTCGACCGCCCGGTGGCGCAGGTGCTCGAGGCGCTCGCCGCGCCGCGGCATCGTCGGCGGCTGCGATCTGTCACGCGCACTACCCGGCGCTCGGCAACGCGCTGCTCGTCTGCGCCACCGAGACGCGCACCGACGAGCGACATCGAGCGCCTATGCCGCGGCGCTGCGCCGACGTGCTCAGAACGCGGCGGCGGCCTGAAGCAGGAGACGAGCCATGCGCTGCAGCGAAAAGCTGATCTTCGAAGCATTCGACGCACGCCGGTCGCAGCGGCCAGTCGGCCGATGTGCACCGCCGCCGAGCAGCGACGTGCCGCGATCCCCGAGCACGCTGCGCCGCGCCGCGCCGCCGCCGCTGCCCGAAGTGTCGGAGCTGCAGGCGGTGCGCCACTTCACGCGGCTCTCGCAGCTCAACTTCTCCGATCGACACGCACTTCTACCCGCTCGGCTCGTGCACGATGAAGTACAACCCGCGGGCCTGCAACCAGTACGCGATGCTGCCCGAGTTCGCTCGGCCGGCATCCGCTCGCGCCGGAGCTCGACCGGCCAGGGCTTCCTCGCCGTGCCTGTACGAGCTGCAGGAGATGCTGAAGGAAGTGACCGGCATGCAGCGGCGTGTCGCTCACGCCGATGGCCGGCGCGCAGGGCGAGTTCGCCGGCGTCGCGATGATCCGCGCCTATCACCAGCGCGCGCGGCGACCTCGCGCGCACCGAGATCATCGTGCCGGACGCCGCGCACGGCACCAATCCGGCGACCGCGACGATGTGCGGCTGCACGGTGCGCGAGATCCCGTCGCTGCCGAACGGCGACATCGACCTCGAGGCGCTGAGCAGGCCGCGGTCGGTCCGCAGACCGCCGGCATCATGCTCACCAACCCGTCGACGCTCGGCGTGTTCGAGCGTCGCATCGACGAGGTCGCCGAGCATCGTGCACGACGCCGGCGGCCTGCTGTACTACGACGGCGCGAACCTCAACGCGATCCTCGGCAAGGTGCGCCCGGGCGACATGGGCTTCGACGTCATCCACATGAACCTGCACAAGACCTTCTCGACGCCGCACGGCGGCGGCGGCCCAGGCTCCGGTGCGGTCGGCGTCGGCGAGCGACTGCTGCCGTTCCTGCCGGTTCCGGTCGTCGGGCGCGACGGCGACGCGTTATCGCTGGCTCGACGAGCGCGACCTGCCGCAGACCATCGGCCGGCTGTCGGCGTTCGTGGGCAACGCCGGCGTGCTGCTGCGCGCCTACATCTACATGCGCATGCTCGGCCGCGAGGGCATGCACGCGCGTCGCCGAATTCGCCGACGCTCAACGCCAACTACCTGCTGGCGCGTCTGCAGCAGGCGCGGCTTCGACGCCGGCCTACCCGGGCGCCGCGCGAGCCACGAGTTCATCGTCACGCTGCAGCGCGCGAGGCACGCGAGCTCGGCGTCAACGCGATGGACTTCGCCAAGCGCCTGCTCGACTACGGCTTCCATGCGCCGACCGACGTACTTCCCGCTGCTGGTGCCGGAGTGCCTGCTGATCGAGCCGACCGAGACCGAGGCCAAGGACGAGCTCGACGGCTTCGTCGACGCGATGGGCGCGATCCGCAGGAGGCCGCAGACGGAGCCCGACGAAGCTGAAGGGCGCGCCCGTACACGCTGCCGGTGCGCCGGCTCGACGACGTGCGCGCGCGCCGGCAGCTCGACCTCGCGTGGACCGCGGCGTGATCCGCGCGGATGTGCCGAGCCGCAGCGGCTGCAGGAGACTGCTGGCTCGCGACCGGTGCACTCGCTGCAGGGACTCGAGGCGCTGTTACTCGCAGCGAAGCCGCGTTCCGCCAGGAGGCGTGGCTCAGCGCGCCGCTGCTGCTGCCGCTCGCGCTTCTGCGCTCGGGCGAGAGCGCCCGTCGAGGCGGGTGCTGCTCGCGGGCGGCGTACCGTGCTCGCTGATCGTCGGGCTGCTGAACACCGCGGGATCGAGGTCGTTGTCGATCGCATCGGGCTCGAGCGGCATACGCTGTCCAGGCTTCGCAAGGACGCCGGGCTCCGCAGCGGTAATGCTGACGCTCGCGCTGGTCGCGCTGACTGGGGCTGATACTGTTCGGATAGAAACGGGGTCCCCCTCGGCGGCGCATGACGGCACTCATCTGCGGTTCGCTCGCGTACGACACGGTGATGGTGTTTCCGGGCCGGTTCCGGGAACACATCCTGCCCGACCGCATCCACATGCTGAACGTGTCGTTTCTCGTGCCGCAGCATGAAGCGCAACTTCGGCGGCTGCGCGGGGAACATCGCCTACAACCTGCGGCTCCTGGGCGGCGCACGGTGCGCCGATGGCGACCGTCGGCATCGATTTCGGCGCCGTACGCGGAGTGGCTCGACGCGATTGCGGCGTGCGCAGGGACACGTGCGCACGCTCGACGACGAGTTCACGGCGCAGGCGTTCATCACGACGGACCTCGACGCCAACCAGATCAACGCGCGTTCCACCCGGGCGCGATGGACCACTCGCACCGGAACCAGGTGCCCGCTCGATGGCCGGCGGTGCACGCTCGGCGTCGATTGCGCCGGACGGCCGCGAGGGCATGCTCGCTCACTCGATGCAGTTCGCTGCGGCGCGGTATCCCGGTGCTGTTTCGACCCCGGCCAGCGGCTGCTGCCGATGTTCGACCGGAGCGGACCTGCTCGGCTTTATCGAACGATCGCGATGGATCGCCGGTCAACGACTACGAGGGCGCAGCTGCTGCGCGAGCGCACCGGAGACGCGATGTGACCGACGCTCGCCGCGCGGGTCGAGGCGCTCATCGTCACGCGCGGCGCGCAGGGCAGCGTGATCGCGACGCCGACGGCCGCGAGATCGCGATTCCCGCAGCCCGTGCCGAGGCGGTGAAGTCGACCCTACCGGCTGCGGCGACGCCTACCGGGCCGGGCTGATCCACGGCCTCGATGAAGCGGTCTCGACTGGGAGACGACCGGTCGCATTGCCTCGCCGCTGGGGGCGATCAAGATCGCGCACGCGGGACGCAGAACCACGGCTTCACGTGCGGACGAGTTCTGCGGACCGAGTTCCGAGCCGCCTTCGGTCGCGACGCTGTGACGCGCGCGGGCTGCTCGCATGCTGCGCTGGCCCTGGCGCGTGCTGGCCGCGTCGGCGCTCCGGTCCGCCGCGATAGCTCTGATGCCGGAGAGACTCCGCGCCTGGGACCAGAACGCTATCGAGCGCATCGCGCTGGCGGTCGTCACGATCGAGATCGACCAGACGCGCGCGTTCGACACCGAGTGGAACCAGTCGAGCCAGGCGACTGGCTTCGTCGTCGACGCCGAGCGCGGCCTGATCCTGACCAACCGTCACGTCGTGACGCCGGGGCCGGTGCGTGCGCGACGGCGGTATTCCAGAATCGCGAGGAAGTCAAGCTGCTATGCCGTGTATCGCGACCCGGTCCACGACTTCGGTTTCTATCGCTACGACCCGGCGAAGCTGCGCTTCATCAAGCCGCCGCGCTTGCCGCTCTATCCGGAGGGCGCGCGGATCGGCACGCGAGATCCGCGTCGTCGGCAACGACGCGGGCGAGCAGCTCTCGATCCTCGCGGGCACGCTCGCGCGGCTCGACCGTGAGGCGCCCGAACTACGGCATCGGCAAGTACAACGACTTCAACACGTTCTACATCCAGGCCGCGTCCGGCACCTCGGGCGGCTCGTCCGGCTCGCCGGTCATCGACATCCGACGGCCGCGTGGTCGCGCTCAATGCCGGCGGCAGCATCGGCGCGCCGTCGAGCTTTACCTGCCGCTCGACGCGCGTGCACGCGTGCGCTGAAGCTGATCCAGGCAGGCAAGCCGGTCGCGCGCGGCACGCTGCAGACGGTCTTCAGCTACACGCCATACGACGAGCTCGATGCGCCTCGGCCTGCGCGCCGGAGACCGAGGCCGAGGCGCGTGCGCGCGCAAGTCGTCGCTGACCGGCATGCTGGTCGTGCGCGAAGTGCAGCCGGGCTCGCCAGCGGAGGTGCACTGCAGCCCGGCGACATCCTGGTGCGCATCGACGGCGAGCTCGTGACGACGACTTCGAACCGCTCGACGAAGATCGCTCGACGCAGCGTCGGCAGGACGCGTGAACGCTCGAGGTGCGAGCGCGGCGGTGAGGTGACTCGAGCGCGACTCGCGGTCGAGGATCTGCACGCCATCACGCCCGACGAGTACCTCGAGTTCGGCGATGCCGTCGTGCACACGCTGTCCTACCAGCATGGCGCGTCACTTCAACGCGCCGGTACGCGGCGTGTTCGTCGCAAACCCGGGCTACGTGCTGGGCGTCGGCCGGCGTGCCGCGCGGGCGCGTCGATCACCAGTATCGCCGGCCAGCCGGTTGCCGACTCTGCCCGACTTCGACCAAGGCGGTCGCGGGGCTGCCCGACGGCGGCACGCGCGCGCTGCGCTACACGACGCTCGACGATCCGAAGGGCACGCAAATCGCGCGTCGATGCGGATGGATCGGCGCTGGTTCCCGGCGCGGCAGTGCAAGCGCGACGACGACGACCGGCTACTGGCCGTGCACCGACCCTGCCGGCAGCGCCGCCGGCCCAGCCGATGCGCCGGCCCGCACGACTCGTTCGCGATAACGGCGATCGCCATCGCCGACGCGCTCGCGCCGCTCGCTGGTGCTGGTGAATTTCGATATGCCGTTCTCGGTGGCCGGCATCACCGAGCGCAACTATCACGGCACCGGCCTGATCGTGGACGCAGCGCGCGGACTGGTGCGTCGTCGACCGCAACACGGTTCCGGTCGCCGCTCGGCGACGTGCGGCTGACGCTTCGCCGGATCGATCGAGGTGCCCGGCCGCGTCGAGTACGTGCATCCGCTGCACAACCTCGCGGTCGTCTCCTTCGACCCGAAGCTGCTCGAACGGCACGCCGATCACGCGCCGCCGACGCTTCGACACGCGCGAGCTGCGTGCCCGGCGAGCCGTGACCGGTCGTCGGCCTGGCGCGGACACCCGCGTGCGCTCGCTCGTCGACCACGGTCGCCTCGATCGACGCCGGTGGTGTTTCCGCTGTCGCGCACGCTGCAGTTCCGCGACAGCGAACCTCGAGGTCGACGAGTCTCGTCAATCCGCCGAGCGACTTCGACGGCGTCGTGCCGGTCGGCCGAGCGGCGCCGTGCGCGCGCACGTGGTCGAGCTTCGCCGCCGAGAACGCGCGCGCGAGCTCGGTGCAGGTCAACCGCGGCATGCCGGCCGAGCTGCGTGCTCGAGAAGTCTGACCGCGGCGCGCGCACCGGCGAGCCGCTGCATTCGCTCGAGGTGGAGTTTCGACGCGCTGCCGATTGCCGGCGGCACGCAAGCTCGGCCTGCCGGATGAGTGGGTGCAGCGCAACTCGAAGCGCACAGCCCGACACGTCGCCAGGTGCTGGGCGTCGCGCGCGTGGTCGCGGGCGCGCGCCGCGGCGGCGTCCTGCAGCGAGGGCGATCTGCTGCTCGCGGTCGACGGCCGGCCGGTCAACCGCTTTCGCGAAGTGGAGCGCGCCGTCACAGAAGCCGCAGGTGCATGCTGACGGTCGCTGCGCGACGGCAAGGAGCAGATCGTTGCGGTCGACCACGCGCGGCGCTCGCGCGGTCGCGACATCGACCGGCATCGCTGATGTGGGCCGGCGCTGTGCTTCATGCAAGCCGCATCGCGCGATGGCCGCAGCAGCGCGGCATCCCCCGGACGGCGTGTTCGTCGCGTACTTCGCCTACGGCTCGCCGGCGACGCGCTATCAGCTGTTCGCCGGCCGGCGCATCGTCGAAGTCGACGGGCAAGCCGACCCCCGATCTCGACGCCTTCATCGAAGCTGTGCGCGGGCCGCGACGACCGCTGCCTCGGTGCGCCTGAAGACCGTCGCGCTGGAACGGCTCGGTCGAGGTCATCGACGCTCAAGCTCGACAAGCACTACTGGCCCGACCTACGAACTGCGTTCGCGGACGCCGCACGGATGGCGAGCAGCGTCGAACTGGATTGAGGGCTATCATTCAGCGGATGGTGACGGCACGCTTCCCCAGGCTGAGATCGATCTGGCGGTACTCGCGCTGCGCGACGGCGAGGTCGTCGCGTTTCCGACCGAAACCGTATACGGCCTCGGCGCCGACGCGCAGAACCCCGACGCCAGTCGCGCAGGATCTTCGCGCTCAAGGGCCGGCCCGGCGACGCATCCGCTGATCGTGCACATCGATCACTCGTCGGTGCGCTCGAGCGCTGGGCGCTCGCCGTGCCCGCCGCAGGCGCACGGCGCTCGCCGAAGCATTTCTGGCCGGGTCCGCTGACGCTGGTGCTGCGGCGCGCACCCGCGGTCGATCCGCGTGATAACCGGCGGGCAGGACACGATCGCGATGCGCGTGCCCGGCCATCCGGTCGCTCAGCAGCTGCTGCGCGCGTTCGGCAGCGGCATCGCGGCGCCGTCGGCCAATCGCTACGGGCACGTCAGCCCGACGCGGGTGGAACACGTTCGCGATGAGTTCGGCGACGAGGTGCGCTTCGTGCTCGACGGCGGCGACTGCAAGATCGGCCTCGAATCGACGATCGTGTCCTGCGTCGAGCGACGCGCCGCGCGATGCTGCGTCCGGGCAGCGATCACGCTTCCGCCAGCTGCGCGCGGTCGTGCCGACACACGCGGCGGCGCCTGACGCATCGTCGCCACGCGTGCCGGGCAGCGACGTCAAGCACTATGCGCCGCGCACGTCGCTCAGCATCGTCACCAGCAAGACGCTCGAGGAAGTCGTCGCGCAGTCGACGGTCGAATCACGAGCGCGTCGCGGTGCTCGCGATGCCGCCCACCGCGGGTCGCGAACAAGTTCATGACCTGGATCAACGCCGGCCGCCGCGCGGACCTCTACGGCCGCGACCTGTACGTCAACCTGCGTACGCTCGACAAGTCCGGCGCGCGCGAAATCCTGGTTGAGGAAGTGCCCGGCAGGCGAGCTGTGGGACGCGGTGCGAGACCGGCTGAGCCGCGCCGCTTCGGCGGAAAACGTCGTCGCGGTGGATCCGGACATCGCCGCGTTGCGGGCCGACACTGGGCGAGGACATCGGCTACCGCATGAGCGGCAGCCCGGGCCCGCGCCGCGCGGCCAGCGACGGCCGTATCGGCCGCCCGCATACGGAGTCTCGTCGCCAGGCACGGCACGCCGCTCCTCGCTGATCGACTGCGAGGTGGTGCGCGCGGCAGTACCTGCGCGCTCAAGCGCGCGCTGCCGGGCGTCGACCTGTACTACGCGTTGAAGCCCCTGCCGCATCGCGGCGGTGGTCGCGGAGCTTCGAGATCTCGGCGCCTGTTTCGACGTCGCGACCAGCGGCGAGATCCGGCTCATCCGCTCGCAGGGCGTCGCGGCTGACCGCTGCATGCACACTCACCCGATCAAGAGCGCGCGGGAGATTGCCATCGCGCTGCGTTACGGGATCCGGCGGTTCGTCGTCGACAACCCCGACGAGCTCCAGCAAGTTCACGCCGCCATCGCAAGCGGGTCGAGCTGCTGCTGCGGGTGTCGTTCCGCAACCCGGCGGCTGTGGTCGATCTGTCGCGCAAGTTCGGCTGCGAAGCCGGCGGCCGTGCCCGCGCTGCTCGCGATGGCGGCCGATCTCGGGCTTGACCATCCGCGGGCTGTCCTTCCACGTCGGTTCGCAGGTAGCAGACCCCGGCAAGTACGTCGAGGCGATCGCCGCCTGCCGCGACCTGATGGCGGACGCCGCGGCGCGCGGCTTCGAGGGTCTCGACTGCCTCGATATCGGCGGTGGTTTCCCGTGGCTTATCGTCGCGATCCGCTGCCGATCCAGCGCTTCTGTCAGCCGATCCGGCGGGCACTGGCGCGCCTGCCGCGCACGACACGGGTCGTCGCGGAGCCCGGCCGATTCATCGCCGCCCCGGCGGGGACGGGCGTGGCGGCGGTGATGGGGCGCGCGCAGCGCGAGGGCCGCTGGTGGTATTACCTCGACGACGGTCTCTACGGCTCGCTACAGCGGGCAGCTCTACGACCACGCGCATTATCCGCTCGAGTGCATTGGCGGGCTCGGCCCGCGTCACCCGTCGGTGCTCGCCGGGCCGACCTGCGACAGCATCGACGTGATCCGCGAAGACCTGCCGCTGCCCGAGCTGCAGATGGGCGATCTCATCCTCGGGCGGATGATGGGCGCCTACACCGCGGCCTCGGCCAGCGACTTCAATTTCATGCCGCGCGCGCATCGTGACGGTGGGCCAGCGCGCGCTTCAGGCGTGCGGATTGAGCTCCTCGATCACGTCGCGGGCGCCCGCGACGCGCGTGGCATCGCCGTGATCATCGACGTCTTCCGCGCCTGCTCGACACTGGCCTGCGCGGTGGAGCGCGGTGCCGCACGGGTTGTGCCCGTGGCGGGGGTGCCGGAAGCGCAGGAGCTGCGCACGCGGCTTCCCGGCGCACTGCTGGCGGGCGAGCGTCATGCGCGCGCCCTGCCGGGCTTCGATGCCGGAAACTCGCCGACCGAGCTCCAGGCGCTCGATCTGCGCGGTCGCACGCCTGTGTGCACACGACGCACGCCGGCACCCAGGGACTCACCAGCGCCACGCAAGCCCGCGAGGTGCTGACGGGCGCCTTCGTCAACCTGAGCGCCGTCGCGGGCTATATCGGGGCGCGCCGGCCGGAGCGAGTCTCGCTGGTGCGGATGGGTCACGAGGCGCGTGAGCGTTGCGCGGAGGACGACCTTTATGCCCGTTGTCTCCTCGATCTGCTCGAGGGGCGCGATCCCAGGTTGCACCGCGTGCCAGGACTGCTGCGCGATGCGCCCGCAGCGCGCAAGTTCTTCGATCCGGCGTGCGATTACGCGCCTGAAGCGGATTTCGCCTTCTGCGCGGACGTCGATCGATACGGCTTCGTGCTGCGGCTGAAGCGCGCAGCCGGTGCGCCGGCCGAGCTCGAGCGCATTGATCCGCCCTGGATAGCCACGGCCTGAGATGGATCCCGCCGCATCCGGGCGCCGCGGGCGGAGTCGAGATCGCGGGTGTGCCGCTCGAGTTCGTGCTCTTCGGCCTCACGCTCGCGGGCGTGGCGATCCTGCACCGGCAGGCGCTGCAGGTCGCCCTGGTCGGGCTCGCCGGCATCGCGATCTACAAGCTCCTGGCGACGGGATTCGACGGCGTGGCCGGATTCGCAGAGGCTCGCGCATCACCTGCGGCTGGAGTGGGTCGTGCTCGCGAACCTGTTCGGTCTGCTGATGGGGTTCGCGCTGCTGTCGCGGCACTTCGAGGAGAGCGGCGTGCCGAGCCGCCTGCCGGATTTTCTGCCCGACGACTGGCGCGGCGGTTTCGTTCTGCTCGTCATGGTATTCGTGCTGTCGAGCTTTCTCGACAACATCGCCGCCGCGCTGATCGGCGGCACGGTGGCGCGAACCGTGTTTCGGCGGCAAGGTGCACATCGGCTATATCGCCGCGCTGGTCGCGGCGGCTCGAATGCCGGCGGCTCGGGCAGCGTGATCGGCGATACGACGACGACGATGATGTGGATCGACGGTGTCAGTCCGATCGACGTCGTCCACGCCTATATCGCCGCCGGCGTCGCACTCGTCGCGTTTGGCATTCCAGCCGCCCGCCAGCAGCAGCGCCATGCACCGATTGCGCGCGCGCGGTCGCAGGCGCGCGGGTCGACCGGTGCGCGCCTGCTGACCGTCGCCTTTGTGCTGATCGTCGCCATCGCGGTCAACGTCGCCGTCAACCTGCATTACCCAGCGCTCGCGGACCGCTGGCCCTTCCTTGGGGCCGCGGTGTGGGCGGCGCTGCTCATCGCCGCGCCGCTGCGGCAGCCGGACTGGTCAGTGCTCCCGGCCACCCTGCGCGGCACGATCTTCCTGCTCGCGCTGGTGCTCGTCCGCGTCCATGATGCCGGTCGAGCGCCTGCCGCGCCTTCGTGGATGACGACGCTCGTCCTCGGTTTCGTGTCCGCGGTGTTCGACAACATTCCGCTCACCAAGCTCGCGCTCACGCAGGGCGGGTACGATTGGGGCATGCTCGCGTATGCAGTAGGCTTCGGCGGATCGATGATCTGGTTCGGATCCTCGGCAGGTGTCGCGATCACGAATCTCTTCCCGGAGGGGCGCTCGGTCGTCGCCTGGCTCCGGGCCGGCTGGCATGTGACACTCGCATACGTCGTCGGTTTCGCTGCGCTGCTGTTGACACTGGGCTGGCAACCGCATGGACCTTGAGCGGGCCACGATCCGCAATGTCGTGTTCGACGTGGGCAACGTGCTGCTGCCGCTCAACTACGGACCGTTTCTCGCGTTAATGACCGAGTCCGGCGTCGATCTCACGGACTTGCCAGCGTGGCTCGCGCGCATCGGTCTCGAGGCGCACGAGCGCGGCGAGCTCGCGGGAGAGGCGTTTCTCGAGCGGCTGGCAGCCACGTCCGGCCGAACGCTCGATCCGGTGCGGCTGCGCAGTTCGTGGCTCGACATGTTCGACGAGGCACCGGAGATGTTTGCGCTCGCCACCGGTCTGATGTCCGACTACCGCGTCTACCTGCTCTCGAACATCGGCGACCTGCACTGGGAGCATCTCGACGCCTCGCTACGGGCTCGGCGGCCTGGTGCACGGCGCGCTCGCCTCGTTCCGCGCGGGAGCGGTCAAGCCGGACGCCGCGATCTTCCGGGAGGCCGAGCGACAGTTCGATCTCGAGCCCACGCGCACGGTCTTCATCGACGACCTGGGTGCCAACGTACGCGGCGCCGAGGCATGCGGCTGGCGCGGCATACACCACATCGACGCGGTAACAACTCGCGCTGCGCTATGCCGCCTCGACGTCCGGCTGCCCGCGAGCCCCGGGGCGCGCTGAACCGATGTCGGTCATCCCGACCACGGTCGTACTGCTCCTGCTGTCGAACGTGTTCATGACCTTCGCCTGGTATGCGCATCTGAAGGACCTGTCCGGGCGCGCGTGGTATGTCGCTGCGCTCGTCAGCTGGGGCATCGCGCTGTTCGAATACCTGCTGCAGGTGCCCGCGAACCGCATCGGCTATTCGGTGATGACACTGCCGCAGCTCAAGATCCTTCAGGAGGTGATCACGCTGGTCGTCTTCGTACCTTTCGCTGTCTTCTACATGCGCCAGCCCCTCAAGCTCGACTATCTGTGGGCGGCACTCTGCATCGTGGGCGCTGTCTATTTCGTGTTCCGCAAATGACCGCGATCCATCGGCGTGTTGCCGCTTGTCGCGAAGGCGCGGACCCGACACTCGTCGCGCGGCTCGATTCGGGCTGGGCCGTGATGGGCGATCCGCAGGTGATCGCGGGCTATTGCCTGCTGCTGCCTGATCCCGTCGTCCCGGACCTGAATGCGCTGCCGCCGGCGGGGCAGACGGCATTTCTCGCGGACATGGCCCGCCTGGGCGCTGCGCTGCGCGATCTGACCGGCGCGGTGCGCATCAATTACGCGATCTTCGGCAACCTCGAGCCAGCCCTGCACGCGCACGTGTTCCCGCGACGGGCGACCGAGCCCGCGAGCCTGCGCACCGCGCATCCCTGGGCCTGGGACTGGGCGCATGCCCCGGCCTTCGACGGCACCCGCGACGGGCCGCTGCTCGAGGCCCTGCGCGCGCGGCTCGCCGTGCGGGCCGGGGCCGCTCCCCCGAGAGAAACACCCGCGGATCCGTGAGCACGGTCAGTATCCGGACAAACACCGGGCGCAGGGGTGGGAAATCTGCGCTCAGGACGTTAGTCTCCACATCATGGCCCTCCGCCCTGCCTCGCCCTGGTCTGCATCGCGCTTGCCGCGGCCCCGGCTGCAGCCGAGGTTTACCGGTACAAGGACAAGAACGGTCACTGGGTGTTCGCCGACCGTCAACCGGACGCGGTCCGCGCCGTCGAGCCGGTGCCGGTCAAATCCGGCGCCGCCGCGCCCGGATCGCGGTCGAGCCGCGCAAGACGCCGCAGGGCATCTCGATCGTCGCGGTCAACGAGTGCCGGTGCAGCGTCGAGTTCGGACTGCGGGTGGGCAACATGAGCGAGGCGGACATGGTGCGCGCCACCGTCGCGCCGCGCTCGGGCGGTTGCTGTTCTCACTGCCGCCCCCACGGGCAAGGCGCAGATCCCCTACGACTTCGGCTACGTGATTGGCGTGCCCGGCGCCGAGCACGCGCCCAAGGCCCGTACCGCGCGCCGTTCGCCAATGCGCGCTCGTTCATGGTGAGCCAGGCACCGCCGGACAACTACACGCACAGCGACCCCTCGAGCCGCTACGCGATCGACTTCGCGATGCCGGAAGGCAGCGCCGTGCATGCCGCGCGCGAGGAGTGGTAATCAACGTCGCTCACCGGTTCTACAAAGGCGGTCTCGCGCCGTCGAGCCAGGACGAGGCCAACTTCGTCCAGATCCTGCACGATGACGGCACCAACGCCATCTACGCACACCTGCAGATGGACTCGATCCGGGTGCGGCCCGGGCGGCACGTCGCGCGTGGTGAGTACATCGCCAATTCCGGCAACACCGGCTTCTCGAGCGGACCGCATCTGCATTTCGCCGTGCTGCGCAATGCGGGGATGCGCAGCGTATCGGTGCCGGTGACTTTCGCCGGGCCTGGCCGCGAGGTCGTCGTGCCGCACTACCGGCTCCCCGCTCACCGCGTACTGATCCGCGACTCGGTGGTTGCTCGCCGACACGCGGCCAGCCGTAGAGGCTCGCCGACGTACTTGCGACCGCGGTGGTCGCCCAGCCGCTACCACGATCGACGGACGGTGCCGACGCCCAGGTGCCTCGTCGGCTGCGGCAGCCGGATCGATGGTATCGCGGAATCGTCGAGGCTGCCCTCCGCTAGAGTGCCCGCGACGTCCAACTGTGGGGACGGAGGCCTGCTTCGCGGCTGGGATACCACCGCGTCCACGCGCCGGCTCGCGACCCACCGTGGCATCGGCGAGCCGGCGTTTGGACCGGGTGTCTCGTGGGCCGAAACCACGCCTGAACAATCGCAGGTAGACGTCGCGGGCACTCCGAAGTCATGACTCTGCGACGACTCCGCGATACCGCCGCCGATACGGCGTGCTCCGACAAGATGTGCGGGGCACCCTCTTGCAGCCCTGTAACGTCCCTCGATCGTGGTGACCGGCCCACGAGACACCCGGGCCGAGCGGCGGCGAGCAGCACACCACGCATGCCGAGCGGCGGCGAGCAGCCAGCCGCGACCCAGGGCTTGCGAGAAATCCGGGCTAGAATCGCGCCCCTGTGGCAAAGCCGGCCAGGAGGGACGGTGCGATTCGAGAACAAGGTCGCGATCGTAACCGGCTCAGCCGGCGGCATCGGCGAAGCCTACGCACGCGCGCTCGCACGCGAGGGTGCTGCGGTCGTCGTCGCGGACATCGATGCCACGCGCGGCAACGCGGTCGCCGCCGACATCGCGGCACGTGGTGGGCGCTCGCTCTTCGTCGCGACCGATGTCAGCTCGGTCGAGTCAGGCCAGCGCGGCGGCTGATGCAGCGATGCAGGCCTTTGGCCGCCTCGACTATCTGGTCAACAACGCCGCGCTCTTCGCCGGTATGCAGGCTCGACCCGCTGATAGCGGTCGACCTCGACTATTACCAGCGGTTCATGAGCATCAACATGAACGGCGCGCTCGTCATGACGCGCGCGGTACTGCCGTACATGCGGCGGCAGGGCGGCGCGATCGTAAACCAGACCTCGACCGCGGCGCACATGGCCTATGGCATGTACAGCGTCGCGAAGTACGGCTCGAACGGCCTGACGTTCGCGCTCGCGCGCGAGCTGGGCCCCTCGGGATACGAATCAACGGGCTCGCGCCGGGCCCCACCGACACGCCTGCGCTGCACGGCAACGCGACCGATGCGCAGCTCGCCGCGATCCTCGCCACGATGCCGATCGCTCGCCTTGGCACGCCCGAGGACCTGACCGGCGCGCGTGACTGTTCCTGCTGTCGGACGAGGCGCGCTGGGTTGACCGGGCACGTGCTCAACGTGGACGGCGGTCAGTGGATGCGGACCTGAGCGCCGCGATGACCGAGCGCCCGAGCTCACACCTCTTCATCGACGGCCGACTGCGACCTGCGAGCGGCGGTCGCAGCTACGACAACATCGGGCCGGCGACGGGCGAGGCGATCGGCCAGGCCGCCGATGCCGTCGCCGCCGATGTGGATGCGGCGATCGCCTCCGCGCGCCGCGCCTTCGACCACGGCGGATGGGCGCGTGACCGCGCGCTGCGGGTGCATTGCCTGACTCAGCTCCGCGACGAGCTTCGCTTGCGTGCCGACGCGCGTGCGCGAGCGCGTCGCCGGCGAGACCGGCGCGCCGCTCGGTCTCACCTACGGCTACCAGCTCGACCTGCCGATCCGGTTCATGGACTGGACCATCGGGCTCGTACGCGGACCACTCGTTCGAGCGCGATCTCGGCATCACGCACGCGATGGGCATGCCGACGCGGCGCCTCGTGTGGAAGGAAGCCGCCGGCGTCGTTGGCGCGATCACGCCCTGGAACGCGCCCGTGCAGATCAACCTCGCGAAATGCGTGGCGGCGCTGGGCGCGGGCTGCACCGTGATCCTCAAGGCGGCGCCCGAGACACCCTGGTCCGCCGCGCTCATCGGCGAAGCGCCGCGGCTGCGACCGATCTGCCACCAGGCGTGCTGAACGTGATCACCGGTGCCGACAAGATCGTCCCTGGGCACGCAGCTGGTCGAGGGATCCGCGTGTCGACGTGATTTCGTTTACCGGCTCGACCGCGACCGGGCGGCGCATCATGGCCGCGGCTGCCGCGAGCGTGAAGCGGGTGTTCCTCGAGCTCGGCGGCAAGTCCGCCAACATCCTGCTCGACGATGCGGACTTCGGCCAGGCGCTCTACGGCGGGCTCGCCGTCTGCTACCACGCCGGCCTAGGGTTGCAGTATCCCGACCCGGATGCTCGTGCCCGCGCGCGTGTCGAGGAAGCGGTCGAGGGCGCTCAAGACCATCTTCGAGAGCCTGCCCTACGGCGATCCGGCGAGTCGCGAGCAGATCCTCGGGCCCGTGATCTCGCAGGCGCAACGCGAGCGGGTGCTGGGCTACGTCGATACAGGGAAGCGCGAGGGCGCGAGGTCGTGACCGGCGGCGGCATTCCGCCGCGGCTGTCCCGCGGGTTCTATGTCGAGCCGACTCTCTTTGCCGGCGTCGACAACCGCATGCGGATCGCGCAGGAGGAAATCTTCAGGCCCGTGCTCGCGGTGATCGCGCACGACGGCGACGACGACGCAGTGCGGATCGCCAATGACTCGATCTACGGTCTCGCGGGCGCCGTGCATTCCGGCCGATCGCGAGCGGGCGCTCGCGGTGGCGCGCCGGTTGCGCGCCGGCACGGTGAACGTCAACACGGGCAACGCCTTCGATGCGCTGACGCGCCGTTCGGCGGTTACCAGGCAGAGCGGCATCGGTCGCGAGATGGGCGTCGAGGGGTTCCGGAGGAGTACCTGCAGACAAGAGACCGTGGGCATACCGGCATGAGCGGTGTCGCTCACCGGCAAGGTCGTGATCGTCACGGGTGGCTCGCGCAACATCGGGCTTCGCCGCGGCGGCGGGTCTGGTGCGGCGCGGGGCGCGGGTTGCGATCCTGGGACGCGACCCCGTGGCGCTGGCCGAGGCCCGCGAGCGGCTCGGCGACCGCCGCCGCACCCGCTCGCCGTCGACGTCGCGGATGGCGACGCGCTTCGATCCGCGATCGATCGCGTCCACCGCGAGCTCGGCCGCATCGATGGCCTGGTCAACAACGCGGGCACCTCCTACGCGAGCCGACATCGAGAAACTGCGCCCGCGGACGTGGTGGCGCAGGTCGCGGTCAATTTTCTCGCGCCGGTCTACGCGTGCCAGGCCGTGATTCGCATCTGCGCGCACGGAGGGGCGGGCGGATCGTCAACGTGTCCTCGGCGACGGTGCACGAGGAAATGGCGTTCGCGCACCTCTCCATCTATCTCCGCGACCAAGGCGCCGCGCTCGAGCAGTTCTCGAAGGAACTGCGCGCCGAGGTGCGCGGCGAGAACATCGCAGTCACGACCTTTGTGCCGGGCAACACGATGACGGGCTTGGCGGCGGCTGGGACCCGCAGGCCGCGGGCGAGGCTTACGCCGCCTGGCTCGAGCACGGCCAGTACTGGGCCGGGATGATGTCGCCCGATCCGGTGGGGGAGGCGATCGCACACTGCTTTGACTTCCGCGCCGGACTGCTCGCTCGATCTCGTCCCTGATTCGTCGTCGGTCGGCAAGCACCCCAAGGTCAGTGGAGAAAGACCTGTGACCGGCGGTTGTGCCGGAGCGTGGAACCGCGGTGCTCGATGCGCCGCACTACGATCCCTTCGATTACGAGCACCACGAGGACCCTTATCCGGCCTATCGCCGCCTGCGCGACGACGGCACCGGCATACCACAACGCAGCGATATGGATTCTCGGCACTTTCTCGCTACGCCGACTGCTTCGCCGCGGCGCGCAACCACCCGGGATCTATTCGAGCGCTCAGGGCACGACGCTCGAACCCCTCAGGGGGCAGCTTCCGCTGCTGATCAACAGCGACCCGCCGGATCACTCCCGGCTGCGCCATCTGGCAGACCGGCTCTTCACCCGCTCGGCCGTGGCGCCGCTCGAGGAGGCGATCCAGGCGCTTACGCGCGAGCTGCTCCGGACCACACCGGGCGAGGGGCCAGATCGACATCATTGCCGACTTGCTGCGCGGCTTCCGATGGCAGTGCTCTGCCGGCTGCTCGGCGTGCCGAAACAGGACGAGGACATGCTCCGCGGCTGGACCGGCACCGTGGTGCACCGCGGCGAGGGCGTGTTCCGAGATGCCCGAGGCTGGTCTGCAGGCGACGCTTCGGATCTTCGGCTACTACGAGGACGAACCTGCGTCGTCGCGCCGGGCTCCCGCCGCAGGCTCGACCTGATCGCGAGCTTCATCGAGGCCGAAGCCACGGGCAGATTGAGTCACGAGGAACTGCTCGGCTATCTGTATCTGCTGTCGATCGCCGGCAACGAGACGACCACCAAGCTGATCGGCAACATCGTCTGTCAGCTGCACCGGCATCCCCGACCAGCGGCGACTCGTGCTCGCCGACCGCACGCTCGCACCGCTGGTCGTAGGAGACCACGTGCTTCGACGGGCCCACGCAGATGATGGCCCGGACCACGACCGAGGCCGTCGCCCTGCACGGGCGCCGGACCATCTCCGGCGAGATCCGGATGGCGGCTCCTCTTCATTTCCGCTAACCGCGACGAGCGCAAGTTCGAGCGGCGGAGGTGCACGATCATCCGCCGTAACGCCCGCGATCACCTGGGCTTCGGCGCCGGCGCGCACGCCTGCCCCGGGGCGCCGCTTGCGCGGCTCGAGGCGCGCATCGCGCTCGAAGAGATACTCGATGTGGCGCCCGGACTTCGTCGTCGAGGAAACCGGGCTCGAGCGCATGCATTCGCCGCAGGTGCGCGGCTACACCCGCGTACCGGTCACGCTTCACCCCGCACGACCGAGAACGCGAATGCTTGGCGAGAGGGCGACTTAGCCGCCGTCCTTGAGCAGCACAGGCGCGACCGCGCTCCGCAGCCGCGAGGCGCGTGGATAGCCCACGTACTGCGGCGCGAGCATGATCACGATTTCCTAGTTGCGCCTGCGACAGCTCGCCGTTTGCAGAGCCGCCCGCGCCTGCAGCGCGAACAGTTCGCCGTCACCCAGCGCGGCGATGATGCCCATGATCAGCAGGCGGCGATCGCGGACCTCGCAACGCGCCGCGGGTCCAGACTTCGGCGAATAAATTGGTCGAGCATGAGCGCGAGGAAGTCGTCGCGCTGTCCGGGCGGCGGCAGCGGCACGACGTCACCATAGACTCCTTCACGGAACATCCGCTCGCCGCGCGCGCGACGGTCCTCATCCTGCATCGTCGCCCCTTCGCCATTCGCGGAGTTTCGGCGCTGAATACGCCCTCGTCAATCAGCGGGCGCGCCGCAGCCAGCGCCCGGCAGCTCAGATGCCCGCATCTCGCGCGATGTCGAGCGCCACCTGGAGATCCTGGCGCCGAGTCGTCCTGCATCCGCTCCTGAAACTCTGTGCGGTACGCAGGCTCGCCCAGGGATGCGGGCCCCGACATGCGGAATTCCATGAAGCGGCGCATCGTATCCGTGAGGTTGCCGTTCTCCGTCATTACCTCGGCGAGCAGCAACTGGGTCGAGCCCGCCCGCGCGGGCGAGGGCGTCCGATTCGTGCGCGGCGACGAGCTGCAGCATCGCTCGCCGAGGTTGTTGGCAGTCCTTGAGCACCATGCCGGCCCCGAGCGGGCCTGCGTGGATGATACGGCGGCAGCAGGCGGCGAGCACCGGACGGACGCGGGCGAGGATCCGCAGCGTCGCCGCCCACCATGGCACAGAGAGTCGCCGCTCGCGGCGAGATGCGCGCCACCCGGGTCACGGCTGCATCGAGCACCCGCCCGCCGCGCAGCGCGAGCGACTCCGCCGAGATCGCGCACGGCCTGCGGCCGCACGGTGCTGCAGTGCACGAGCAACCAGCGGCGCCGGGCTCGATCGAATCGTTGAGGCTTCCGTCGCCGTAGGCGACGGCAAGCAGCTCGACGTCGTCGCGCACGCACACGGCGATCACCTGCGACGATCGGGCCAGCTCGGTGCGTGACATCGTGAGGCCCGCGCTCGCGCCTCGAAGGGGCTGCAGCGCCTCGGCACGGTTGTCGTGCACGGTCAGCTCGAAATCGGGCCGGGCATGCGCCAAAGCCATTAGCGCGCCGATATTGGTGCCGAGCCTCGATGAAGCCTACTTTCACTTTGTGTCCGACCAGTGCTGCCGCGCAGCTCCTCGATCAGCGCCGGCAACGACCCACCGGCGCGCCGCACTGCATTACGCCCCGGCACACGGTACGCCGCCCGTACTGGGCCTGGAGCTGCTTTCAGCCGCGCCCGGATCGTTCGGCCTGCGAATGACGATTCGGCGCCTTCCTTTCTCGGCGAGGGCAGGGGAGGTCGCGTCGCGCGTCGGCGGGGATGCCAGGAGCACCAGCCGGCGCGGGTCATACAGGCGATCGAGCTCGTATTGCCAGACCGCAAGGTCCGCGGCCTCGCCGCGCAGCACGATGGCGGCGGGCGGCGCGGTCAGCTCGTCGAGCCGCGGCAAGTGCGGTGGCCATGCGGCTGCAAAGGTACCCTCGAGCAAACCGGCCATGAGCACGCAATGTCCGCTCGGCCGCGCTTCGATAGCGCGGCTCGGCGAGCAGAAAGCCGAGCCGCACCAGCAAGCGGGCCGCGACGCCGTTGCCGGCGGGCGTGGCGTCGTCGCCGGCGGTCTTGGGGTCTCGAAGCGACCAGCGTTTGCTCGTGATCATCCGCCGTGAAGAAGAATCCGCCCGCGTCGCGATCCTCGAAATGACCGCAGCATCGCTTCGGTGATCTCGATCTGCCCAGGCGAAGCGGTGCGTGCCGCCAGCGGGCCTGACGAGCTCGAGCAGTCCCCAGGCGAGCGAGGCGTGATCGTCGAGATACGCCGGGAACCGCGACCGGCCGTCCTTGTGCACCGCGAGCAGCCTACTCCCTGGTACCACAGCAGTGCTCGTGCAGGAAGCCCGCTGCGCGCGCCGACGACTCGGCGAGCTCCGGGCGGCGGAGGCTCCGCGACGCTGCGCGCAAGGCTCCGCGCATCGCGAGCCCGTTCCAGCTCGTCAGTATCTTCTCGTCCCGTCCTGGCCAGACGCGCCGGCTGCGCACGGGCAGCAACCGGGCGCGCGCGCCTGGTCGATCAGCCGCGCGGCCGCATCCTCTGTCAACGCCCACCTCCGCGGCGACCTGCGCGCTGGACTTGAAGCAGTGCAGATGCCACTTCCTCGAAATAGGGTGCCCGGTCGATGCCGAAACGGGCCGCGAACGCGGCGTACTCGTCCGGGGCAGCAGGCTGCGCAGCTCCCCTCGCGGTCCCACGCGTGTAGAAGCGGCCTTCGTGGCCCTCCGAATCGGCATCGAGCGTCGCATAGAAACCGCCGCCCGGGTGCTCTCACGTCGCGGCGCAGCCAGTCCGCAGTCTCGTCCGCCACGCGCTGGAAAGGGAAGGTCCGCGGTCGCAAGCGCCGCCTGCGCCGCGACGGTGGCGAGCAGCTTGACCGTTGTCGTAAAGCATCTTCTCGAAATGCGGGATCATCCAGTACGGGTCGACCGAGTACCGGGAAAAGCCACCGCCCACCTGGTCGTGTAGATGCCACCCCCGGCCATGCGCGTCAGCGTGAGCGTGGTCATGTAGAGCGCCTGCAGATGGGGCCCGGCATCGGCCGACGCGCGCCAGCTGCCCGCAGCAGGAACTCGAGGTTCATCGGATGCGGAAACTTGGGTGCCTGGCCGAAGCCGCCGTATTGGCCGTCGAATCTCCCGCGTCGCAGCTGCCCGCGCAGCCGCAGGCAGCGGCGCGCGATCGAAGCGCGACGTCCGCCAGCGCCGGGGTGACATGAGCTCGCCGAACACCTCGACCAGCGCCTGCCCTGCCGCTCGACGTCCGCACGGTGGCTGCGGTAAATACTCGTCGACGCGGCGCAGCAGGTCGGTGAAGGCGGGCATGCCGTGCCGCGGCTCGGGCGGAAAATAGTGTGCCGCCGGAGAACGGCCGCTGATCACGCGCTGAGAGAAACATCGTGAGCGGCCATCCGCCGCCACGCTGCGTCAGCATCCCGCAGCGCGGTCTGGTAGATGCGATCGAGATCCGGGCGCTCCTCGCGATCGACCTCGATCGTTGACAAACAGTCTTCGGAACATGACCTCGCGCACGCGGGATCCCCGAAGCGACTCGTGCGCCACCACGTGGCACCAGCGCGACACCAGCGGAAGCAGCTCGATCTGAGAGCAGAGATCTGGTTTGTCCTGCGCGACGTGCGAGGTCGAGCGCCTCCGGTCCCCACGCGGATGCCACTCGACCGGGTTGTCGGCGTGCTGCAGGCACGGTGCTACTCGTCTCGCCCGCGAGCCGGTTGCGCTGCGCGTTCGTATCGGCCGGGTGTGCATCGTGCAAGGCCGCTCTGGGGCTACAATGCCCGCAAACTATAGCGGATGCGCGCCCGGACCGATGACACCGACGCAGTTGTCGCGCCAGTGGAAGGCGCTTCGCTCCCCGAACTGCGTCTCAAGTACCGCGAAGACCGCCGCATCTCGGCCGGGCACCTCTGGATATTCAGCAACGAGGTGGACAACGAGCGCACGCCGCTCGCGCGCTTCGGCAAGCGGCGCGCTTTGCCGCGTCGTCGGCGACCGCGACCGGTTTCTGGGCTACGCCTACGTCAACCCCGCACGCGCTCATCTGTGCCCGCATCCTCGGGTCGCGATCCCGCGTATCCACCGGGCAAGTCGCTTCTCGTGCACCGCCTGCAGGTCGCCCTCGCGCTGCGGGAGCGGAGCTTCTCGACGCCCTGGTACCGGCTGCGCATACGGCGAGTCCGACGGGCTTCCGGGCGTGGTGTTCGACCGCTACGGGACGTCGTGGTGGGCCAGATCGCCACCGCCGGCATGGAGGCACGCGAAGCCGGGAGCTGCTCGCTGCGCTCGAGCAGGTCGTCGCTCCGTCGGCCGTGATCTGGAAGAACGACGGCGGCAGCCTGCGAGCTCGAGGGTCTGCCGGTCTATGTCGAGACCGCGCTCGGTGACCGCCCGAGCATGCCTGGCTCGAGGAGGAACGGCGTGCGCTTCAAGCTGGCGCTCGGCCGGGCGGCAGAAGACCGGCTGGTTCTACGACCAGTCGGCGAACCGCCGCGCGATGCTGACCTATGCGAAGGGCGCCCGCGTGCTCGACGTGTTCGCCTATCTCGGGTCGTGGGGACTCGCCGCTGCACGCGCTGGCGCCCGCGAGGTCGCTTTGCGTCGATTCATCGGCGGCGGCGCTGGCGCTGCTCGAGGAGTCCAGTGGCCGCCAACGATCTCGGCGGCGTCTGCACGCTGCGCGACGATGCCTTCGATGCGCTCGTGAGCAGCTGCGCGCGGCGGGTGAGAAGTTCGACCTCGGTCATCGATCGATCCGCCGGCCTTCATCAAGCGCAAGCGCGACCTGCCGAAGGGACTCGCGGCCTATCGCAAGCTGAACCAGGCGGCGATGCAGCTCCTGTCGCGGGACGGGATCCTCGTAACCAGCTCGTGTTCCCATCACCTGCCGCACGAGGCTGGTCGCGGCGGTGCAGCAGTCCGCGCGGCATCGTCCGTCGCGCTTCGCACAGATCATCGCAGGTGGGCGGCCACGCGCCCGTACCGCCGATCCACCCGGCTATTCCCGAGACGCGCTATCTCAAGACGCTGACCTGCCGGGTCGTGCACGACTGACCCTGCCCGTCGACACCCCGGTAAGATAGCCGCCGATGTTCGTTTACCCGCATTTTGATCCGGTCGCGATCGCGATCGGCCCCGTGCAGATTCGCTGGTACGGGCTCATGTACCTGCTCGGGTTTCTCGGCGGGTGGTGGCTCGCGCGGCACCGCGCGAAGCGTCCGGGCTCGACCTGGACGGCTGCGCAGGTCGATCGACCTGATTTTCTACTGCGCAGTCGGCGTCATCCTGGGGGGCGCCTGGGCTGGATGCTGATCTATGGCACGGAAAGGCTGTTCGCCGACCCGCTCAGCGTCTTCAGGATCTGGGAAGGCGGGATGTCTTTCCACGGCGGGCTTGCCGGGGTGGTGATCGCGCTGGTGCTCTTCGCCGCGCAGCCGGGGCAAGAGAGTCGGGGACGTCTTCGATTTCACGGCGCCGCTGCCGGCGATCGGGTTCGGCGCCGGCCGCATCGGGAATTTCATAAACGGCGAGCTCTGGGGCAAGCCGACCGACGGCCCTGGGGCTTTCGTCGTCGACGGCGTCGCGCGTCATCGCCTCGCAGCTCTACGAGGCGATGCTCGAGGAGCCTCGTGCTGTTCCTGATCATGTGGTGGTACACGGCGCAGCCGCGCCCGCGGCTTGCGCCGTCCGGCCTGTTCCCTGGTGTGCTACGGCGTGTTCCGCTTCGCCGTGGAGTTCGTGCGTGTTCCGCGACGAGAACCGCGGCTACCTCGCCGTCCGGCTGGCTGACGACGGGTCAGCCCCTCTCGCCGCCGATGCTTGTCGGCGGCGTCTGGATGCTCGTCGTCGCGTACCGCCGCAACGAGGCGTCCACGTGGCAATCACACCCGCTTTTCATGAAACAGTATCTCGATCTTCTGCGGTCTCGTGCTCGAGCAGGGTGCACCGGAGACGGATCGCACGGGGACCGGCACACGCGCAGTGTTCGGCCAGCCAGATGCGCTTCGATCTCGGCGCCGGGTTTCACCGGCTGCACGACCAAGAAGCTGCACCTGAAGTCGATCGTGCACGAGCTGCTGTGGTTCTTGCAGGGCGAGAGCAACGTCGCCCTATCTGCGCGAGCACGCGTGACGATCTGGGACGAATGGGCGGTGCAGCGCGGCGAGCTGGGACCGGTACGGTACGGGTGCAGTGGCAGCTGGCGGGCTGCCGATGGGCTATTGATCGACCAGATCTCGGCCGCGGTCGAACTGCTGCGGCGCGACCCGCACTCGCGCGCACAGTCGTCAGCGCCTGAACGTGGGCGACCTCGACCGCGATGGCGCTCACCCCCTGCCATGCGCGTGTTCCAGTTCTTCAGGCCCACGGACGGTCTGTCCTGCCAGCTCTACAGCGCAGCGCCGACATCTTTCTCGGCGTGCCCTTCAACGTCGCCTCCTACGCGCTGCTAACGCACATGATGGCCGGAACAGACGGGCTTCGAGGTCGGTGAGTTCGTCTGACCGGTGGCGACTGCCACCTGATTCAACCACCTCGAGCAAAGGCGCGGCTGCAGCTCGGTCATGCGCCGCTGCCGTCGCCGCGACTGGTGATCCGGCGGCGTCCGCCGTCGATCTTCGAGTACCGGTTCGAGGACTTCGAATTCGCAGGCTACGAGGCCCGCCACCCGGCCATCAGGGCGCAACCGATCGCCGCATGAGAGAAGTCAAAAACCGCTTCGGCATCATCGACAGCGCACATGCGGCGGCGGCAACGCGCCGTGCGCGCAGCTGACCGCCGACCGCAGCCAGGCTGTCGTGTGGCGGCGCGCGCATACACGGCCGCGGCGTATACGCGGACGCGTCCGACGCCAGACGATCGTGGGAACGCGCGTGGTCGAGTACGTGGGCGAGCGGATCTCTGTGGCATCGAGGAGGCCGCCGACGCGCGACTACGACCGCTGGTGGGGCGGACGACGGTCCGCCGCTCCTGTCTTCGCTGGCATCGACAACCGCACCTCGCATCGACGCCGGCGTGGGTGGAAACGAGGCGCTGCTGCACTTAAAGCCTGACTCCTGCGATCCGGAACTGCGAGGACGATCATCGAGGATGGTCGCGTGATACATCGACGATCGATCACGGGACATCCGCCCCGGCGCGGAACTCGGCTGCGACCTATCTGCTCACCTGGACAGTACCGGATGAGCCGGCTGGGCTCGCGCTGATACGCGTCGGTGCCGCTGCGGCGCCGCGCAGTGCCGTGGCGACCATGCCGATCCCGTGCGAAAAGCTCGACCTGCAAGCGCAAGCCGGAAGCGCCGGCCCAGGCGGCTGGCGCTGAGCCGCGCCGGCCTGCCGCATGACCATCGATCGGCTGATCGCCGTCGCGGCCGACGAGCGGGATCGGCATCACTGGCCGCGCGGGCCCAGCTCCCGTGGCAATTCGCCTCGCCGATCCTCCAGGCGCTTCGGGCGTCGCTGACCTGATGGGCAAGCCGATTGATCATGGCGCGACGCACCTGGGACTCGATCGGCCGGCCGCCGCCCGGGCGACACAGCGTTGTCGTGACCGCGTGACCGCGCCCTCGCGATCGAAGGGTGCCGTCGGTCGTGCATTCCTTCGAGGCGGCGCTGCGGTGGCCGCCGGCGCAGCGCCCGGAAGCGCCGCGTTATCGGTGGCGCGAGGATATTTTCGCCCACGCGTTGAAGCCGGTGGCCCGCGTGTGATCGAGCTCACGCGGGTGCACGCTGCAGGTGTCGGCCGACACGTTCTTCCCGCCGATCGATCCGGACGCCTGGCGCGAGACGCATCGCGAAGCTGCACTCTGCCGGACGAGGCGCACGCCTGCTCACCTGGTTCAGTTTCTACATCACTCTCGAGCGCGTGATCGGTCCGCTCGTCGCCCTTGAGAGGATCCAGCGCGGCTGAAGCCTGCGGCGGCGCCACGGGAGCCAGGCATAGATGCCGGCGTTCAGCACGAGAACGAAGGCGCCGAGCACGATTCCGGTGTAATATCGGCGGTCGAGCCCCTCCGGGTAGATGAGCCGCGTGATATTATGTAATGCTCGATGAAGCCGCCGGTGTACGTCGCCTCGCCGCTGCGCGCGCGCCAGTCCGGATCTCGAGCGGCAGGGTGAGGGCAAAGATCCATCCGGCTGAATTCTCGATCCACGCACCCCCACGCGATCGCGGGCGGTATGGAGCCACGCAAGCCGTGGCCAACGCAGCACGACCAGACCGCCCAGCGCCATCAAGAAGACGATGAAGGCGAGGTGAACGTGATCAGGACTGCCATCGGCGAGCAGCCGGTACCACATGCCGGCTGACTAGAGCACCCGGCGCCGGTGTCGTCAATGCCTGCGGCCGCGCCGTCAGCCCTGGCGCTGCGGCGGCGCAGATCCTCGATGGCCTCGGGCGGCATCCAGAGCACCGTGCCGGGAGTAGCTTTCGATGCGCGACACGATCGCTTCGCGCGGACCGTTGCGCCATTCCTCCGAGCCGTAGAACGCGTCCTGGCGATCGGTTGAGGTCGATCCGAGATCCTTGTAGGCGCGGATCCCGGTGGCAGGTGTCCGGCGCGCGCTCGAGGACGCTCCGTAAGCGACTTCACGTCCGCACCCCCATTCACGCAGCATCGGCAGGGCGGTCGTCTCCTGACGGCCGCGTGAAACTCCGACCCTGCCCCCGGGCTTGGGCCGATAGGACCTGGGATCTCGGGATCAGCCGCTCCACCGGAGAGCCTCGTCAGAACAAGCCGACGATTCTGCCGGCGTCGTCCACATCGATGCGCAGTTGGCCGCCGGCACCCTCGGCAGAGCCCGGCATCGTCATGATGTCGCCGCAGATCATCACGACGAACTCCGCGCCGGCGGCAGAGCCGCACCTCGCGGATGTTCACCACGTGGCCCGTACGGCGCGCCGCGCAGCTGCGGATCGGTCGAGAACGAGTACTGCGTCTTCGCCACGCAGATCGGGTAGTGGCCGTAGCCGGCTTCCTGCAGCTGTCTTGATCTGCGTGCGGACCTTGGCTGTCGGCCGTGATCTCGGAGGCGCCGTAGATCTTGCGTCGCGATCGCCTTCATCTTGTCCCAGAGCGTGTGCCTTGCTCGTCGTAGACGAACTTGAAGTAGTTCGGGTGCTCGCAAAGCTCGACGACTTCCTTCGCGACGTCGACCGCGCCCTTGCCGCCCTCGGCGTAGTGGCGCGCAAGGATCACCTTGACGCCGTGATGCAGACGTGCTCGTCCTGCAGCCAGCTTGCACCTCCGCCTCCGTGTCCTCGGCGCGATGGTTGATCGCGACCAGGCAGGGCAGGCCGTAGACGTCGCGCACGTTGTCGACGTGGCGGTCGAGGTTCGCGATGCCCTTCTGCAAGCGCGTCCAGGTTCTCCTTGGCCGAGGTCCGGCGACATCCACGCCGCCGTGGTACTTGATCGCGCGCACCGTGGCGACGATCACGGCCGCGTGACGGCCTGAGGCCCGCCTTGCGGCACTTGATGTCGACGAACTTCTCGGCGCCGAGGTCGGCGCCGAAGCCGGCCTCGGTCACGACGTAGTCGGCCGAGCTTGAGCGCGCGTCGTGGTCGCCATCACCGAGTTGCAGCCATGCGCGATGTTGGCGAACGGTCCGCCGTGGATGAACGCCGGGTTGTTCTCGAGCGTCTGCACCGAGGTTCGGCGCGATGCGCGTCCTTCAGCAGCGCCGCCATCGCGCCGTGCGGCCTTGATGTCGCGCGCGAGGATCGGCTCGCGGTCGCGCCGTGTAGCCGACGACGATCTTGCCGAGCCGCTCCTTCAGGTCCTTCAGGCTCGGTGGCGAGGCAGAAGATCGCCATCACCTCGGAGGCGACCGACGATGTCGAAGCCGTCCTGGCGCGGGATAGCCGTTGGCGGGCCCGCCGAGCGCGACCGTGATCTCGCGCAGCGCCCGGTCGTTCATGTCGACCACGCGGCGCCAGGCGATGCGGCGCACGTCGAAGCCGAGCTCGTTGCCGTGGTGGATGTGGTTGTCGATCAGCGCCGCGCAGCAGGTTGTTGCGCGAGCGCGATGGCGTGGAAGTCGCCGGTGAAGTGCAGGTTGATGTCCTCCATCGGGCACGACCTGCGCGTAGCCGCCGCCGGCCGCGCCGCCCTTCATGCCGAACACCGGGCCGAGCGCGGGCTCGCGCAGGCAGATCACCGCCTTCTTGCCGATGCTGGTTGAGCGCGTCGCCGAGACCCACCGTCGTCGTGGTCTTGCCTCTCGCCCGCGGGCGTCGGGGACGATCGCCGTCACCGAGCACCAGCTTGCCATCCGGGCTGCCCGTTGACGATGCGTCGCAGTAGTCGAGCGCCAGATCTTGGCCTTGTAATGGCCGGAAAGGGCTGGAGATGCTCCTCGGGGATGCCGAGCCTCTCCAGCCGCGAGCGGGACGATGGGCTTCATCTTCGCGTGCTGGGCGATCTCGATGTTGGACAGCGGCGCCGTGCCGAATCGTCTTGCGCTCCTCACTTCGGCCATGGCGCTCGCGCGCCGCCCAGCGATACCGCGCGAGGGTGGCCGCTGGCCATTCCATGCTTTGGATCGTAGAACTCGGAGAACACCCGCGCGCCGGCGGGAGGGACCACCGAAGGCTGCTTCCGTCAGAGGTGAAGATGTGTGCACGTCAGCGGGCAGGAAGCAGGCCCGGCTCCTCGAGCGTACCGATGCGCACAGAAGCGGATCGCGTCGCCGCCGCCGGGATAGTTGCTCCACAGCGCCACATAGCACTTCGGGCGGCGATGTGATCTTCTGCCCGCGTCCGCTGTTCGACGGCGTGTCGACGACCAGCGGCGACCCTGCGCAGCGGTTCGACGCACTCCGCCTCGACCATCGCATTGAGCACGAACGCCGAGCCGGTCTCCCGCTGACACCAGGTGCAGTGACGGCAGTGTGCCTGCGAACAGGGAGGCGACGCCGTCGGGCGATGACGCACGCTGCGACATGGGCAGGTGCCTTCCAGCCCGGGCTGAACGACGTCGCCAGCGAGCCTTGTCTCCAAGTCCACGCAAAACGCCGGATCGCGAGCGCGATTGGCAGGCCCACCAGGCACGTGTGCAACCAGCGAATCCCGGGCGAGCTTCGCGGGCGTGTTGCCCAGAACTCGAACGGCACCGCGAGCGGCACCACGACAAAGTTCATGAACAGATGAGATGCCGACGCCGAGACAGTAGCCCGCAGATCACGGCCTGGTGTCGCGCAGCACCGGGAAGCGGCGGCTGGCCACGAGGTACAGCGCGGCCCGCAGCGAACACGATGCCGTAATGGGAGACGAGGCCAAGCGCTGCCGCTGCGTTGACCACGGCCGCCCTCGAAGCCGCGCTCCCAGGCCAGCCGCTCGCCACCGGTGCAGCACTCGCGCGTAGGCGATTACGCCTGCCGACGCCGACATCACGAACGCGTAGACGATGTCACGGGTCGCCGCGAGATCCACCGCCGATGAGCACGCCCTTGGTTGGCCGGTTTCATGTGCGCTCCCGTCGTGCCGCCGTCAGGTCCGCACGGGCGCGGTAGAGATACGCGACGATCGCGCCGAGACAGCAGCCGGAGGATGCCGTCCGGCACGATCTGTTTTGTTGCCAGGCTGCCGGGCATCGGCTGCGCGACGTAATAAATCACGTAGATCGGCACGAGGCAGAGCAGCGCGACCGCGATGCCGTATCGCAGACCCACCGGCCCAGCCAGGGCGCTTGTTCTCCGCGCCGCGCGCGTGGGTCCATACGAATGCACCGGACAGGATGAAACATGCGCCAGGATCATCAGCGGAAAATGCCGCTGTGCATCACTCCTCGCTACAGGAACAGGTTCGGCGGCTGCGAGATAATCTGGCGTGCAGCAGGGTGCCGTGCACCCAGGGGAAACTGCCCGCCATCCAAAGGCAACGAACAACACCACCCACGCGATGAAAAATCTCCGGTCCATGTAGCGTTCCCCGTTCATCGTATGGACATCATCGAGCCGAGATCGCTGTGGCCTTCGATCTTCTTTGGCGCCGTGTGAACTGATCCGACACGCCTCGGATCTGATGTATCGGACATTCGCGAGTACTGCAGTTACATCGGCGAGACGGATCGGCCCCGAGCACGACCGGGTCCGCGTCCAGGCCGCTTGCCACGCGCCCGCGACGCAGGGTCTCGTCGAACCGCTCGGCCGGCGCGGTGGTGACGCGAAGGCCAGGATCGCGCGCCAGTCCGAGGCCGGCGCCCGCTCATCGGCGCCGAACTCATCGGTCGTGTCGTAGTCGGTCATATGGCCGACGTCGGTGCCGAACAGGATCTGGCCGCCGGCCTTCGCACGCGTGCCGACTTCCCGCCTGGATGGCCAACTACGTGAAGCTCTGGCCGCCGAAGCGCGGCGAAATCGGAATCATCGCCATCCTGTTTCGCTTTCGTATGCGCGCGACGCAGCGGCTCTCGTTCCAGCCGCGGTCGTCGTCGAGTGCGTACGCGAGCACATCCACCCGTGCCTCGAGCGCCGGCTCCAGCCCGCGACGTTCGAGGCGATGCGCGAATACGAGCTTGCCGCGCGCGTGCGCAGCGCATCCCGCAGCGGCGCGCGCGACGGCGGCGATCCATCGGCAACACCTGGCTGCCGCGCTCGACCCACAGGCCCGTGAAGAGCTTGGTGCATCCGCGCCGGCCCTCGATCTGGCAGGCTCGTGATCGCTTTGCCGCTTCCGTTGCCGGACAGAGGCGTATAGAGCAGGCCCGGAGCACGTCGGGCGGCAGGGATTCTCGAAGATAGTAGGGAATGCCGTCATGCGGGTAAATCGGCGTGCCGGTCGTGTAGATGCGCGGGCCGCGCACCTCACGCCGGACACGACCGGGCTCACGGATGCGAGCGTGTTCGAAGCACCGATCCGGTGTCGACTACGTGTGGTGACACCCCACCGCAGCAGCATGTCTTCAAATTGGGCCGAGCTGCGCGGCGGCAGCTTCGCCGCGTCCTCCCACTTGGCCTCCGGTGAAATGGACGTGGCTGTTCTGGAAGCCGGCGACCACGAAGAGGCCTTCGCAGTCGACGCGCGTCGTGTCCGGGGGCACTGGGTGTGCCCGTCTCAGAGCCGACCGCCAGGATCCGACCGTCACGCATCAGGACGACGCCACGGGTGATGGGCGCGTCGCCGGAGGCGGGATAGATCGTTGCACCGGTGAGCAGGCGTCCACTCTTCGGTCGCGTCCGCCAGCGCCAGCGGCGCGCCCGAAACCAGCGGCGGTGAGCGCAATGAAGAACGCCACAGTCGCGCGCATCACGATCAGCCCCGTCGAAGAACGTCGACGACGCCGGTATCGAGACGAGTACTCGGCGCCCACCACGCGCAGCCCGCGCGGCTCGGATCAGCTGCTCGAGCACCTCCGAGCCGTGCCGCAGGTGGTCGGCGGACGCGCGGATGTTGGCGCGCACCGCCTCGTTCACCAGCGCGTCGGGATCGTCGCGCAGCGCGACGCTGCGAGCAACGGCTCGACGCGACGGCGCGGATGCGGTCGACGATCGAGCGCAGGTTGCGCGACTGGTCTCGGTCGCGGGCGGCGCGAGCTCCTCGAGCGTCGCGAGGATCGCGCCGCAGCGCGAGTGGCCCAGCACCACGACCAGCCGCGTGCCGAAGCGCGCGGCGGCGAACTCGACGCTGCCGACCTGCGACGGCGCCACGATGTTGCCGGCGACGCGGATCACGAACAGGTCGCCGAGGCCCTGGTCGAAGACGATCTCGGCCGGCACGCGCGAGTCGGAGCAGCCGAGGATGATCGCGAACGGCTCCTGGCCGTCGCGACCAGCTCGCTGCGGCGCGCCTGCGCTCTGCTGCGCGTGTCCGCCGGACGGTCGGCGACGAAGCGGCGGTTGCCCTCGCGCAGGCGCTGCAGTGCATCGTGCGCGGGGATCATTTCTTTGCGCCCCGCGCCGATGCCCGCGGCGGCGCGAAGCGGAGCGTTTCCAGCGGCGATCGACCGGCGTACGACCGGCCGATGCGGTCGTCTTGCGACTTCGCGGAATCCCGCGTCGTCGTACATCGGCTGGCACCAGACAAATTGCCTCGTCGTGCTGCGCTCCGGACGGTCGACCGGATACGCCTCGAGCATCCTCGCGCCGCGCTTGCGAGCATAATATTACGCCGTCGAGCAACCCCGAGCGACGCCCGCAGCCACGATGCTCGGCCGGCACCCTGAAAACAGACGATCGACCACACCGGCGCGTGGTCAACGGGCTTCATCACCGAGGAACGCTGCAGTCTCGCGAATTCTCGCGCGGACCCAGCGACACCCAGCCAACCGACACTGCCCCGGTACGCGATGAGGCCGGGCGGCTGCTCGGAACCGGCGAGCGCGCGAGCGCAGCCGGTTGGCGTCGGCGCGGACGTGGCCGCCGGAAGGGGTCCCATGCGCGGCGGTGCGACGATAGTAAATGCACCAGCAACGACGCGCCGCGCCGCAGCCGCGGGCTGCAAGCGCCTCGAGGTCGGCCCAGCGATCGGCGGTCAGCGGGCGTACGGTGAGTTCGGGCATAGCAATACGTAACTGG
>ERZ1370068.3460-contig-2572_pt1 | contig 42865 bp, 55 predicted proteins | sample MGYA00561227_ERZ1370068 | MGnify/ENA primary metagenome ERZ1370068 (study PRJEB38410, sample SAMEA6850437) | metagenome | study: Metagenomic assessment of the ecological functions of the soil: analysis of the soil microbiota associated with the... | reverse complement strand
TACGTATTGCTATGCCGAGTCTCGTCGTCTCGCCTGCACTGTCCCCATCTCCGCGCTCCAATGCTTGGGGTACTTCACCGCCGTCGCCAAGCGCCCACGCTGCGCAGCGGCAGCGCCGGCTGGCGACGAGCCGGATACGAAAACGCCTGGGGACAGATCCAGCGGAGCGGAGGCCGCAGAACCATGTCCTTGACCTGGTAGTAGTCGCCCGAGAAGTTATTCGGCCTCGGCACGTAGGAGCCCGTCGCGATTGCGGCGTATTCGACGAGCGGCGGTAGCGGTCGTCGTGTCATCTCGTCGTCGAGCGCCTTGAGGTCGTTGACGAACCCCCGGCAACCATGTTGAGGTAGATGAGCCGGCTATACATCGACGCGAGTGACGACACCATCCTCGCGACCGAGTACGGAGGCATGTAGACGGGCTGGATGGCAACTAGCGGACAGAGTTGTCCGTGCTCTCGATGACAAACTGGGCCAGCAGCCAGGGATCGATGAGGCCGTTGTCGGTGTAGATGAGCATGCCCTGACAGCCACGCGCTCAGCTCCACTGGGAGATGTCTGCAACCTGCTTGCGGTACGCTATAGGTCCTCGCCCTTCGACGGTGGCATATCGAGAAGACCTCGATCCCCGCATCAAACATTCGACGTCAACCAATCCAAGAATTCGTCCGCTCTTCCAGATTTAAGTCTGTCTTGGGGTGGGATCAGGTCTAGCGCGCTCGGCGCGTATTGCCTGGCGCCACATGGGCGGTACTATTTGTATGTTGAGACTGGCGTGTTCCGCGTGCTACTTCTGCAGCACTCAAGGGGCACGGGCGACAATATGGCAGAGGGAGGAACGTGGCCCACTCGATTCCAGCGGGTCTTGACGACTCGGTCAACATAATTCGAATCGGCATCATCTGGCCGGCCAGTCAACGGCAACCGACGTCAGCCCCGATGTCTTCCGTCTGTCCGCATCTCGAACGCGTAGCTCCGGCGGACTATCTTCGGCGAGTCGCGGACGTAGCGCGCTGGAGCGAAGAGGCTGGTGCCGTGGTGTGCTTGCAAAGCGACGACGGTCATGTAGACCCATGGCTCGTAGCCCAGCCGTCATCCTCCAGAACACCGAAGCGCTCTCCCCCGCTGATCACCGTCGACATCTTCGCCCCGATGCACCCGTACGCTGCAGCGAAGATGGTCTCCCCTGCTCGCGTTCATCCACGACAGGCGGCTTTACCTCCACTTCCATACGGGTGTCGACGACGACGTGCGCATGACCGAGTACGCCACGATCATGAAAAGAGCTACTCGGCGGCCCAAAGGGGTTTTCCCTTCTCGACGGCGACCACTACAGGGTCTCCAACTTCAAGATGACGCTGCCGTTACGGTCCGAATTCCTGGAATCGTCACCCGGAGCCCTGGCCCGTTGCCGTGAAAGCCACCCCGGTGGCCGCCGCCCGAGCCGACGAGCATTGCCACGGCGATCGGCACCGCGACGGCTGGCGTCGGCATCGGGGTCATCGCCCGCGAGGAGGCAGCCGAGGCGTGGCGTCTCTGCGCACGAGCGATTCCTCCCGGACGATCACAGGTTCCGCCGGCGGCAATAACGTTTATTGGCTGCACCCATCGAGAATACCAGACCACGTTCCCGCATCTCGTCGGGAGCTACCTTCGAGCGTAGGTGCGGAGTCAGACGCCTTCATCTCGCAGGCTTCGGTGCCGTTCTCGTCGATCTTCCACCCACGCGTGAGGAACTCTGACCGTTGGCGTGGCGCCTGAAGAGGCGAACAGTGACGTCGCCCGAGCTGCTTCAGCACTACCTCGCCTCCCACGGCGACGCGCTGGGCGACGAGCCCGCGGGTCGTTCTCGCGACACGTCGCTGACCTACGGCGAGCCTCGAAGAGGCGAGCACTCTCCGGCCTGCTCGGCTGCTCATCGAAGCCGGGTGCGAGCCGAGGCGACTGGGTTTGTTTTGCTCGCCGAAGACGCCGCGCGCAGTGTCGCGATGCACGCTGTTCTGAAAGCCGATTGCGCCTACGTCCCAATCGACCTCGCGTGAACCCGGCGGCCCGCGTCGCAATGATCGTCGAGGCCTCCGAACCGCGCCTGCTCTGGCCGCCGAGGCTGCGCAGCGCCTGCTCGACGAGCTCGCCCGAAGCGTGCCGACGCTGACCCTCGAATCAGCTCGATGATGCACACAGGCTTGGAGTGCCGAGCCGCTTCCAAGCTGGAAACAACCGGACGACATCGCGCATGTCCTCACGTCGGGGTCGACCGGCGTTCCCAAAGGCGTGCCGATCCTTCATCGAAACGTCATCGACTTCATCGAGTGGGCGCGCGAGTACTTCGGTATCGCCCGCACGATCGAGTCTCCGGCCACTCACTCGCACCACTGACCTCTCGACGTTCGATATCTACTGAGCGCTTTCGGCTGGGGCGCAGCTTCATCTCGTTCCGGCAGAGCTGAACCTCTCCCGCCGAGGATGGCCGGGCTGATCCGGGATTCGGCACTCACCCAATGGTTCTCGGTTCCTGCGGCGTGATGACGTTGATCTCGAAGTTCGATGCGATCGAGCCTGGCTCTGGCCGAGTTTGCGACGCGTGATCTGGTGGCGAGACACCCTGACCCCCACTCTCCGGTACTGGATGGAGCGGGTCCCGGATGCGACCTTCACGAACCTCTACGGCCCGACCGAGACGACGATCGCTAGCAGCTACTACACGGTGCCTGCGATGCCCGCCTCGGACACGGATCCGGATTCCGATCGGGCGCGCGCGTGCGATGGCGAGGAGATTCTCGTCCGATGCAAAGCTCGACCCGACACCCTGGGCGAGGTCGGCAACCTGTACCATCGCCGGCGTCGGGCTCAGCCCCGGGTATTGAGGACGCCGAGAAGATTACCGGCCGCTGCGTTCCTCCCGGATCCACGCGGAGCAGCACCGACGGGCGGATCTTACAAGACGGGCGTGATCTGGCCCGATTGGAAGACGACGGTCTCGTCTACTCTCGGTCGCAGCGGACTCGCAGGTCAAGAGTCGTGGCTACCGAATCGAGCTCGGTGAGGTCGAAGCCGCGCTGGCCGGTATACAGGCGCTGAAGGCGAGTTGGCGGTCGTCGGTGTCGAGAGCGGTGGGTTCGAAGGGGAAACTGCCATGACCGCTGTGCATACGCGCTCGTGGACGGCTCCGAGATCGAGCCCACCGACCTTCGCCGTGAGCTGGGCCAACGCATACCCGCCTACATGCTCCCCGCCCACTGGCTACGCCCCCATGTCCGCGCCAAAGCACCGCCGAAACGTGGAAGATCGACCGACCAAGGCCCGCGAGTCTTCGATCTGAACTCTCGCGCGTCTTGACATCCATGGACGGGCGCAACGCAAGCACGGATGCCGCGCCGCTTGATCGCCGACCGGCTCCACATCGACGAGCCCGCACCCGGATCTCGATCTCATCGACAACGGTGTCTCGACTCGCTGGCGCTCGTCGAGTTTCTCTTCGAGCTCGAGAGCACCTTCGGAATCGAACTTGCTCTCGAGGAGCTCGACATCGAGAACTTCCGGCACCCTGACGCGGATCGCGGCAGGCGTTTGTCGGCCGCCAATCCGCCGGATAGCGCGGCGGCACAAAAATGATTCGACCGTTCGAGCGTAGCGCGATCTCGAAGCCGTTGCCAGCCTCTACGAGCTCGTCGCCTGCTCGGGTTCGCGGACGCCACCACCGGGTCTCGCTGCCTACTTCGCCGAGACGTTCTTCTTCCTCGACCAGCTCCGGCCGACCTCCCGGCTGCCGTCGCTCGTGAACGTGAAGGCGACGGCTCGATCACCGGCTTCATCGGAGTTCATGCACGGCGATTGGTATTCGACTCGAACGAGATCCCGGATGGCCGTCGGCGGCCAACTCGTCGCAGACCCTGCGGCGCGTCCCATGCGCCCGGCTTCTTCCTCCTTCGCGAGTTCCTCGAGGGCGCGCAGACCTCTCCTTGACGGACACCGGGGTGAGGCGACAAGGATGTGGACACGCCGCCTCGGCGGCACGCAGTGGGATTCATCTCGGTCACCTGGATCAAGCTCTTCAGGCCGGTGCGCTTGGCGCTCGACGTGCTCTCGCTCAAGGATACGTCGGGCAGGTTCACGGCTCGAGGTCCGCTGGGCGCCGGCCTGGATGCGCCTCGGGAGTTCGGCTACGACGGCGAAGCACAACTCGTCTCGAGCAGCTCACGCCGGAGGTGCGCTTGTGCGGGAGCTACCGGCATTCGCCTCAACCGCACGATTGCGGCCCGCGTATGACACGAGCGGTACTCCGAATGGCTCTTCGGCCAGATGGCTGCAGTGCACAATGCGGGTCGGTTAACGCGGCGCATGCCGCGCGGCGACGACGGGTACGCGGATGCGGTTCATCTACTACCTGCGACGTGGAGGACTCTCCGAAGTCGTTCAACTGGTCGCGGAGCGCCCTTGGCTCCCGCCGTTCTCGACGGCCGTTATCGAGCACGCACGGCGTGGCCTCTGCAGGTCTGCGAGGGCGCGTCGGGCCGGGTACTGAAGCCCTTCCCGGACGCGGCATTGCTTCCTCCGCTACGAGGGCAACGTCCTGATCCACGCCCGCGATGACGAGCTCTCGCGGGCGATCTCGGCAGCGAGGGACTGTTGACGCGGATGGCGAGTGGTGGACCGCGCACGACCCCGAGCCCTTCGCGCGTTGCCGGAGCCGATCCGGGGTCCCGCGCCTCGTCGCCAGGAGGAGGCGGCCGGCATGAAAGCGTTCCGTCTGCCGAGCGAGCGGGGACACGCGCTAGTCGCCGTCGTCACCGCTTTGTCCATGAGGATCGACGCGGCGCAACCGTCGCGCAACTCGCGGACATCGCCGGCGTCCAGGTGCACGACGTCGCCGCGGCACGGAAGCCCGAGTTCGCAAGCTGGTGCAGGCCAACGACATCGGGCTGCTCCTCAATGTCCATTCCCTCGTCGTCCTGCCGTCGGCGGTGGTCGCAAAGGCCCGCGATCGGGAGCTTCAACCTGCATCCAGGCCGTTGCCCGACTACGCCGGGCTCAACGCGCCTAGCTGGGCGGATCTTTACAACGGCGAGGCCGAGCATGCCGCCACCGTCCATTGATGGACGCGGGCGTGGACACCGGTGCGATCGCTCATGAGGTCCGTGTGCCCATCCACGAGGACGACAAGATCGGGCTTACACTTAGCGCCCGCTGCGCCCGACAAGGTCTCCTCTCATCGAGGAGTTATTTGCCGCCGCAGCGCTGGACCCTGCGGAGATTCCTCGGCGTCCCCGGTCGGCGAGCGGCGGTATTACGGGATGCGGACCGTGCGGTGGCCTGACTTTGACCTTGCCCGCGAGCCGGATCGTCAACTTCGTCCGCGCGGCGGATTACCTCCCCGGGGTTCGATTTCACCGTGGGCCACCTCGGATCGACGCTTCGGGGCTGGACGTGGGGAAAGGGGATCGTAAAAGCGACCCGGACACTCGAGGAGCGGCGAGGAGCCTGGCGTGTCGGCTCACCGGGGGACGGAGGTATCCGCGTGTCAGCGTGCGATGAATGGGTTTTCGTGCAGCGAATGCTCGTGGAGGGCGCCTACGTTGACGTGACCGACGTCGTGCGGCCTGGGGATCATCTCGGCTGACGCCATCCGCCGGGCGCGGCAATGACTTTCAGCGCGCAATCTGATCTCATCGATGCTCCGCCCGAACTTACAGCGTGCGCCACGCACTTTGCCGACAACTTGGTGCTCTATGTTCACGCGATTTAGGGTGAAGCCCTCCCGGCGTCAGCCAGTTGCGCTCGGGCTGGACGAGACCCGACTCGTACGCGAGCACGACGGCCTGCACGCGGTCGCGGAGATCGAGCTTCATCAGCACGTGCGCGACGTGCGTCTTCACGGTCGTCTCGCTGACGAAGAGCTCCTTCGCGATCTCCGCGTTCGAGAGCCCGCGGGCGACGAGCTTGAGCACCTCGAGCTCGCGCGCCGGTCAGGTCGCTCGAGCTGGCTTCGGCATGGCCCGTACGGAGTCAGGCGGAGCGCTGACGAACTCCTCGATCACGCGCCGGGTCACCGACGGCGCCAGCAGCGCATCGCCGCTCGCCACCGCGCGGATCCCGCCGACGAGCTGCTCGGGCGGGACGTCCTCGAGCAGGAAGCCGCTCGCGCCGGCGCTGCAGCGCGCTCGTAGACGTACTCGTCCATGTCGAAGGTCGTCAGCATCACGACCTTCGTCTCGGCGTCCTCGTGCGCGAGCAGCCGGCGCGTCGCCTCGATGCCGTCCATCTCCGGCATCCGTACGTCCATCAGGACGACGTCCGGCTTCAGCCGCCGGCACTCCTCGATCGCCGCGTCCCGCCGTCGGCGCGCCTCGCCGACGACCTCGATGTCCGGCTCGGCCTCGAGGATCATCCGGAAGCCGGCGCGGACGAGCGCCTGGTCGTCGACGATCAGCACGCGCACCGCGCCGCCGCCTCGTCGGCGCGTCGGCGAGCTCGTCCTGGCGGTCGGCGAGCGTCGTCGCGCCCGTGGCCGGCGCGTGCGCAGCGGCGGGAACGTCGCCGTGGAGGCCGTCGATCGCGACCTGGTAGATCTGGACGCGGCCGGTCGAAGTCCTTCAGCCGCTGCGGCCCGAGGTCGCGCAGCTCGAGGCCGAGCTTCGCCTCCTCGTCCTCGAGCAGCGACCGGGTCGTCTCCGAGAGCAGTATCTGCCCGCCGTGTCCCGCATCGCAGATCCGGGCGGCGCGGTGCACCGCGAGGCCCACGTACTGGTCGCCCGCGAGCGTCGCCTCGCCGGTGTGGACGCCGATGCGGACTCGCAGCTCGACTCCTTCCGGCCAGGTCTCCGCGGCCAGCGAGCGCTGCGCGGCCACCGCCGCCTCGACGGCTTGCCTCGGCCGGCGCGAAGGCGACGAAGAACGAGTCGCCGTCGGCGTCGAGCTCTCGGCCCGCCGGCCTCCGTCCCAGGCCGGCGCGCAGCAGCTCGCTCGTGGTCGGCCCATGACCGTCGCCGTAGCCGTCGCGCAGCTTGCGCAGGAGCGCCGTCGAGCCCTCGACGTCCGAGAAGAGGAAGGTGACGGTTGCGGTGGCTGTCTCCGTCCATCGGCTCACGCCACCGGGAGGGCGCGCGCAGCCGGAAGCCGCCCTCCGGCCGCGGGCCCCGCCTCGAGCTCGCCGCCGTAGACCGACACGCGCTCGCGCATGCCGACCAGGCCGTGCCCGCCTCCGTCCGCCGTCGCCCCTTGCCGCGGCCGTCGTCGGTGACCGTCAGCTCCGACGCTGCCCGCCGCGTAGCGAACGAGGCACCTCGGCCTGCTTCGCGCCTGCGTGCTTGATCGCGTTCGTCAGGCCCTCCTGGACGAGCCGGTAGGCGGTCAGGTCGATCCCGGCCGGAAGCGGAGTCGGCGTCGCCCTCGATCCGGAGCTCGACCGGCAAGCCGGCCTCGCGTGCGTGCTCCACTAGCCGGTCGAGCTGCTCGAGGCTCGGCTGGGGCGCCAGCGCGGGCGCCTCCTCCGGACGCCGCAGGACGCCGACCATCCGCCGCATCTCGGCGAGCGCCTCGCGTCCGGTCTGCTCGACGACCTCGAGCGCCTCGCGCTCCTGGCTCCTGGTCGTGGTCCAGCCGCCTGCGCACCGCCGACGCCTGCACCGTCATCACGCTGACGCTGTGCCCGACGACGTCGTGCAGCTCGCGCGCGATCCGGGCACGCTCGTCGGCGACGGCAGCCCGAGCCTCGGCCTCCCGTTCACGCTCCAGCCGCTCGGCCCGCGCCTGCGCGGCCGACGCCTGCTCGAGCTTCCGCCCGATCGCAAACTCCGGCCAGCCAGGAGATGCCGAAGATCAGCGACAGCGCCTGAGCGTAAGTCGCTCCACGACCCCGGGCTCGGGTCGTTGAGCGTCACGGCGCCGCCGCGCCCAGCGCGATCACCCGCGGCCGGCCGCGACTGCCGACTTTGGTCCTCGAGGATGCCGAACGGGAACGACCGCCGCAGAGCACGGCCCGAGGAACGACCGCGGGCCGTGAACGTGGACGAGCACGCCCGTTCGACGAACGACACGGTCGCCGATCACGAAGACGCGACGCCGGCGCGCCTGAACGGGAACCGTCAAGCGGTCGCCACCCGGTAGCGAGCGGCACGATCGCTGACCGCGAGGGCGGCACCGCCGATCCAGAGCGAGGCGGTCGGCGCGCCGTCAGCTCAGAACAGCGGCGCACGATCAGCTCGGACGGCGTTCTCCACGGTTGCGGCCGGCCACGAGCAGCGCGAACCAGTGGCGCGTGAAGAGATGCCAGGCTCGCTCGATCACGCAGGGTCGGACGGTACTCCATTTGTGCCGCGGACGCGCGCATCGGCCGCGCAGGCGAAGTCGATCTCATCCTCCGAGGATGAGCCGAAGATCGCGCCTCCGGCCGACGCCGTGCCGCCTCTGCGCGCGCCTACCGTCGGAGGCACGATGACTCCGGCTTGCACGACCCACTCAGCGATCGAGCGCGCCGCTGCTCCGATCCGCGACCCGAAGAGCCACGGTCGCGCTCTCGCCCGCCTGCGCGGCTTGTTCAGGCGGGAAGACGGACGAGCAGGCGCTCGCCCTCGAGCGTCAGGCTCCCGCCGATCGCCTCGATGACGCGTCGCGCGGTCGACGCGCCGAGTTGTCCTTCGCGGTCCTCGGAGAGTACGATCCGGTGCGGCGGCCTCCGGGATCGGCGAGATCTCCACCGTCTCGCCGGCGGCGACGATCTCCGCCCGCTCGAGTCCTCCGTGTCGCACGGCGCACAAGGCGAGAGCCGCGAGACCGGCTTCCACCGGAGCGCGGTCGACCCGAACCGTGGCGCCCGAGCCGCTCGCCACCGCTTTCTCCCGAGCCGCTCCGCAGCCGCCTGCACGAGCTCGAGCGAGTCGGCCTCGATCAGCGCCGGCTCGTAAGTGCCCGCCTCGATCCGCGTCGCGACCCCGAGCGCGTCCAGGAGCTCGCCCATCTGCTCCGCGGCCGCCTTCATCATCGAGACGTACCGCGCCGCGGGATCACCGAGCTCGATCCGTTCGCTCCAGCGTGCGCGAAGCCGCTCACGGTCGCGAGCGGCGTCCGCAGGTCGTGGCACGCGAGCGACACGAAGCGCGAAAAATCCTCGGTGGAGGCCACGAAAGCGCACAATATCCCCTTCCATGGACGACCTGACGCGACTGCTCGACGACGACCTTCAGGCCTCGGAGCCCGAGGTGCGGCTGGGGATCTCGCGCGCGGGTGTGATCGGCGCGAGCAAGGCGATCCGCATCAGCTACGCGGCCGTCGAGCAGCAGATCGCCGCCGACATCGAGTGCACCGTCGACCTCGACCCGTCGCAGAAGGGCGTGCACATGTCGCGCTTCCCGGAGCTGTTCGAGGAGGCGATCGAGGAGGTCGTGATCGGCGAGGCGTTCCTCATCGAGGTGCTGGCCGAGCACATCGCGTGCGCACATCGTCGAGCGGCAGCGCGCGCTGCGCAGGCGCACGTCCACATCTCGGCGCGCTACCCGATCCAGCGCACGACTCCGGTGACAGGCCTGCCGACGCAGGAGATGGTCGAGCTGATCGGGATCGCGGCCGCATCGCGCACGGGGCGTGCGGCGGCTCGTCGGCGTCGAGGCCGCGGGCATCAATGCGTGCCCGTGCGCGCAGGGGCTCGTGCGCGGCCGGGCGAGCGAGCGACTGCTCGAGGCGGGCTTCGACGACGGGGACGTCGAGCGGATCCTCGAGCTCGTCCCGATCGCGACGCACAACCAGCGCGGGCGCGGGACGCTCTACGTCGGCACGCAGGCGAGCGTGAACGCGGAGCAGCTGGTCGAAATCGTCGAGGGCTCGATGAGCGCGCCGGTCTACGAGCTCCTGAAGCGGCCCGACGAGCTGTTCGTGGTCGAGCACGCGCATCTCCAGCCGCGCTTCGTCGAGGATTCGGTCCGGATCGCCCTCAAGGGCGTGCTCGACTCGTATCCCCGCGCTGGACGACTCGGACTTCGTCTTCTCGCGGCAGGTGAACCTGGAGACGATCCACACGCACGACGTGCTCGCGGAGCGGTTCGGCACGGTCGGCGAGCTCCGCCGCGAGCTCGAGCACGGCGGCCCGCTCGAACACCACACCGGCTCGATCGAATGGCTCAGCCGAAGCTGAACCCTTGTAACAGTCTGTTACTAGGTGCGTCGCGGCCGGGCTTGCGTCGGAGCCGGACTCTGCGTCTCGGTGCCAGCTCGGGCCGCGCGAGATTGCCACGGTGGAGATCAGCACGCGCGAGCGCGGCGCGCCGAGGCGAAGACGAGCACTGGCCAGGGCTCTCGAGACAGCGCACCGATCGGCAGCGACAGCGCCGCGACGATCGATGCGACCGAGGCGTATCGGGTGAGCGCGAAGACCGCGATCAGACGATCGCCCCTACGAGGCCGACGAGCGGCGCCAGCCCGAGGAGCGCGCCGCCGCAGGTCGCGACCATCTTCCCGCCCTTCGCGAAGCCGAGGAAGAGCGGCCGCCAGTGCCCGAGCATCGCCGCGCCACCGGCCAGCGCTCCGGCGACGTGGACCCGCCGCGAGCGTCGCGACGAGAGCTGGGCGCGAACCCTTTCTGCGACGTCGAGCAGGATGACCGGAATCCCGTACCGCGGCCCGAACGTGCGCCAGACGTTCGTCGCGCCGATGTTCCCGCTGCCGACGGTCGGATGTCGACGCCCTTCGGTCCAGCGGACGACCCAGTACCGGAACGGGAGGCTGCCGGCCAGATAGCCGAAGAGGATGAAGGCGAGCGTCTCGATGACTACTTCGGCGGGATGCCGTATCCCGAGACCCAGTTGTTGACTGTCGCCCAGTCCGGGTTCTGGAAGAACGCGTCGATGTACGCCAGCCCGGTCGGTCCGGTAGTCGAGGAAGTACGCGTGCTCGTAGACGTCGAGCGCCACGAGCGGCGTCGCGTTCCAGATCGGATACGAGTTCTGGGCGTCGCCGATGTAGTTGAAGAGCCGGCCCTCGTCCCAGTCGTACGCCGTCCACGCCCAGCCGCGGCCGCCCATGCCGGTCGCCTTCAGGTCGGCGCGCCACTCGTCCACGCCGCCGAAGTCGCGCTCGATCAGGTCGCCGATCGAGCCCGACGGATCGCCGCCGTCGCCGCCAGGTGCTCGAAGTAGATCTCGTGGTTCTTGACGCCCGCCGATCGCGAACGTCAGGTCGACCTTGAGCGCGCGCACGTCGAGTAGACCTGGTTGCCCGATTCGAGGTCGACGTTGGCGAGCCGGGCGAGGATCTCGTTCCGCTTCGCGATGTAGCCCTCGTAGAGCTTGTAGTGGGCCTCGACGGCCTCGCGCGAGATCCCTTCGAGCTCGTAGAGGGGCGGGCTTGAGCTCGCAGGCGCGATCTCTTCGGCGTTATAGGCAAGGGTGGCCAATGGGACTCCTCTCCGGAATAGGGCGACGGCGAGCATAATCACCCAAGCGACGGAAAGGAGCGCAGATGGCATTCGAGGTTCCACCTCTTCCCTATGACTACTGGCGCGCTCGAGCCGCACATCGACGAGCAGACGATGCATCTCCACCACGACAAGCACCACCAGGCATACGTGGACAAGGCGAACGCGGCGCTCGAGGGCACGGACTGGGCGAACAAGCCCGTCGAGGCAGATCCTGACGATCCTCGACACGCTGCCCGAGGACAAGCAGGGCGTCGCTCCGCAACAACGCGGGCGGGCACGCGAACCACTCGCTGTTCTGGGAGATCATGAGCCCGGACGGCGGCGGCGAGCCGGAGGGCGAGCTCGCGGACGCGATCAACGGCACGTTCGGCTCGGTCGACGAGCTGAAGAAGGCGGTCAACGACGGCGGCGTGAACGCGCTTCGGCTCGGGCTGGTCGTGGCTCGTCCACGACGGGACCGGGCTCTGCTGTCTACTCGACGGCGAACCAGGACTCCCCGATCATGCAGTCGGACGAGCCGCTGCTCGGGATCGACGTCTGGGAGCACGCGTACTACCTCAAGTACCAGAACCGGCGGCCCGACTACCTCGAGGCCTGGTGGAACGTCGTCAACTGGTCGGCAGTCGCCGAGCGCTACGCGAAGGCGATCGGCAAGGTCCGCGCAGCGTCGTAGAATCAAGCCAAGACGCCGCGGGGACCCACCCGCGGCGTCTCGACTCGCCCGTCGCCTAACGGCGCCGGAAGCTGATGCTCGGGCTAGGCTCCGTGGAAGTACCCGGACCCGGCCTGGTTGGTGCTGATGAACAGGCGCACGCTTGTTGAGGCCGTGCGGGAGATTGCGCAGCTTGAAGCGCGTGGCCGACTGGCCGTTGAGCGTGACCTTCTTCAGGGCTGACCCACTCACCGAACGCGTTGACTCGCTGAACGTAGACCCAATGCCCCTAGTACTTGTTGGGCGTGACGTGAGCGACGAACCAGTTCCCGATCTTCTGCAGCCGAAGCTGCGGCTGAACGGCAACCGTGACGATTGCGCTCGTCTTGCCCTTCCAGGTCGCCTTATATGGCGTGAGCACCTGCGGCGGCGACGCGATCAGGTCCCCAGACGCCGTTCGTGGTCGTCTGGACGTCGTTGAGCTTGACGAACGACGCCTGGCCGAAGAGCTGCGCGTAGACGGTCACCCGTGTTGCCCACTGCCGCGGGCGGGAAGACGGCTCCGCTGACATGGATCGAGTTTCCGTAGACGGCGATCGGCGTCGACGCCGCGATCGGGACGGGCGGCGGCGCGCCGGTCACCTTGACGGTTCCCTTGAGCGTGGGATGGAGCGCGTCGTGATACCCGTACGTGCCGGGCGTGTCGATCCGCTTCGCGTAAGATGCGGTTCAGGGCGATCTGCCCCGACGCGAACGCACCGCTGTTCGCCACGACCTGGTGGTTCACGGTATCGACGTTCTTCCACGTCACCGTGTCTCCACCGGCAATCGTGACGGTCTTCGGAGCGAAGCCCGTGGACCTGATGTTGACGGTCTTGTTCGCGGCGAGACCCGCAAATGCGAAGCCCGGCAGCCGCAAGGGCACACGCCGCAGTGGCAAGTGCTAGAGCCTTCTTCATCTGGCGGTTCCCCTAAGTCGTTGACGGCTATGTATGGAACGGCCTGGACGTTCCGGAAGTTGCGTACCCCCTGTAAGGATTTTGGAAAAGAAGCCTCGCCGCAGCCGCAGGGCCGCTGTTGATGCGGGTCAGGCCCGGACGACGGCGCTGCGCGTGGCGGCGTAGCACGTGCCGACCTGATCCTGAGCGAAGAGCAGGCGCAGGTCGTGTGCGGCGCGGAACCGACGCTCGAAGCTCGCCGAGCTGATCACGGTCAGCGCCACGCCCGGCTTCGCGTTGCTCAGCCTGACGCGCTTCATGGTCTTCCACATGCGCTTGCCGGCGCGGTAGCGCGCAGGACGACGTACTTCCCGACGAACCCCTGCGCCGCCGCAACCGAGACGGCGAACCGGTGTGCGCGCACGCGCCTGAACGAGAACTGCGGCGCGACCTTCTGCGTCAACTGAGCGCTCTTCGCGTTCTTCCACGTCGCCTGGTAGACCGTGTTCACGAGCGGCTGGCCGGGCGATCTCCATCGGCCCTCTGCCGTGCTGCTGACCGACGCGCGACCGGGCGAACATCGTCGAGCCGCACTGCATGCCCGTCGATGGTCGACGCGTCTCACCGCTCGCACCGCTCGAGACGAAGCCGGACAACGTCGGCGAGAGAGCCGCAGACGGCGGGCGCAGGCGCAGCGGCGATCGAGACTCCCGTGCGCACGACGACCGTGCCGCGCTTCTTCAGGATTGAACGCGTCGCGATACCCGAAGCTGCCGGACTTCATGAAAGGTGTACGTGTACGTCTGGTTGGGCTCGAGCACCGGTGACGCCGGAAACTCGCCCCGGTCGGAGACAACCTGATGGCTCGTGGTGTCCCGATTCGTCCACGTGACCGTGTCTCGCGTAGTCGACCGTCGCCCTGCTCGGCGTGAACCCTGCGTGGGTGACCTCGACTCCCTTGGTCGCACCGAACGTGGGCGCGACCGCAGGAGACGGCAAGGGCGGCTGATTCAAAAGCGGCAGCTTCCTCATGCAAAGGAGTCGGTTTGCGGCCGCTTTTCCCCAACCCCTATCCGGGGAGAGCGGCGAGCGCTCGTCGTTGCCGCCGTTACGCGCGGATCGTCGAGCTGAGCGTCGTTGCGTAGCAGGCGCCTGCCTGATCCGCCGTCGAGGAGCAGGCGGAGGCGCGTGCCTCGGGGCAGCGCGAGCCGGATCTTGGTCGAGCTCGCAACCGTCGGCGTGATGCCGGCGCTTGGCGGTGCGCAGCGTGACGCGCTTGACCGTCTTCCAGGTCGCTTCGCCTTGGCGTAGCGCTGGAGGACGACGTACTTGCTGCGTGAACGACTGGGCGGCGACGGGAGAAGCCGTGAACCTGTGCGCGCGCACGCGCTTCAGCGGAGACCAGGCTTGACCGCTGGCCGTCAGCTGCGCGCTCTTCGGTGTTCCGCCAGCTCGCCTGGTAGGCGGTAGTTCAGAGCCGGCTTGACGGGCGAGCTCCAGGCGCCGTTCGCCGCGCTCTTGACGGAGGTCACGCGCGTGAAGCACCGTCTTGCCGCACTCCATCGCGCGTCGATGTTCACCGTGTCGCCGACCGCGCCGCTCGAGATCGAGCCGGAAAGCGTCGCGGACTTGCCGTACGCAAGGAGGAGAAGGGGTTGCGGTCATCGAGACTCCTGCCCGGACGACGACCGCTCCCACGGCGGTTCGTGTGCAGCGCGTCGCGATAGCCAAAGCTGCCGGACTTCAGTGAACGTGTACGGTAGGGCTGGTTCTGCGCGAGAACGGGCGAGGTCGGGAACGCGAGCTGAGTCGGCCAGCACGCTGGTGGTTGCCGGAGTCCTTGTTCGTCCACGTGACGGTGTCGCCGTAGTCGATCGTCACCTTGCCCGGCGTGAAAGCCGGCCTGGGTGATGTCGACGTTCTTGGTGATCGCGCTCAGGGCCGACGGGATCGTCAGGAGCGCGAGGCAGACGAGTACGGCGAGAGTCGTTTCATGCGGAAGGTTTCGGTTTGCGGCTCGGACTTCCTATCCCGCTGTCCGGAGGAACGCGGCCGATCCTTACACTCCCCGAACAATGCGAGCGCTCGTCACAGGCGGTACCGGACGGGTCGGTTCCGCCTATCTCCGAGCGCCTGCGATCGAAGGCATGGTCGGTCGTCGCTGCGGGGCGCGCGGACGGCGACCTTGCGGACGCCGAAGCCGCGCACGCGCTCGTGGAGCAGGCGGCTGACGTGCTCGGCGGGCTCGATCTGCTCGTCAACGCCGCGAGTGAGGGGTTCCGCGCCGAAGCCGGTGGACGAGGTGACCGAGGCCGACTGGGACGCCGCGCTCGGGAGCGACGGCCAAGGGCAGCTTCTTCGTCGCACAGGCCTCGGCGAGGCATCTCCGCGAGTCCGAGGGCGTGCGTCGTGATGATCGAGGACGTGGCCGCGTACCAGCCCTGGTAGCCATCCTTCGCACCGCACTCCGCAGCCAAAGGCCGCGCAGGCCATGCTAGACGCGCGTCTTCGCCCGCGCTCTCGCGCCGGAGGTGCGCGTGTGCGGGATCGCGCCCGGGCCGGTCGCCGTCGAGCCTGGCCGGGAGGCGCGCCGAGCCGAGGAGACGCTGCTCGGCCGGATCGGCACCCAGACGACGTGGCGGACGCCGTCCTCTACTCGTCGGAGACATCCTTCGTGACCGGCACCAGCCTCGTCCTCGACGGGGGCCGAATGCTGCAATCCACGCGCGCTTCAGGAGGCGTAGAGCTTGTTGCAAAGACGATGTCTGCGGAGCTTGCATCTCGATACCGGGTTGCCCGGTCTGTCACCACTCGCCACCATCTGGGCCGTGGAACCAGCAACCGACGGCGAACTGATCGCGCGAGTCGGCGAGGGCGACTCCGGCGCCTTCGAGCTGCTCTACCAGCGCTACGCGCCGACCTGTGTTCGCGCTCGCCCTCAGACGTCTCGGCGACCGCGGCCGAGCCGAGGACGCGGTCAGGAGACCTTCGCCTCGGTCTGGCGCTCGGCGAAGAGCTACCGGAGCGATCGCGGTCCCGGCGCGCCGCTGGCTCTACGCGGTCGCGAGGAACGCGTGATCGTCGACCGGCGCGCGCCCTCGGGCCGATTCCGGCTGAGCCGGTGGACGAGCCCTCGAGCGACGCCGGCGGATGAGCGGGCCGAGGCGAGCTGGACGGCCTGGCGCGTGCACCGCGCGCTCGCCGAGCTTCCGGATCAGGGGCGGAAGCTGATCGAGCTCGCGTACTGGGGCGGCACTGTCCCAGAGCGAGATCGCCGATTTCGTCGAATTCCCCTAGGCACTGTCAAGAACGCAGACGAGGAGTGTCGCTTTCCCGGCTCGCAGATGTACTAGAAGGAGAGCTGTCGTGAGCGACTCACCCAAGTTCAAGACCTGGTCGGAGAGGGCCTCCCGCCCACTGAGCACGAGCGCCGTCGAGGCGCCGTGCACGAGATGCTGATCGAGGCCGGCCCGCCGCCCGAGCTGCCACCTCGAGCTCAGAAGAGGTGCCCGACGGAAGAGCGCACCGGCGCCGCGCTGGAGCGTGAGCCGACCGGCCTGCCCCGGCGCCGTCGTGGGCGCGGCGCTCGCCCTCGCGGCGGCCCATCGCGCTGATCGCGTTCCTCGGCGAGGTTACCTCGCCGCTACAAGCACACCGGCAGCACCTTCGAGTCCGATCCGCTCGGTCGCGCTCACGAACGAACCAGGCGCAGGCAGTCGTCCGCTTCGGGCCTCGCGACGGGAACGGCAACACGCCGATGCAACTCAGGGTCGAGGGCCTGAAGAAGCTTCGGACGGCGACTACTACACGCTCTACATGACGAAGGACGGAAAGCCGGTCGTCGTGTGCGGGAGCTTCAACGTCCGCGGGCCGCGGTCGACGACGCTCGCGCTTCCCGGTCGCGTACGACCCCGCGAACTTCAACGGGCTCGAGATCGCGCGCGCTGGGACCACAGCGACCGCAAGTGCTCGTGCCGTCAGTGGCGCGCAGACTCTAGGAGGGTCTGGCGTGAAGCTGCTCGTCGCCAGGGTGCGATGGTCGTTCCCGTCGGAAGGACGCAGGAGGCCGCGCGCACGCAGCAATACGTACGTGAGACCGACGGACGCGACGGGGCGGGCGGCGTGCGGCCCGGCGGCTCAGCCGTTTTGCGCCAGACCCACTCCTGCTCAGGGCGCGGTTCGCTCGTTTGCGACGAACGCCGCGTACGTGACCGGCATGTGCTCGGCGAGGAACTGCTCGACACGCCTCGGCGTAGCGCCTGGATCTCACGCTGGGCGGTCTCGGCCGCGCGAGCGAGACGAAGTTCATCAGCGGCCGCGCGTTCACCGTCCAGTAGAACTCGGTGTAGGCGCCGACGGGCAGCACGCAGCGGGCGAGCTCGCGTGCGACGCCGAGCTCGACCAGCTCGCTCGTACGGTCTCGTACGGCGGCCTCGTAGACGGCGCTGCAGCTCGTCGCGCGTCGTCTCGGCGACCTCCGGCCGACCGGCTCGAACGATGTACGCGCCCGGCTTGCCGACCTGCGTGCGAACGTCCTCGGGCTCGGGCACGTAGAACTCGTCCGTCGCCTTCGCGTAGCGCATGCTGAACTCGTTGAACGAGCCGACCCGGTGCCGGAACCACTCGCGCGCGACGAAGATCGGCGCAGCGGATGTGGAAGCGGAACGAGTTGTGCTCGAACGGCGTGCCGTGGCGCTCGCGCATGAGGAAGCGGATGAGACCCTCGTCGGACTCCTCCATCGTCCTCTGTCGGCGCGCGAAGCTGACGCGCGCGCCGTTGACGACCGAGAGGTCGTCGGCCATGGCGTCGTCGAGCCGTACGAAGCCGTGATCGATGGACGCTGACCGGCTGATTGTCGGGTAGGACTTCGGGCGTGACGCTACGAAGCCCGAGTGTACCGAGGCCCCATGTCGGCACCTCCGGCTGGTCCTATCCGTCGTGGCGGCCCGGCTTCTACCCGTCCGGACGAAGCCGGACGAGTTCCTCGGGCGCTACGCCGAGCGCCTGCCGAGCGTCGAAGCTGAACTCGACCGGGTACCGGATCCCGGGGAGGAGCAGTTCGGTCGCTGGGCCGAGCAGACCCTGGCACGTTCCGGTTCGCCGTCAAGATGCAGGCGTACCAGCTCCGGCAGGCGGCGACGTTCGAGGAGCGTGTTCCGGCTGCTCGGCGAGCGGCTCAGGCCGATCCGGATCCTCGTCACCCGGGCCCGCGACAAGCGCTTCCTCACGTTCGCGCTCAGGTCGCTCGATCCGGGCCTGCGCATCAGCCGTTCGACTTCCGGCACGAGTCGTGGGTCGGCGTCGAGCTGCCGGAGAATGCGGTCCGGATCAACGACGTCGAGGCGAAGGCGCCGTTCCGCTACCTGCGCTTCCGCGATCCGCCGTATCCCGACGCGGGCGATCGAGCGGATCGCCGACGACATCCGGCGCTGCTCGCGAGCCGGGATCGGAGTCTTCGCCTACTTCCGCCATGAGGACGAGCCGACGGCCCGCAGTACGCGGAGCGGCTGCTCGAGCTCCTGGCCTAGCCGACGGGGACGCTCGACGATCTCGCGCAGCGCCGAGACGGCGACTCGCGAGCTCGTCGTCCGTGGTGAAGAAGTGCGGCCCGATCCGCAGGCCGACGTCGGGTCGGAAGTCGCAGATGATCTCGCGCGCGCTCGAGCTGCGCGTGCACGGTCGGGGCGTCGGGCACGCGGACGACGATCGACCCGCCGCGCCGCTCCGGCTCGCGCGGGCTGACGACCTCGAACCCGGCCTCGTCGAGCAGGCCCGCGAGCAGCTCCGTCTGCCGCACGGAGTTGGCGCGGATCCGGTCGACGCCGATCTCCTCGACGATGTCGTAGCCCGCGGTCGCCGCGTAGAGGCGCGGGCACGTTCGGCGTGCCGGTCAGGAAGCGCCACGCGCCGTCCGCGTACTCGAGCTCGGGCTCGAAGCGCGAACGGCCTCGTGTGCGCCTGCCAGCCGACGAGCGTCGGCTCGAGCGTCTCGGCCAGGTCGGGGCGGACGTAGAGCCAGCCCGCGCCCGGGCCGCCGCAGAGCCACTTGACGCTGCCGCCGACCGCGAAGTCGACGCCGAGCGCGGTCACGTCGAGCGGCACGATGCCCGACCGACTGGTAGGCAGTCGAGCACGACGTGCGCGCCGACCTCGTGCGCGCGCTCGATGATCGGCTCGACGTCCTGGATCGCGCCCGGTCTTGAAGATGACGTGGCTGATCGGGACGAGCAGCGTCCGCTCGTCGATCGCCGCGACGATCGTCTCCTCGTCCTCGCAGACGACGACCTCGGCGCCGCGTGCCTGCTGCGCCTGCTGCAGGTAGCGGACCGACGGGAAGTTCTCCTCCTCGTACACGATCCGGCCGCCGCTCGCCGCGCAGGTCGAAGCACGAGAGGACGACCGCCTCGGCGACCGTCACGTTCTGGTGCATCACGGTCGAGCCGGGCGGCGCACCGATCAGGCGCGCGATCTGGTCGCCGACGGTGACCGGCAGCTCCCACCAGCCCTTCGCCCCAGGCCCTGACGCCGCGCGTGTTCCACGCCTCGCGCGTAACTCGGCCAGGCGGTGCGCGGCCTCGGCGGGCATCGGCCCGAGCGAGTGGCTGATCAGGTACGTCGTCTCCGCGAGGATCGGAAAGCGCTCGCGGTAGTCGGTCAGCTCCACGGAGCTAGCGTCGAGCCAACGAACAGGTTGACGAGCACGATCGCGATGCAGACCTATCGCGACGCCGAACGGGCCTGCCTGGGCGCCCGCCACCGCGATCAGAGGAATCGAAAGGGCCAGCGACCCGAGCACGAGCGGCGTGATCGCATGGTGCTCCTTGTCGCGCCGAGCAGCCTTGCCGCGGTAGCGCTGGTCGAGCTTGCCCTCGACCCGCTTCGAGGAAGGAGTCGACGAGCTCAGGCTCGTACTCGGGGCCGAGCTCGCGGCGGGCCGCAACGTGCGCCTGGAGCTCCTCGCGCTCCGACATGCGACCAGTATGCGCGTTTTCGCTCGGCGGCTCAGGGGTCAGCCTGGACCTATTCGTACTGGAGCGCGCAGACACGTTGAGCCTGCTCGCCCGCCTGGCCGGCGCGATCGCCGCGAGCACGCCGACGAATCATCGCGACGATCGCGAACGCGATCAGATTCTCCACGGCGGCACGAAGTCGACGTTGAACTGCGAGAGCGCCTTCGTCACGAGCACGCGCGAGGAACACGCCGAGCGGCAGTCCGAGCGCCGCGCCGATCATCGCGGTGATCACGCTCTCCTGGCGGACGAGCCGCGAGACCTGCGTTCCGCGTCATCCCGACGGCGCGCAGCATGCCGAGCTCGCGCGTCGCTCGAAGACGCTCGAGCACGAGCGTGTTGCACCATCCCGAACAGATGCTCACGATCACCGACAGCGCGAGCAGGACGTAGAGCAGCGATCGAGGAGTTGTTGAAGTCCTGATCTGCGCGTCGATCCAGGCCTTCCTGGTCTGCACCTTGGCGTCCGGGAAGCGACGCGATCGCCTGGTCGAGCGACGTCCTCGGCGGATGTGCTCGGCCCGCCCTTCACGTCGAGTGAAGGCGTACAGGTTCCGCGGCTGCTGCGTAGAGCTTGTCGAAGCGTGGACGCGAGGATGCTGATGCTGCCGAGCAGCGGCTGGAACGGGGGCGCCTTGTAGATCCCTTGACCCGAGCGGCGTCTCTTGTCGCTCGCGCTCGGTCAGGCTGAAGCGATCGCCGACCTTGAGGTTCGCGTCGTCGCGCGAACTGCCTTCTCGACGATTGCTCCGAAGTCGCCGAGGTCGTGGACGGTCGCGTCCGGAGCCCTTCTTGCCAGTCGAAGCTGTAGACCTTCGTGATCGTCGTTCGGATCGATGCCGGTGATCTGCCCGTTCTGGTCCGCGGATCTTCGCCAGCCCGCCGCAGACGCGTCGACGCGACGCTCGACCTCCGGCGAACGTGCCGAGCGCGGTGGTCGCGTTCGGGGCGAACGGGCTGAACCCGTCCTGTGCGGTCAGCATGTACTGGGCCGTCACCTGCATCCTCGATCGCGCCGCGCGTCGACGGACTTCAGCCGTTGGCCAGGACCGCGATGAACGTCACGAGCGCGAGCCCGATCATCAGCGCGGCAGCCGTGCGCTGCGGTGCGACCGGGGCTCCTCCGCGCGTTCTCGCCCGAGAGCCTGTCCGTGGCCGGATCGGAGCGGACCTCCGGCAGGTCGCTCGGCAAAGCCTCGCCCGCGCGCACCGCCTTGACCACCTAGATCACGAGCCAGATGACGAGCGCGACCTCGGTCACCGCGACCACTCCGACACCGAAATAGAACAGCACCTTCCCGAGTGCCGCAGCCCAGGGCCCATGACGCCGCGAGCAGGATGGCCGGCCCGACCAGCGAGCGTGAGCAGGACGCCGCCGACAAACCTCAGCACGCGCCGCTCCCAGGCCGAGGTCGCGACCGAAGAGCGCCCGCCGGACGAGCCAGGTGCCGAGTCGCGATCGGATAGACGAAGAGCGCACCGACGAACATGACCCACTTCGCGACCGGCCGCAGGCGCGCCCGCGAGAGTTCGGCACGAGGCGCGGCGAGACGCAGCGCGACGCCGATGAACAGGAGAGAGGCAGCCGACGGCGAGCGAGAGCAGGCGGACCACGGTCGACATCCGTGCCCGAAGAGCCCGTAGGCGAGCAGCGACCGACGAGGGCGACGATGACGCAGCGCGATGATCGGCGTGTACTTCGCGAGCCGACTTGGCGGGAGCGTCGCGCCCTCGCGGACGGCGGCGATCGGAGGCACCTTCGTCGCCTCGCATCGCCGGGAAGATGCCGGCGACGAGCGTCACGACGATCCCCGACTCGTGCAGCGAGATCATGCACGGTCCGCGGCGCTGAGGTTCAGCGGAAGTCGTCGGCAGGTCGCTGTTGGACGGCCTTGAAGAGCGCGTTGACGCCCGCGGCGAGCAGCGAGCCCGCCGACGAGCCCGAGGAGCGACGCGAGCACGCCGATGACGAGCGCCTCCATGCGTCACGGAGGTCAGAGCTGGCTGCCTACGCGACGCTCCGATCGTCCGCGAGCGTCGCAAACTCGCGGATGCGCTGCGCGACGGTGATCGAGAGCGTGTTGAAGATGACGAACGCGCCCGACGAAGAGCGCGATCGCGCCGAACGAGAGCAGGAAGTAGCGTGATGATCTTCGTGAACGAGGCCGACTTCTTCAGCGTCCTCCTTGGCCTGGGCCGTGGCCGTCCGCACCGTCGACCGTGGTCGGCAGGACGACCTGCGGATCTGCGCCCGCGAGCGCCTCCTGCGAGACTCCGGCTTGGCCGCGACCGAGATCGCGTCGAGCTTGCCCTGACGGTCGAAGAGCTCCTGCGCGGTCGGGATCGTGAACACGGCGAAGGTCGCCGACTCCCGAGCGAGCTCGACGTTGCCCGTACTGCGCGATCCCGACGAGGCTTGAACGGCCGGACCGGCTCCGAGGCGTCGTCGACGCTGATCGGTCTCGTCCGACCTTGAAGTTCTGCTCGTCGGCGGTCCGCTCGATCGATGACGACCTGGTCCGGAGGAGCTCGGCCAGCGGCCTGAGGTCAGCGCGAGCGGGTTGAAGCGGGGCTCGGAGAAGTCGACGCCGAACCCGAACGACGGCGCGCCGCTCGTCGAGATCGGCCTTGCCCTTGCGGTTGAGGATCTTCGGCGGCCGAGTCTGATCGGCGACGCTGCCCGGCGGCGGCCTCGACGTCCGGCAGCTTCCGCACCTGCGGCGAGGACCGAGTCGGGACCGACGGCGTCTGCGTGACGTGTCGCCCGTTGAACGCTGATGTCGGGCGACTTTGCCGCTGACGACCGCGTCCGTCCCCGCGTACGACTCGCTGAAGATGTTCGTTGAACGCGTTGTCGATCGCGTCGGTGAGCACGAACGTGCCGCTCACCATCGCGACGCCGAGGACGATCGCGATGCGCCGTCAGAAATGCGCGGAGCTTCCGGCCCGCGAGACCGCGGAGCGCGACGCGGATCACGTCAGCGAGACGTTCCTTGACCGTCTCGCAGGATGTACTCCTCGTCGGCGCGTCCGAGATCGCGGACGATGAGCCCGTCCGCAAGGAAGAGGACCCGGTCGGCGATCGTCGCCGCCTTCGCGTCATGCGTGACCATGACCATCGTCTGGTCGTAGCTCTCGACCGCCTCGCTGCAGCAGCGTGGAGGATCTCGTCGCTCGTCTTCGAGTCGAGGTTCCCGGTCGGCTCGTCGGCGAAGACGACGGTCGGCTTCGCGACGAGCGCGCGCGCGACGGCGACCCGCTGCTGCTGGCCGCCGGACAGCTCCGACGGCCGGTGTGAGCGCGCGGTCCGTCGAGCCCGACGCGTCCGAGCAGCTCCTCGAACTCGCTCCTTGTCGGGCTTGTCGCCGGCGATCGAGCGGCAGGAGGATGTTCTCCTCCGCGGTCAGCATCGGGAGCAGGTTGAAGAACTGGAAGATGAAGCCGATGTGCTTGCGCCGCAGCTTCGTGATCTCGGTGTCGCTCAGGTCGCCGAGCCGCGTCCCGGCCAGCGTCACGTAGCCGGTCGTCGGCAGGTCGAGCGCGGCGAGGATGTGCATCAGCGTCGACTTGCCGGAGCCCGACGGGCCCATGATCGCCGTCAGCTGCGCGGGCGCGACGTCGAGCGTGACCCCGCGCAGCGCGTCGACCGCGGTGTCGCCTTCGCCGTAGCGGCGCGTGATCTCGGTCGCCGTGACGACGGCGCCGTTCTCGGAACCGGCGTCGGGGCGCGCTCTGTCCGTCCTCGGGAGTAGCCATGACCTCAGGCGAAGCTAGAGGAAACCGCATGCGCGGCGCAAGCCGCAGCGAGCCGCAAGTCGCCTAGGCAGCGAGGGTCAGCTGGTCGCCGACCGCGAGCCCGCGGCGCGAGCTTTCGCCGGCCGGAAGCTCGAGCACGGCCTTGCGCTCCGCGCTGTGAAGCCGCGCGCCAGGGAGCGATGCTGTCCTCGATGCCGACCACCGCGAGCTCCCGATCGAGGAAGACGGCGTCGATCGGGAAGCGCATGAAGAACGTGTGAATCGACGAGGCGGGCCGGAGCAGGAGCCCTTCGCCCTGCTCCAGCCCGTCTCGTCCGAGCAGGCCTCCATGCGGGCGACCGGGGAGTCGGCGAGCGAGCACCGCTCGCAGACAACCGTCCCGTCAGCCCGCGTGAGAGTCGTTTCCTTCATCTATCTAGTAACCAACGTGAATGTGGTCGTAGTGGTTCGCCAGCGGGAACGACGGTCCTCCGAGGCCGAGCAGCGAGATGACCTGCCTCGGCTGCATCTCGGCCGGGAGGAGCAGGATGTTCCGCACTCCACGCTCGGTGATCGAGCCGTCCGGCTGCTGGTGCCCGAGGATCGGGACCCCACCCAGCTCGGAGATGTCGGCGGCGAGCCCGTAGATGTGCGCCGAGATGACGCCCGGGCGCGCGTAGAGCCGATGGCCGCTGATCAGGCACGAGACGGTGACCTGACCGTGCGCCTCGGCGAGGTACGCGATCATCGCGAGCACCCGCACGTTGACGCGGTGGTTCTCGACGTCGGACCGACCGCCTGGATAGATGGTGATCCGCTTGTCGTTCAGGATCTGCTTCTCGAGGCGGGGCTTGTCCCAGTCGAAGCCCTTGACGAGCGCCTTGAGGCCGACTGCGCGGTACAGGTTCTTGAGCGCGATCGTGCGGTCGGCGAACGAGGTCCTGCCCTCGAGCGAGAGCACCGAGCCCCATGCGTCGCGCTTCGCGCCCTGGCGGGCGAGACGCGTCGTCAGCGTCCGGAGCTGCGCCCGGAGGCCGGCACGGCACCACGGTCCCCGCGCGCGGAGGACGGCGAGGGTCAGCGCCCAGTCCACGTGATTCCGCTTGGACACGCGGGCGAGCTGGCGGGCGAAGGCCGGCTTCAGACGGCGCGAGGGCGGCGTCGGATCCGGTAGGTCGCGGTACAGCCAAACGGTGGCGGCGACGTTCGGCTCGTCCGCCTCGGGCTCGCGCTCGACCGCCTTGCGGAGCGGAGCGACCTTCATCGCCTTGACCACGGGCGGAACCTGCGGGCGGAGGAGACGGGCGGGAACCATCTGGGCGCTGCCCGGCCGCGCGCTGTGCGACGAGGCCGACGCCCGGCTTCCTGAGCCCGGCATGGAGCCGCGCCCTGAGCGTCGAGCGGACGCCGGCGACGTTCGTGTTCGAGGCCGTGCCGTCCGGAGACTGGCTCGCGGGCGCTGCAGGCTGGCGCGGTCTGCGCCGTCGAGCCACCGGCGAGGACTGCGCTCGGCGGCGCGAGGACGGCTGGCGCAGTCGGCTGGTCGCCGGTCGCGGTCGTCGTTCGGATCCGCTGGATCCGCGTAGCCGAAGTGGTGGTCGTGGTCGTGGTCGTGGTCGTGTCCGCCGTGGCGGCGGACTCGCTCGCCGGGTCGATCAGCCTGAACGACTCCGTTCCCCGCGCCCGCGGACAGCGCGGCGCCCGCGAAGAAGAGCGTCGCGAACGCGAGGCTCGCGGCGATCCTTCTCGGGGCGACGCGGACCTTCTTCCGCCGGTCGCGGGCCGTCAGCACCAGCTGCCTGCGCTCCCTTCGCACCAGGGCGCTCAGGAGCGAGAGCGCAGCCGAGAGGAAGAGCACGTGGGCCAGGCTCCTCCCGGTTCTCTGTGTCGCTTGTGGCATTTGCCTGCTCCGTTCCATTTGAGCGCCGAGGGCCGCCACATCGGCGCGGATCTCTTGAGTTGACATCCGCGGCCGCTACGGAATCGAGACAGCTATCGGCCTCTCGGAGCGCCACCACTCACCAAAAGGGGGATCGGCGGGCGGATCCCAAAGCGAGGGATTAGCGCGCGCTCGCGTAGGGCGATGACGGGATCGACTGAGCCAACCAATCGGCGCGCGCAAGAGCGCACCGGTGCGTTTCCTCGGAGGTTCCACTTGCCAGAACAACTCACCCCGATCGCGTACGGCTCCGGCCAGCCAGTCCGAACCACTCAATCGCTTCATTCGTAAGTCGTGGTGCGGTGGCGCGCCGAAAGGCTCGTCTGATCCGACGGAGGGAGGTGAATCAGGTGCTGAAGCTTTTGACGCGTTCAAGCGTGAGGAGGGGCAGACGATGGCCGAGTACGGCGTCGTCCTGGCCGTCATTACGATCGCCGTTTTCGGCGCACTCGCACTCCTCTCCGGCAACATCGTCAACGCCATTTCCCGGGTCGCCGGTTACATCACCTAAGACCTGAATGGCAAGGCATCAGGGTGGGCTCTTCCCACGAAGAGGCCCACCCGTCTTAAAGCTATCGGCATCTGCAAGCGGCATGACCCCAAACCGAAAGATTTCGATGAGGCGGATTTCACTCAAGAATCAGGACGGCCAGTCGGTTACCGAGTTCGCTCTCGTGCTTCCGATCCTGGCGTTCCTGTTGTTCGCGGTCATCCAGTTCGGCATCGTCGTTCAACAACTGGGTGCAGCTGACCGACGCGACCCGCGCCGGCGCCCGCAAGGAGCCGTGTCGCGCCACCTGCCGAGTCCGCAGAGCGCGTGTACCTCCGCGGTCCGCGCGTCCGCCACGAACCTCAAGGCGATGCGACCTCACCGCCACTCTGCACCTCGACCTGGCAGCCGGGAGCGGACGTCACCGTCAATGCGACGTACCCCTATTCGATCAGCCTGTTCGGGATCATCTGCAAGTCCGGCCGCCTCTCGAGCACGACCACGGGCGTGTGGAATGAGAATCAAGATCAAAGAGCAGGCGCGGCCAGGCAATGATCCTCACCCTGGTGTTCATGACGGTCATCCTCGGGATGGCCGCTGCCGTTGTCGACGTCGGCGCGTGGTACCGGACGCATCGCCAGATGCAGAACAACGCCGACGCTGCGGCTCTCGCGGGCGCGACCGCGCTGCCTGAGAACACTGGCCAGGCGGCGAGCCTGGCGACCACGTACGCGAACCGAAACGGCGGCGGGGTCACCGGCGCTGACGTCAGCTTCTCCTCGAAGGATGATCCCGAACGACACAGATCGAGGTCACCGCTCGCAGGCCGGTGCCCGGCGTGTTCGCGAAGCTCTTCGGGCTCGACTCGGTGACCGTGCGCGCCCATGCCACCGCGCTGGCCGCTCCGCCGGGCCAGGCCGAAGTGGGCGGCGCCGTTCGCCGTCGACGTCATGCACCCGATGCTCCAGTGCGAGCCGCTGCCGTGCTTCAACCAGCAGACCGAGCTCGACCTGGACAAGGTCGGGCCCGGGCGCGTTCCACATCATCAACATCGACGGCAGCCGCGGCGGCACGGGCACAGCAGACGCTCGCGTACATGGGTCGAGACCGGCCTCGACGCCTACATGCCGCTCGACTGGTACTACTCCGACCGGGCTCGAAGTTCAACTCGGGCACCGTGCGCCGGCGCTCGACGACCGGATCGGGACCGACCTGCTGTTCCCGGTCTACCGCCACGTGCGCGCCCAGGGCGCCGGCTTCGACTACGAGGTCATCGGCTGGGTCGGCTGGCACCTGACCGGCTACTCGATCGGCGGCAAGGGAAAGCTCTTCGGCTCGTTCACCCGGGTCATCTGGGACGGCATCCAGTGCGAGAGCTCCACGCGGAGACGACTTCGGCGTTCGATCGATCTCGCTCGTCGACTAAAGAAATTTCTCCTCCTGACCGAAACGACTTCCATCAAGAAATGGAGCATGCGGAAATGAGAAAGAACAACGAGCGCGGCCAGTCGATGGTGCTGACCGTCGTCTTCATGGTCGTCCTGCTCGGCTTTGCCGCGCTGGTCGTCGACGTCGGCTCCTGGTACCGGGCCCATCGGTCCGCCCAGGCGACTGCGGATGCGTCCGCTCTCGCCGGAGCCGCGGTGCTGCCCGACACGGCGCGCCGCGACGGCACTCGCGACGCAGTACGCCAACAAGAACGGCGGCAGCGGATCGGGCGGCCGAGTGGCACGCCACAGATCACGATCACCCAGCAGGGCTACGAGATGGACACGATCAAGGTCAAGGTGACGCGCCCATCGCCCGGCTTCTTCGCCCGGGTCTTCGGCTCGGCAGTTCATGAACGTGACCGTGTCCGGCACCGCGACCGCCCGCGCCTACAACGTGCAGGGCATCCGGAACGGCATCGCGCCGATCACCGTCAACTACAAGCACCCGCTGCTGAACTGCACCCGCGGGCAGAACCCGACGTGCAATCCGACGTTCGGGACGCCCACGACAGCTCACGCTCGAGGACATCCACACCTCCGGCGGCAAGGACGCCGCCGGCTCCTTCGGGCTGATCAACCTCAACGGCGTGCAGGGCGCAGAACATCGGCGCCGGCACGCTGGCCGACTGGCTCCTGAACGGCTACCAGGACCACGATCTGCAGGTCGGCAAGTACGACGCGGCCCCGGGCGCCGAACTTCAACAACTCGCAGTTCACGAGCGCGCTCGACCAGCAGATCGGGCACGAGCTCCTGTTCCCGGTCTACCGGCTGCTCAAGGGGCCGGGCTCGAACGCGATGTACGACATCATCGGCTGGGTCGGCTTCGTCATCGACTCGTACAGACACAGCGGCAGTGACGGGGTGATCAACGGCCACTTCACCCGGTACACGACCGACGGAGTTCCAGCCGAGAACGGCAACGGGGGTGGGGCACCCGGGCTCGGGGTGCACAAAGTCGAGCTGACCAACTAACCAAAGGAGAAAGAGACCCGCCGCCATGACATATCGACTTCGGAACATCGGGATCGCAATCGCACTTGCGGTCGTCGCCGCGTTGCTCACGACGTTCTACGTCACGAACTACAAGCGGAGCGTGCAGCACGGCGAGTCAAGGTCCCCGTCTACGTCGCTTCGCGCGACATCGAGCTCGGCACGTCCGGGTCGGACGTCGCAGAGGCGGCATGCTCAGGGTTGAGCAGGTTCCGCGCCGCAGCGTCGTGCCCGGCGCCATCTCCCAGCCCGACCAGATCGAGAAGCTGGTCGCCGTCGACCAGATCTACGCCGGCGAGCAGGTCTCGACCAGCCGCTTCCGCCCCGTGCAGGAGCAGGGCGTCCAGGCCCAGCTGAAGGGCAACCTCCGCGCACTCGAGGTGCCAGCTACCGGCCCGCAGCTCCTGAACGGCACGCTGAAGGACGGCGACCGCGTCGACATCCTCGGCAACTGGTTGACCTGCCGGAGCGCGGCTCGAACCACATCAGCCGCGTCCTCCTGCGCAACATCCTCGTCCTCCAGGCGCCGAGCACGAACGCGGTCACCAGCCACCTGGGCAGCAACCCGAACGAAGGGTTCACGGTCATGCTCGCGATGACCGACTCCCAGACCCACGAAGTTCTGGTGGGTCGTGAACAACGGCGACTGGTCGCTCCAGCTCCGGCCGATCACGCGATCCGTCCGACAGCCCGGAGGAAGTCAACAACGCCAAGACCAACGCCATCGACGGCCTCAACGCCCGGCAGCGCGCCCGCGCAAGGAGCGGACAATGACCACCGTCGAGACGCAGACACGAGAGAAGACGCGCGTCTTCATCACGGGGAACTGCGAAGGCCTGACCGAGCTGAGTGACGCCCTCGGGCGTCACTCGGGCTCGAGCTCGTGGGCCACGCGGACCAGGTCCGTGAAGGAGCCGGCGCGCTGACCGGCGGACCATCTCCAGACCGTGCTGCACGCAACGCGCAGCTCGGCTCTGCCCGTCGACGAGATCGCGGCCATCCGCGAGTACACGCAGGCCCCGATCATCCTCGATCGCCTCGGGCGAGGCTTCGGCCCTGCTCGAAGAGGCGCTCGACGCCGACGTCGCCGACGTGCTGCTCCTTCCGCAGCTGACCGAGAACATCGTCTTCGCGATTCGCAAGGCGAGCCACTCCGGTCGGCGCAGCAGGAAGCGCACGCTCGCGCGGCAACGGCCGGGTGATCACCGTCTTCTCGCCGAAGGGCGGGACGGGCAAGACCGTCACGCGCGACGAACCTGTCCGTCTGCTTCGCGAAGAACGCGGGCAAGAAGACGCTGCTCCTCGACCTCGACCTGCAGTTCGGGGACGCGGCGATCATGCTCGGGATCGAGCCGGAGAAGACGATTCAGGACTCTCGTCACCGCTCCGGGTGAGCTCGACCCCGAGAAGCTCGCGGGCTACACGACGCGTCACTCGTCGGGCCTCGACGTCCTGCCGGCGCCGATCCGGCCCGAGGACGCCGAGCTCGTCACCGAGGCCAAGCTGGCCCGGCTGATGGAGGTCGCGAAGGAGTCGTACGAGGTGATCGTCGTCGACACCTCCCCGTTCTTCCACGGGCCGATGCTGGCCACGCTCGACCAGTCCGATGACCTGCTCCTCGTCTGCGGGCTCGACGTGCCGACGATCAAGAACGTCCGGCTGAGCCTCCAGACGCTGCACCTCCCTCTCCTTCCCGACCGAGCGCGTCCGGGTCGTCCTCAACCGGGCGAACTCGAACGTCGGCATGAAGAAGGGCGAGGTCGAGGCCGCTCTCGAGACGAAGATCAAGTTCGAGGTGCCGAGCGACCGCGTGGTCCCGCTGGCGGTCAACCGCTCGAACCCGGCCGTGCTGTCCGGACCCGAAGTCGGACTTCGGCCGCGCGGTGCGCGGAGATGGCGAAGACGCTGCTGCCGGCGAAGGCCGCCGAGAACGGAAAGCGACGGTTCCTCGGAAAGAACGGGAGTTAGACCATGGGCCTCCATGACCGCATCAAGGGCGAGAACGGAGACGCCGCAACAACGAAGAGCAGCCCACCGCGCTCGCCACGAGTGGCGCAGCCATCGGTGACGCAGCCGTCGAAGCACGACCAGCCCGCCGATCCGTACGCGGAGCTGAAGACCAGGGTGCATCACGCCTGCATCGCGAAGCTCGGTCCGCACCTGTTCACGACCGAGACGAACGAGAACCTGAACGAACGCGTCCTGCGCGAAGTGACGGAGCAGCTGGCGCTCGACCGCACCCCTCTCACCCGCGAGGAGCGGCGGCGCATCGTCCGCGAGATCACCGACGACATCCTCGGCTACGGGCCGCTGGAGCCGCTGCTCCGGGACGACTCCGTGACCGAGGTCATGGTCAACAACTTCGACCGGATCTTCATCGAGCGGGACGGGCAAGCTCGAGCGCAGTCGCGACGACCTTCGCCGACAACGCACATCTCCTTCGGATCATCGACAAGATCGTGTCCCAGGTCGGCCGCCGAATCGACGAGTCGTCGCCGATGGTCGACGCGCGCCTTCCCGACGGAAGCCGTGTGAACGCGATCATCCCGCCGCTCTCGCTGCGCGGGCCGACGCTGACGATCCGGAAGTTCTCCCGCGACCCGTACACGATGGACGACCTGATCACGCTTCGGGACGGTCACGCCCGAAGGCGGCTCAGTTCCTCGCCGCCTGCACGCGCGGGAAGCTGAACGTGCTGATCACCGGCGGTACCGGCACCGGTAAGACGACGACGCTGAACGCGATCTCGGCCTTCGTGCCGGGCGACGAGCAGCATCGTCACGATCGAGGACGCCGCCGAGCTCCAGCTCCAGCAGGAGCACGTGATCACGCTCGAGGCGCGGCCGCCGAACATCGAGGGCCAGGGCGAGATCCGCATCCGCGAGCTCGTCCGGAACGCGCTGCGTATGCGCCCCGACCGGATCATCGTCGGCGAGGTCCGCGGCGCCGGAGACCCTCGACATGCTCCAGGCGATGAACACAGGCCACGAGGGCTCGCTGACCACGATCCACGCGAACTCCCCTCGCGACGCGCTCTCCCGGCTCGAGACGCTCGTGCTGACGGCCGGCGTCGACCTGCCGCTCGCGGCGATCCGCGAGCAGATCTCGAGCGCGTTCGACCTGCTCGTCCAGATCACGCGCCTCGTGGACGGCTCGCGCCGGATCTCGCACATCACCGAGGTGCTCCGCATGGAGTCCGACGTGATCACGCCTGCAGGACATCTTCCTCGCGAAGCCGCCGGACGAGGACACGGCCGTTCGGCAGCTGGGACGAACTGCTCTCGCCGCTCGCGTGCACCGGCCTGAAGCCGCACTTCCTCGACGAAGATGGCCGCGCACGGCGTCGCCCTGCAGCCGAACTTCTTCGAACGAGGACAACTCCGGCTACCGGTCGACCTGGCCGTCGCGAACTTCGGCGGGTTCTCATGAGCCGGAAGCGTCTCGATCGCAATCGCTCTTGCGGGGCGATTGGCCTCGCGGTGCCGGCGCGCCAACGCCGGCGTCGCGGTGCGGAGCGTCGACACGAGCCGCCTACCCGTCCGTCGCGCGTCCGGTCTCGACGTCCGGCCCGAGCTCGCAGGCCCCGACGCTGCGCGAGAACGGGCAAGCTCGTTCGGATCGACCGGTCCGAGAACCTCGGCGCGGAGAAGTCCGTCGTGCCTCGCGATCGACCGCTCGCAGTCGATGCGCGGCGCGCCGCTCGCGCAGCGCGATCGCGGCGGCCCGCAGCTTCGTCGCCTCGAAGCCGGCGTCGGACCGGATCGCCGTTGCGACATTCGCCACGAAGCCCCAGCTCCTGACCGACTTCTCTACCGAGCGCGAACGACGCCGTCGGCGCACTCGGGGCGATCCAGGTCGACCCGGTCCAGGGCACCACGCTCTACGACGCGATCGTCAAGTCCTGCGAACGTGCTCGCCGACGAGCCGCTCGAGGCGCGGGTGATCATCGTCGTCACCGACGGGAACGAGACGCGCAGCTCGGCCTCGCTCGACGACGCGCATCGCGGCCGCCCGCAAGGCCGGCGCGGCGATCTACGTCGTCGCAATCGAGAGCCCGAAGTTCAACCCCGCCCCGCTCCACAAGCTCGCCGAGCGAGACGGGCGGCGTGTACCACGGCAGCGTCGTCGAGCGCCACGCTGAGCGCCGAGTACGCGGCCATCGCGTCGGAGCTCAGGCGCACGTGGATGCTCGACTACGCGACCACGGCCCGCCCGGGGAGACCGCGTTCCTCGAGGCGGCGTGGAAAGGCAGACAGTCGGTTCCGAAGTCGATCACGCTGCCGGCGAAGCCTCGGCCCCGGCTCTGACGACGCGAAGCCGTCGCACCTGCTCCCCGCGGGTCTTCTACAGCACCGTGCCTCGGTACGCAGGTGATGGCCATCGTCTCGTTCTTCATCGTGCTCCTCGCCGCCTCGCTCGCGATGACGACGGTGAGAGGGCGCACGACTCAAGAAGCGGCTCGCGCCCGCACCTGCGCGCCGGACGACCAAGACAGCTGCAAGCAGGGGCAGGAGCGGCTCGCGGCCGCGACGCCGGGCTCTTCAACGCGACCGAGTCGCGCCTTCGAGGCTCGGAAGCTCTGGAAGCGCCTCGACCGGCTGCGTGGAGCGCAGCGACCTGCCTGTCCACACCGTCGGAGGTCTTCTACGTCATGTGCGGGCTGCGCGCTGGTCGGCGGCCTCATCGCCACGATGATGTCGCCGTCGATGCTGATCACGCTCGCGCGCGTTCGCTCGGCGGCGCGCGTGCGTGCCGGTCGTGTTCGTGTGGTTCAAGGCGAGCCGTCGGCTGCAAGGCCTTCGAGAACCAGCTGCCGGACGTCCTGATCACGCTCGCGGCCGCGCTCAAGGCAGGCCACAGCTTCAAGGCCGGCCTGCAGACGATCGTCGACGAGGGCAACCCGCCGGCGAGCAAGGAGTTCCAGTCGCGTCCTCACCGAGGCACGCCTCGGGAAGCCGCTGGAGTCGGCTCTCTGGGACATGTCCGAGCGGCTCGGCTCGAAGAACTTCGACTTCGTGATCACCGCGGTCAAGATCCAGCAGCAGGTCGGCGGCAGCCTCGCCGGGCTCGTCGACATGGTCGCCGACACCGTCCGCCAGCGGCAGCAGTTCATCGCGCAAGGTGAAGGGCCTGACGGCGATGGGACGCGCGGGCGCCTACGTCGCTCGTCGCGCTCCCGTTCTTCATCGCCGATCGCGATCACGGTCATCAACCCGACCTACATGGACCCGCTCTACCACTCGCAGACCGGGCCACATGCTGATCTACACCGGCCTCGGGATGATGGCTTTCGGCTCCCTGTGCCTCAAGAAAGATCGTCTCGTTCAAGGGGTAATGACCACATGACTCTTCTACTAGTCCTCGCAGTGTTCTGCCTCGCCGGCGCAGCGTTCCTGCTCGGCGAGATCGTCACCGCCCCTTCACGTCAGCGGTACGTGTCCGTGCGTCGTGCCGCGACCTACGGGAAGATGGAGCTACCGTCGGGCACGCCGAACGAGGGCTTGCGCGAGCGCGTGGTCGCTCCTCTGAGCGACGTCCTCGCGAAGTGGGCGCTGAAGATCAACCCACGGTCGAGCAAGGACTCCGTGGGCCGCCGGCTGATGGCGGCCGGAGTGGGCTACAGGATCTCGCCCACCGGCTACCTCGCCCTCAAGGCCCTGCTCGCCCTGGTCGGCTGCTTCGTCGGCTCGATGCTCGGAGCGAGCCGCGGGTTCAGCGGCATCGTCATCGGCGCTCTGATGGCCGGCGCGTCTGGGCTTCCTCGGCCCGGACTACGCCCTGACGCTCAAGGCTCGCGGCCGAGAGGAAAGGTCCGGCGCTGACCTGCCTGACGCGCTCGACCTGCTCGCGGTCAGCGTCGAGGCCGGTCTCGGCTTCGACGCGTCGCTGGCCAAGCTGAACGAGCACATGGACGGCCCGCTGGCCGAGGAGTTCGGCCTCACGCTGTGCGAGATGCGGATCGGCGAGAGCCGCTCCGAAGCGCTCAAGCGCATGTCCGACCGCGTCGACGCACCAGAGCTGTCGCGCGTTCACGCGCGCGATCATCCAGGCCGACCAGCTCGGCACGACCCTGGGCCGGATCCTCCGCGTCCAGGCTGCCGACGCCCGTCTGCGCAGGCAGGCGGCCGCCGAGGAGCGGGCGATGAAGGCGCCGATCAAGATGCTCTTCCCGACGGTGCTCTTCATCTTCCCGGCGATGTTCCTCGTCATCCTCGGGCCGGCAATCCTCAACGTCCAGAAGATCTTCGGCTAGGAGCAAACCTCGATGAGCTTCGGAAAAGACAAGAAGGTCGACGACAAGCAGGAGGGCGAGCCCCAAGCCACCGAGGGCGGTTTCGGCACCGGGCTCCGCGCCCAGCTCCAGCAAGCGGCTGAACCCGGAGGCCGCCGAGCAGCCCCAGCCCGAGCCCACCGAGGAGCCCGAGCCGGAGTCGTGAGCTACGACTTCGACCCGCCGGCCACGGTCGAGCTGAACGGCGTCAATCCGGAGGTCGAGGACCTCCGCGCCCAGCTCGAGGCGGCTCAGAAGCGGGAGGTCGAGCTCCGCACGGCATTCGCCGGGCAGGTCGAGGCCTACGAGCGCAAGCTGAGCGAGGAGTACGAGGTCGCACACGAGCAGACGAAGCTCGACGAGCGCAGCTCGAGGCTCTCCAGCACGGAGTCCCAGATCCGCGAGCGTGAACAGCGCCTGGCGCAGGAGCGGCAGGAGCTGCTCGCCGAGCGCAAGCGACTCTCAGCGCTCCAAGGAAGAGGTCGCAGCAGCTCAGTCTGCTGCCGCCGAGCTCCAGGGAGGAGCTCCAAGCACGCGACGCCGAGCTGACGGAGGCCGAGCGACTCGCGGGCAGGAGCTCCTCAGAGCTCGCACACCGCTCGACGGAGCTCAAGCGGCCGGGAGGAGAAGCTCGCGAAGGCGCAGCACGACCTCTCGGCGCGTGAGGCGAAGCTCGTGAAGACGGAGCAAGACCTCGTGGCGCGAGACCGTGGCCTGAAGGGGCGCGACAACGAGCTGAAGCGGCGCGACAAGGATCTCGCCGGCCGCGAAACGCGGCTCGTCGAAGGCGAGCAGCGCCTCGCCAAGGAGAGCGCCAGGACGGCCGCCGAGGACGCCGCGCTCAGGCGCCGCGAGGCGGACGTCGGCGACCGGCAGGAGCGGATCCGCGCCGAGACGGCCGAGCTCGAGCACAAGCTCGCCGCGTCCGCCAACGAGGTCGAAGAGTTCGACAAGCGCCTCGGCCAGATCGAGGCCCGCGAGCAGGAGCTCGCCGCCAAGGAGGCCGAGGTCGCCAAGCGAGAGGCGGACCTCGAGAAGACGCAGAGCAACGAGCTGGACCGGTTGCGAAAGCAGCTGGAGGCTCGCGAGCAGGAGCTCGTGGCCCGCGAGGCTCTGCGGCAGAAGCTCGAGGCCCGCGAGCAGCAGCTCAACGAGCGCGAGGCCGCGTTCATGGAGGAGGCCGAGATCTCCCAGACGGCCCTCGCCCGTGTCGGCAAGCGCGAGAAGCGGCTGGCCGATACTGAAGCGGGCATGCGCGACCGCACCAAGGAGCTCGACGAGCGCGAGGAAGTTCTCGACCAGCGCGAGGCTCGCTACGAGACCGACTTCGAGATCAGGCTCGAGAAGCTCGAGGCGCGCGAGCAGGCGGTCGCCGAGCTCGAGGAGAAGCTCGGCGCGAAGGAGGACCAGCTCGCCACCTACGTCGCACAGGCTCAGGGCGCGCTACAGCGCCGCGAGTCCGAGTGGTGGAACAAGCAGATCGGCAGCGACGACGACATCGACGCCGAGGTCGCCTGACCACGACTCTGTGGGACACGTCCAAGTGCCAGGCACTGGGACCTGTCCGAGGCCAGCGGGTCCCCTCGAGACGCGTCCCAGTGCCGGGCACTCAGGTCAGCGTCGCGGGATCTCTTGTACGATCCCGCGACCATGTGGCAGGCCTACGTGAGATTCAGCTCCGGCTCGACGACCCGCGCCGACGTCGCCGAGAACGAGGACGACGCGCGCAAGGCCCTCGAGGACGCGATGAACCAGCTGAAGTCGAACGGCATCGCCACCGTCGGCCCGAGCCTGGTCGTCACGAAAGACGACCCCGAGTTCGTCAAGCTCTGAGCAGAAGCAACTAAGACCGCTGGGAGCGCAGGGAACCCCTGGTTCCCCGCAACGAGCCTGCCTTCAGAGCCGGCGGCACTGGTTCAAGGCGGAGCCGCCCGCAGCGAAGCACCCGAGGCAACGCCCGACAGCCTCCACACTGGAAGTAGCCCGGAACTCGGGTTTCCTAAACCGCTCTTTGGACATTCGATCGCTCACCGCATCGCACGGCGATATTCTTCGCCGCTCGCGGCTTCGTGAACTGACGCGGGTCAGGCGCGTCCGCGGCGGCGTCGCAGGACGACGGACGAGTGGTCTAGTCGGCTGACGAGGAACCGCGTTCGCGGAGGCCTTCGAGGCTCTGGCCGGCGAGCGGCGTGCTGCGGTAGTTCGTCACGTAGCTCTGGGCATCGCCCTCTGGACACCGTCAGGTCGCCGCCGTCCAGCGAACGCCACAGCACCGAGCCCTCCTCCGCGCCGCGTGAAGGCCGTCACGTCGAAGCCGTGCACCGCGATCTGGGGCCAGGCCACCTCGAGCGAGCGCACCAGGACGTCGCCGCCGACCGCCGGCGGGACGCGGTTGCGCACCGACCCGTTCTGAGCGAAGCGGAGCAGCGGCGCACGGTCGAAGCCGAACCCGCCGACCGCGGCGGCTGACCAGCGCGGCCGCCCCGCCGGGAACGGGCTGCACGTCGACGATGGCGCCCCTTTCCCGCGGCGACGCGACGCCCTTGAGCCCACGCGGCCCAGGCGGCCCACGCCAGCCGCTCGGTAGAGGCTCGCGCCGCGCCACCACCAGAGCGTCCCGGCCGCGGCGGCGAAGCCGGAGCCGACTGCACCCGGCGTCCGCGTCCACGAGGCCCCGCCGTTGGCCGTCCAGAGCCGCAACCTGTCTGCAGCCGCACTTCGAGATCCGGTCGCCGACGGCGATCATCCCGCTCGAAGGCGAGACCCGCGCGACGCGGACGCGCTCGCGCGGATAGACGAGCGCGCCACGTCGCGCCGCCGTCGTCGGTCGAGTAGACGCCGTCCTCGCGGCTCGCCCAGCCGTGCATCCCGTCCGCGAAGCTGCGGTACTCGTTCAGGCTCGAGTCTGACCCGCCCGGACTGACGACCGAGCAACGGAGGCGAGCGCGAAGCCTGCACTCCGCCCGTGTACAGTCGGGACGTAGATCCGGCTGCCGGCCACCGTCGGCGCCACGTACGAGACCCTGCCAGGCGCGCCTGGAGTGCGCGGCTGCCCGAGGTCGCCCGGAACGCGACGAGCGCCGAGCCCGCGTTCGCGTTCTCGACCAGCCGCTGACGGTGTCGCCGGCGATCGTCGGCGAGCCGTTGAAGAGGCCGCTCCCAACCTTCCGGCTCCAGGCGACCCGTGCGCGGCACTCTGCCGTCGACGTCGACGCGCACAAGGCGCCCGGGAGTCGCGACGTACAGCGCCCCGGTTCGCGGCGAGTAGGCGGCCTGCGAGAGCAGCGGAGCGGCGGGCGTCGGGCTCGACAACCGCAGCGACGAGACCGGGCCCGGCCCCCAGGCGCCGCGTCCGCCACAGGTAGAGGAACCCGTTCTTGCTTCAGCGCGGCCGCGACCTCGCCGCACGACGCTGTGCCGGAACAGCACCGGCGAGCCGACGAAGTCGAGGTCGTTCTTCTGCCGGATGTCCCGCGGGTGGCTCGAGCCGCGCACGCGAAGTCGGGGCTCGACGCTCGACGATCCGCTTCGCCGCCAGCCCGCGTACTCACGGAAGCGCTTGCCCGAGTTCGTGCCGCCCTCGAACGCGTTCCCGGTGACGGCGTACAGCGAGCCGCGGGCGGCGCTGTACGCGAGGCCGCCCCACCCCAGACGCCGCCGCCCCCACCGAGGCGCTTCGGCACGACCTCCCACTGCGAGACCCGCCCCGTGGCGATCTCGACGCGGGAAGACCTTCCCGACCATCTTCCGGTCGCAGTACGAGCCGGTCCCGAAGTAGACCGAGCCGTCCACGATCGGTCAGCGCCCCCCAGACCAGCTCTCGCGGCGGAAGTCCGTGTACGACCGTGACCGGCCACGCCGCGGCCGCTCGGCCCCCGTCGCGAGGTCGAGCGCGTGGATGCGGCCCGAACGCATCGGCCACGTACATCGCATGCCTTGCCGGGTCGAGTCGCCGGCGTGCCGGTCACGCCTGTAGCCGTCGATCTGCTGGCAGACGCGCTCCAACTGCCCGAGTTCGACCCGCCAGCGCACGTAGCTGTTCTCGGCGAGCGCGTAGATGACGCCCTTCGAGGTCGCCAACGTAAACCGTGCTGCAGCCCGGGGCTCGGGCACGTCCTGCGCGACGAGCGCCTGCGCGCTCACCTCGCCCGGAGATCGGCGTGTACACGGCGGGGCGCACCGAGGGAGGCGACAGCGAGTCGTCCGTCGCCGAAGTCCGCGGCAGGTCGTTTCCGTAGACGAGCCAGCCCCCAGACGGTTGAGTTGCCGCGCCGCCGCCGCCCACGCAGCGGCAGGAGGACGAGCGATCCCGCGAGCTGAGTCCTCCGCACGAGCGGAATGCTAGGCGACGGCCGTGACGAGGAGCTAGCGCAGGCCGCGGCTGACCACGACGTTCACGCGGACGCCGAGGCACAGGCGCAGGCCCTGCGCGGCGTCTGGCGAACGATCTGGCCCCGCGGGCGCTTCGAGCGGCGCGTACCTGACGCGTGCCCGAGACGCAGCCGGCCTTGCGGACCTTCGCGCGCGCCGGACCCGAGCTTCTGGCCGAGCAGGTTCGGCATCCTGCACAGCCGATCCGGGCCGTGGCTGCCACCGGCGGCGCGCCGGCGATCGGGCTGCCAGTCGGGGATCCGACTCGTTGGCCGGGCTGTTCGTGAGGTCGACCGGGTTGCTGCCGTCGGCGTTCATGACGAAGACCTCGTTGTCCCCGGTCGGGCTGCGGTTCGTGGTGAAGGCGATCTTCGCAGCCGTCCGGCGACCAGGTCGGGTCGGCGTCGTTCGCGGGTCGCTCGTCAGGTTCGTGTCTGGCCGCTGCCGTCGGCGTTCATGACGAAGATCTCGCCGGCGCCGCCGAAGTAGCGGACGAACGCGATCTTCGTGCCGTCGGGCGACCACACGGCCGAGTCGTCGTCGTAGCCGGGCGCGTTCGTCAGCGTTGTGCGCGCCGCTCCCGTCGCGTGCTGGCGACGAAGATCTCCGCGTTCGAGGCTCGACGCTCTGCGTGTGACGCGATCTGCGAGGCCGCTCGGCGACCCAGGCGCCCTCAGCCGCCGGGCAATGAGCCGCGCCATGCCGGTCCCGTCGAAATTCGCCTGGAAGATCGTGTCCCGCTGACGTCGAACGTGATCTTCCCGTCCGGAGTCCAGTCAGGGTTGGCGTCGTCGGGCGACGTCTTGGTCACGTTCCGCTGCGCCTTGCCGTTCGCGCTCATGACGAAGACGTCGTCGTTGTTGCCCTGCCAGGCCGAACGTGAACGAACCTCTCCGCACGTCGGCCGACCACGCAGGGCTGCCGTCCGGGTTGGCGCTCCGGGTGAGATCCGGCCTTGCCGGACCCGTCGGGGGCCATCGAGAAGATGTCGTCGTTCTTCAGCGATCGGATCGAAGCGGCAGGCGGCGTCGCTGACGTACGCAATTCGTCCGTTCGCCGCCTGGGAGCCGGCATTAGCCGACTCCGCCGAGAACGGCCAGCGCTGCCCGTGAACGCGAGCACGGTCAGGAGCGAGCGGCTTCGGATGCGCCTGCCAGAAGTCACGAAAGCTCTCATCGGCACGAGAGCGCGCGCCTGGTTTGGGTCCGTCAGCCGAAGAAGATCTGCTCGAGCAGGTACACGTTCAGACAGACGATCACCGTCGCCACGACGCTCGCGGCCAGCGGTCGTCACGCGCCGGTTGACGAGTCCGCCCATCAGCTCGCGGTCGCGGCGAACGAGGACGAGCGGGACGAGCGCAAACGGGATCCCGAACGACAGGAACACCTGGCTGAGGACGAGCGCGCGCGACGGGCTCGCCCCCGATCGCGAGCAAGGTCAGCGCCGGGAGCATCGTCACCGCCCGCCGGACGAAGATCGGGATCCGGCGCCGGATGAACCCCCTGCATCACGACCTGCCCGGCCATCGTGCCCCACCGAGGACGACGAGATGCCCCGACGCGAGCAAAGCGATGCCGAAGATCGTGCCCGCGTGCGCGTGCAGGTGCGCCCTCGAGCTGGTCGGCGACCACGATCAGGTCGTCGCCGACGTCCTGCAATCCGCTCGTGTGGAAGACGGCGGCCGACGTCGCTCAGCATCGCCATGTTGATCGCGCCGGCGATGCCCATCGCGATCACGACGTCGATCAGCTCGAAGCGGAAGATCCGGCGGCGCGCGCTCCTCGTCGACGCCCGACGATCTCGCCGCTGCGTCAGCGCCGAGTGCAGGTAGATCACGTGCGGCATGACGGTCGCGCCGATGATCCCACCGGCGCAGGAGCGTCGCCTCCGAGCTCGGGAAGTGTCGGCACGAGCACCGCGGGCGACGCCCGACCAGGAGACCGGCGAGGAGCACGCTCGATCGCGAACGCGCCGACGATCCTCCACGAGCGCCGTGATCACCGCCTCCGCAGTCTCCGAGCCGCGTGCCTGAAGCGCGAGGATCGCGAACGCGACGACCGCGGTGATGAGCCCCGCCAGGAAGAGCGGCAATGAGAAGACGGATCGCGAGGCCCGAGCGCGGCGCCCGATGAACTCCGGCGAGGTCGGTCGCCATCGCGATGGCCTCGGCCTGATCCAGAGGAAGTAACGTCGACCGCGGCCGAGAAGCGGTCACGGCAGACCTCGGCCAGGTTCATGCCGGTCGCGATCCCGAGCTTCGCGGCACAGCGACTGGACGATCATCGCCATCAGGTTCGCGGCGAGGACGACCCACGAGGAGCGTGTAGCCGAACTTCGCCCCGCCGCGATGTTCGTCGCGAAGTTGCCCGGGTCGACGTAGGCGACCAGCTGCGATGAACGCCGGCCCGAGAAACGGCGTCAGCGCCGCGACCGCGCGCTGCCGCCCCGTGAGCGAGCGCTCGGCCGCCTCCAGGACGCCGGGCCTCTCCCGGAAGCGCGTCCTCGACGTCGGACGACGCGGCCCGCGGAGGCGTGTCTCCGGCGCGACCCTCCCGGGTCACGTCACGCCGATGCCGCCGGCCAGCTCGCGCGAGATGGCGTGCTCCGCCTTCCCGACGCGCACCGTGAGCGGGCCGCCAGAGCGGCTCCGCGGAGCGGAGCTTCACCTTCTTGCCGGGCACGAGCGCGAGCTTCGCCAGGTAGCGCAGCAACTCGTCGTCGCCGTCCGGGACGCGCTTCGATCGTCGGCCTCGTCGCCGGCTCGAGGCTCGCGAGCGTGCGCAGCGCGCTTGCGGTCGAGGCGGAGCTTCGCATCGGAATCGGATCGCCGTGCGGGTCGTGTGTCCGGATAGCCGAGCGAGCGGTCGATCCAGCGCCTCGAGCTCCTCGGACAACGCGTGCTCCAAGCCGGTCGGCCTCGAATGCACCTCGTCGAGGCTCAGCCCCAGCGCCTGGGCGAGATAGAGCTCGAGCAGCCGGTGGTGACGGATGACCTCGAGCGCCACGCGCCTCCGGCCGGCGCGTCAGCTCCACGCCGCGGTACGGCGCGTGCTCGGCCAGCCCAGCGCGGACAGGCGCTTCACCATCGCGGTCACCGACGGCGGTCGAACACCCATGCGCTCTGCGATGGCGGACGTCGTGGCGCGCTTGCCCTCGAGCCGGAGCTTGCAGATCTCCTTGACGTATCCTGCATCGCGTCTGTCAGATCGCGAACATCATGACCTGCATACTCTAACTCAGAAGTTCGACGTGGCTAAAAATCTGACCCGGAAGCGGAGTTCTCGCCGGCTCGTTCCCCTGAGTGCAGCCGCGCCGCTGGCGAAGCTCGCCTGGCCGGCTAGCAGCGCGCATGGCGAGAGCTCCGCGACGCATCTCGGCCACGACCGCCCGCAGCGCCGGCCACGCGGCGATGATCGGCCCCGAGGCGCCCGCACCGGGCGGGCCGCACGCCCAGGACGCGGCGCTGTTCCCACCGCCGCCCCTCCCCATCAGCCGCGGCCGCGTCCGCGAGTACCACCTGACCGCGCTCGACCAGAAGATCGAGGTCGCGCAAGGAGTGCTGTACGTAACT
>ERZ1370068.8031-contig-6913_pt1 | contig 42870 bp, 50 predicted proteins | sample MGYA00561227_ERZ1370068 | MGnify/ENA primary metagenome ERZ1370068 (study PRJEB38410, sample SAMEA6850437) | metagenome | study: Metagenomic assessment of the ecological functions of the soil: analysis of the soil microbiota associated with the... | reverse complement strand
GTGTACTTCGTTCGGTTACGTATTGCTGACACCTCCGATGGGGCCGCGGCGGCGATCACCCGGCCTCGCCGGGTGGCTCCGGTAGGCCCCGGCCGTTGCGAACGACTTTCCGGATTCGTCTCAACCCGGATTCTGATGCCCTTCATCAACGAGGCCGTCTGCGGCGCTGCGGCCGTGACGCCGGGGCGGCGGCGATCGACACGATTGCAGCTCGGATTCGCTCATCCGCTCGGGCCGCTGGCGCTCGCCGATCCTGATCCGGCCTCGACACCATGCAGTGGCGATCGTGGAGGTGCTGCAGGGGAGGCCTCGGCGAGCGACCGCTATGCCCCCTGCCCGCTGCTGCTGGAAGCTGGTCACAGCCGGGAAACTGGGCCGGAAGAGCTTTGGCGCGAGGGTTCTCCACGGATATCGCCTGAGAACCAGCAAAGCGGCCCCGATCTGCAGGGTTCTTGCCGCCTGAGGTGAGTCTCTCTTTGTGAGGGCTCAAGTAGAAGGCCCCGGCTTCGTGCCGAAAGAACTCAGGTTCGGGAAAGGGAGGCACCGCCGCGTTGCGAATCTTGCTGGTCGACGACGATCCTGCGCTTCGCGCTTTGTTGAGGGCGACGTTCGAGGTCGCGGACGTCGCAGTGGTCGAGGCCGAGAACGCCGAGGTCGCACGGCGTCAAATTCGTGCTGCCCGGCCGGACGTGATCTTGCTCGACGTCAACATGCCCGGCACCACGGGGTTGGGCTTTGCGCCGGAGCTGAAGAGCGCGCCCGCGACCGGGGACGTTCCGATCGTCCTGCTCACCGGCGCGGACCGAGGGACGACGACGGCGGCGAAGAAGGCCGGCGCGGATGCGATGAGTGCGGAAGCCGTTCAGCCCGCTCGAGCTGCTCGCAGTTGCAGAGCGTCTCGCAGGGGTATGTTCGGCGTCCCCTTCCGCGCGGCGAAAAGCGGACGCACAAGCCCGGGGAGGAGCTTCTGCTCTACGCGCGCGATCTCCGGCACATGCTCGAAGTCGAGCGCGGTCAGCGCCAGTTGCTTCAGAGCGCGTACCTGCAGACCGTCTCAGCCCTAGCGAGCGCGCTCGAGTCGAAGGACACCGGCACCCGCGCTCACTCCCAGCGTGTGCAGAGCTATGCGGAGCGCGCTGGCCGGTGCAATCGGTGGGAGGCGCTTGCCGAAAGACCAGAGCACGCCGTACGGATTCCTGCTCCACGACGTCGGCAAGATCGGGATCCCCGATGGCATCCTGCTGAAGCCGGGCCCTTTGAGCGCGGCGGAACAGCAGACGGGATGCAGACGCACACGGTGCTCGGTGAGGCGATGCTCTCGGGCGTTGTGTTTCCTGAAGGGCGAAGGGGCTCAAGATCGTGCGGTCGCACCACGAGCGCTGGGATGGACGCGCGCTACCCGGACGGTCTCGTGCGTGAAGAGATTCCGCTCGGTGCGCGGGTCTTCGCCGTCGCCGATGCGCTCGATGCCATGACGAGCCATCGTCCCTATCGGCGGGCGCTGAGCTGGAGCGCGGCACGTGGCGAGATCCTGGAGCAGAGGAAGCGGCAGTTCGATCCGGACGTGGTCGACGGCGTTCGTCGCGGTCGAAGCCGACCTCCGCCAGATTCGCCGAGAGCTGGCAGCCAGCCTAAAGAGGAGGTCGTTCCGGCGAAAGCGCTAGCTTTTGCCAGCGTGGACTTCGATCTGACGCAGGACGCAGCGCGAGATCCAGGCGCTGACGCGCGACTTCGCGCGCGCGGAGATCGAGCCGAACGCGTCCGCCTGGGATCGCGACCACCGCTTTCCGCGCGGAGCTCTTCGCGAAGCTCGCCGAGATCGGCCTGATGGGTGCGTGCGTACCCGAGGAGTACGGCGGCGGCGGCGTCGACTTCCTGTCGTACATCCTCGTGCTCGAGGAGCTGTCGCGCGCCGACGCGGGCGTCGGCGTGACGGTCGCCGTCCACACGAGCGCCGTGCACGCTGCCGATCCTCACGTTCGGCACCGACGAGCAGCGGGCGCGGTTCGTGCCGCCGCTCGCGCCGCGGCGAGCGTGCTCGGCGCGTTCGCGCTGACCGAGGCGGAGGCCGGCTCGGACGCGGGCTCGCTGCGCACCGCGGCCGACGCGCGACGGCGACGGCTGGACGATCACCGGCGCGAAGCAGTGGATCACGAACGGACGGCTACGCCGGCACGTTCCTGCTCTTCGCGCGCACGGATCACGAGCACGCCGGGCGCGCGCGGCGTCTCGCGCGTTCGTGCTCGACGCCGAGCACGTGCGCGTGACCCGCGACGAGGAGAAGCTCGGGCTCAACTCGTCCGTCGACCGAACGACATCGTGATCGAAGGCGCGCGACGTCGGGCGCGACCGGCTGCTCCACGAGGAGGACCAGCGGCTTCCGCGTCGCGATGGCGACGCTCGACGGCGGCCGCATCGGGATCGCGGCGCAGGCGCTCGGCATCGCGCAGGCCGCGCTACGACGTCGCGCGCGCACTACGCGCAGAGCGGCGCGCGTTCGGCCAGCGCGATCGCGGAGCTTCCAGGCGATCCAGCACAAGCTCGCCGACATGTCCACGGAGATCGACGCGGCCCGCCTGCTCGTCTACCGGGCGGCGTGGCTGAAGCAGGAGGGGCGCAGCCACACCGAGGCGGGCGCGAAGGCGAAGCTCTTCGCGTCCGAGATGGCGCCGCCGCCAGACGGCCGAGGCGATCCAGATCCTCGGCGGCTACGGCTACACGAAGGAGTTCCCGGTCGAGCGCTACTACCGCGACGCGAAGATCACCGAGATCTACGAGGGGACGAGCGAGATCCAGCGCCTCGTGATCGCGCGCTCGATCCTCGGCCTGACGGAACGCGCGCTGGTGGCGCAGTGACGATCTCCTTGATGTACACGCGCACGCGCGTGAACACCCCCAGCCGGGTGGGGTTTCGACCCACCACCCACTGCGTTCCACGCTACCGGCGTTGCGTGTACGGCCTCAGTGCCGGTTTCGTGCTCGATTTGGAGCAGTCGGTGAGCTCGCGGCACCGCGAGACGAGCCAGTTCGCCTCACGCGCATCTACACGCGCGCCGGCGACGGCGGCGAGACCTCACTGGCGACGGCTCGCGCGTTCCCAAGCTCGACTGCCGCATCGGTGCATTCGGCACCGTCGACGAGCTCAACGCTGCTCTCGGTGTGGTGCTTGCCGATCCCGGCTTGTCCGAGCGACTGCGCGGGCTGCTCGAGCTCGTTCAGAACGACCTCTTCGAGCGTTGGCGCCGACCTCTGCGTCCCTTCGGCGTGACCGACCGGCTGCGTGTCGAACAGGGTTCGGTCGATCGGCTCGAAGCAGTGGTGCGACGAGCTCAACGCCGATCTGCCCATCCTGAAGAGCTTCATCCTGCCGGGCGGCACGCGAGGCATCCGCGCGCCTGCGTCGCGCGCACGACGTGCCGCCGAGCCGAGCGCGACGGCGCTCGTCGCGAACGAGGAGAACGGGATCAACCCGCTCGTGCTCGCCTACCTCAACCGGCTCTCCGACTTCCTCTTCATCGCCGCCCGACCGCGAACGCGGAGGCCGGGCCGGGACGAACCACTCTGGAGGCCGGGCGGTTAGCGTGCTTGAGCCGCCGGCGTGTGGCGCTTTGCCGGCTTCGATCGGACCAGCTTCGCCGGGCCGCCAAGAGACGTTGGATGACGCGGACGAGCGTCGGGGCGGGCGTCGATCGCGGGGCGCGATCGAGGCCCCGGCTCTGAGCGAGTTGACCATCTGTTTCAGGCTCGACGTAGGCGCGACGAGGCTTCGCCGACGGGACACGGCATGCAGATCGCTGATCAGACCCGACTCCGAACTGGTCGACGTCGACGACGATCACGTGAACGTCACGGTCCGGCGGTTCGCCGCCGCCGTCGAACGTCGGCTCGATGCTCGCGGAGCTGACGACTCTCCCGCTTGCGGAGCGTCAAGTTCCCGCGGATGCTCGTCGCGGCGCCGCGCGGCGGCAAGACCTGAACCTGGTTGAGTGCTCCTCGCCCGTGTGCGGACGAGCCGGATCGTGAGCTTGCGAGCCACCGTCTCGCGCCCTGACCGAGCGGTCCTTACCTCATGGTGTAGACACCCGTGCGGCGCACCTGGCGCGGCAACCGCAGCCTGACGATCGTGCGCCCGGCCTTGACGGAGAAGCGCCACGTGTAGAGCTTCACCCGCCTTGGGCTGAAAGAGCTGCGCCGTCACGCGCGACGCGCGCGTCACCGTCACGCGGAACCGATGCTCCTCCCGCTTAGCCGGCTTGATCTTCGGTGCCGTGACGACCTTGAAGGCAAGCCGCGTTCCCGCTCCGCCCTGGAGAGACGATCAGATCGATCGACCCGCCCTCTTCGGCGAGGACGAGATTCGCGGGGCCGGTGACCGTTGCCCGCGGGGCCGTCCCGCCGTAGGTGATCGTGCCGACCGACAGGCCGAGCGGCGCCAGCAGAGCGGCGACCTGGTCGGGCGTCTTGCCGATGAGTGACGGCACCGGCAGAGCGGTCGTGTCAGCGCGCTCTCGTTGCCCGCGAGATCGGTCTCCTTGAGCCGGAAGATGCGCGGGTCGCCGACGGACCACGAGCCGATGCTCGCCGCGGTGTAGTCGACTGCCGTAGTGGCCGGTGTCCGTCGAGTCCGAGAGACCGTGACGAAGTCGTACGTGCCGCGCTGTTGTCGGAGCCCGGCGTCCAGCGCAGAGTCAGGCGCCCGTCGGGCCGAGGTGGCCGCGAACGTTCTGTGGGGCATTCGGAACCTGGAGATCATGGAGCAGCGCGAACACCGACAGGTGTCTCGTGAGGAGGATGGAAGCCGGCGCCGTCCGTCAGAAGCCGTCGTCCCAGCCGGCCGGGAGCGTTCCCGCCGAGCGGCACACGGGCAATCACGCGCCACTGGCCGTTCTCCGAAAGTGGCGGGAACGAGACCCTTCTCGGTCGTGCGCATCAGGATGCCCGATCGGGCGGGGTGAACTGGTTGCACCTCGGTGCCGGCGAGCGCCCAGCGCGCGGTCACATCCAGCGCCTCGGGCCCGGAGCCGAAGCCGTTCGTCAGACCGCTCGGCGCTGCGACAGGGGTGATCACGCAGGATCAGCCAGTCCGCGCCGGAGGTCGACCACGCACCGGCGGGCATCGTCGCGGCGGCGAAGCCGTCGGCGGATTGACCGTCGTGGACGTAGCGGCGCTCGTGTTCTTGTTGACCGGGGGCGCAAGCGAGGAGCCCGATGCCGACCAGACCGTGAAGTGGACGCGGAAGGGCGCCGTCTTCCCGGAGGAATCCTGCAGTTCGCCGGACAGCGTGTGGGCGCCTGGGCGAAAGCGTGCCGGTGCCGAAGTCGATGTGCGTGCCGCTCACGATCGGCGCCACCGTTGCGCCACCGTCGAGCGTGACGTTGAGCGGCGTCGCGCGGCTCGCTGGTCACCAGTCCGATCGCGTTCGCGGAGCTCACGGTCGAGCCTTCCGCCGGCGTCGAGGAGACGACGCGCGGCGCGGTGTTGTCCACGCGGATCGAGGTGACGGTGTCGAACGAGGTGTTGCCGAGGCTGTCGGAGACCGTGGCGCGGATGTCGTAGACGCCGTCCGGCAGCAGCGACGTGTTGAAGGTCGCGCTCACGGCGCGCTCGTGTCCGGTGCCGACCGACGACCAGGACGCGCGCCTGCGGGCGAGGTTGCGAATGCGACCTGCGTTGCCCCGAGCCGGTCACCGTCGCGTTGAGCGTCACCGAGCCGGAGATCGTGGCGCCCGGATTCGCCAGCACGACGGTCGGTGCGCTGACGTCGACCGTGATCGTGCGCATCGCTCCGGTGAAGGTGTTGCCTGCACGGTCGGTGAGCACCGGCTGAAGGTCATGCTCCCGGACGCAACCGTCGTGGCGTCCCACGTGGCACTGAACGGTGCGCTCGTCGAGGTGGCGATGGTCGTCCACGAACCGCCGCCGGTGGGGCGAAGCTCGTAGCGCGACGGAGGCGATGCCCGAGCCGGCGTCAGGTAGGAGCCGCTGAGCGTGACGCTCGGGCCGCCGACCGTGGCACCGCGCGGCCGGAGACGTCAGCGACCCGGCGGGCGATGTGCTGTCGACGCGGACGTTCGCGCGGATCAGGCTCGTGCCCGTGTGACCCGTCGCGTCGGTCGCGATCGCACGGAAGTCGTAGAGCCCGTCGGCGAGGGCGGTCGTGTCGAGCGACGTGCCCCACGGCGCTCGTGGTGTCGCTCGCGATCGTGACCCATGAGCCGCCGCCGGCTGTCCGCCGTTCGAAGTCGACCTGAGTCGTATCCGCGTCGGACGAAGCGGACAGAGACACGGTGCCGTTCGGATACTGGCCTGGATCGGCAAGGGTCGGCGTCGGCGAGACGTTGTCGACGGAGACGTTCCGCAACGCGAGGTGGTCGTGTTGCCGGCCATGTCCTCGACGACGACCTGGATCGTCGCGCCGCCGTCGGCACCGGTCGTCGTGTCCCAGTTCAGCGAGAAGGGCGCAGTCGAGTCCGTGCCGAGGAGCGATCCGCGGACGTAGAACTTGACCGAGGCGACCGGCGAGGTCGCATCGGACGCCGACGCGGCGATTCCGATGGTGCCGCTCACGAGCTGGCCCCTCGGTCGGCGCGCCCACGAGCGCGACGTCGGGCGCCGTGTTGTCGACGACCTTGTCAGGCAGGTCGGTGGTCGTGACGTTGTCCGCGTTGTCGGTGATCAGGATGCGCAGGTCGTAGTGTCCGTCGGGCACGGGCGTCGTATCCCAGCTCGCGGTGTACGGGCCGGGGCCGGTCGTGTCGGTCCCGATCGCCGTCCACGTCGAGCCACCGGCATCCGTGTACTCGAAGGTGACGGACTTGATCCCCGAGCCGGTTGTGTCGGGGTCGGCGCTGAGGTCGACCGTTCCGCGCAGGTAGTCGGCAGCGGAGCAAGACGCGCAGGTCGGCGGCGTCGCGTCGATCAGCACGGTCGTGCTCTTGATCGTCTCGATGTTGCCGGCGTTGTCGACCGAGAAGTACGCGATCGTGTGCGACCCGTCGTTCGAGCCGTCTGCCGGAGCCGGGATGACGACGCTCGTGCCGACGGTGTAGCTCGGGTTGCCGTCGACGCTGTACTCGGTGACGTTGACACCGGAGCCGCCGTCGTTCGGGCTCAGCGTGACGGTGACCGGGGTGGACTGCCAACCGCTCGGTGCGTTGTCGGTGGTGCTCGGCTTCGTGTTGTCGACTGAGGCTCGTCACCGGAGCGGAGGCGGTCACGTTGCCGGCCGCGTCGGTTGCGACGACACGCAGATCGACGTTGCCGTCCGGCACGGCGGACGAGTTGAAGTTCGAGCCGGTCGACTGCCACGTCGAGCCGCCGTTCGTGGAGTACTCGTACGCGACCGTGACGACGCCGGAGCCATTCGAGCCGCCCGGGTCACTTGTGGAGGAGGTCAGGTTGACGGCGCCACGCAGGTATGCGCCGGGGCTCGAGATGGTGGCGTCCGGCGGAGTGTTGTCGACGAGACGGTCGGTGACCGGTGTCGCAGCCGCCTGATTGCCTGCGACGTCGTAGGCCACGGTGCGGAGGTCGTAGTGGCCGTCCGAGACGCTCGTCGTGTCGAAGCTCGCCTGGAAGCCGTCGCCCGGCGTCGAGTCCGTCGCGATGGTCGTCCACGAGCCGCCGCCTGTCGGGGCGCGCTCGAAGTCCACGTGGTCGATGCCAGAGCCTGCGTCGCTTGCGGAGCCCGTCAGCGTCTTCGTCGCGCGCAGGTACTGGCCTGGATCGTTCTGGCTCGTCGTCGGCGGTGTGTTGTCGATGCGGATCGTCGAGCCGAGCACGTCGGTTGTGCTGTTGCCTGCCGCGTCGGAGACGATGATCCGCAACTGATAGACGCCGTCCGCAACCAGTGCCGTGTTCCAGAGGACGTTGTCGAACGGCGCCGAGGTGTTGGTTCCGATCGACGCCCAGGTCGTCCCGTTTGCGGAGTACTCGAAAGCGACGGATGCGATCCCCGACTGGTAACCGTTCGCGGGAGGATCGTTCTCCGCGGACGTGAGGGTCACCACCTGGCGGACGTTGTTGCCGGGATTGTTCAGGGCCGCATTCGGCGCGTTCGTGTCGCGGTGCCACGTCCAACTGTCGGGTGTCGCGTCCGTGTTGCCCGCGAAGTGTCGGTCGCGCGCACCTGGAAGGTGTGCGAGTTGTCCGTGAGGCCCGGGACGGTGTGCGGGCTCGTGCACGGGGCGAATCCTCCGCCGTCGATGCTGCACTCGAACGTCGAGCCGGGCTCGGTCGAGGTGAATGTGAACGACGGAGTCCCGTTGGACGGATCCGCGGGCTTCGTGAGCGATGCTCGTGTTCGGAGCGGTCCGGTCGACGTCGACGTTACGGATCGCCGTTGCGGTGTGACCGGCGTTGTCCGTCGCAACGGCCGCGAGCGCATGATTGCCGTCGGCAGCCGGGATTGCCCACGAGACGCTGTACGGGCCGGGTGTGGGGACGGTGCCGAGCGGGCTCCAGACGCCGCTCGAGCAGTCGTTGCTCTGATCGGTGCACTCGAAGAACTCCACCTGGCTGACTCCGCTGCCTGACGGGTCGCTCGCGTTCGCGGCAAACGTCGTCGGGCTCGGCAGGCTGCCGTTGATCGCGGCGGCAGGGGCCGTGATGGCGACCGTTGGCGGTGCGTTGTCGACGCGGATGCTCGTGTTCTCGACGTTCGTCGTGTTGGCGGCATCGTCGGTCGCGCGTGCCCGTAGATCGTAGAGACCGTCACCTGCCGGCAGCGAGACGGTGTTCCAGGACGAACCGGTGGCCGCGTACGCGCTTGGAGGATCGCTGTGCAGCTTGTAGGCGAAGGTGATCGGCGGGCTCGCGGGTGACGCGTCGGTTGCGCTGCCGACGAGACTGACGATGCCGCTCACCACGCTCCCCGTCGCGGGGCTCGTGAAGTTGAGGGCCGGCGGGGTGTTGTCGACGCGGGTAGTGACGACCGGCGACGTCTTGCGTTGCCCGCGACGTCGGTCGCGATGACGCGCAGGTCGTAGAGGCCGTCGGAGAGAAGCGTCGGTGTCCCACGAGGCCGGCTGGCTGTTGAAGCTGCCGCCGTTCGGCGCGAGCTCGTACGAGACCGTCGCGATGCCGGAGCCTCCGGTATCGCCCGTGGTGGAGGCCAGGGAGACCGTGCCGCCGACCGGGTCGCCGGGGCTGAGCATCGTCGCGCTCGGCGCGGTGTTGTCGATCCGCCGATTGGCAACGACCGACGCGGAGGTTCTCGACGTTGCCGGTCACGTCGGTCGCCACGGAGCGGAAGTCGTAGAGCCCGTCGGCGACTGTCGTCGTGTCGAAGGAGATGGAATATGGGGAGCTGCCGTCCGTCGCGATCGTCGTCCACGAGCCGCCGCCGGCCGGCCTTCGCTCGAAGGCGACCGAGTTGACGCCCGAGCCGTCCGTGTCGCTCGCGCCCGCGCCGAGCGTGATCGTCTGGCGCAGGTTCGCACCAGGATCCGTCAGAGTCGTGGTCGGTGCGGCCGTGTCGGACTTGACCTCGTTGGCAGAGGTGGCCAGCGCGACGTTTCCGGCGTTGTCCGCGACGCTGTAGCGGTACTGCGCGCACTTGCCCGACGCGAGGGTGTCGGGGCTCGTTGCCGCAGCCCAGCCGACGTACGACGAGCAGGCGTTGTTCGCAAGGTCGCCGGTTCGGCGTTCGAGCGAACCTGTTGACCCGTTCACGTCGGGATCGGAGCCGTTGTTGGTGGTTACCGCGTAGGAGCCGGTGACGTAACCGTTCGGATAGCCGACCGCGACCCCCTGTCGGAGCCGTGCGGTCGATGGTGATGTCGCGGATGTCCTCGCCCGTGTTGGTCGCGGCATCGACGGCCGACCGCGCGGATCGACTTCAGGCCGTCGAAGGCCGGCGTCGACCAGGTCGCGGCGTACGGCGCGCTCGAGTCGGTGCCGAACTGCAGCCAGGCACCGGTCGCGCAGTTCGCGCTCGCGTTCGAGCACTCGTAGAAGTCCAACCTGCGCCACGTCGGTATCGGGAGTCGTGGCGGTCACGACTTGTAGTTGCTGGGATCCGACCCGTTCAGGTACGTGAGTGGTGCCGTGATCGTCACCGACGGCGCGCCCGAATCGATGATCCAGGTGTGGCTTTGCCGGGGTCGCGTCGGTGTTGCCGGCCTGGTCGGTCGCGCGCACGTCGAAGGTGTGACTGCCTTCGGTCAGGCGGGCGAGAGCGTAGTCGGGGCTCGAGCACGACGTCCAGCTGCCGCTGTCGATCCGGCACTCGAAGCGTCGAACCGGGCTCGGAGGAGCTGAACGCGAAGGTCGGCGTCGTGTTGCCGGAGGGGTCGGACGGCGCGGAGTCGATGGTCGTGTCGGGCGCCGTCAGGTCGACCGTCCAGGTATGGCTCGCCGGCGTGCGAATCGGTGTTGCCCGCCGGGTCCGTGGCGCGGACGTCGAAGGTGTGGCTGCCGGCGCCGAGTGAGCCGAGTCGTCTCGGGGCTCGAGCACGACGTCCAGCTGCCGCCGTCGATGCGGCATTCGAAGGTCGAGCCCGCCTCTCGAGGAGCTGAACGAGAAGGTCGGGGTCGTGTCGTTCGACGGGTCCGGCGGTGTGGAGTCGATCGTCGTGCCCGGCGGCGTCAGGTCGACCATCCACGTGTACGAGGCGGGAGAGGCGTCGGTGTCTGCCCGCGCCGTCCGTCGCGCGAACCTCGAACGTGTGGCTGCCTTCGGCGAGCGCCGGGGCGAGCGTGTGAGGACTGGTGCATGGCGGTCCAGGTTGCCGCCGTCGATGCGGCATTCGAAGGTCGAGCCCGGTCTCGGAGGAGCTGAACGTGAAGCTCGGGGTGGTGTCGTTCGGACGGATCGGCCGGGCTCGCGTCGATGGTCGTGTCCGGCGCGGTCAGGTCGATCGCCCACGTGTAGCTCGCCGGGCTGGCGTCGGTGTTGCCGGCCGCATCGACCGCGCGGGCGTCGAACGTGTGGCTGCCCTCGGTCAGTGCGGGTGAGATCGTGTCGGGGCTCGAGCACGACGTCCAGCTGCCGCCGTCGATCCGGCATTCGAAGGTCGAGCCGGGCTCGGAGGAGCTGAACGCGAAGGTCGGTGTGGTGTCGGACGACGGATCGGCGGGCTGCGCGTCGATCGTGGTGTCGGGCGCGGTGAGGTCGATCGTCCAGGTGTGGCTCGCCGGCGTCGCGTCGGTGTTGCCCGCCGCGTCCGTCGCCCGGACGTCGAAGGTGTGGCTGCCGGCGCCGAGTGCGCCGAGATCGTCTCGGGGCTCGAGCACGCAGTCCAGCCGCCGCCGTCGACGCGGCATTCGAAGGTCGAGCCGGCCTCGGAGGAGCTGAAGCGAGAAGGTCGGTGTCGTGTCGTTCGACGGATCGGTGGGCGTCGCATCGATCGTCGTTGCCGGAGCCGTGTTGTCGACCCGGCGGCTCGCGACGAGGCTCGTGTTCGTGTTGTTCGTCTTGTCGGTCGCGACGGCGCGCACGTCGTACTGGCCGTCGGAGACGGCGGTCGTGTCCCAGCTTGCCGCGTAGGGCGAGGTCGTGTCGGTACCGATCGCCGTCCACGTCGAGCCGCCTGCGGGAGCGCGCTCGAAGACGACCTGCTGGATGTCCGTCGACGGGTCGGATGCCGTCGCGCTGAGGCGCGATCGTCCCGGCGACGGGCGTGCCGGGGTCGGTCAGCGAGACCGTCGGGTTGTCCGTGTCGACCTTTGCCGTCGCGGTTACCGGCGCCGAGAGGTTGCCGACCTTGTCGGCGATCCGGAACGTGTAGCGGTAGCAGTGACCGTTGGACACCGAGGTGTCGGGGCTCGTGAACGTGCCGGCATCCGCGCTGAAGGCTCGAGCAGCTGTCACCCGAGAGCGTGCCTGTCTCGCGTGTCACCGTGGCCGAGGCGAGGTCGAGCCCGGCGCCGCCGCCGTTGTCCGGAACCGTTGCGCAGGCTGAAGCCGACCGAGTTCGAGCCGTAGTAGGGCGCAAGCGCGCCGGTGAGCGTGATCGACTGGCCAGTCGGCGCTGCGGTGTCGTCGGCGATCGTGATCGTGTCCGAAGACGGAGTTCGCGGCCTTGTCGGTCGCGGAGATCGGTCCGCACGCCGGGCCCGACGCGCCGGAGCTCCAGGAGTAGTGCGCCGGTGAGGAGTACGGGCTCGTGGCGTCGGCGCCGCCCGTCGATCCGCTCCAGCCGCTCAGGCTCGAGATGGTCGGGAAGTCGACCGTGTCGACGGCGGTGTCGGAATCGGAGGCGGTGGCGTTCAGGTCGAAGCTGCCGGATCCGGTCGAGCGGAAGAACAGGGTCTTCGTGCCGGCGTCGTAGTACTGGTTGCCCGCCCCGGTGAGCGCGGTGGGCGTGCCGACGGAGAGTCGGGGCGCCGTTGTCGACCTTTGCGGTCGCGGTGGCGGCGCTCGAGACGTTTCCGACCTTGTCGGCGATCGTGAACGAGTACCGGTAGCAGTGACCGGCCGAGACCGCAGTGTCGGGGCTCGTGAACGTGCCGGCATCCGGGCTGAAGCTCGTGCAGCTGTTCCCGGAAAGCGTCCCGGTCTCACGCGTGACCGTCCGCGTCGACACGTCGAGGCCGGAGCCCGCGCCGTCGTTGCCGTCCGCCAGCGTGAAGCTCACCGACGCCGAGCCGTAATACGGAGCGGTCGCCCCCGTCAGCGTCACGGACTGGCCCGTCGGGCCAGCGGAGTCGGCGGCGAGGGTGATCGTGTCGCTGTTCGTCAGGGCGACCAGTTCGTCGCGACGATCGAGCGGGCACCAGGGGCCGTTGCGCCGGAGCGTCCAGGTGTAGTCGGCCGGCGAGGCATACGGGCTCGTCGTGTCGTTGCCGCCGGTGGAGCCGCTCCAGCCGCTGACGCCGGAGACGTTGGGGAATGCAACGTGCGTGACGCCGGTGTCGGCATCATCGGCGGTTGCGTTCAGCGAGAACGAGCCGGACCCACCAGGGCGGAAGAACTGCGTCTTCGTGCCCGCGTCGTAGTACTGGTTTCCGGCACCGGTGAGCACGGTCGGCGGGTCGACGGAGATGGTCGGCGCGTTCGGCGAGACCTTGGCGGTGACGCTGCTCGTGGCGACGTTGCCGACCTTGTCGGCGATGCTGAACGTATAGCGGTAGCAGTGACCGCTCGAGGTGCTGTTGTCGGGGCTCGTGAAGGTCCCTCCGTCAGCGGTGAAGCCGGAGCAGTTGTTGGCCGCGAGCGTCCCGGTCTCCCGCGTGACCGCGGCCGAGGAGAGATCGAGCCCGGAGCCGCCTGACGGATCGGATCCGTTCGTCAGAGCTGAAGGTGACCGGCCCGCCCGGATAGTACGGCGGGTTTGCACCCGTGAGCGTGATCGACTGGCCGGTGGGTGCCGCGGTGTCGTCCGTGATGGTGATCGTGTCGGTTGCGGAGTTCGCCGCCTTGTCGGTTGCCGAAACGGTCTCCGCACCGGGCTCCGCAGCGCCGGAGCTCCACGTGTAATCGGCCGGCGAGCTGTAAGGACTGTTCGTGTCCGTGCCGCCGGTCGATCCAGTCCAACCGATCAGGCCGGAGACGTTCGGGAAGGTGACGCCGGCGACTGCGGTCTCCGTGTCAGAGGCGGTGGCGCCGAGACTGAAGCTGCCGGCGCCGGTCGAGCGGAAGAACAGCGTCTTGGTGCCCGCGTCGTAGTACTGGTTGCCGGCGCCCGTCAGCGCGCTTGGTGCATTGATGCTGACCGTCGGGGCCGCGGTGTCGACCTTCGCCGTCGCGGTGGCCGCGCTCGACACGTTTCCGACCCTGTCGTCGATCGTGAACAGTAGCGGTAGCAGTGACCGGTCGAGACCGCGGTGTCGGGGCTCGAGTAGGTGCCGGCGTCCGCGCTGAAGGTTCCACAAGCATCTCCCGTGAGGCGTTGCACTCTCGCGGGTCACCATTCGTGTGGTGCGTGTCGATACCGGCCCCGGAGCCGTCATTGCCGTCGCCGAGGCTGAAAGTCACGGAGGCTCGAGCCGAAGTACGGCGCGGTCGCTCCGGTCAGCGTGATCGACTGTCCCGTCGGCGCCGCCGAGTCCTGGCGTGAGCGTGAACGGGACCGAGGTCGTGGCGCCGGCGCCGTTGGTTGCGACGACGTTGTGTCCTGATGCGTCCGTCGTCGCCGCGTTCCAGGTGTAGTCCTCCTGATACGGCGAGCTGGTCTGCGAGCTGCCGCCCGTCACGTTCGCGACCGACGGGAAGTCCACGGACGTCACCCCGGTCTGCGGATCGTCGGTTGTGGCTGTGACGCGGAACGTTCCACCACCCGCGCCGGGCCGGTAGAAGAGCGTCGTGCCCGACACGTGCTGCGCGCCACTCGCCGGATTCTCGGCGAGCGTCAGCGACACGGTTGGGAGGCGTGCCGTCGAGCAGGACGTCCTGCGACCCGACGGCTTCCTCGTTGCCGAGGATTGTCGTAGGCGCGGAACTTGATCGTGGTCGTCGAGGCCACGTCGATCGTGCCCGAATAGTCGGAGCCGTTGACCGGCGAGGGGTTGGTCCCGTCGGTGGTGTAGCGGATCTTCTGGACGCCTGAGCCGCTGCCGTCATCCGCCGACAGAGTGACGTGCACCGGCGCAGAGGTGTAGTACGTCCCGCTGAAGCAGGCAGCGGCGTTGCACTGGATCGTCGTCGTCGGGGCAGTCGAGTCGGCGCTGACGGTAGAAGTTCGAGCTCGAGCTCGAACCGGCACCGTTCGCCGCGTCGACGGACTTCGTTCCCGGCTCGGCCGCGCCCGCCACGAAGCTGTACGTGCGCGACGCGCCGCTGCCGGAAGCGCTCCAGGAGGCGCCCATTGCACCGGCGGACGGGAAGGTGTACGAGGCGATGCCGGTGTCACCGTCGCTCGAGGCGGCGCCCAGGTCGAAGCTTCCTGCCGAGCTCGGCTTGAACCAGGCACTGGTCCCGCTCGCGTAGAGACCGCCGCTCGGATTCGACAACGTGAGCGACGGCGCGGACGGCGAGGACGTGTCGACCTTGACGATGCTCGTGATCGAGACGGTGTTCCCGAGGTTGTCCGTACCGGTGAGCGTGTACAGGTAACACCCGGTCGGGAGGCTTTGCGCGGGTGTGCCGGTGATGGTCGACGCTGATCCAAAGCTGCCGCAGGAGTTGGCGCTGAGTGTGCGCTCGCGCGCGTGAGCGTGGAGCTCGCGAGGCCCGACTCGCTGCCGGACTGGGTCTCCGTGTAGTCGGTGCGCACGTCGATCGGGAAGCTGCCGCTGGCCGAGTAGCTCGAGCTGCCACCGCCGGTCGCAGCTGTTCCGTTGACCGTCAGCGCGCCGCCGGCCGGCGGCGTTGAGTCATTCGTGAACGGTCAGCGTCGCCGACGATGTGGAGTTGCCGGCCTGGTCTGCCGCGGTGAGGACCTCGGTCGGCGTGCTCGTGCTGCCTGCGTTCCAGCTGAAGGTGTTGGAGTCGTACGGCCCGCCGGAAGGTGTCGAGACGGTCGACGGCGTGTGTGACCAGCCGCCGGTCGTGCCGCCCAGTGCCGCGGAGGCCGACGAGGCGGGCCCGGACTCGCCGTCGGTGACGCCGTTCGTGAGCTTGAACGAGCCTGCGGCGGAGCCGCGGTAGTAGACCGTCGAGCCGTTCTTCAGAGCCGAGCCGGCGGGGAGACGTTGCTCAGCGCGATGCTGTTGGCCGGCCCCTGGGAGTCGACCTTGGCGATGTTGCTCGCACCCGACGTTCCCTGGTTGCCCACGTGATCGGAGAGCAGCTCGCGGTACTCGTAGCAGTGGCCGTTCGTCACGGTCGTGTCGTTGCCGCCGCTCGAGCGTCACCGTCGACCAGCTTCCCGGAAGCTGCCGCAGGCCCCGTTCGTCAAGGTCGCCGTGTCGCGCTCGGAGTGTGCTGGTGCTCGCATCGACGCCTGGAGCCACCGTCCGTGCCGCCGTTCTTCGTCACCGGGACGGAGTTGCTCGTGTAGTAGCCGGCGGTCACGCTCGGCGCCGTCACGGACGGCGCAGTCGTGTCGGCGGCGATCGAGTACGTCGCGTTGGCGGAACCGGTGCCGGCGCCGTTCGTAGAGCTCACGCGTGCGTGCGGTGGACGGCGCGGTCGTCGAGGCGCCGAAGGTGTAGTCGAAATGGTCGCCCGTCTGCGAGCCGCCGAAGTTTGCGCCGCCGTTCGAGTTGAGGGTGCCGAACGTGTAGCTGCCGATGCCGCTCTTGAGCATCGGTCGAGGTGGCCGTGACCGTGAACGTTCCGCCGGCCGAGGGGCGGACGTAGAGGGTTCCCGAACCGTCGTAGTACGCGCTCGGCGAGAGCCGCCGAAAGCGAGTGACGGCGTGGACGGGGCAGTCGTGTCGACCTTCGCGGTGCTGGAGGCGGCAGACGTCCCCTGGTTGCCGACGTTGTCCGACAGCAGCTCGCGGTAGCGGTAGCAGTTGCCGGAGACGACGGTCGTGTCGTTGCCTCCGACGAGCGTGACGCTCGACCAGCTCGAGGGAAGGTTCCGCAGCTGCCGTTCGTGAGCGTCCGATCTCGTCGCGCTGCACCGTGCTCGTGGTGTTGTCGACTCCGGAGCCGCCGTCGGTGCCGCCGTTCTTCGTGACCGGGACGGACAGCGCGGTGTAGTACCCCGACGGCGACGGTCGGTGCGAGTCACTGCCGGTGCCGTCGTGTCGGCCACGACCGTGAACGGCGTCGCGGAGGACGTCAGCGCCCAGCCGTTGGTCGCGGTGACGTCTTGGCTCCCGGCCGGAGCCGTCGCTGACGAGCTGAAGGTGTACACGCCCGCGTACGGAGAGCTCGAGTCGGCGCCGCCACCGGCCCAGCCCGTCCCGAGACCGCTCGCGAAGGTGAGGTGGTCGATCCCAGATTCGGTGTCGCTCGAGGTTCCCGTCACGGTGAAGCCGCCGGCGGTCGCCTGGCGGATGTACACCGTTGTGCCGGTTGCGCTGGCGCTCGTGAACGAACCGAAGGTGAGTCCTGGGGCCGAAGGCGCTGTCGTGTCGTTGACGGTGATGCTCGGCGACGCCGCGAGATTCATGAGCGTCCCGCTGGAGCTCGACTCTCCTGCGCCTGCCAGGTCTGCGCTCCCGCGGGAACCGGGGCAGTGGCACCTGGTCCGCCGGAACCGGTGTCGCCGTACGTGATGGTGAACGTGCTTCGCCCCGAGAGCGTGAGCGAGGAGACGGTGATCGTCTGACCGGCGACCGACACGGTCCCGGAGCTCGAGGTCGTGTAGCCCGCGGTGGAACCGGTGGTCGACGGTGCGCTCCAGCCGGCGGAACGACGAGCGTGACCGAGCCGTTGGAGATGCCGCCCGTGGCTGCCGTGTAGGTGAAGGTGATCGTGCGTCCGGTCGCCGCGCTGTTCACGGCGCCGGTCGGAGTGGTCAGCGTTCCGGAACCGTCCGCCGCGAGAACCGTGACGCTCGGGGATGAGCCGAGATTTGCGGAGCGAGCTTGCGGAGGTCGACTTCTCCTGCACCTGCCAGGTCTGCGCTCCGCTCGAGGAGGGCGCGGTCGCACCCGCGCCGCCGCTGCCCGTGTTCCCGTACGTGATCGTGAAGGTCGAGCCGCCCGGCGAGCGTCAGGAAGAGACCGTGATCGTCTGGCTCGCAACCGAGACCGGTGCCGGCGCTGGCGGTCGTGTACCCGCCGCTCGAGCCCGTCGTGCGACGGTGCGTTCCAGCCCGCGGGCACGACCAGCGTGACGGAACCGTTGGAGATGCCGCCCGTTGCCGCCGTGTACGTGAAGGTGACGGCGTGTTCCCGGTCGAGGCAACGGGACCGACGTCGTCGGCGTCGTCGAGCGTGCCGGAGCCGTCGGCGGCGTAGACGGTGATGCTCGGTGAAGCGCCGAGGTTGGTGAGCGAGCCGCGGACGTGGACTTCTCCTGCGCCTGCCAGGTCTGCGCGCCGGTCGACGAAGTGCGCGGTTGCGCCCGGGCCGCCGCCGGCCAGGCCCCGTAGACGATCGTGAAGGTCGTTGCCGGCCGCGAGCGTCAGCGACGAGACGGTGATCGTCTGGCCGACGACGGCCAGGTGCCCGCGCTCGAGGTCGAATAGCCGGCGTTTGCGCCGGTCGTCGACGGTGCGTGCCCAGGCCGGCTCGGGAACGACCAGCGTCGACCGAGCCGTTGTTGATGCCCTGCCGTCGCCGCCGTGTAGGTGAAGGTGATCGTCCGCCCGGTCTGACTCGCTGCAACGTTCGTCGTGCCGGTGGTGAGCGTGCCGGACCCGTCCGCGGCGTTGACGGTGATGCTCGGCGAGGACCCGAGGTTGGTGAGCGAGCCGACGGACGTCGACTTCTCCTGCGCCTGCCAGGTCTGCGCGCCGGCTCGAGCGAGGTCGCGGTCGCGCCGGGCCCGCCGCTGCCGGTGTCGCCGTACGTGATCGTGAAGGTGTTGCCGCGCGGCGAGCGTCAGTGACGCAGACGGTGATCGTCTGGCTCGCGACCGGAGACTGTGCCAGAGCTGGCGGTGGTGTAGCCGGCGTTGGCGCCGGTCGTCGAGGGTGCGCTCCAGCCCGCTCGGGACGACCAAGGTCACCGAGCCGTTCGAGATCCCGCCCGTGGCAGCGGTGTACGTGAAGGTGATCGTGCGCCCGGTCTGGGACGCGGAGACGTTGGTCGTCGGTGTCGTCAGGGTGCCGGAGCCGTCGGCGGCGTTGACGGTGATGCTCGGTGAGGCGCCGAGGTTGGTGAGCGAGCCGGCGGACGTGGACTTCTCCTGCGCCTGCCAGGTCTGTGCGCCGGTCGACGAGGTCGCGGTCGCGCCGGGGCCGCCGCTGCCGGTGTCGCCGTACGTGATCGTGAAGGTGTTACCTGCGGCGAGCGTCACCGAAGAGACGGTGATGGTCTGCGAAGCGACGGCGAGTGTGCCGGCGCTCGAGGTGGAGTAGCCGGCGTTTGCGCCGGTGGTCGAGGAGTGCGCTCCAGCCCGCGGGGACGACGAGCGTGACGGAGCCGTTGTTGATGCCGCCGGTCGGCGCCGTGTAGGTGAAGGTGACCGTGCGGCCCGGTCTGGGACGCGGAGACGTTCGTCGTCGGCGTGGTGAGGGTGCCGGAGCCGTCGGCCGCGTTGACGGTGATGCTGGGTGAGGAGGCAAGGTTGGCGAGCGAGCCGGCGGAGGTGGACTTCGCCTGCGCTTGCCAGGTCTGCGCGCCGGTGCTCGACGTTGCCGTCGCGCCGGGCCCGCCGCCTGCCGTCGAGCCGTAGGTGATCGTGAACGTCGAGCCGCCCGCGAGCGTGAGCGACGAGACGGTGATCGTCTGCGCGGCGACGGCGAGTGTGCCGGCGCTCGAGGTGGAGTAGCCGGCGTTCGCGCCGGTGGTGGAGGTGCGCTCCAGCCGGCGGGGACGACGAGCGTGACGGAGCCGTTGCTGATGCCGCCGGTCGCGGCGGTGTAGGTGAAGGTGATCGTGCGGCCGGTCTGGCTCGCGGAGACGTTCGTCGTCGGCGTGGTCAGCGTTCCGGAGCCGTCGGCGGCGTAGACGGTGATGCTCGGCGAGGAGCCGAGGTTTGCGAGCGAGCCGTGCGGAGGTCGACTTCTCCTGTGCCTGCCAGGTCTGCGCGCCGGTCGACGAAGTCGCCGTTGCGCCGGGGCCGCCGCTGCCGTGTCGCCGTAGGTGATCGTGAACGTCGAGCCGCCTGCGAGCGTGAGCGAGGAGACGGTGATCGTCTGGCCGGCGACCGAGACGAGTGCCCGAGCTGGCGGTCGGTGTAGCCGGCGTTCGCGCCGGTGGTCGGACGGTGCGCTCCAGCCGGCCGGAACGACGAGCGTGACGGAGCCGTTGTTGATGCCGCCGGTCGCAGCCGTGTACGTGAAGGTGATCGTGCGGCCGGTCTGCGGCGCAGCTCACCGAGGTGGGTGTCGGTGAAGCGTGCCGGAGCCGTCGGCTGCGTAGACGGTGATGCTCGGCGAGAGCCGAGGTTCGCGAGGGAGCCGGCCGCCAGTCGACTTCGACTGTGCCTGCCACGTCTGCGCGCCGGTCGAGGAGGTCGCGGTCGCGCCGGGGCCGCCGCCTGCGGTCGAGCCGTAGGTGATCGTGAAGGTCGAGCCGCCGGCGATCGTCAGCGACGAGACGGTGATCGTCTGGCTCGGCGACGCGAGACGGTGCCGGAGCTGGCGGTCGGTGTAGCCGGCGTTCGCGCCGGTGGTCGACGGTGCGCTCCAGCCGGCTCGGCACGACGAGCGTGACGGAGCCGTTGTTGATGCCGCCGGTCGCGGCGCGTGTAGGTGAAGGTGATCGTCCGGCCGGTCTGGAGGCGCTGACGACCGAGGCTGGTGCCGTCGTCAGCGTGCCCGGAGCCGTCAGCCGCGTTGACCGGTGATGCTCGGCGAGGAGCCGAGGTTCGCGAGGGAGCCGGCGGCGGTCGACTTCGACTGTGCCTGCCACGTCTGCGCGCCGGTCGACGACGTGTCGCGGTCGCACTCGGTCCCGCCGCCGCTCGTGTCGCCGTAGGTGATCGTGAAGGTCGAGCCGCCGGCGATCGTGAGCGAGCGAGACGGTGATCGTCTGGCTCGGCGACGGAGACGGTGCCAGAGCTGGCGGTCGTGTAGCCGGCGTTGATGCCGGTCGTGGACGGTGCGGTCCAGCCGCTCGGGACGACGAGCGTGACTGAGCCGTTCGATGATGCCGCCGGTCGCGGCCGTGTAGGTGAAGGTGATCGTGCGGCCGGTCTGGCTCGGCAGAGACGTTTGTCGTCGGTGTGTCAGCGTTCCGGAGCCGTCGGCCGCGTTGACGGTGATGCTCGGCGAAGCTCCGAGGTTTGCGAGCGAGCCGGCGGAGGTCGACTTCTCCTGTGCCTGCCACGTTTGCGCGCCGGTCGACGAGGTCGCGGTCGCGCCGGGCCCGCCGCCTGCCGGTCGAGCCGTAGGTGATCGTGAAGGTCGAGCCGCCGCGCGAGCGTCGAGCGACGAGACGGTGATCGTCTGGCGCGGCGACGGAGACGGTGCCGGCGCTCGGCGGTGGTGTAGCCGGCGTTCGCGCCGGTCGTCGACGGTGCGCTCCAGCCGGCTCGGGACGACGAGCGTGACCGAGCCGTTGCTAGATGCCGCCGGTCGCGGCCGTGTAGGTGAAGGTGATCGTGCGGCCGGTCTGGCTCGCCGGAGACGTGCGTCGTGCCGAGTGGTGCAGCGTTCCGGAGCCGTCGGCGGCGTAGACGGTGATGCTCGGCGAGGAGCCGAGGTTCGCGAGCGAGCCGGCGGAGGTCGACTTCTCCTGTGCCTGCCAGGTCTGCGCGCCGGTCGAGGAAGTCGCGGTTGCGCCGGGCCCGCCGCCGCCCGTGTCGCCGTAGGTGATCGTGAAGGTCGAGCCGCCGGCGATCGTGAGCGACGAGACGGTGATCGTCTGGCTCGACGACGGAGACGGTGCCCGAGCTGGCGGTCGTGTAGCCGGCGTTCGCGCCGGTGGTCGACGGTGCGCTCCAGCCGGCTCGGGCACGACGAGCGTGACCGAGCCGTTCGATGATGCCGCCGGTCGCGGCGGTGTAGGTGAAGGTGATCGTGCGCCCGGTCTGGCGACGCGCTGACGACCGATGGTGCGGTGTCGTCAGCGTGCCCGTGCCGTCGGCGGCGTAGACGGTGATGCTCGGCGAGGAGCCGAGGTTCGCGAGCGAGCCGGCGGAGGTGGACTTCTCCTGTGCCTGCCAGGTCTGCGCGCCGGTCGAGGACGTTGCGGTTGCACCCGGGCCGCCGCTCGCGGTCGAGCCGTAGCGTGATCGTGAAGGTCGAGCCGCCGGCGATCGTGAGCGACGGAGACGGTGATCGTCTGTGCCGCGACGGAGACGGTGCCGGAGCTGGCGGTGCGTGTAGCCGGCGTTCGCGCCGGTGGTGGACGGTGCGCTCCAGCCGGCTCGGCACGACGAGCGTGACCGAGCCGTTGCTGATGCCGCCGGCCGCGGCGGTGTAGGTGAAGGTGATCGTGCGCCCGGTCTGCGACGCGCTCACGACCGAGGTCGGTGTCGTCAGCGTGCCGGTGCCGTCGGCGGCGTAGACGGTGATGCTCGGTGAGGAGCCGAGGTTCGCGAGTGAGCCGCCGGCGGTCGACTTCGACTGCGCCTGCCACGTCTGGGCGCCGGTCGTCGCTGTTGCCGTCGCACCGGTCCCGCCGCCGCTCGTGTCGCCGTACGTGATCGTGAACGTCGAGCCGCCGGCGATCGTGAGCGAGGAGACGGTGATCGTCTGGCTCGCGACCGGAGACGGTGCCCGCGCTGGCGGTCGTGTAGCCGGCGTTGTTGCTCGTGGTGCTCGGAGCGGTCCAGCCGCTCGGCACGACCAGCGTGACCGTCCCGTTGTTGATGCCGCCCGTTGCCGCCGGTGTAGGTGAAGGTGATCGTGCGGCCGGTCTGCGAGGCGCTCACCACCGAGGTCGGGGTCGTCAGGGTGCCCGAGCCGTTGGCGGCGTTGACCGTGATGCTCGGCGAGGAGCCGAGATTCGTGAGCGTGCCCGTGCTGCGCGCCTTCTGCTGGGCCTGCCAGGTCTGCGCGCCGGTCGCTGGCGGTCGCCGTCGCGCCGGAGCCGCCGCCGCTCGTGTTCGCCGTACGTGATCGTCACCGTCGCGCCGCCGGCGAGGGTGAGGCTGGACGACGGTGATCGTCTGCGCAGCCACCGAGACGGTGCCCGTGCTCGCCGTCGTGTAGCCGGCGTTGTTGCTCGCGAGTGCTCGGCGCGGTCCAGCCGGCTCGGGACGACGAGGGTGAGCGAGCCGTTGTTCATTCCTCCGGCTGCGGCCGTGTAGGTGAACGTGATCGTGTTGCCGGTCTGGCTCGCGGAGACGTTCGTCGTCGCGGTGGTCAGCGTGCCCGGCGCCGTCGACCGCAAGCGGCGGCATGCAGGGCGACGAGGTGGGCGACCCAGGGCGTGGAGGTCGAGATCGTTGCGCGTCTTGTTGCCCGTTGCTCGCCGCGGCTCGCCTGGGTGCCGTCGGCGCCGGTCGGCGATGGCCTTGCTCGCCGGCGCGCTTCCGGAAGCGATCGCGTACTCCTGTGTGAGTCGACTGGCCCGCGTCCTGCGTCGGCGGTCGCGTGACGGACCGGACTGGCCCTGCGCGCCGTAGAAGCGCGTCGATCATGTCGTTCGTCCTGCGTGGTCGTCAGCCCGGTGGCCGTCGCCGTCGTCCCGCTGCCGGCGTTGTCGGTCGCCGCCACGTCGATCGGGTTCGTCGCATCCGTTCCGGAGTAGGCGAGGATGGCCGCCGCGCCGTCCGAGCTGCGTGGTCCAGGACCACTGGTACGTCGTTCCAGCCGTGTCTGCCGCCGTCGCGATGCGGTAGTAGATCCGCTGCTCGAGAGTCGCGCCTGACGTGCGCAGGTTGCCGGTGGTCGTCCAGCCCGCGGGCGCGGTGATCGCGTCGTTGTTCCGCAACGTGACCTGGGCGAGCATGAGCGATCCGGTTGCGACCGAGGCAGGGCGCGTCACCGTCACGCGACGTTCGCGTTCGTGGTCGGTCGTTAGCTGGCGCAACCGCCGCCGGGGCAGGCGGCGACGAGCGCGATCGGATCGATGACGTACGGCAGCGGAAGGTCGGCGTCGTTCAGTCGCAGCTGCAGCCACCGTGTCTTGCCGGCTCGCTCGAGGGACCAGCGCAATCCCGTGCGGAGTGATGTCCTTGCCGCGCTTGTCGAAGACGACGACCGGGAGGATGCGTAGCCCGGAGTCCTTCTTTCCGTCGGCGAACCGAACGGTGCCGTCGGCGGTGAGCCGCGGAGCGAGCTTGGCGGCATCGAGGCGCCAGCGCCACGTGCGGGTGCCCTGACGCTTCGTCGACGGTCAGCGACTGCTCGACGCGGTTCAACCCGAGCACGATCGCCTCGCTGCCGAACGGCAGCTTCCGCTGGACACCGTGCTGGTGCCCGCGCCAGGCGCCCCGGGCCTTGCCGAAGTTGAAGCGAGACACTGGCGTGACCCGACGTGACCTTGAGGCCGCCGTCGCGGATCTCGAGCTTTCCGCCGAGGGCCGGCTTGACGAGCCTGGGTGTTGCGTGCGCCGGCGTCCTGACGAGGGGCCGGTCCAGCGGCGGACCAAGCTCCCTCGTCAGGAAGACCGATGCGTCGTGTGCCCTCGCGCCGCGGAGAGTGGCGAGCTCGGAGACGGCGAGAGAGGCGGTGAGAAGGAGCGCAGTGGAGACTGCGAGGAGCAGACGAGCTCTGTTTCCGGGCGCGGCCGTGCTCTCGGCTTTCGCCGAGCGCCGGTTAGGCCGCAGGTCCGGGAAGCTCGCCATGTTTCTCCATCCACGCGCGGATCGCACGTGGCTCCGATGGAGGAATCGGCCTTCTAGAGCGAACTCCTGAGCGTTTTGCGGTCAAAACGGGGCGAGATTCTTCGCGAATCACCCTTCAGGGGTACGCAAACTGCATCTTTCTGCTGCAGTGCTTCCCGCCCTCGGCGGCCGGCCACGCAGGCAGCCTCACGACCTAAAGCTCGACTTGAGGCTTAGCCCTGGGCGAGAATGGCGGCCGCGACCGAGTCAGACCCCGGTCCGCTTGCCAGGACTGCTGTGTCGCCGAGCGAGCCCGTGGCCACGGTCCACGCCGACGACCAGCACCGGTCGAGCGGCGGGCAGTCGCGAGCGGTCGCGCCGGGGAACGCGGCGGCCGCGTACGCGGGAACGGCGTTCCGCCATTCGGCCGCGTCCTCGAGTGTGTCCCAGCGCAACGCAAGCGCGGCGACGGTCTCCCGACGGCGACGTGTAGAGCGCGAGGCGACCGCCGCCCCAACCCTCGGCAACGGCCACTGAGTCTCCGACGTGAAACGTCCGTAGCAGGCTGCGCAGGTCGAGCTCGCCGAACGTCTCGGCGGTGGTCAGGCGAAGGTTTCCGATCTGCTTTGGCAGGTGCACCGGCAGCGCACGCTCCCGCTCCAGGAATTTGTCGACGTGCAGCAGCTGCTCGGTGGTCTGCGGGAATGTGCGCAGCGCGCTCGCGAGTGCGGACGCACCGCCGAGGTAACGCAGCTGGGCTGCGAGCTGTCGACCACCTGTTAGGCGCGCAGCGCTCTCCAGGGAGAGGAAGCGCTCGAGTTGCGTGCCGCTCACCGGGCGGGCCTGAAGTCCTGACGCGAGTGCAGCCGTTCCGTCGACGATGCCGCGTGCCGCCAGCGCACGGTCCCGATCGTGTGCGTACAGCCCGGTGAGCCGGCGCAGGTTGAAGTTCTGGTCGACGAGCGCACGCACGAGCTCGTTCAGGACGGCGCTGCGTTGCGCGGCGGGCGTGCGGCGAAGCAGAAGCCTGCGAGCGCTCGGGTCGTACCAGGCGCGCGATGCCGTCTTGGTGAGCATGAGCGTCGCGCGTTCGCTGCGCTGCGCCAGCCCGAGCCGTGCATACAGAACCGAGTCGCTGCTTCTGAGCGCCGGCGGGTAGTCGCGGTTGCCGGCGCGTCGCAAGAGCTGGTCGTAGCGCGTCGGCCGGAAGGGTCGCAGTGGGAACCCCGTGCCGAACGTGCAGACCCGACAACCGCGCCGCACGCTGCAGCAACGCCGCCGGCGTGAGGCGAGTTCGAAGCCCCCGACGCCGGAGCGGTCAGGAGCGCACAAATGACAACTGCAACGAACTTCTCCACGGAACGAGTTATCGGCAGAGAGGCGAAGGCAGGAGTCGGAATCACGCCCGTACAATCGGCAAGAACATGGCCACGACCGAGGATCCACGCGCGCGGTCCGACTCGACCGCCGAGTGGAAGCGTGAGCTCTACGAGGCGAAGCCCGAGCGGGACGGAGAGCTCTTCTCGACGATCTCCGGGCTCGAGAACGAGCCGCTCTACACGCCCGACAACGTCGAGGTCGACCACGACCGGGACCTCGGCTTCCCGGGGGTCTATCCGTACACGCGCGGGGTCTATCCCTCGATGTATCGCGGCAGGCTCTGGACGATGCGGCAGTTCGCCGGCTTCGGCGGCGCGGAGGAGACGAACGCCCGCTTTCGCTATCTCCTGGAGCACGGCCAGACCGGCCTCTCGACCGCGTTCGACATGCCGACGTTGATGGGCCTCGACTCCGACCACGCGCGTTCTCTCGGCGAGGTTGGGCGCGAGGGTGTCGCGGTCGATTCGCTCGACGACATGGAGACGCTCTTCGCGGGGATTCCGCTCGACGAGGTCTCGACGTCCATGACCATCAACTCGCCCGCGGCGATGCTGCTCGCGTTCTATCTCTGCGTCGGCGAGGAGCAAGGCGTGCCGCGCGAGAAGCTGCGCGGGACGATCCAGACCGACATCCTCAAGGAGTACATCGCGCAGAAGGAGTGGATCTTTCCGCCTGAGCCGTCGATGCGGCTCGTCATCGACATGATCGAGTTCTGTGCACAGGAGATGCCGCTCTGGCATCCGATCTCGATCTCCGGCTACCACATCCGCGAGGCGGGCTCGACCGCGGCGCAGGAGCTTGCGTTCACCCTCGCAGACGGGTTCGCGTACGTCGAGGCGGCAACGGAGCGCGGCCTCGACATCGACGACTTCGCGCCTCGACTCTCGTTCTTCTTCAATGCGCACCTCGACTTCTTCGAGGAGATCGCGAAGTACCGCGCGGCCCGGCGGATCTGGGCGCGTGAGCTGAAGGAGCGCTACGGCGCGCGCAACCCGCGCTCGTGGCTCATGCGGTTCCACACGCAGACGGCCGGCGTATCGCTGACGGCGCAACAGCCCGAGGTCAACATCATCCGCACCGCGCTCGAAGCAATGGCCGCGGTGCTGGGCGGGACGCAGTCGCTGCACACGAACTCCTTCGACGAGGCGCTCGCCCTGCCGACCGAGAACGCAGTCCGCCTCGCCGCTGCGGACGCAGCAGGTGATCGCGCACGAGACGGGTGTCGTCAACACGATCGACCCGCTCGGCGGGTCCTACTACGTCGAGGACCTGACGAACCGCCTCGAGGCAGAGGCCTACGAGTACTTCGACCGGATCCGAAAGCTCGGTGGAGTCATTCCGGCGATCAAGGAGAACTTCTTCCAGCGGGAGATCGCGGACGCCTCGTTCCGCTATCAGCACGAGGTCGAGCAGAAGCAGCGGATCGTCGTCGGGGTCAACCGCTACCAGCACGAGGACGAGCAGCCGCTCGAGATCCTCAAGATCGACCCCGCGGTCGAGGAGCAGCAGATCGCCCGCGTGCAGGCAGTCTGCGGGCGCGGCGGACTCCCGAGCGGTCGAGGCGGCCCTTGGTCGGCTCAAGGAAGACGCCGCGCACGAGGGCCGAAACCTGATGCCCCCGATCGTCGACGCCTCGAAGGCGTACGTCACGATGGGCGAGATGTGCGACGCCCTGAGGGACGTCTGGGGCATCTGGCGCGAGACCCCGTCTTTTAGCCAAGCCAGAAATGTGCAACGCTTCGCGTGGCAGCGTGGGGCATCTGCGGCGATACCTCGGTCTTCTAGGCCTGCTCGGCGTCGCGTGCGTCGTGGCTGCGCATGGCTCCGCAGCCGCGCCCGCGCCGACGCTCTTTCGACTGACGATCAGCGGAACGGCGCACCAGGAGTGGTCTACACGGCCTCACCCGTCGTCGAGGGTGACTGTCAGCGGACGGAGACATCGGAGGGAGAGCGCACCGCGAAATTCGGTACGAGGTCGCCTGTCCTCGTTCGACTCGCGGGCGGTCGGGTGCTGCCGGTGACCGTCGGCGGCATCAAGGGCACCGTCACGCTCGCGGGCGCCAACACCACCGACAAGGCCTGCGGCGGTCACGGGACGAGCAAGGTCGCCGACTGCGCACAGACCACGCGGTCGTTCGCAGGCGCAAGGTTGCGAGCCCTGAGCCCTCGGCGGGAGTGTCCTGGCTCTCGGACATGTGACGAACGTTCGCCTCGCGCAGGCCGACTGTCCGCTGGAGCCCGAGGACGTGCGACTCAGCCCGCTCGGGCCGCTGACCAATCTGCTTCGCCTTCCCAAGGAGGCGCTCCGGGAGCGGAAGGCGGCGCGGATCACGGTGAACGCCACGGCGAGTTCAGCGCGAGAGACGTACGGCTCACCCGAGAACGGGGCGCCTGGAAGGCACCGCCGAATGGACTTTCACCTTCGTTCGCGTTCCGGGCTGAGCGAGGACTCCCGTAAACTCCGGCTCGTGTCGACGGAAGATCAGAGTCGTCATCGCGAAGCCCGGTCTCGACGGGCACGACCGCGGCGCGAAGATCATCGCGCGCGCGCTGCGCGACGCCGGCATGGAGGTGATCTACACCGGGCTGCACCAGACGCCGGAGCAGATCGTCGAGACCGCGATCCAGGAGGACGCCGACGCGGTCGGGATCTCGATCCTCTCGGGCGCGCACATGACGCTCGTGCCGCGCATCCTCGACGGGTTGAAGGCGAACGGCGCGGAAGACGTGCTCGTGGTGGTCGGCAGGCACGATCCCCGACAGAGGACTCCGAGGAGCTGAAGCAGCGCGGTGTCGCCGAGGTCTTCACCCCGGCGCGCCGACGAGCGAGATCGTCGACTTTCTCAAGGGCAAAGTCCCCGTTTGATCCACGTCGAGCGGGAAGACGCGGTCGCGCTCGTCACGATCGACCGTCCGGAGGCGCATGAACGCACTCGACGTGGCGACGCTCACGGAGTTGCGCGACCGGCTGCGCGAGCTCGCGGGCGACGAGTCGGCGCGCGTCGGTGATCGTGACCGGCGCGGGCGAGAAGGCATTCGTCGCCGGAGCGGACATCAAGTACATGAGCGGCCTCGACGTCGACCAGGCGAAGGAGTGGGGCGCGCTCGGGCACGAGGCCGGACGCCTGCTCGAGACGATGCCGAAGCCGACGATCGCGGCGATCAACGGTTTCGCGCTCGGCGGCGGGTGCGAGCTCGCGCTCGCGTGCGACATCCGTTACGCCGCGACGAGCGCGAAGCTCGGCCAGCCCGAGGTCAACCTCGGAATCATTCCCGGCTGGGGCGGCACGCAGCGACTCGCACGCGTCTGCGGCCTCGGCGTCGCCAAGGAGCTGATCTTCACCGGCCGGCATCGTCGACGCCGACGAGGCGCTTCGCATCGGGCTCGTCAATGCGGTCCACGACCCCGTGCTCGACAAGGCGCGCGAGGTGGCGGCGCTGCTGGCGTCGAAGAGCCCGATCGCGCTACGGCTGATGAAGGAGCTGGCCAACCGGGCGCTCGGCGGCGATCACGCAGAGAACCTCGCCGCCGAAGGAGAGACGCTTCGGCGAGATCTTCTCGAGCGAGGATGCGAAGGAGGGGATGACCGCCTTCGTCGAGAAGCGCGAGCCCCGTTTCGTCGGCCGCTAGCCCAGTTGGATCAGCGCTGAGCTGAGCACGTCGTCGTCGCCGCGCTCCGCCTTGAGCGTCGTCGGTGCGGGCTGTCGTCCAGACGACGATCTTGTCGCCCTTCTGCTGCGAGCGTCACGTTCGCGACGGTGCGGAGGCCGCCGGTCGGGCTCAGGCTCTGCACGGTCGTGGTCTCCGGCACGGTCAGCGCGATCGTCCGGTTCAGCTTCGTCAGCGTCAAGCCGGAGGGCCAGGCCTGCGACGTCGAGACGTTCACGACGATCCGGTCGATTGCCGCCGAGACGACGGTGCCGGTCAGCGTCAGCGCAAACGGCGACCCGGCCTTCGCGGTGAACAAGAGCTTGTAAGCCTTCTGGAGGTACGGATACGGGCTCACGGCCTTGCCGCCGCCGGGATGGACTTCGAAGTGCAGGTGCGAAGCGCCGCCGTTCGCGTCGCCGCGAGTCGCCGACGTATCCGATCTGTTGGCCCGCCGCGACCTTGGCGCCGTTCTTCACGGTGTACGCGGTTCCGCGCACGCACTTGCCGCGGTTGTCGTTCTTCATCGTCACGTCGTTGTTCAGGTGGATGTAGAGGTACGTCGTCCCGCTCTCGCCGTAGAGGTAGAGCATGCAACCGGCCGAGGCCGACGTCGTCCAGTACTTCACCTTGCCGGCCTCTGCGGCCACCGCCGGCGACTTCTTCGCGGCCATGAGGTCGTTCCCCTGATGCGGCTGCCGCCGCGCGGGGCGCGCCGAAGTCGTCGATGTACTGGACCCTTCCGACGACCGGGAAGACGATGTGGTCGGGCACCTTGCCGGCTGCGGATGCAGCAGCGCTCCCGGCGACAAGGCCGATCGTCACGGCGAGGAAAGAACCCCTCGGGCTGTCGTCCGGTGGCGTCTCATAAGAGGACGGGCGCTCCGGTTCGCGCTCGAAGGGCCGGACACTAGCAAGCTCCTCGGCCCAGGTCACGCTCAGTAGAGTCCTGCGCGCATGAAGATCGCCGTTTGCGTCAAGCAGATTCCCGAGGGAAACAGCCGGATCGACCCCGGAACCAAGCGCCTCGACCGCGCGGGCGAGGGGGCGCTGAACGCCTTCGACGCGAACGCCGTCGAGGAGGCTCTCCGGCTGAAGGATTCCACGGGCGACGGGCGAGGTCGTTCTCCTCTCGCTCGGGCCGGCCAAGGCGCAGGACGCCCTGCGGAAGGCGCTCGCGATGGGCGCCGACCGTGCCGTGCTGATCAGTGACGACGCAGCCGCGGGCTCGGATCTGGTCGCGACGAGCTACGCACTGGCGAAGGCGCTCGAGCGCGAGGGCGCGGACGTCGTCCTCTTCGGCCAGCAGGCGGGCGACTCGACGGCGCGGTGCTCTGGGCGGCGGTCGCCGACCGGTTGCGCCTGCCCGTCGTGTCGCAGGCTGCGGAGATCACGCACGCCGACGGCAAGCTGCACCGTCAAGCGTCAGACCGAGTTCGGCTACGACGTGATCGAGGCTGCCGCTTCCCGCAGTGGTCGCCGTGTCCGACGCGATCAACGAACCGCGCTACCCGTCGCTCAAGGGAATCATGGGTGCGAAGTCGAAGCCGCAGGAGACGGTGACGCTCGCGGATCTCGGCGTCGAAGCGGACCGTGCAGGCGAGCAGGGCTCGCGCACCGAGGTGTACGCGCTCAACGATCCGCCGCGCGCGCGGCGACTCGAAGAAGATCGACGACGACGGCAACGCTGCGCAGGCGATCTTCGACTTCCTTGCGGAGAAGCGCCTCGTATGAGCACGCTCGTCTTCCTCGAGCACCACGGCGACGAGCTTCTGAAGGGCTCGCTCGGCGTGCTTGCGAAAGCCGCGACCGCTCGGCGACGGCGACGTCGCCGGAGTCGTGATCGGATCGGGCGTGCGCCCGCTCGCCGATGCCGCAGGGACGTTCGGAGCGGCGAAGGTCTACGTCGCAGACGACCCGCAGCTCGAGGCGCCGCTGCCGCAACCGCGCGTCGACGTGATCGCACAGCTCGTCCGAGACAAAGGGAGTCGACACGGTCCTCTTCGGCAACTCGGTGCTCGCCGCCGATATCGCGGCCGCGCTTGGCCGCCCGACTCGATGCCGGCATCAACTGGGATCTCGTCGACCTCGTGCAGCAGGACGGCAAGCTCGTGGGCAAGCGGCCCGCGCTGCAGGACTCCGTCTACGTGGACGTCGGCTGGACGACCGAGCCGCGCATCGCGCTCTTTCGTTCCGGCTCGTTCGATCCGAATGAGCAGCGGCGGCTCCGCGGAGGTCGAGGACGTGCAGGTTGCGCTCGAGGACTTTCTCCAGCGCGGCGCGTATGGTCGACCAGGCGCACGAGGAGAGCGAGGGACCGTCGATCGAGGACGCGCCGGTCATCGTCGCCGGCGGCCGCGGGCTCGGCGGCCCCGAGAACTTCACGCTCGTGGAAGAGCTCGCGAAGGCGCTCGGCGGCGCCGTGGGCGCGACGCGCGCAGTGGTGGACGCCGGCTGGTACCCGTACGCGACGCAGGTCGGGCAGACGGGCAAGACCGTGGCGCCGAAGCTGTACATCGCCTGCGGCATCTCCGGCGCGATCCAGCACAAGGTCGGCATGCAGAGCTCGGGCGTGATCGTCGCGATCAACAAGGACACGAACGCGCCGATCTTCGAGTTCTCGGATCTGGGCGTCGTCGGCGACGTGCACGAGGTCGTCCCGAAGCTGACCGAGCTCGTCAAGCAGCGCAAGAGCTCGTGACCAAGCCCGCAGACTTTCCGCCGTCGTTTCGGGCAGCGGACTACGTCGTCGCGCCGAGCGATCCGCCCGAGGAGCGCATCGACGTCGGTGTCCTCATCGTCGGCGCGGGCCCGGCCGGTCTTGCGTGTGGCATTCGACTCGGCCAGCTGCTCGAGGACGCACCCGAGGTTCGGGAGCGGCTCGGTGAGGTCCCGGTGGCGATCTTGGAGAAGGGCAAGCAGGCCGGCTCGCATCTTCTGTCGGGGCCGTCGTGAATCCGCGCTCGCTGCGGCGTCTCTTCAAGGGTCGCAAGCGTCTCGACGAGATGCCGTTCTACGGGCCCGTCGAGCACGAATGCCGTCTACTTCCTGACGAACAAAAGCGCGCTGCGCATTCCCGCGCCGCCGACGATGAAGAACGAGGGCAACTACGTGGCGTCTCTGTCGCGCCTCGGCCGCTGGCTCGCCGAGCAGGCGCGAGGAGGCGGGCGCGATGTTGCTGCCGGAGACAGCTGCGGAGAAGCTGCTCGTCTCCGGACGGCCAGGCACGCGGAGTTCGGACCGGTGACAAGGGCCGCGGCCGCGACGGCCAGGCCGCTCGGAAACTTCGAGCCCGGCTCGGACCTGGTCGCGAAGGTCACGGTGCTCGCCGAGGGAACGCAGGGTCACCTCACCGGCGTGCGCGCTCGACCGGTTTGGCCTCACGGGCGAGAACCCGCAGGTCTGGGCGCTCGGCGTGAAGGAAGTCTGGAAGGTGAAGCGACCGCTCGATCGCGTCATCCACACGCTGGGGTGGCCTCTGCGCGCGGGCGCGAAGTACCGAGAGTTCGGCGGCTCGTTCATCTACCCGATGGGCGAGGACATGCTCACGCTCGGGATGGTCGTGGGGCTCGACTACAGCGACGCCGAGCTCTCGGTGCACGATCTTCTGCAGGAGCTGAAGACGCATCCGCTCGTGCGGAACCTGCTCGAGGGCGGCGAGCGGGTCGCCTGGGGTGCGAAGACGATTCCCGAGGGCGGCTTCCTCGCGCTGCCGAAGCAGCTGCACGCGCCGGGGCTTCTGATCGTCGGCGACGGAGCGGGGCTCGTGAACGTCCCGGCTCTCAAAGGCATCCACTACGCGATCGAGTCGGGAAGGCTCGCGGCCGACGCGGCGTTCGCCTCACTGCAGCGCGGGCAGACGCCGGCGACACCGGTGCGCTCGCGGGTTACGACGAGACGCTGCGGGAGAGCTTCGTCTGGAAGGACCTGCAGGAGGTGCGGAACATGCGTCCCGGCATTCGGCCGCGGCCTGATCCTCGGCGGCGCGTTGGCTGGCGCGATGATCGGCGACGAAGGGGCGCTTCCCGCGGCAGCGATCTGCGGCTCGAACGCGACGCCGACGTCGATCTGATCCGCACGGACCGGGCGAAGAGCTATCCGGCACCGGACGGGAAGCTCACGTTCGACAAGCTCTCGTCGGTCTTCGCGTCCGGCAACAAGACACGTGACGATCAGCCGAACCACATCGTGCTCCAGCGGGAGGTGCCGCAGGACATCGCGCTTCTGTGGGAGCGGATGTGCCCGGCGCAGGTCTACGAAGCAACCCAGACGGGTGTCGACGTGACGCCCTCGAACTGCGTGCAGTGCGGTGCGATCACCGCCAAGGGCGGGCGCCTCACGCCGCCAGAGGGCGGCTCCGGCCCCGAGTACACACTGACGTAGCCCGTTCCCGCCACACGTCTCGGCGGCCCACGTCCTGGTGTCGGACATGGTGACGAAGCGTGACGTCGTGACCGGCGCGAACAGACACGTTCCAGGGACTGTCCCTGGCACGCGTCTGGCTAGTTCCGAAAGCGCCAGATGTCCCGCCCGGCGAAGCTCGTGACCCACATGTCGCCCCGGCACTGGCGATGGCGAGCGCTCCCGGCCCTGCGCCGGTGACGTCGACGATCCGATTCCGATCCGGGTCGATGCGGGTCAGGTGTTGTGCTGCTTCTCCGCCACCCAAACCATTCCGTCGGGGCCCGCCGCGGCCTCGGCCGGGGTCCCCGGGATGGCGAAGGCTGCGACGACCTGCTTCGCGGACGGATCGAAGCGGACCGCGAACCCGTCGGCGGTCGTCGTCCACAGTGAGCCGGCGATGGCCGAGAGAAAGCCGGGCCCGTTGTGACCGATCGACGATTTCGTCAGCGCTCCGCTCCTCGGATCCAGCCGACCAAGCGACGAACCGTTCCGCCCGAATGCGATCCAGAGCGCGCCGCCGCCTGCGCGAGGCCGGAGGGATTTCCTCCGACGGCGTAGACACGCGACACCCTGTTCCTGCGCGGGTCGACCCTCGCGACCGTCCCGCGTTCGTACGCCGACACCCAGACACTCCGAACGCGGCGGTGACGTGCGCCGGCCAGTCAGCCACGGGAATCCGCGCAACGATGCGTCGGCGTCGCGGATCGATGCGGTAGAGCATGTTCGTCATGTCGCTGGCGACCCACACCGAGCCTGCGGCGACGACGATCGGACAGATCCCACGCGCGATCCGGATGCGCGCGACGACACGATTGCTTCGAGGATCGATCCGCACCAGGCGGCCGGTGCCGTAGACGGCAACCCAGACCGAGCCGAAACCGGACGCCGCACCGCACGGCCCGGCACCGGTCACGACCCGCGAGACCGGCTCGGGAGTGGCCGAGGCCGCCACCGTCCCGGCCAGGACGGCCGCGGCGAGCGTCAGAGCCGGGGCAAGACGCATCGTCCGGACTACACCCGGCCGCCGCATCCGGTTCCATGATCTGACAAACCGACCCTCGTCCGATCGGGTAAGGACTCACATGCGTGCACGACTCACATTGCTGCTCGCCCTGGGAGCGCCCTTCGTGCTCGCCGGCTGCGGCAAGGGTAAGTACTAGAAGTACGATCTCCGTCGTGGCTACGACGGGCTCGCTGCTTTCGCTGGACGACGTCTACCGGGCGCGCGAGCGCATCGGCGACCGGCTGCACCGCACACCGCTGCTCACATCGGCCACGCTCTCCAGAGAAGAGTCGGCGCCGACGTGCGCTTCAAGGCGGAGCTCTTTCAGCGCACCGGGGCGTTCAAGCCGCGCGGCGTGCTGAACAAGCTCGCCACGCTGACCGACGACGAGAAGAAGCCGCGGCGTGATCTCGATCTCCGCCGGCAACCACGCGCAGGCGCTCGCGTACGCGTCCGCGGTCGAGGGAATCGACGCGCTCGTCGTCATGTGGCAGACCGCGAGCCCGATGAAGATCGCCGCGGCGCCGCGGCTACGGCGCGACGATCGACACCGAGGCGGCTGACATCCCGGCGGCGTTCGACCGGCTCGAGGAGCTGATCGAGTCGACCGGCCGCACGCTCGTCCACCCGTACGACGATCCGCACGTCATGGCGGGCCAGGGAACGGTCGGCCTGGAGATGCTGGAGGACGCGCCTGAAGCGGACGTCGTGCTCGTCCAGGTCGGAGGCGGCGGTCTCGATCTCCGGGCATCGCGACGGCCGTCAAGGCGATGAAGCCGGACGTCCGCGTGATTGCAATCGAGCCGGAACGTTCACGCGCGCTGCACGAGAGCCTGAAGGCCGGTGAGCCGGTCACGGTCGAGGCGAAGTCGATCGCCGGACGGCCTCAACGGTCCCTATGCGGGCGCGAACTGCGTCCGGGTCTGCACTCGAGCTCGGCGTCGAGTCGGTGCTCGTCACCGAGGAGGCGCTCGAGGAGGCTTTCCGCGTTCATGTACGGGCGGATGAAGCTCGCCTGCGAGGTCGCCGGAGCCGCCACAGCGGCCGCCTTGCTGTCCGGCGCGTTCGTCCCGGAGCCCGGTCAAACCGTCGCCGCCGTCGTCTCGGGCGGCAACGTCGCACCGAAAACAGCCGCTGCTATCCTGGACGCCGATGAAGCCTGAGATCCACCCCGAATACGTCCTCGCGACCGTGACGTGCTCCTGCGGGAACACGTTCGAGACGCGTTCCACGAAGCCCGAGCTCCACGTCGAGATCTGCTCGAACTGCCATCCGTTCTACACGGGCAAGCAGAAGCTGGTCGACACGGGCGGACGCGTCGAGCGCTTCCAGCGCCGGCTCGAGAAGGCCGGCGGCGCAAGCCGCGGCTAGCAGACCGCTACATGGCGAACGTCGGGGGACAGGCCGTCCTCGAGGGCGTGATGATGCGCGGCCCATCGAACTGGGCTGTCGCCGTCCGCAAGCCCGACGGAGACATCGCACGAGGTTCACCAGCCGATCAAGTCGCCGATGGCGCGACACGTGGATCTTCCGGCTTGCCGGTGATCCGCGGCGTCGTCGCGCTCGGCGAGTCGCTCGCGATCGGCTTCCGCGCGCTCGCCATTTCCGCGAACTACCAGGCCGCCGGCTCAGAAACGGAAGGCGAGGAGGGCGAGGCGGTCGAGCACCGAGCTGACGCGCAGCCAGCTGATCTTCGCGTTCGCGATCGCGATCGGATTCGCGGTCGTGCTGTTCAAGGTTTCGCCTGCGCTCCTGACCGACTGGATCGGAATCAGCAGCACCGGCTAGTTCGTGATCGTCGAGGGCTGATCCGCGTGACGATCTTCGTCCTGTACCTGTTTCTGATCTCGCTCTTCCCGGATCTGCGGCGCGTCTTCCAGTACCACGCCGCGGAGCACAAGGCGATCAACGCCTACGAAGCCGGGGAGGAGCTGAGGCCGGACATCGTCCAGCGCTTACAGCCTGATCCATCCCCGGTGCGGCACGGCGTTCCTGCTGTGGGTGATGGTGATCGCGATCTTCGTCTTCGCGTTCTTCGGGCGGCCCGCCTGGTACTGGCTGATCGCGACCCGCATCCTGCTGCTGCCGCTGATCGCCGGCATCGCCTACGAGCTGATCCGCTTCGCCGGCAAGCACCAGGACAACCAGATCCTGATGGCGCTGCTCGCGCCGGGCCTGTGGCTGCAGCGGCTGACGACGCGCGAGCCGTCGCTCGATCAGATCGAGGTCTCGATCCGAGCCCTGAAGGAAGTCCTGCTGCTCGAGACCAACGACCCAGAAGGCAGCGCACGGTCGAAGTGATGGCTTAGTGGCCTCCCGGCCCCACTGGCGGCGCCCGGCCTGCGATCACGCGCGCGCTGCCGCGTCCTCAGTCGCACCCGGACCAGCCTGGGCACTCTCTCCTTGCATCGCTTGGTGCTCGCGACCCGGGCATCCACCAGCGAGACCGGGAAGGCCACTAATGCCTCGCGTCCAGCGCGAGGCGCAGGTCACGTGGGAAGGCAACGTCGCGCGCGGCAGCGGCTCGATCAGCGGCGCACCGGCAGCGTTCGACGAACTTGCCGTACTCGCTGGCGACGCGAATCGAGCACGCCGGACGGCAAGACGAGCCCCGAGGAGCTGCTCGCCGCCGCGCACGCGGCCTGTTACGCGATGTCCGTTGCGAGGCGAGCTCGACGAGCGCCGGGCATCGCCGCCCGGATCACCTCGACGTCCGTGCCGACCGTCACGCTCGACCAGGTCGAGATGGATCGCACCGGATCGTCTCGTCCGAGCGTTCTCGCGCGCGCGCGAGTAACAGGAATCAGACGGGGCCGGCTTCGCAGCGCGCTCGCCGAGGTCGCCAGCGAAGGCTGCACGCTCTCCGCAGCTGATCGAGGCGAGCGCGAAGGTGACCGTCAACGCACAACTCGAAGGAGGAAGCTGATGGCGACTGATCGCAAAGCCGAAGTGACGTGGCAGGGCGACCTGATGAGCGGCAGCGGCCGGATCGACTCCGTGACGAGCGGCGCGTTCGGCGGCCTCGACGTGAGCTGGGCGGCACGCGCCGAGGAGCCGAACGGACTAGACCAGCCCCGAAGAACTGATCGCGGCCGCGCACGCGTCCGTGTTTCTCGATGGCGCTGTCGCACGGCCTGGCCAAGGCAGGGTCATGCGCCCGGAAGAGCTGAAGACCTCCGCCACCGTGACGTTCCAGCCGGGCGAGGGCATCACGAAGATCGTGCTCGACGTCGCCGGCCGCGTGCCGGGAATGGACGAGGCGTGCGTTCAAGCAGGCAGCAGAGCAGAGCGAAGCAGAACTGTCCGGTCGTCGAAGGCGCTCGCAGGCGTCCCGGAAATCAGCCTCACCGCGCGTCTCAGAGAGCTAACCTGACCGGCGATGGCCGGCAACATCGAACCGCTGCTCGACGAGCTCGAACGCTCCTACCGCGAGGCGCAGGAGCGCATGTCCGACCCTGCCGTCTACAACGACCACCGCGAGGTCGGCCGCACGCAGGACGCAAGCTGAAGGAGCTCGAGGGCCCCTACCGGCTCGCCGCAGCGCTGGCGCGAGGCACGCGCCGATCTCGACGACGCTCGCGCAGACGGCGACCTGCGCGGAGCTCGTCGCGGAGCTCCAGGAACGGCTCGTGTCGCTCGAGGAGGAGCTGAAGCTCGCGCTCGTCGAGACCGACCCCTGCGGACAGCAAGGACGTCATCATCGAGATCCGCCAGGGCGTCGGCGGCGACGAGGCCGCGCTGTGGGCCGGCGACCCTGCACCGCGCTCTGACGCGCTACGCGGAGCGGCGCGGCTTCAAGCGTCGAGCACGCTCGGCTCGAGCCCGAACGAGGCCGGCGGCTACAAGGAGGTCACGTTCGGGATCAAGGGCGAGGGCGCGTACTCCGTGTTCAAGTGGGAGGGCGGGACGCACCGCGTCCAGCGTGTGCCCCAGACGGAGTCGCAGGGGCGCGTCCACACCTCGACCGCCACGGTCGCCGTCGATGCCTGAGGCCGAGGAGGTCGAGGTCGAGATCGACCCGAACGACCTCAAGATCGACGTCTACCGCTCGACGGGCCCAGGCGGGCAGAGCGTGAACACGACTGACTCGGCGGTGCGCATCACGCATCTGCCGACCGGTCTCGTCGTCGCGATGCAGGACGAGAAGAGCCAGCTGCAGAACCGGCAGAAGGCGCTGCGCGTGCTGCGCGCGCGCCTCTACGAGCACGAGCGCGAGAAGCAGCGGGCCGAGCTCGACGCCACCCGCCGTTCGCAGATCGGCTCCGGCGAACGGGCCGAGAAGATCCGCACGTACAACTATCCCGAGAACCGCAGTCACCGACCACCGCATCAAGCTCACGGTGCATCAGCTCGACAGCGTCCTGCAGGGCGAGCTCGACGAGTTCACCGAGGCGCTCGGCGCCGAGGAGCGCAGCGCGCGCTCGAGCGAGTGACGGTCGCAGAAGCGCTTCGACTCGCCGAGCAGCGCCTCGGCGGAGGCCGGCGTCGACACGCCGCGCGTCGACGCGGAGCTGCTCGTCGCGCACGTCCTCGGCGACCTCGCGTACTGGCGTGCACGAACGCGGACCAGGACGTGCCTGAACGAGTTCGACGCAGCTGCTCGAGCGGCGCAGCGCAGCGCGAGCCGCTGGCATACGTCCTGGGCGAGTGGGGGTTCCGAGGCACTGGTGCTGAAGACCGACGCGCGCGCGCTCGTCCCGCGCCCCGAGACGGAGATCGTCGTCGAACGCTGCCTCGCGCTCCTCGCGTGACGAGCCGGCGCCGCGGGTGCTCGACCTCGGCACGGGCTCGGGCGCGATCGCGCTCGCGATCGCCGACGAGCGTCCCGACGCTCGCGTGACCGCCGTCGACTCGGCGGCGGATGCGGTCGCGCTCGCGCGCGAGAACGCCGAAGCGACTCGACCTGCGACGATCGAGGTCCGCACGAGGGCGACCTCGAAGCGGTCGAGGAAGGCTGGGATCCCGTCGTCTCGAACTCCGCCGTACGTCGCGGCCGACGAATGGGATTCGCTGCAGCCGGAGATCCGCGACTCGGGAGCCGCGTGACCGCGCTCGTCGGCGAGGGTATCCACGAGGAGATCGCCCGGCTCGCGCAGCACGCGGCTGCTCGTGTTCGAGGTCGGAGACGGTCAGGCGGAATCACGTATCGCCGACGCGCTGGCGTCGCTCGGCTACGCCGAGCGTCACGATCACCTCGGACCTGGCTGACCGCCGGGGAGGGACCGCGTGAGTCAGGGGACGACGATGACGACTATTCCGACCAGATCGAAGGCTCTGCGCGAGGGCAAGCCGGTCGTGCTGCCGTTCGACACCGTCTACGGGCTGCTCCGCCGACCCGAACCAGAACGGCGCGGTGCAGGCGTCTCTACGAGCTGAAGGCAGGCCGAAACCGACCCGAGCGCGCTCGTCGCACGCGACTTCGACTACCTGCTCGCAGTGCATCCCGAGCTCAGCGGGCACCGTGGCGGGCAATGCGCGGGCTGCTGCCCGGGCCGGTCGACGCTCATCCTCGCGGAATCCCGCCGGCCGCTTTCGCTGGTTGACGCGGGACGAACCCGGAGGCGATCGGCGTTCGCGGTTCCCGCGTTCGCCGGGCCGGGCGCCTGACGTCCTCGAGCGCGCTCGGCATTGTCGCCGTGACCAGCGCGAACCGTCCCGGCGGCCGCTGATCCCGAAGCGGCTCGGCGAGGAATGCCCGAGGCGATCCGGCGACGGCGCCGGGGGCGCTGGTCGACGGCGGCGAGCTGCCCCGGCAGCCTGTCGACCGTGATCGACCTCTCCACCGGCCCGGAGCTGCGCATTCTTCGGGAGGGAGCCGCTGCCCGGCGACGGAGGCTCTGCGCCGACTGGGCGCGGCAGCACCGATCAGGTTGACCCCGGGAGAGGAGAGTTCATGGCCGTCGCGCAGCAGACCTTTCAGCAGCTGACCACTGCCGGGCTCGACCAGCTCGACCCGGAGATCGCACGAGATCTGCTGGGCCGCGAGGTCGAGCGCCAGCGGAACCAGATCGAGCTGATTGCGTCGAGAACTCACCTGGTTTGCGATCCTGGAGGCAGTCGGCTCGACGCCGACGACAAAAGGCGCTGCGCAGAGTTAACCGGTGCGCCAACACAGGCCGCGAGGTCGCCTATTTATCGGATGCAGCCATGATCATCGCGCTGAAGGAGCTCGGAAAGCTGACTTTCACGCGAACGCAGCCACGACGCCGACATGAGACGGAATATGGTGGCGCCGTCGCACTGCGGCGTTCTCCAGCTGGGGACATGATCTCCAAGTCGCCCGAGCTCGCCCGCTGAGTCAACCGACGCACCGGCCTGGCTGGTCAACTTCCTGGCGGTTTCATATTGATCGCGCACTACGCGGTGTCGCGGCGTGTGGAGACGAACGTCGTCGATCATGACGAAGTGCTGCAGAAGGCTCATGAGTCCGCCGCAGCTGATCGCCTGCGGTGGCGGTCTATTTATCCGCGCACCGTCGATGATGGCGAGGTCCGCGATCGTGATGACGTGGGCGCGCTCCTGCTTGCGATATTGGCAACATCGCTGGCCGTCGCCGCCGCGCTTGCAGCTTGAACCCCAAGTCGAAAGCGTCTTTTCGCGATCGTCACCTCGACATACAAGATATCAGTAATTCTGCCTGGTTTATCCTCTATGAGAAGATAATTGCAATTGATCAGCGACATCCTTTCCGGGGCTGCAGGCGTCTGGCTCGAGGTCACCAATGCCGGGCGGCGGATGTTGCGTTCTCCCAAGATCGCCGCCGCTGAGGCGTTCGCCGACTAGATGCAGGTCTCAGTGCAATGCCGACACGCTCGTGATGCTGATGGCTGGTGGGTCGACGCTTCATCGGAGGACTGACATGCACTGCTGGGCTCGACTCGCTCGACAGATTTAACTGGGAACGGGTGGTGATGAAGAGCGCCGTGCAATTAGGTAAAGGGGATCGGGAATCAAAAAATATAGGTCCTTGTCTGGGATTGAGCAAGCCACCACAAAAGTGAAAGCGCGTATGCGCGCACGGTAAAACCGAAATGGTGATCGATAAAGTGAATGCACAGGCTGTGGATCCGATCGACTCAGCGATCATCGCATCACGTCCAGCCACCTGGCGACCGCCGACCTGACCGCGCTCACCAAAGTTTCTGGTGCCAATGGCTATTCCGCTTGCGAGCGTAATTAACTGGCTGTCATGCAGTGGACGTGGTTTAGACAGTACTGCGTAGGCAAAAGCTTCCATCGGAGTCGTTAACGCCGCGCCCAGTATAAAAGCCTCCTTGCACCTGCGGGATAAGATTAACGCCGATCGTCTACTTCCGCAGTTTGTTTAACGAAGTCACGCCGTTCTGATCTACGAGGCATTTGGGCGACTGCTGATCGTGAAAGACGTCGATGCCAGAGATGTTGGAGCACGGGATGCTCCCGTGAGATCAGTGGGCAAGAAGGTGGCTGGTGCCTGATCCTGGTGAGTGGCGTCGATGAGCCGATTATGCAAGCCTCGCTGTCTCCGGAGCGCACGGCTCTATCTTCCATCGAACCACGCGACGAGGACCTGAGCTGGTCGAGTACTACGCTGAAAGTTGTTTACTGGCAGATGCCGCCGAGCGCTGATACTGATCCCAGTTCTGACTGATGCCGCAACGGTAACTGACGCCGTGGCGATCAGAATCGTGAAGAACGCCGTATGCGACCTGTGTACCTGATCGCGATCATCGCAAGTTAGTGGGGTCGGAAAACTCATGCGCGACCATCCCCGACGTCTTGGGTCGGGAATGCGCCAGTAAATCGATCGGTGGTCCCACGAGAAAGCGTTTCATCGTCTGCCAGAAGCGGGATGCACTGATCGGCCTACGGCAATTGGCGGAAGGGCATCCTGAGCTTCAGAACCGCCGCGGCGGCAGTGCTGGCAGCGCTGGATCGAGACCGACCGAAGCCGACACGCGCCGCGCTGAATCGAGCAACCACTGGTTGTCTCTTCTGTTCGGTGTCCCGCCGCGATCATTACGCCATGAATCAGTTTCGCGCTGATGCCGCACACGTCGCTGATCACCCTTGCCCGAGGTCATCTTGGGGCGCAATTGCTCGCCGTGGCGATCATCAGCCGTTGACGCTGGCTGGTCGGCGGTACGGCCTGTCTGTTTTCGAGTGGTCGACTGTCCTGAAGGACGTGCCGCCTCAACCGCGGACCGCCTCCATACGCCCATGGCTCGCGCTGATCTGGTCCCGGCGCCACTCTGGATAACCATACGACAGAATGTTCCATCGGCGCAGCCGTGCCGACGACCGTTTGTGGCCATTACCCATAACACGTAACCGAACGAAGTACACT